>Ga0308159_1001482_pt1 | contig 33531 bp, 35 predicted proteins | sample PhyCR1_FD_201040 | JGI IMG/M metagenome (GOLD analysis project Ga0308159, IMG submission 201040) | Phyllosphere microbial communities from UC Gill Tract Community Farm, Albany, California, United States - DLSLC.R1 | ecosystem: Host-associated > Plants > Phyllosphere > Unclassified | place: USA... | reverse complement strand
TTTTTATCAGTGCCGATGAGCAGGTTAAGGCCGGCGGTGAGCAGCTCGATATGGACGCCGCCATTCAGCAGTTGCAAGGCGCACTATCACTGGCGCGCTCCCTGGCTCAGGCAGCGCGTAAGGCTGAAGTGACACCTGGTGATCTCAATAGCCAGCTGGGTCTACTTGAGGCCCTCACGGGGTTGGCGCAACCGGGAGCACTGTTGCATGCCCCGGCGGGTATCGGCGTACTCAGCCCTAAAGCCATATGCCTGTCTTCCGGCACAGAAAGCGTCGGCATCATGGCCGCCCATAACGCGGATATCGGCGCCGGGCGTGACATCACCGCAACCGCCGAGGGAGGGGTCAGCGTCTTGGCGCAAAGTGCCGACCTGCAACTCAAGGCGGCGCACGGCAAGGTCGAACTGCACGCTCAGGCCAGCGACGTCCACGTTCAAGCCAAGGCCGACATCAACATCGAAAGCGTCGATGGCCGTATCCAGATCAGTGCCCCGCAAGAGCTGGTACTTAACTGTGGAGGTGCCTATATCCGCTTGAAGGACGGCGACATAGAGCTGGGCGCGCCTGGCAACATCTACCTTAAAGCCACTGATGTGCACAAGTTCGGCAGTACCCGGCTCGAGACTCCGGCATCACCGTTGCCGGCAGGTTATGCGGGTGGGTACACCCTGAAAGATGCAGCTCAGGTACCAATGCCATTCACCCGTTATCAAATAACCACTGAGCAAGGTGAAATTTTCAACGGCACCACGGACAAGGATGGCTTGACCATGAGTGTCCATACCTTGGTGCCGCGAGGGTTGAAAATAGAGCTGCCGCAGTCTGAGCAGTGGATCAGCTTTTCCGCTCCCGCCGGCATGAACTACGTAGGCATTCAGTGCACCGCGACCATGGACGATGGGACGGTTTTGAAAGGTGAGTTTGATCATGAGAATAAAGCGGCGTTTTATTCTTTTGCGGGGGATGCCTGCGTCAAATTTGAAGTGGAAGACTTGGATCGGCAGGAGATTGTGCACTGCGGTGCGCAGGCGCTTTTGAAGCAGTTGGCGGAGTGAGTGTGATTATTTTAAAGATGTTCTTTTTGCTTGGTCTTCCTTTTGTTTTATTTGTGGCGTCTGTGGGGGTGAATTTTTATATCGTGTTGTTCGATCTCGACAAGTTTTTAGAGTGCTTCAAGAAAAGCACCATTATTAGTTCGTATGGGAGCGTGTGGCGCAGGGGGGCATTTTACGCACGCTATACATTGGTATGTGTCGTAATAGGCAGTGTCATGTTCCCTAATAAGCATATGCGCAATGGCACGCTGGACCCTGAAGAGATGGCGCGTTGTCCTGTAGAGATAAAATACCGCATGGCCCTGTCTTTTTACTTATTGCTGAGTGCAGTTGGGTGCTTTGTTTTGACGGCTGTATTGTTGATTTTTATTAAAAACTCTAAGTTTTTACATTTTAATTGATCTTTCGAGGTGAACAATGTGGACGTTTTTTATCGGGACTATCTGGCGCAAAAAGATCACCCGATTGATGACGAAACGCTAAAGCAAGCACTCGTATCACTTGAGGGGGCGGCGCTCAAGTTTTCTGCAGACGCTATCAGTGATGCGGCGCAGCGTGAGAATTACAATCGCAACGTCAGGCGGGTCAAGGAGGCGGTGCTGGAGCAAGTTAAGAGTGGAAAGGTCACGGTTAAAGAGGCGGCGCAGTTTTGTTACGAGGCGCGCAATAATATCATGGCTGAAGTCCGTGCGAGAACGTCACCGCAGGGTTTGGCGATTGCCGAAGCGAGGAAAAAAATTCCGCTTGGTCTTGCAGATATTTTGGATGAAAAAGCCATTAATAAGTTTGGTGGGACGTTTGTTGAACTTGATGTAAAACAGAAAAACCTGATGTATTACGAAATCGTAGAGTCTTCGGCCAGGCCCAATGTGACATTCAACACGATGAATAAAGTGTTGAGGGTTTCAGGCAAGGTTTTGGTGGTCGTTACCATTGCGTATGCAACCTATGACATTGCCACTGCGGAGAACAAACCGAAAGCCGCGATCAAGCAGGGCGTCATTGTGGGCAGTGGATTGGTTGGAACAGCGTTGGCAGGTGCTGCCGTGTCGGCCGTGTGCGGCCCCGGTGCACCGTTTTGTGCCATCGGCTTGATGTTGGGCGCCGGGATTGCGTCGGGGTGGGGGGCTTCGTTAGTGACCGAGTCTCTTGATGAAGAGCTCGAAGAGTTTCTCAAGTGGGGCGTCGGCTAGACCGAGTTGGCACGCAACTGCTCAGTAACTATCACGTCTGAGGACTGACATGAACAATCCCTACCACCGCACCGATACGCTCAACCCCCGTAAAGACTTTATTGTCGGCAAACAGAAACAGCATTGGGTCGAATTCCAATTACTGGACGAGCAGGGCGAGCCGCTGGCAAACATGGCTTATTGTGCCTTGAACGATGCGCCCCGCACGGCCTGTGCTCCAGAGTACACCGGGTTTCAGGTGCCCAGGGTCTGGATCTGTGCCAAGGCCTGCGCCAGATCCGCCCGCAGGTCTTCCACATCTTCAACCCCCACCGACAACCGCACCAACCCATCACCAATCCCCAACTGCGCCCGCGTGGCCGCCGGGATGCTGGCGTGGGTCATGATCGCCGGGTGTTCGATCAAACTCTCTACGCCGCCCAGGCTTTCGGCCAGCGCGAAGATTTTGACGGTTTCCAGGAAGCGCGTGGCACCGGCCAGGTCGCTGTTCAAGTCCACTGAAATCATCCCGCCAAACCCGCGCATCTGCTGACGGGCCAAGGCGTGTTGTGGATGGGACGCCAAGCCGGGGTAGTACACCCGCGCCACTTGCGGTTGCTGTTCCAGCCAGGTCGCGAGGTCCAGGGCGTTGCTGCAATGGCGCTCCATGCGCAGTGCCAGGGTTTTTACGCCGCGCAGGGTCAGGAAGGCGTCGAAGGGCCCGGCGATGGCGCCCACCGAGTTTTGCAGGAAGCCCAGGCGCTCGGCCAGGTCGGGGTTGTCGCCAACGATGGCGATACCGCCGATCACATCCGAGTGGCCGTTGAGGTACTTGGTGGTCGAGTGCACCACCACATCAAATCCGAACTCCAGCGGGCGCTGGATCCAGGGGCTGGCAAAGGTGTTGTCGGCCACGCAGATAATCCCGCGCGCCCGGCAGATACGGGCAATGGCGCCGAGGTCAGTCAGGCTCAGCAGCGGGTTGCTCGGGGTTTCGACCCACACCATGCGCGTGTCGTCCTGCAACGAGGCTTCGAACGCCGACAGGTCGCTTAAGTCCACAAAGCTGAAACGATGCCCGGCGCTGCGTTGGCGCACCTTGTCGAACAGGCGGAAGGTGCCGCCGTACAGGTCGTTGCCGGAGACGATATGCGCGCCGGCATCCAGCAGCTCCAGTACGGTGGAGATCGCCGCCAGCCCGGAGGCGAAGGCAAACGCCTGGCTGCCGCCTTCCAAATCCGCAACGCAACGCTCCAGGGCAAAACGCGTGGGGTTGTGGGAGCGCCCGTAGTCAAAACCCTTGTGCACGCCGGGGCTGTCTTGCAGGTAGGTGGAGTTGGCGTAGATCGGCGGCATCAGCGCGCCCGTGGTCGGGTCGGGTGATTGCCCTGCGTGGATCACACGGGTGGCAAACGCGCTTTTATCGGGCTGGCTCATGCAAGGGATCTCCGTAGGTGGTTGAGCAGATCGACGCGGGTGATCAGGCCATGAAAGCCCGACGCGTCGGCAATGATGGCGACCAGGCCGCGATCCAGTTCGGCCTGCAACTCGGCCAGGCTGGCGCTGGGGGCCAGGGTTTGCAGGGTGTTGGTCATGGCGCTGGCGACGGTCATGCTGAAGTGCGCGGCGTCGTGGTGCAGGCCCAGCAGGATGTCGGATTCATCGATCACCCCCACCAGCTCGCGGCCCTCCACCAATACCGGCAGTTGCGACACATCGGCCAGGCGCATGCGCTGGAACGCGGTGAGCAAGCTGTCGTCGGGGCTGACGCTGATCACGCGGCCGTCTTCGAAGCGGCGGGCGATGAGGTCGCGCAGGTCGCCGTAGTGCTTGTACTGGAGCAGCCCGGCGTCGTTCATCCATTGGTCGTTGTAGACCTTGGACAGGTAGCGCGTGCCGGTGTCGCACACAAAGGTCACCACGCGCTTGGGCACGGTCTGTTCGCGGCAGTAGCGCAGGGCTGCGGCGAGCAGGGTGCCGGTGGACGAGCCGCCCAGAATGCCCTCGGCCTTGAGCAACTGGCGGGCGTGGTCGAAGCTGTCTTCATCGCTGATGGAATAGGCGTGGCGCACGCTGGAGAGGTCGGCGATCGAGGGGATGAAGTCTTCGCCGATGCCTTCCACCGCCCATGATCCTGGGGTTTCCAGCTGGCCGCTGCGGCTGTATTCGGCCATCACCGAGCCCACCGGGTCGGCCAGCACCATTTCCAGCTCAGGCTGTACGCGCTGGAAGAAACGCGTCAGGCCGGTGAGGGTGCCCGCCGAGCCGACGCCCACCACAATCGCGTCGACATCATGCTGGGTTTGCGCCCAGATCTCCGGGGCGGTGCTGGTTTCGTGGGCCAGGGGGTTGGCCGGGTTGTTGAACTGGTCGGCGAAGAATGAACCGGGAATATCCTTGGCCAGGCGTGCGGCCACATCCTGGTAGTACTCGGGGTGGCCCTTGCCGACATCCGAGCGGGTGATGTGCACCTCGGCGCCCATGGCCTTGAGGTGCAGCACCTTCTCCGTGGACATCTTGTCGGGCACCACCAGCACCACCCGGTAGCCCTTGGCCCGGCCTACCAGCGCGAGGCCCAGGCCGGTATTGCCGGCGGTGGCTTCGATAATGGTACCGCCGGGGCGCAGGCGGCCGTCGCGCTCGGCGGCGTCGATCATGGCCAGGCCGATGCGGTCCTTGATCGAGCCGCCGGGGTTTTGCGATTCAAGCTTGAGGAACAGCGTGCAGGGGCCGGTATCGAAGCGGCTGACCCGTACCAGTGGCGTGTTGCCGATCAGTTCGAGTACGGCGGGGCGGGGAAGCGTGGGCATGTCGTCACCTGAGGGCTTGTGGTGGGGGGACAGCAAAGGGTGGTGCATGGCTTTGAACAGTAGGCGCGTATCCGGCGGGTCGCAACCGAGCGGTCGGCTGAATGTCTTTTTTTGGCGCATCGCCGCTGCCCTGGTGCGCCATCTGCGAGCACCGTTTACGTCGATTTCCTTGTGATCATTGGGCGAAGTGACCTGGCCTGGGCTTTGCTATAGAGAATCCAAACTTGGATACAAGATGGAGTCTCCCATGCAAAACGCTTTCGGCTGGACCCTCGGTGAATGGTTGGATGCTTACCGCAGCGGGGCGATTACCCCGGATTATTTGCTGACCCTGGCCACCCAATACCCCCTCGACGACAGCGCCTGGATCGCCCGGGCCACTCCCGCGCAACTGGCCGAGCAGTTGACGCAACTGAGCGAGCGCCTGGCGGCTGTGGGCGGCGACAGGGCCAGGCTGGCGCTGTATGGCGTGCCCTTTGCGATCAAGGACAATATCGACGCGGCCGGTTGGGACACCACGGCAGCCTGCCCCGAATTTGCCTACTCGGCGGCGCAGGATGCATCTGTGGTCCAGAAGCTGCGCGCGGCCGGTGCGATTTTGATGGGCAAGACCAACCTCGACCAGTTCGCCACTGGCCTGGTGGGCACGCGCTCGCCCTATGGCGCGGTAGGCAACAGCTTCGACCCGGATTACGTCAGCGGTGGCTCCAGCTCCGGCTCGGCGTCGGTGGTGGCCCGTGGCCTGGTGGCGTTTGCCCTGGGGACCGACACCGCAGGGTCGGGGCGGGTGCCGGCAGGGTTCAACAATATCGTGGGCTTGAAGCCGACCAAGGGGCGTTTCTCCAACACCGGCGTGGTGCCCGCGTGCCGCACGGTGGATTGCATCTCGGTGTTTGCGCTGACCGTGGCCGACGCCGAGGCAGTGGCTCAGGTGGCGGCCGGTTACGACGCCAGCGATGCGTACTCGCGCGCCAACCCGAATACGGCGCCGGTCGCGGTGGCGGCCGCAATCAAACTGGCGATCCCGGCGACCCTGGAGTTTTTTGGCGATAACCAGAACCAGGCGGTGTTCGAACAGGCGCTGGAGCGATTCAAGGCCATGGGGGCGGTGATCACGCCGGTGGATTTCACCCCGTTCAAGGAGTTGGCGGATCAGCTGTATTTCGGGCCGTGGGTCGCCGAGCGTACCGTGGCCCTGGAAGGCATGCTGCAAAAGCAGCCCGATGCGATCAACCCGGTGGTGCGCGGCATTGTCGAAAGCGGCTACAGCTACAGCGCGTGCGACGCCTACAAGGCCGAATACCTGCGCGCCGAACTGAGCCGGCGCATCAACGACAGCCTGGCCGGTTTCGATGCCTTGCTGGTGCCCACATCCCCGACGATTCGCACGCAGGCGCAGATGGCCGAGGAACCGGTGCGCTACAACTCGCAATTCGGCTACTACACCAACTTCACCAACCTCGCCGACCTCTCGGCCCTGGCGCTGCCCGCCGGCCTGCGCGCCGATGGCTTGCCCAGCGGCATCACCTTGCTTGCCCCGGCCTGGCATGACAGCGCTCTGGCGCACCTGGGCAAACGCTGGCAGGCCGGGCTCGACCTGCCGTTAGGCGCCACCGGGCGCTTTTTGCCCACACCGGCCCCGGCGCGACAAACCCCCGGCTGCGTGCGTGTGGCGGTGGTGGGCGCGCACCTCACCGGCATGCCGCTGAACTTCCAACTCACCGGCCGCAACGCGGTGCTGGTCGAGCAAACCCTCACCGCCGACACCTACCGTCTCTACGCGCTGCCGGGTACCGTGCCGCCCAAGCCGGGGCTGGCGAAGGCGGACAGCGGGCAGCCGATCATCGTCGAGTTGTGGGACATGCCCATCGCGCGCTTTGGCGAGTTCGTCGCCGAAATCCCGGCGCCGCTGGGTATCGGCAATCTGTTGCTGGCAGATGGGCGCAGCGTCAAAGGCTTTATCTGCGAGCCTTGGGCACTGGCGGACGCGCTGGATATCACCGAGTTCGGCGGCTGGCGCGCCTTTATTGCGAGCCGGGGGTGAGCATGCCGTTGGCCAAGGCGCGGCCGGAGAGCCTGGCGGGGCAAATCTACGCGCAGCTCAAGGCGGATATCTTTGATTTTCGCCTGCTGCCGGGCGACCGTTTCAGCGAAGGCGACGTGGCCACGCGCATGAATGTCAGCCGTACGCCGGTGCGTCAGGCGCTGTATCGCCTGGAGAAGGAAGGGTACCTGGCGGTGTATTTCCGCAGCGGCTGGCAGGTCAAGCCGTTCGATTTTGCCTACTTCGAAGAGCTGTACGACGTGCGCATCGTGCTGGAACTGGCGGCGGTCGAACGTTTATGTGCGATGGATCAGCCGAACGCGGTGCTGCAAACGTTGCAGGCCACGTGGCGGGTGGAGGAGGGCGAACGCTTGCAGGACCCCCACGCAGTGTCGGCGCTGGATGAGCGTTTCCACTGCGCCCTGGTGGAGGCCACCGGCAACCGCGAAATGGCGCGCATGCACTTCGAGATCACGGAAAAAATCCGCATCATCCGCCGCCTCGACTTTACCCAGGCGCCGCGCATTGCCGCGACCTACGAGGAGCATGGGCAAATCCTGACGGCGATCCTGCAACGGCGCCGCGAGCAGGCGCAGCAGTTGCTCAAGCGGCATATCGAGCTGAGCAAGCAGGCGGTGCGCGCGATCACTTTGCACCGGCTGCATACGGCCCGGCCGTAATGATGTGGCCAGCGCCCGCTCGCCACAGGTCATTTGAGGAGTGTATGCAAGCGCGCCACCGTTGCCTCCCCGGCCTGCTGCATCGGTGCACGCAACTCGCCGGCGATCAAACCTTGCATGGCCAGCGCGGCTTTTACCGGGGCCGGGTTCGGCTCCATGAACATCGCGTTGATCAGCGTCACCAGGCCCTGGAACGTCGTCCGCGCTTCGGCCAGTTGGTTGTCGCGCACCTGCTGCCACATCGCCACAAACTGCTCGGTGTGCACATGCGCAGACGCCGCAATCGCGCCGCTGGCGCCCAGGCATAGCGCGTTGAACATCTGCAGATCCTCGCCACACAGCACGTCCACCTCGCCACTGGCCAGCAGCGCCAGGGTATTGCCCAGGTTGCCGCCGCAGTCCTTGATCGCCACGATGCGTGGGTGCGCGACGATCGTCAGCAAGGTCGCCTGCTCGAAGGTCGCGCCGGTGCGGTAGGGGATGTCATACACAATGACCGGCACGCTGGAGGCGTCCGCCACCGTGCGAAAAAAGGCCTCAAGGCCGGCCTGGGAAGGGCGGATATAACTCGGCGCCGGCACCAGCAAGCCGGCGACCGCGCGCGTGAGGATTTCGCCCTGGAACTGCAGCAATTCAATCTGGTTATTGCCCGCCAGGCCCATCACCACGCGGTGCGCCGGCAGCAACTGCAACACCGCATCCAGCACCGCCAGTTGCTCCTGACGGCTTAGCGCCGAGGCTTCACCGGTGGTGGTGCACACCATGATCCCGGCCACGTGCTTTTCCAGCAGGTGGCTGACCAGCCGGCGCAGGCCGATAAAATCGATGGCACCGTCATGGAACGGCGTGACCACGGGAACCCAGATACCTTGAAACGATGACATGCACTTTCTCCTGGTGGTTGACCGATCAAGTCACCGTCAGAAGGGCATGGGGAATTGTGCAAGGGGGAGGGAGTCCGCGCTCAATGTCCTGTCAGCTCATCTGACGGGACAGCGCGCCCCGATCACATGAGCGACTGTTTCTTCGATTTGAGGGCGTGCGCAACGCAACCTTGCGCCTTGGCAATCAAGCCAATGACGGAGCGGTTAACGAGTAAGGTTGCGGACATTTGCTGACACACCCTGAAGAAGGCCTCCATCATCGGGGGATGTCAGCAAATGTGTCAAGCACCCGACTCGCCTTTGATGGCCGCTTCTATTGCGGCAATGTCGATCTTGCCCATGGTCATCATCGCGTCGAACGCGCGCTTGGCGATGGCCGGGTCGGAGTGGGTCACGGCGTCCGTCAACACTCGCGGGGAGATCTGCCACGACAATCCCCACTTGTCCTTGCACCAGCCGCACGCGCTGGCCTGGCCGCCATTGTCGATGATGGCGTTCCAGTAACGGTCGGTTTCGGCCTGGTCATCGGTGGCCACCTGGAACGAAAAGGCTTCGCTATGGCTAAACGCCGGGCCGCCATTGAGGCCGATGCAGGCGATGCCCAGCACGGTGAAATCGACGGTCAACACGTCGCCCTGTTTACCCGCCGGGTAATCACCGGGGGCACGGTGCACGGCGTTTACGCGGCTATCGGGAAAGGTCTTGGCGTAGAAACGCGCGGCCTCTTCGGCGGTGCCGTTGTACCAGAGGCACAGGGTATTTTTATTGGTCATGATGGGGCTCCACGTGTGAACGGGTGCGTGGAGTCTAGACGAGCCTCGGCCGTATCAATCATCGACCACACCCGCCCAACCGAGGGCAGGCGGGTTATGCGTTTGTCCTCAGGCTCTGCGAGCCATCAGTAATACCGACGCCGCCGCCGACAGCAGCCCCGCGCAGCAGCGATTGAAGATCCGCTTGCCCCTGGGCTCGGCAAACCAGCGGCGCATGTGCACGCCCATGTAGGCGTAGAGGCTGATGGCGATCCATTCCAGTATCAGGAACAACACGCCCAGCACCGCGAATTGCGGGGTGATAGGTTGGCCGGGCACCACGAATTGCGGGAGGAAGGCGGTGAAGATCAGGATGGCTTTGGGGTTACCCGCTGCCACCAGAAACTCCTGACGCGCCAACGCCCACAACCCCACCTTGGCCGTAGCCGATTGCGCCTCTGCCTCCGGGTTGGCCCGCCACAGCTGAACCGCCAGGTAAAACAGATACGCCGCGCCCACAATCTTGATCGCGTAGAACAGCAACTCCGAGGTTTGCAACACCACCGCCAAACCTGCGGAGGCGAGTGCGATCATGCCGGCGAATGCCAGCAGGCGGCCGATACCGGCGAGGCATGAGGTGCGGTAGCCGTAGCGGGTGGAATTGCTCACCGACAACAGGTTGTTCGGGCCTGGCGCCATGTTGAGGGCGAAGCAGGCGGGGAGGAAAAGGGCGAGGGTGGCGAGGTCCATGTCCAAGAGGTATTGCTGATGTGCGCTGTAAAGTGAAAAGAGGAAATCTTTGTTTGGCCCGACTACATCCATATTGCAACCTCTGCGGGCATGACAGGGTTTGCGCTGCGAACTTCGAGCCAGCGATCCATTAGCCCTGCACACCTTGCAGCTCCTCCAGCGGCGCGTGGCGCCCCAACAACTCCACCACCCAATCGATAAACACCCGCAGCTTGGTGCTGATATGCCGGTTCGGCGGGAATGCCACATACATAGGCATCGGGTCCATGCGCCAGCCTTCGAACAGCGGCACCAATTCGCCACGAGCCTCGTACGCTTGGGACATGTAGGCCGGCAGCCACAGCACGCCCAGGCCTGCCAGGCCGGCGGCGAGGTAGGCGTTTCCATCGTCGACCGCCAGCGCATAGCGGCCCTTGATCTGCAGGCTTTGCGCCTGGTTGCGCATGGCATAGGGCAGTGCCTTGCCGGTGCGAGCCCACAGGAAGCCGACGATACGATGGGAGGAGTCTTCCAGCTCCCGTGGGTGCGTGGGCGTGCCGACACGCGCCAGGTAGCTCGGCGCCGCAAACACGCCCAGTTGCAAGTCGCCCAGGCGGCGGGCCATCAGCGACTGGTCCGTCAGCTCGCCGCCGCGCACCACGCAGTCGACGTTCTCATCAATGATGTCGACGATGCGGTCGCTCACGCCCATGTCGATCTGGATGTCGGGGTAGCGCGCGTAAAAGTCGGGCAGGGCGGGCACCAAGATCAGGCTGGCCAGCGGGCTTGGCACGTCCACACGCAGGCGGCCACGGGGTTGTGTGGAGGCGCCGGACAGGCTGGTTTCGGCGTCGTCCAGATCGGCCAGCAGCCGCACCACGCGCTCGTAGTACACCGCGCCGTCCGCCGTGACGTTGACTTTGCGTGTGGTGCGGTTGAGCAATTTAACCCGCAACCGTGCCTCCAACTGCTGCACCAGTTGGGTCACGGTGGTCTTGCTCATGTGCAGGGTTTCGGCGGCCTTGGTAAAGCTGCCGGCTTCCACCACGCGGGCAAAGGCCTGCATTGCATCAAAACGGTCCATGGCGGGTTCCGATTGTTTGGGTTTTACAAACAGTGATAGCTAAGGTTGCGCGTTTATCCGGCGGGCACAAGCCCCTAGAGTTGCTCTCTCGTTAACTTCCCTGATAGAGACTGCTATGACACAGCGTGATGTGGTTTTTCCAGCCGGGCGCCAGGCGCTTTACGAACGCAATCGTTATTCGCCGGCGATCAAGTCCAATGGTTTTCTGTTCGTGTCGGGCCAGGTCGGCAGTCGCGAGGACGGCTCGCCTGAGCCGGACCTGGAAGACCAGGTGCGGCTGGCCTTCAACAACCTGAATGCGATCCTGCAGGCCGCCGGTTGCACGTTTGATGATGTGATTGATGTGACGGTGTTTATCGTTGATCCCGAATCCAGGTTCGAAACCATCTGGAAGGTGGTCCCGGAGTTCTGGGGAGACGCACCACACCCGACGCTGACCGGCGTGGGCGTGACTTGGTTGTACGGTTACCAGTTTGAAATCAAGGTGATCGCCAAGCTGCCGGAGGCCATCCAGGTGTAAACCTAGCGGCTCAATTAGCGCAGGGCTGAGTTACCATGCGCCGGCGAAATTTCCCGCCGAACGCTCTGGCCACCTATGCTCTCCAACGCGCTGTACACCGACCTGTCCATCTACTACGACCTGATGTGCGCCGACATCGACTACCCGGCGCAGAGCCACAGCGTGCGCCGGCTGCATCAATTGTTTGGCAACGGCGGGCGCCGGCACCTGGACCTGGCCTGCGGGACCGGGCCGCATGTGCGGCATTTCCTCGATTTTGGCTACCACAGTGCCGGCCTGGACATCAGTCAGGCGATGCTGGAGATCGCCCGCTTGCGCTGCCCCGAGGCCCGGTTCAGTCGCCAGGACATGGCCGGTTTCGACGTGGACGAACCCCAGGACCTGATTACCTGTTTTCTCTACTCCACCCATTACAACGCCGGGCTGTCCCAGCTACGTGCGTGCCTGGCGAGTGTGCACGCCGCGCTCGCCGAAAACGGCGTGTTCTGTTTCAACGCAGTGGACAAAGGCCAGATCGACAACGGCTTATTGGTCCGCCATAGCGTTGAGTGTGAAGGTAGTCATTTCACCTTTGGTTCCGGCTGGCACTACCGGGGCGAGGGCGAGCAGCAGTCGTTGCGCCTCAGTATCCAGAAGACCACCGCTGGCGTGACCCAGGCCTGGCAAGACGAACACCCCATGGTCGCCGTCAATTTCATCGAGCTTCAGGCGCTGTTGCAGCAACACTTTGAGGTGCATATTTTCGAGCATGACTACCAGCGAATCACGCCGTGGGGTGGCGTGACGGGGAATGCGTTGTTTGTGTGTGTGAAGCGCTGAGCCGGTTGCAGCAAAGAGGGCAGCGGTGTTATCCGCGCCCTCCCGGTGGCTAGACTTCCCTGAAGGTTGCCGTCTGGATTCCCGGCGCGCCCTGTGCAATGCACACCACCGAAATCTGTGCTCGCAAGTGACCGTCCCTCAGCAAGTAGTGGGAATTGACTTGGGGCCCGTTCAGCGGCAGGCAGTTTGGAACTTCCCAGATATGCAGGCCCACAGAGACATAGGGGTCGCCATTGGCAACCACGGCGCCTAAAGCAACGTCATAAACTTCCGTCATGTTGGTATCCATCCTTTTCAAGTTGTTGGAAGTGGGCCTCGGTGCCCACTGTTCGAGAATAAGTATGTGACCCAACCTGGGTAAGTATCGTTACTGTAGCGCTACTTCGGGTAGGGCCCATGTTGGAAGGCGTTAAGGGATGAATCGTAATGAATGCTTGCCTGGCCCTGCCCATTGAAGGGCACTTCGAGGTAACGACTGATCTGAAAAGACGCACGCCCCTGTGCCGATGCGTTGGCGAAGGACAAATAGGGCGTTACGGATTTGAGCACGCTATTGGGCAATACGCTGCCACTGCGCAGATTGCTGCCCACCATTGCCCATATAACGGCCGCTGGTTGGGGGATGTAGCGTGATTGAAACCGGTTGAGTGTGAAGGCATTGATGGGTGACGGACTGGAGGGTTTTCCCGTCGCGCTGTCATAGATAAATAACGCCTGGCCCGTTATCAGCGCTTGCGCGTTAGCGGGCGCGTCATAGTAGATGCCGACAGTGCCGTCCTTGCCTTTGCCGTTGCCATTGATGGCGTAGCCGTTAAAGCTGTAAGCGTTGCCATATATCACCGGGCTGGTCAGCGCCGGGTTGACCACTTCCATGGGCATGGGCGGGGTATTAGCCACATACACACTGCTGTTCAACTCAATGGTTATTGTCATGGTGTCTGCGATTGGCGGCGGCAGGGTCACAGCGACAATACTGTTGTCGGCCTCGGACGCGGGGTCGGGCACCACAATGACAATTGACTGGTTGCTGGCATTCAGAAACTGCCTGGCAGTGATATCCAGATAAAGGGAGAGGCTCAACGGGTTTGCGTGGCCTGCCTGAATGAGCAGACCTGCTATCAAACCGACAACACATCGCTTGTATTCAGACACCGGGCACCTCCAGCTGCATAGAAAAACACCCGTATCCGCCGGAGCGGATACGGGTGCGATACCTTGGGAGAACTCGGTCAAACGCCGGAGTTGACGATAGTCCCGATGGTCGACCCGGAACTTACCGGCGATACCGACGGCTTGCCTGGCAGGTTGGTAATGGCGAAGGTGCTGGGCATCACTTGCAGGTCGTACTCGACTGCGTTTGCGTTGAAGGCGAAGGTGCAACCGGGTGCCGATACACTGGCCTGCACATTGCCGGATTCCAGGCTTTGCTGCGCCGCTACCAGCAAGATGGTTTCCAGCGGCTTCATCATGATCGAACCCTGTGGGTTCAAGGTAAATGCGCAGAACGGCAAATACTTGGTGCCGCCCGACGGGGTGGTGACGAGGCCGGCCAGGCCAACGGTGAGCGGCGGCGTACCGGCAGGACGGTTATTGAACAGGCCAAGGCTGTCGAGGGGAACATTGGCAACCCCACCCGATACGAAGCTGCCGTCAGAGTTAAAGGTTTGTGCACTGCCAAGCGCCAGGGGCGTGGACAGCGATTGCATCTGAATCGTGGTATTAGCCGCGATATTGCCCTGGGTACTGACGTACACCTTGTATTGAGGCTTGTACTCAATATCGACCTTGCCGAACTGGTCGCCGTAGGGTACGGAAAACCAGGTAGGCACACCTGAGGTCAGTTGGTTAGGCCCCACGGCGCCTTTATACGCCAGCAGGTTATAACCCTGCACCTGCAACGCGGCGAGCACGGCCTTTTGGCTGGCGGAAGTAAAATCAAACTCAATAGTGAACGTAGTCATTTTTTCACCTGTTAATCCTTAACGCGTTTAAGTTTGTCAGTCGATCTGTCCACGCGACTGGCTATTTGAATCGCCGGGAGACTAACTGGTTTGTTAGTGCATTCCGGTGATTCGAGGGATAGCGTAGGAGTTGCGTGGCGAGTTTATAAGTATCGTTACAGTAACGCCGCGTCACCGTTATGTACTGAGTGCTCTGAAATGCCGCTGGAGTCCATGGCGAGGAAACCTTGTAGTGCATAACAAATCGACGATGCGAGTTCTTGTTGATGTGCAATTTGCGTATACGCCGCACGATTGAATTGTTCCGACCAGGCCACATACCCGGTGGTTACATCAATCAAGCGTACTGAGGTTCTGATGCGTTCGGCGTCCACATGCACGCTTCCCTCGAGGCGATGGCGTATGCCACTGCAGGGCACGCTGGCGTGTGAGTGTGCCGGGTCGTGGCTTTTACAGGTGTCGACGGACTCGACAATGATTTTTCGGCCCAGGTTTTTGTACAGATGGTGGGTCAGTTCATCGTGCAGGCCTTCGGTGAAACATTCCCACCCCGCTTGCGAAGACAGGCATTTAAACGGGCAAATACAGAAGGCACCGTGGGTTTGAACGCCCGCGACGCAGGCCGCCCGGCGTTGAAAAATGGGCATGTAGCAACCGAGGGGAATCACGATCATGACGTCGGCGTTACGCCCGAACGTCGTGTAGTAATTTTTCAATTTTGCCCGTAGGCGTCCCACCTGAACCCGCACTACAGGGTCTTCACCGGTGCTGTACGAATGCGGGTCGCGGTCAAACACGCTGATGCCGATGGCGTATTCGCTGGTGTCGCGCACCGACTCGACGATGGCCTGTTCAACAAGATAGTTGAGCAGGCGACTCATGCGCGGAGAGTGTTTGAACATGTCGCTGGATAATAAAACGTCTCGGGCGGATTTAACCTCAATAAGTTCTATAAGGTCGCGACCAAGATAGCGGATGTCGTTGTCAGTCATAGCATTACTTCCCCTGCGTCCGTTCATAGAAAAAGTTTGCGCATGCCGAATGACTGAGTTTGATACTTATGTGGGCAGCCGTGCATTCGCCAAGTAGCATGGTCTATAACTGCTGCCCATTGTTTTCGAATCAAAACTCTATTCTTAAGTTTGTATTCGCAAACGTCTTCAACTTGCTCGGGGAGTCTAGCGTCTAATCGACTGACGACTAAGTATCGTTACCGTAGCGCAGGGCTACCGCGAGGGGCTTGTAGAGCGGCTGCCCGAGCGGGCAGCCGAGAGGGGCATGAGGGTTAGAAGCACTGCGCCAGGCTGTTTCCTGGCTAGCCCAAGGACGTGTGAGATGAAACTGATTCTTGGGTTGTTGCTGAGGTGAATCTGCTGCAATAGGCGAGAAAAAGGCGCCAAATTGGCGCCTCGACGTGGTTAAGCAACCTTGATCACTACTTTTCCAAATGCTCCCCTTGCGAGATGCTCGTAAGCTTCTCTTGCTTTCTCAAACGGATATACCTGATCGATCACGGGACGTATCTTGTGTTCGTTGAGGAAAGTGTTCATCCGGTCGAATGATGAACGCGGCGCCACGGCGATTCCGCGGAGGGTGGTCTGGCGGAAAATGAGTGGCATCAGATTGAGTTCAACGGTTTGTCCCGTGAGAAAGCCGATCTGCGCTATACGCCCCGATGCCTTGGTTGCTGACACCGATTGATTGATGCCTGCGCCGCCGGCCACATCGAGTAGCAAATCCACGCCTTTGCCTCCGGTCAGATTCAGCACCTCGTCCGCCCATTTCGGAGTCGTTCTGTAGTTGATACCCGCCACAGCCCCCAGCTCCTTCACGGTTTGCAAATTCTGGTCGCTGCTCGATGTTGCAATTACCTTCGCACCAAGCGCAGTCGCGATCTGCACGGCGAATATCGAGACACCCCCGGTACCTTGAACCAATACGGTTTGGCCCGGTTGGATTTGTCCAAAGTCCACCAGCGAATACCAGGCTGTGAGTGCAGCAATAGGAAGCGTTGCCGCCTCTTCGTCGCTCATGTTGTCGGGTGCGCCGACGGCGCTGTCTTCATGGATGATCATGTATTCGGCCAAACCGCCGGGCAACGGCGAACCGAAGCAGTAATCGGGTTCGTTCGGCCCTGGCTCGCCATCCAGCCAGCGTGAGTAGAGATGGGAGTTGACGCGATCACCGACTTTAAAGCGCGTGACGTTTTCACCAGTCGCTACCACCGTGCCGGCGGCATCGCTCACGGGGATCAGCGGTTTGGGCACCTTATGCGGTTCATAAATGCCGTCGACGATCGCCTTGTCGCGAAAGTTGAGCGAGACCGCACCGACCTTTACCAGCAACTCGCCAGCCTTGGGTTGCGGGGTGGCTACCTCTCCCAATTGCAGGTTTTCGAGTCCGAAATCTTTCAATAACCAAGCTTTCATTGCGAATCTCCAAATACACGCCGATGGCCTCGAACCCGAGTCGGTTCTGCCTTGGGTGCATTGTTCGCGTTTGACCCTGCGCAATAAATGCGTAGAAAAAGACATGATTGTTCTATCCTTGGATAACAATCATATTCAATTCTTGATTCAATCGGTTTTGATAGGAAAGCGTCATGGAACTGCTTCAATCGATGCGACTGTTCGCCAGGCTTGCCGAACTCGGCAGTTTTACTAAAGCTGCCGAATCGCTGGACATCGGGCGCCCTCAGGTGACTCGGTACATCCAGGAGCTGGAGACGTCATTGGGCGTGCGGCTGTTCCAGCGCACTACGAGAAAGGTGGCCCTTACCGCCGAGGGTGAGAGATTCTATGAACGGGTACAGGAGATTTTGGCGGATATTTCTGCTGCGACTTCAATGTTCGACCGATCTGGAGCAACACTCACGGGCAGACTTCGCGTCGATATTCCGACCGCTTTCGCTCAAATGGAATTCATCAAAAGCCTAAGAGAATTCACCACCTCCTACCCAGGTATCAACCTGGTTCTGGGCGTGACTGACCGGGCCGTCGACCTGATCGGCGAAGGTATCGACTGTGCGTTGCGTATCGGCGATCTACCGGATTCAACCTTGATCGCTCGTCCTATCGCGATGGCGACCATGGTGACGTGTGCCGCGCCCGAGTATCTGCGCGAGCACGGTGAACCCGAGACACTCGACCATCTGGCCTCCCATCGAGGCGTCCACTTCCTGTCCGGCCAGAGCAACAGAACATTGCCTTGGCATTTTTCGGTAAATGGCCAGGATCAATCCTTTGTGACTAATGCCGGCATCACCGTCACCGAGTCAAATGCGTACGTTCAGTGTGGCGTTTCGGGTTTCGGAATAATCCAGGCCCCGGGATTACCGTGGCTGAGCATTTAGCCAGTCGCGGTTTGGTGGAAATTCTAAAGCCCCACCGGCCAGCCCCGCGCCCCGTGTCGTTGCTATACCCGAGCCGGACTCATCTTGCACCCCAGGTTCAAGCTTTTATTGAGTGGTTGCAAAAGCGTTTTCCGCAGCTTCATTCGGACTGGCTGCAAGCATAGCGATCATTGAGCCGCGTGAACGGTGGCTACTGGGCGGCAGTGGTCACATCATGAATTTCCGCTGTTGGCCGCGAACCGCGGCTCGTGGATGGCAACTTTCGGCCAGAAGCAGTCACTGGACAGGCATGTTGTCAGTCGCTAATACTTTGCGGCTTGGATGAAGCCAACAAATATTTTGCCTGCATGAATCCCTCAAATGTGGTAGGCGATGGTAACGGTGTACGTGTACGGAATTTAGAAGACGGTAGGCGAGCTCTTATTCGCCCCAACAGCAGCAACGGTCGGCCAACCATAGAAATACAACGACCTGACGGAAAAATAGCCGGTGATAAGTTACATTAAGACTAAAGGATGCTGACATGAATACACAAATATTCCATCCATGGAGTGCATTAGGCGTGCCTGCTTTAGGTAGAGTAATCTTCGAACGAATCACCTATGACAGCGGCATGCGCGTTCATCTTAAAGAGTCAGGAAGTTCAGGTAGAAGACTTTATTTAGACTTCATTCAACTTCCCACCTCAATACGCATAGCAAACGAGAGCATGAGGCTGGTTTCGTTGCAGCTGATTCCCAGTGAGATCGAAACCTCATTCTTTTTAGTCGAGAATTCAGATTTTTTAGCATGGCTGCATAATGATTCACTTGATATCTATAAAGATGATCCGATTTTTCATTTGGCAATTGTCACAGATGAGTGGATAGACATTATTTGCAATGAAAAACCAGTGCTTGTGATTGAGGGCTGATAAGTTTTAGAGGCCCAGGCTGAATGAGATTGACGGGGCGACCTGCATTATTGATGCAGAAGCTGGCAGGGTGGCACAATGGCCGAGATCGACAGAGTGATAATGCCTGACAGACTACCGGCCTACCGCCTTGGGAGTCAGTCATGCGTGCCTCGTGCCGTAAAGGCAGAAAACGGCCAAAAGCTGCCGGCCGAGTCCGGGGCCTTACGGGCCAGATGTAGACACTCAAGAACTCTTCAGCAGGGTATCTCCGTTGTCAGCTTGACCTTCTACACTTTCATCTCAGTTTTCAGGTGTGCATGCCCTTGATACGAGCTAGGAGCTTTGCTTGGAACTCCGGTATACGGGAGCTCCTCACCCGCGGCTCAACTGCAAAATTCAGTTGCAACCTGCTATATAAGCCATCCCCCTCATGAATGTATGACCAAGGAAGAACGATATGAACCAGGAGCAGTTGGCGTCAGTAAACCTAAAGATAGGCAACTGCGACTTTAAGGGCGCCGCGGAAGAAATGTTAGCGATTGCCACATCGTTGTCCGAGTCTGGAAGTAAGTCGCTATCTGATTTTTTGGCCGGCTATGCGCACAATTTATCGGGGAGGAAGCCCGATAGCAGCAAGCTCTCACAGAGCCTCAAGGGTGAAATTGAGAGAGGTGAGAAAAATCTGGCCGACATAGGTGATCAGATAAATATACTCATGCATGAGATTTATGATTACTTTCTGGCGTTTGAAGATATATCCATCCTCCAGAATCCGATACTATCACGCCCCATGTTTTTCAGACCTGAGAATCGGGAAAACTTTCCGTTCATTAAAAAATTCTTTGATGGCAGTGGCGCCCATATAACGAGTGAGAATTTTCATGAAATATTCAGGAGGCAAATTGGTTTCTACATCAACCTCAGCATGTATGACAAGAAGTCATTACTACACATAGGGCAAAGAAAGACAAATATTGCTAAAGGAAAATATTGGAAATTCGTCGAGCTTAGTAGGCAGTATAAACAGAAAATATCATGCCTCGATCAGATCCAGGATTTACTGGGTAAACAAATGACATTGAGCAAGGAGCTGGCGGGGCTTAGTAACAAGCTCATGATAAATGATGAGGCCGCTCATTTTTCTCAATCAGAATTCAATCGGGATTTAGATTCATTCATGGCTGGCTTGGCGGCTGAAGAGCCCCAGTAAATCAACTTGAGCGAGCGAGGTGAGTTTGTGTCAAGCAAAGATGAAGACAAGAAGAACCCGCTGATGGATCTAGCGACTCTGGACGACTTCGCACATATCAATCCAGCCTCAATCATGGCGATGAGCAACTCTCTGCATTTTCACACGCTAGAGCATACGTTTAGAGAGGCTGCTCAGACCGCAGATAATGCAGGTGATCCCGCTGCTTTTAAGGCCTACAACGTCTTAGCAGTTGTCTGTAGCTATCACTTCAATCCCAGCAGGCCCGACACCTTCTCCCCCCAGATTATTTTTAAGAATAAGCGCACGCTCATCCCGAGTGATTACCTGGGCGAGCAACAAGAAGTTCTTGCCCAGATTGCCGAGCAGATTGACCACCCCCTGCTTCGTGCCAGGATCGCTGACAGTTGTTGGCACGTCAACCGAAGGCTCCATGCTGTCGCCACGCTTGCCGCCAGTTCGTATTTGAATGCGGTAGAGCTCTTCTTCAAAAGAGAGCTGCTCGATCAATACGAGCCGGATTTTGCGGTGCCACTGAAGGTGATTGATCTCATTGATCGGGCATTCGCTATCTACGCCTCTGCTGGCAAGCGCAATGAGATCCCAGACAGCGCCAAGCAGGTGCTGAAACGGGCCTATGAAACGGCCAAGGACAATGAGTGCCTGATCGCCTTCGTGAGGTTGTCATCCATTGCCCAGGACTATGGACTACTTGAGTGGCAAGACATTGCTAGCGCAGCTGAAGTGATGGCCAACGCTACGAAAGATAAGCTGTATGCCGATGCCGTGAAGAGGGTGTGGCTCCATGCGGCTCGCGCTTATCTCAAGCTGGACGACAAGGAATCTGCCGTCAGATGCAGGGTGAGTGCCGTCGAGCAGACGCTAAGGATGCGGGACGCAGTCAGCACCGCCATGGCAAAAGCGTCATGGACACGCAGTGCTATTGGAGAGCTCCGCGCAATTGGCGGCCTGGCGGGGAGAATCGAGACCCTCAAGAAAGAGCTTCAACAGCACGAAGAGGATTCACTTTCCGAGTTTGGCTCGTTCAGTGTGCCGATAGATTTAACGGATGAGCGTCGGGCGACGATAAAGGAATTCGAGCTGCTTGATGTTCACGAAATGCTGCTGCGGCTGGCATTCATATGTCGCGCCCCAGACAAAATAGCGCTTCATAAGAACTGCTTGGAGAAGAGAGATAAATTCTTCTTCTCGTCGATGTCCGGTAAGTCCTATGCCGATGAGCGAGGAAAAGTGATCGCGACAGCGGCGCATGTGCCACATGGCAGTGAACCGCCAGAGGAGTGGTTTGATCACGAAAGCCTTAGTGAGTCGGGACTTCACTATCACATAGCGACAGAGGCTTTTATTCGGCCTGCGTGTATCACGATGAGCCGTTGTCAGCTCATTGATGATAGGCATTTTGAGCCCATTGTCTGTAGCAGTGAATTCGTGCCGCCAGGGTTTGAGGCAATTTTCTCCCAAGGCTTTTCTAAGCTTGTACAGGGGGATATGGTCTCGGCAGCTCACCTGTTGATTCCGCAGCTTGAGAACGCACTCAGGCATGTGCTGAACAGCCGCAGATCTAACACTGCCAAGCTGAATGTGGATCTCACGCAAGAAGATCAGTCACTCAAGCAGCTGCTCTCAAACTACTGGGTGGAAATAGAGCAGGTGTTTGGGGTGGATAACACGTACCTGTTCCACATCTTGTTCAACCTCAAAGGTGGCCCCATGCTAAGGCACGAAGTGGCGCACGGTAAGCTTTCAACGGGGCAATGCTTTGAGCCTTCATGCATTTATGCGTGCTGGTTTATTTTCCATCTTACGTGTGTCTCTCTTGCCCCGCACTGGAGCTCAGCAATAGCAGGAGCGATTCAAGAAATTTCGAGCTAGGGGGCGGTGGTTAGGAGTTGGATTAATCTGGTGTTTGTAATGAGCCCGCATGGGGTTTAATTGCCCTTGATTTCGTAGGCACTGCCATGCATTTTCTCGAAATCCTGCTTTTGGCCGACTCCGGTCTGTCGCGACCGGCAGAAGTCGGCCAATAGCGGTCAGTAGAGACTTTGTCTTTGCTGCGTTTCTCAAGCGCAGCATTGCCGCTGGCGAGATTGCGTAAACCAGCGGCAATCCAAACGACTACTGATCTCTCTACGGAAGCACTCGCTGCTTCTTGAGGCTATCCAGCGCATCGAATAGCGAAGCTTTCGAGTCGACCCTTTCAGTAAATCCGTACCGGTAGATTTTGTTCGTATCCGAGATGATGTCCGTCTCGGTGTGAAAGATGAAATCACCGAATCCCCAGCCGACCAACTTGCTCAGATCAGGCTGGATCAAATTGTGGCGTTCGGCGATTTCCCGCCACAGCGTGGCCTTGTCAGGCATGTGGCGTGCAAGCGTCAACGGAACCGGAGACGCCGTTTCCATCCCGAAATATTTGGCCGTGTCTTGCCACATACGCTCCCAGCGGAAAATATCGCCGTTGGCGACGTTGAAAGCCTCTCCACCAGCTGACTCGCTGAGTGCAGCCCAGACACTGGCCCGTGCCAGTAACCCGGCATCGGTGAATTGCAGCAGCTGACCGTAGGCTTTATCGGTGCCGGGAAATCGCAACGGGATATCCAGCGCACGGGACAGCTCAGTGAAAACGCCGATGACCAGCGCAATATTCATCGTGTTGCCGTAGATATCCCCGACCACCAGATCGGGACGCAGCGCCACGTAATCCCAGCGGCTGTGTTCGGCACGCTTTCTAAGCTGGGCTTCCTGTGCAAGGTACAGGTTCGGTGGCATATGCCCCGCATCGCTCTCCAGTGCGGGCGTGCGAACCTTCGCGCCGAGGTGAGAGCCGTAAATTTTGAAACCCTGATAGATGACCACGCGCTGAAGAGCGGAATTCGCCTGCTCAAGTCCATCCAGCACGTTGGCCAGCATGCTGGCATTGCGACTTGCTTCCATCGCCAGATCCGGATCAGGACTGAAGGCCGCGTAAAAAACATGAGTCGTGTCTCGGGCAGCGTTCACCGCGATGGCCACGGCATCGGCATCCGTGAGATCCGCCAGTATCGTCTCGGTGCCCACGACAGTTCGGCGATCCAGCGCCCTGACCCGCCAGCCTTCGCGCTTGAGTTCCTCTGCCACGGCATGGCCGATGATGCCGTTCGCGCCGACAACAAGCGCGACTTTTGGATTTGCTGGAGTAGGGTTCATGCTGCATCCCCATTTCGAATTCTGATCATTTCATTTCTCCTTCCGTACCTTGTGCACGGGGTTGAGAGAGATGATGCCCACGGGCTGATCTGTGATATAGACTGCCATCACGAATGGCTTATATGACATAAATTCACAATGGCGCGCTGGGATATCAACCGTCTGGCAGAGATGGAAGTGTTCGTCCGAGTGATAGAACTCGGCAATTTTTCGTTGGCGGCGCGGGACTTCCGCATGACACCCTCGGCGGTCAGCAAGTTGTTATCCCGCCTGGAGACTCGCCTTCAGGCACGCTTGCTGAACCGAACGACGCGGCGACTGACGCCCACGCCGGAAGGCCATTCGTTCTATGAACAATGCGTCAGAATTCTTGCGGATGTGGAGGATGCTGAACGCAGCACCTCCGGACAGGGCGATCCACGGGGGCGTCTCAGGGTAAGTGCCAGTGTGCCTTTTGCCCGAGGAGTTTTATTACCCCTGATCCCCGAATTCCTCTCGCGCTACACAGGTATAGAGCTGGATATCGTACTGACGGATCAAGTGGTGAATCTGATTGAGGAGCGCACCGACGTTGCGATCCGTCACGGCCCGCTGGAAAGTTCGCGCCTGGTGGCGAGAAAGCTCGGCGAAACACGGATGGTCGTCGTCGCAGCTCCCCAGTATCTTGAGCGCCATGGCCTGCCGACCGTGCCAGAAGACTTGACCCGCCATAACCGCTTGGACTTCGGATACACACGCACACTGAAAGGCTGGCCTTTCATCGTGAATGGCTCGCAATGGATTGTCTCGCCAGTGGGTAACGTGACGGCGAGTGACGGTGAGGCTCTTCGCCAGTTAGCGCTGGCAGGAGTAGGTTTGGCTCGTCTCGATGAATTCCAAGTGGTTGACGACATTGAATCAGGAAAACTTTTGCCGATACTGCAAGCCTTCAACCCTGGAGACATTGATCCCGTCCATGCGGTATTTCTCGGCCAAGGCACGCAGATGCCGTTACGGGTTCGTGTTTTTCTCGATTATTTGGTCGCGAACGTACAACTCAAAAGGCTGGAACATAGTCAGGAGCCTGATGAAAAGCGGATGGACGATGCTTGGTAAAACAGGTGTTTCGTAAATGCCCACCTGGCCACATATGCTCACTGGAGCGCCGCTTAGTCCGCAATGGGTCGTTTTTTCCCGTCACGACTGGCTGCAATGGGTCGAAAGCAGCCCTTAAAAAACCATCTTGATCATCATCGGGCTTGCTTGACCCCAGCTTGGATGCCTCAATGCCAGGACGGACCACATTCGCCCCTTGGCTGACGTTCAAACTCACACGATTTTTGGCTTAAAGATTGGTCGCTCAAATGCTGCGGCCCGGCGCGCCTGGCTTGAATAACGCAGCAAGAATCGGATAGTAGGTACTGTACGAATTCCAGTCTGATAGCACTCCAAACCAATAGGAGTTCGACCATGGTGTTTCGTATAACTGGCCTTTGCCCCGAGCCATTCCAGTCACTGTTTGGACTGCCCGACCAAGAGCTGGCGTCTCTGGGGGTAAAGCGTTACATCGTCGACAGCAACCCAGGTTTTCCTGACCGAATAGAAATGAAGGATGCGAAGCTGGGTCAGAGCGTGCTTTTACTCAACCATGTCTCTCAGCCAGCCAAGACGCCATACCATGCCTCACACGCGATCTTCATACGGGAGTGGGCCACGCAAGCTTATGACGCAGTCGACCAGGTTCCCGAGTCTATGCGAATCCGTCTACTGTCCCTTCGCGCTTTCACTGATGACGGGATGATGCTCGACGCCGACGTCGCTGATGGAACAGCAATAGAACCTGTCGTTACTCGGATGTTTGCCAATCCAGAGGTTAGTTACATTCACGTTCACAACGCCAAGCAGGGTTGCTACTCCGGGCGAATAGATCGGGCGTAGTCACCGCAAGTCTTGGTGACTCCTCCTTTTGTCGACTCTGCAGGTCATCGACTGGCCAGTATTGTGGCCGATAGCGGCGGGTCACCAGAGCTTAAGTTGGGGCTGAAGCGAGCCCCTGGTGCCTGCCAATTCAACGGCGTCGTGATGGACACGCAGGCTTAGACTGTGGCAGACGTGATAACCCATAGTGACCTCGTATATTCAGGAGGCGGGTGAATCTGTATCGCAGAGCATTGCTACCAGTTCAGTCGCCAGGGCGGCCGCGTCTTGTCGATAGGCTTTGTTCCAGTTGCATGACCAGTCATCGGGCCTGCCCTGGTCTTCCCATTGCGCCAACGCGAGCCCATTGACTATCTCCAGTTCGAACCACAGGCGCTGCCAAGCGACGGCGTCCTGGACCGAAGCCGTGTCTTGCCACAGGAATTCTGTTTGCGCGACAAAAGCCGACCATGCAAACAGATCCTCCGATGCTCGTTCGCCGAGCGTTAGCCAGTACTGTTTGCCACTCACTGAACGATTCCTTGTCGTTTTATTGCCAGCCATGAGTCTGCACTCGTTAGCCTTTTTATAACGGGTCTATGCCGGGATAGAGGTCCGCCGGTGGATGGTAATCGGGGTCCTCGAAGCGGCTATTGTTGTAATGGGTTTTGGCCGTTGGCCCGTCGCCCTTGTAGGTCACCTGCGAGTTTGGCGTGAGATGCCACCCGTCTCCGTCCTTGTTGCGCTCGATCAGTGAAGGGTACAACGTGCAGGTGCCTGATGAACCTGATGTCAGCCTGAACTGGTAAAAACGCCCAGCCTGGGGCGTGAACTTCGTCGTAACGTAGCAGGATTGCGTGCGCGCCCCCTTCCAGAACATACCCACGTGCGTTTCAATGCCGGGTCGGATCCGGGTTTCGTAATAGTCCGACGTGAGGTTTTGCCCTGCTTTCGGCATCCCCTGATCCTGCGTATGGATGAACGGCAGCGGCCCACTGCGAATTACGCCACCCGAACGTATACCGTTTTCGTATTGGTACAGATCAGCATGCTGAGTAAAGTTGACGATGCGTATCCAGGCGGGGTTGGGCTCGTTTGCAGGTGCGGTGAAGTAATCGGTGTGAGGGAAATACTGGCAACCTGCGAATAACGGCAGGGTCAGCAAGCAGAGCGCAGTGCGTATCGACATGTAGCCTGTCCTTTTGCGCAGTCACGGTAGAGACCACAAGAAGAGAGGTGCATTGCATAACCGCTGAAAAATCTTGTTGTCGGCGGATTGAGATCTGGATTGCCGTCGTGGATGCCAGTAATAAGCCCCTGACTCACAGAGCAAAACGGGCCGAAATGGAACTGTATCGAGTACGCCGCACACATAGCAACAGCTCAGGCGAATTCCAGTTTGACGCAATACCGCCGGGCGCCTACTTCATCTGGAGCGTGGTTGACATGAATTCGCTGACAAGACGAATCGTCGTCGAAGCAGGCCAGCGGACCACTGTGTTTCTTACCAACGATTGAGCCATTCACCATAAGGAAATAAAGGATGTTCAAGAGGATATTGGGGCTGGCTGCGATGTTATCGCTGGGCGGCTGCGTCACCGGTTCCAACATGATTGATCGAGCTGATGAACATAAGCTCATCGATTCCCAAAAGGCCATCGTCGTCGGTTTTGTTTCCGAGGGTTTTCTTACTCAACCCCACGGACTGAATGTGCTGCTCAAATACCACGATCCGAACCCGCAAGCGAAAGCGACGCGCATCGCACTGACGACGCTGGACCAAAACAACGAAGTTCGTGGCAACACGCATATGATGGGCAACACCTTTGTTTACGAAGTACCTGCGGGCACCTACGAAATCACTCATTGGTACTACCGTTTTTATGACGGGTTCAGTGCCGATCAGAAAAAACCGCTGCTCTTCAGCGTCAAGCCTGGGGACGCCGTCTATATCGGCAACTTTCACGCAAACTCGTTGACGATGTGTCTTTCCAATCGCGACGACTTTGCAAAAGCCGTCATCGATATCAAAAAGGCTCACCCATTCCTGGCCAACGTGGCGATAACCAACCTGTCCCAAGACCTGCAATTTCCAGGCTGGCCCAATACAAAGGCCACGGATGTATTTGGAAAAGGGCTGTGCAAGGTGCAATAACGCGTTCAGGCCTACCCCTGATCGCTCCACACCGCCAACTCATACCCATCCGGATCGCTGAAGTGAAACCGGCTGCCGCCCGGAAACGCAAACGTCTCGCGGGTAATCACCGCGCCCAGGGCTTTTAGCCGCTGCTGGGTGTCCGTGAGGTTATCCGAGTACAGGATGATTAAAGGGCCGCCCGGTCGAACCGGCTCGCCGGTGGTGAAACCACCGCTCAGGCGGCCATCGCTGAATTCGCTGTAGGTGGGGCCGTAGTCGACGAATGTCCAGCCGAACGCGCGGCCGTAGAAGGCTTTGCTGCGGGCAATGTCGCCCACGTTGAGTTCGATGTTGTCGATCTGTCGGTCTTTTCCGCGAACGCCCATGGTTGCCTCCTTGGCTGCTGTTTACGCGGGCGAGTGTAGCGTATTTGCCCTTCAGGCCTCACGGATGAAACTTCCTCCCCAGCGCATCCAGCCGCACGGCAATCGGGGGCAATTGCTCGCTGCTGCGGGCAAGCATTTCCACGTCGTCGGCGGTGCTCTGTGCAATGCTCTGCACCGACTGCAAGCGCCCGACAATCTCGAGGTTGGCCGCCGTCTGTTCGCGGGTGGTGCTCACGATGTGCCCGTTGAGTTGATCGATCTGGCTGATGTCGTTGCCTACCGCGCGGAGCATTTCGACGGCGACTTGGCTGTCTTCCACGCAGCGTTCCACGCCCTGGCGGCTGTCGTGCATGGCTTCGACGGCCTGGCGGCTGCCTTGTTGCAAACCGTCGATGATGGTTTTGATTTCCTGGGTGGAGACGGCGGTGCGTTGAGCCAGGCTGCGCACTTCGTCGGCGACCACGGCAAACCCGCGGCCTTGCTCGCCGGCGCGGGCGGCTTCGATAGCGGCGTTGAGGGCCAGCAGGTTGGTCTGGTTGGCGATGCTGCTGATCACTTCAAGCACCGAGCCGATCTGTTCGGCCTGCAGCGCCAGGCCCTGCACGGTCTGGTGGGTGCCTTCCAGGCGTGAGGCCAGTTGGGTGATTTCGTGCTGGGCGCGGCCGACGCTGTCCTGGCCGCGCAGGATTTGTTTACTCGCGACGCCGGCGTGTTCAACCGCTTGCTCAACGTGCACTGTAATGTTGCCCATGGCATCTTCCATGCGCTGCATGGAGCCGGTCATTTGCGCGATTTGTGCCAGTTGGTGGCGGGCGCCGGTTTCCAGGGTGCCGCTGGCGTGGGCCAGTTCCTGGCCGAGTTGGCCGAGGCCGTGGGAGTCGCGCGCGACGCCGTCGATAAGGCCGGTTATCTGCTGCAGGAAGTGGTCGAAACGCTTGGTGAGGGACACATGCACTTTGCCTTCGCCCTGGGCGGTTTCGACGCTGAATTGCGAGGTGACGGCGAGCATCTTTTCCAGCATCTCCTGGCTCTCGACCGCGTCTTTGTGGCTGTGCAGGGCCAGGTAGAGCAGGGCGACGGTTTCCATCACCACGTAGAAGGCGTGCACGAAAATCATGCCCCAGCCGCCATGGTGCGCCATTACAAACACCGGCACACCCTGATGCTGCAACGCGTGGAACACCACGTGGTGCACTGCGATGGTCAGTGCTGCCACCAGGATCGGCAGCCAGTCGCGGTAAAAGGTCAGCACCGCCAGCAGGGCGAAAATGCCGAAGTGCGATTCGATCACGCCCTCGGCCTGGTTGATGTGCAATGCGGCCATGACCATCAGGCCTGCGCCGAGTGCACAGCGCATCACGCGGGTGCCGCCGATGGCACGGTACAGCGCGGTGAGCAGCAGGCTCGTGCCGCCGCCGACGATGAGCGCCTGCACCAGGGTGTCGTGCCAGAACGCCAGGCCTACAGAAAACACAGACATCAGCCAGATCAAAGCCAGCATGATGCGGTCGGCCTTGCGGTAGTGCTCCCTAAAACGCATGCGTGCGGGCATTGACGCTTACTCCATGTGGACGAGCCAGGAACAAAGCATGCGGCGTGCCACTACGGCATGCCGGTACAGAGCAAAGCAGGGCGTTTTGCAGGTTCAAGGACGCCAATAGGCTATCGGCGGGTCGAGTAGCGACTTTAGGCGGGAGGAGTTGGAGGGCCTTATCGGCCCTCCCTGTGTTTTAGAAGCTGTACTTGGCTGTCAGCATCATGTTGCGCGGGTTGCCGTAGCTGTCGCCGCCATAGCTCACGTCGCTGGCGATGGCGTTGTAATAACGGCGGTCAAAGATGTTGTTGGCGTTGACCTGCAGGTCCAGGTGGTCGTTGACCTTGTAGCCGGCCATCAGGTCGGTGACGGCGTAGGATCCCTGTTTGAGGCGGTAGGTGCTGCCATCGGTCAGCTTCACATCGTTGTACATCCGGCTCTGCCAGGACACGTTGCCGCCGACTCGCAGCCGTTCCAGTGCGCCCTGGAAGCGGTAGCTGGTGGTCAGTTTGAACAGTTGCTCCGGCGTATCCGTGTCGAGCTGCTTGTTGACCAACTGCGGGTTGGCCTCATCCTTGATGGTGTGGGTACGTGCGTAGGTGTAGCCACCGCCGACCTGCCAGTTTTCGGTCAAGGCGCCTTGCAGTTCGAAGTCGATACCCTGGCTGCGCACCTTGCCGGAGGCTTCCGAGCAGGAGGCCTGCGGGCAGTTTGCGACGATCACCGACACGGCGCGGTTTTCCTGGTCGACGTTGAACAATGCCACGCTGGCATTCAACGCACCGCCCAGGTATTCACCCTTGATGCCGACCTCATAGTTCTTGCCGACGATCGGCTTGAGCGGGGTGGCGGAGGTGTCCTTTGCCGTTTGCGGCGTGAAGATATCGCTGTAGCTGACATACACCGAATGGTGGTCGTCCAGCTCGTAGATCAACCCGGCGTAGCGGGTGAGGTTGCGGGTCACATGGTAATCGCTGGAATTGTCTACGCCGCCATGGGCATCGTAGTCGTACCAGTCCAGGCGCGCGCCGAGGATCAGCTTCAGCGGGTCGGCCAGGCTCAGGCGGGTGGTCACGTAGACGCCGTCCTGGGTGGTGACTTCGCGGTCGTTGCCGGTGTGCACGAAGTCCGGCTTGCCGGCAGTGAGCGGCCAATTCATGTTGTACGGGCTGTAGTTGTGGGTGGTCATGTCATAGATGCGGCGGCTGGCGCCGACCACCAGCTCATGGGTACGCCCGAACGCCTGGAACGGGCCGCTGGCAAAGGCGTCAATGCCGGCCTGGTCTTCATCGTAGGCCGCCTGGTAAACCGTACGCGCCAGTGTGTTGGCGACCCAGCGCGACTGGTAGGAACCGGAGAACAACGCGTTTTGCTGGGCATAGTTGGCGTTGACCTGGAGTTTCCAGTCATTGGCCAGTTGCTGGCGCAACTCGGCGAATACCGTGTTGATTTCCTGGTCCTTGTTTTCCCAGTCGGTGCCCGGGTTGTAGGAGCGCGGCAAGTTCAGGTGATGGCCATCCTGGCCGATCATCGAGGAACCCCAGAAGTAGTTGGTCTTGTCTTTCTGGTTGGAGAAACCGAGGGTCAGGCTGGTGTCTTCGCTCAGGTCGGCCTCGGTGACGGCGTAGAACAGGCCGTGATACGACTCGACATCATCGATAAAGCTGTTGGCGTCGCCGTAGGAGGCGACCACCCGGCCACGCAAGGTGCCGCTGTCATTGAGCGGGCTGGAGGCGTCGATTTCACCACGGTAGTCGTCCCAGGTGCCAGCGGAGCCGGTGAGGGTGACTTTCTGCTCGTCCAGTGGGCGTTTGCGCACCAGGTTGATGGCCGCCGAAGGGTTGCCCGCGCCGGTCACCAGGCCGGTGGCGCCACGGACGATTTCGACGCGATCGAACATCGCCAGGTTCGGCTGGGCGCCCACCGACACACCGTTGTAGCCGCTCGGGATGCCGTCATACATCAGGTTGTCGATGTCGAACCCGCGCGAGGTGTAGGACTCCCGGCCAGGGCCGTTGGAATAGTTGAGGAACAACCCCGGCGTGGCGTTGACCACGTCGTTGATGCTGGTCATGCCCTGGTCGTCCATACGCTGGCGCGTAATCACGCTGACGGCCTGCGGGGTTTCACGCAGGGTGAGCGGCAGCTTGGTCGCGGTCTTCATCGAACCGGTGGTGTAGGACTGCGTGCCTTCGGTGGTCTCGCTGAGTTGCTGCGCGCCGGAGACTTGGGTGGCGCCCAGTTCAATCGTGGTGGCCGGGGTTTCGGCGTCGGCGGCGAAGGCCGCGTGGGAGGTGGCAAGGCAGACCGCCAACGCGATCAGACTGGGTGTAAAACCTTTAGCGGCGTGTTGTTGCACAGACATCGAACGGACTCTCCCCAAAGTACCGTCCATGGCGAATAATAAAGGTGATGATAACTATTCGCATCAGTGTGCCAGAACATTTCCGTAGGAAAAAGCCTTTGGTGATAATCAGTTAACGAATTTTTCACATCCGTGGGGATGGCATGTGGCTATCCCCTTAGGAAAATTATGGCGTTGTGGGGGGCTCAATCGCGCTTTGGAATGGCTACCCGGCTCGTCGCTTTCACCTCGCGCAACGCCAGGCTCGACTGGATCGATGCGATCCCCAACTGGCGTCTCAGTACGCTCTCGACGAACTCACTGTAGCTGTCCAGATCCTCGGCCAGCACCTGCAACAGGTAGTCCGCATCGCCGGTGATCTTGTGGCACGACAGCACCTGCGGCAGCTCCCTGACCACGGCCTCGAAGGCGTCGGGCGCGTGGTCGGTGTGGATGGCAAAGCGCACATGCACAAACGCCATAATGTCGAGCCCGAGCATCTTGCGGTCGAGGTTGGCCTGGTAGTCCTTGATCACGCCTTCTTCCTCCAGGCGCTTGCGGCGGCGCCAGCAGGGCGTGAGGCTCAGGGACAGGCGTTCGCTCAACTGGGCATTGGAAATACTCGCGTCTGCCTGCAACAAGGCGAGGAGGGCGAGATCGGTGTCGTCAAGAACGACCTGCTTGGTTTTATTTTTCATATCTGGCTATCGCAAGGGTAAAAGTTCCCGATAAACCTAACAGTGCCGTAAGTAAAAGCAAAGAAAGCCCCGCGCTGCCAGAACAAAATAGGTCCTGTCTTTTACTGGCGGATGCACCCACATGTTGACTGTTTTTAGTGATGACCACCGTTTGCACCATGGCACCGAACTGAAGGACGGCGTGCTCAAACCGTCGTTCGAGCAACCCAGCCGGGCCGACACCGTACGTGATCGCGTGCAGCACGTTGGGCTGGGCGACATCATCGTGCCGCGCCGCTTTGAGCGGGCCTGTTACGTCAATGCCCACAGCGAGCGTTACGTCGCCTTCCTCGAAAGCGCCTGGGCCGAGTGGACCGCCCTCGGCCGCAGCCATGACGCGCTGCCGCTGGTTTGGCCGGTACGCGACCTGGCCAACCAGCACGTGCCGGAGTTCATCGACGGCAAGCTCGGCTTCTTTGCCATGGATGCCGGTTCGCCGATCACCGCCACCACCTGGAACGCGGTGAAAACCAGTGCCGATATCGCACTCACCGGCCTGGCGCTGATCGATGAAGGCCATCACAGCGCATTTGCCCTCTGCAGACCACCAGGCCACCACGCGGCCCGTGAATACATGGGCGGTTACTGCTACCTCAACAACGCCGCGATTGCCGCGCAACAGGCGATTACCCAAGGCGCCAAGCGCGTGGCAGTGCTGGACGTGGACTTCCACCACGGCAACGGTACGCAGAATATTTTTTACGACCGCCCGGATGTGCTGTTCATTTCTCTGCACGGCGAGCCGGCGGTTTCCTACCCGTATTTTTCCGGTTTCAGCAGCGAACGCGGCGCGGGTGCGGGGGAGGGCTTCAACCTCAATTATCCCTTGGCGAAAAACACCACCTGGGCCCACTACCAGACCGCCCTGGCGGACGCCTGCCAGAAACTGCGCGCGTTCGCCCCCGAAGTACTGGTGATTTCCCTCGGCGTGGACACCTTCAAGGACGACCCCATCAGCCACTTCCTGCTCGACAGCCAGGACTTCCTCGGCATGGGCGAGATCATCGCCAGCGTCGGCGTGCCCACACTGTTTGTGATGGAGGGTGGCTACATGGTCGATGAGATCGGCATCAATGCCGTCAACGTGCTGCACGGTTTCGAAAACAAAAGCCAATAACACCCCTGCTCGATTTTTCTTCTGCCAAAACTCAAAAACATAACAAGAGGTTTTGTGATGAAAACAACCACGCCCGGGCTTTGCGAAAAGCCTGCGTTGCAACGCACCCTGAGCAACCGCCATATCCAGCTGATGGCCATGGGCGGTGCGATCGGCACTGGCCTGTTCATGGGCTCCGGCAAGATCATCGCGCTGTCCGGTACCTC
>Ga0308159_1001481_pt1 | contig 33535 bp, 30 predicted proteins | sample PhyCR1_FD_201040 | JGI IMG/M metagenome (GOLD analysis project Ga0308159, IMG submission 201040) | Phyllosphere microbial communities from UC Gill Tract Community Farm, Albany, California, United States - DLSLC.R1 | ecosystem: Host-associated > Plants > Phyllosphere > Unclassified | place: USA... | reverse complement strand
CAGTGGGTGGCAGAGCCGACGGAGCAGGGGCTCGCCGCATTGCTGGCCACCGAGGAATACCTGCAACTCTCCTTCGCGCCGGCGACGCAGCGAGCCTACAGCGCCGACTGGAAGGATTTTCTGCGCTTCTGTGCCGAAATGGGCTTCGTCGCCATGCCGGCGACGCCGGAGACCGTGGCCGCCTACCTGGTCAGCATCGCCAAGCTGCGCTCGCCGGCCACGGTACGGCGTCGGCTGGCGGCCATCCGGCTGGCGCACCGGCTGGCACGGGAGGCGGCGCCAGCGGACGATGCGGAGGTGCAGATTGCGCTGAAGGGCACGCGGCGCCGGCATGGCCGCCCGGTGCAGCAGGCTGCGGCCATCCGCCTGACGGAACTGCGCCGCCTGCTGGCGACCTGCACGGAGGATGCGACCGGAAGGCGGGACCGCGCGCTGTTGCTGCTGGGCTTCGCCGGGGCGCTGCGGCGCTCCGAGCTGGTGGCGCTGGACGTGACGGATTTGACGCACGCGACGGACGGCCTGCGGCTGCGCATCCGGCGCAGCAAGACCGATACGGCGGCGGAGGGCGCGGAACTGGGCATCCCGCGCGGGCGGCACCCGCTAACCTGCCCGGTGCGGGCGGTGGAAACCTGGCTGGCCACGCTGAAGCATCGCACCGGGCCGCTGTTCCGCGCCGTGCACCAGACCGGCGCCATCGGGCGGGACCGGCTGCATGCGGATTCGGTACGCTTCATCCTGCAGGGCCATGCCAGGAAGGCCGGGCTGCCGATCACCGGTGCCAAGCGCATCACCGCGCACGGCCTGCGCGCCGGCTTCATCACCGAGGCCTATGACCGCGGATTGCGCGACCGCGACATCATGCAGCACAGCCGGCACCGGGACCTCAAGACGATGCACGGCTATGTCCGCCTGGCCCGGCTGCTGACCGACAGCCCGGCAGGCGAGGTCGGGCTATGACCGGCTTCCGGTTTCCGTGGGAGGACGAGGCTGCCACTCCAGCTCCGGCACCCGCGCCGGCGCCGCCCGGCCCGAAGCCGCGCCCGGGACGGCCGAAGGGGCTTGGCCGTGCCGGAGAAATCCTGGCCCGGCAGCCACCACCCGGCGCAGGGACGGCGACACGCCACACCGAATGGCTGGCCTGCCGCCTCGATGTTTCGGGGCCGGCGGACGCGTTGCGCGCCTTCGCCGCGGCTGCGGCCGGGGTAGGGGTGACGCCGTGGGCGCGCGATTTTGCCGCAGAGGAAGAAGACGTGTTCCACCTGCTGGCGACGCGCGCGCCGCGGGCCGGGCGGCTGTCGCTGGAAGCCTGCCGCATCTTCGCGGCGCAGTTCCGCGAGCGGTTGCAGGACCATCAGGACCGCGCACTGACCACCATCGGCCATAGCCGCGCCTGCCCGTTCGACCTGCATGCTTTGCTGCCGGTGCCAACGCACATCCTGGCGCTCGGTGTGCAGCATCCGGACGCCGCGCGTTGGTTGGCCGCGCAGTGGGGCACGACGGAGATCCGCAAGGCCATGCTGCATCCCGCCAGGGCGCGGCAACGCCGGCCGGCGGCGCTGCGCTACAGTTTCTTCGCCGCCGATACGCTGCCGCGGGCGGCGGTGCGCAGGTTGGCCAAGGCGTGGCCGCAGCTGATGCTGGACCTGGGCAGCCCCGGGTGACGTCAGCGGCGCCGGAGGTGCAGGGCGCCACGCTGGTCCTCCACCTGGAGGGCTATGACGGGCCGATCGACCTGCTGCTGGAGCTGGCGCGGGCGCAGAAGGTGGACCTGGCCCGGCTGTCGCTGCGCGCCCTGATCGACCAATACCTTGCGGCGGTAGATGCCCATCGCCAACTGGCGACGCTGGCCGAGCGCAGTGAATGGCTGATCGCCGCCAGCCGGCTGGTGCTGCTGAAATCCCGGCTGCTGGTGCAGGCGGAGGACGAGCCCGCGCCGGCCGACGCGGACCGCCTGCTGGAGGAGCTGGCCCGCGCGGCACAGCGGCAGCACGCGCGGGCGCTGGCGGAGTGGCTGGAAGCGCGGCCGCAACTCGGTCGCGACATCTTCGCACGTGGCCGGGCGGACGCGCCGCAGCAGGCTGGCTCCCCGGGCGATATCCTCGACCTGCTGCTCGCCTGCTTTGACCTGCTGAAACCGCACCGCCCGCAGGTGCCGCCGCCACGCTACGCGCCGCCGGTTCTGGATGTCTGGACCCTGGCCGAGGCGCTGCAGCACCTGCAGACGCAACTGCACCGGCACCCGGCGGGTGGCGCGCTGCAACACTTCATCCCGGAGCGGGAGGGCAGCGAGGCTGGCGAGCTGCGTCGCCGCTCTGGCCTGGCCAGCACCTTCCTGGCAGGGCTGGAACTGGCCAAGCAGGGCAGGGTGGTGCTGCAGCAGCAGGAGAATTTCGGTGCCTTGCAAGTGCGGCTCAGTGCAGACGCGGGCGCGCCGGCAGCGGTGTAGGGCGGCGGAGGCGCGTCCGATAGCAGGCCTTTTCGGACGGAATGGCCCTTCGGTGGCTTGATGGCTAGGCGTGGCGTCGGCTGGTTGCGGGGAGGGAGGATGCTTCGGCCTTAACCGAAGCATGAGCTTGTGAAGCCAGGGCACAACGAGCCGAACATCATATCGGATCGTGCCATGCCCATGGTGAACCCGGCTTCAGCCCTTTTGTTGCCGCGAGACGAAATGTCGCCGTCGCCCGCCCGGTATGCTGAGCCGGCGCGGGAGGGGAGGTGGGCGCAGTTGCTTCGTTGGCTCGCCGACCGTCAGCACTTGCTCGAAATGGACACCCGGCTGCTCCGCGACGTTGGCCTGACACGCGAAGACGTACGGCGTAGGACACCGTTCCGCCCTAGGCTTAGGACGCATTGATCCAGAAGAGTACGGAGCAGGCGAGGCAGATGAGAAGAAGGTGTGGGCGCGGCGGTCATAGCGCATGGCGATGCGCCGCCAGTCTTTCAATCGGCCGAACATGCTCTCGATGCGGTGCCGCTGGCGGTGGAGCGTCCTGTCATAGGGGATGGGTTGCTTGCGGTTCCGCTTTGAAGGAATGCAGGGTTCGATGCCGCGGTCGATGAGGGCCTGGCGGAGTTGGTTACTGTCATAGCCCTTGTTGCCCAGCAGGGCTTTGGCGGGTGGCAGGCTGGGCAGCATCAGGACGGCGCCCATGTGGTCGCTCATCTGGCCCTCCGAGAGCAGCAGGACGAGCGGGCGGCCCTGGCCGTCGCAGGCAGCGTGCAGCTTGGAATTCAGGCCGCCTTTGGTGCGCCCGATATGGCGAGGTACAGCCCTTTTCTGAGCAGGCTGGCGGCTGTGCGATGCGCCTTGAGGTGGGTGGCATCAATCATCAGCCGGTCCGGCAGCACCTCCGCCGCCAGGGAATCACACCACCATCAAATCGCAAGGCTGGATCTAATAGGTCCTGAACCTACAGGACGGTGCGTTTGAACCCTGCGGCCTTCGCCTGGACCAGAAGGTCGCCAGGGTGCGGTTCCGGCGTCGGCGCATCGGCGAGGCGGAGGACGTCCGCCTTACCGACCTCGTCGAAAGCAGTTACCCCTACCTCACAGTGGCCTTGGCAGTCGCCCGGCGCGCAATGCTGGCGGCGAAGAGTGGGGTCTCGCGTCGGTTGTGATCGCCGCCAGCTTCTTGACGGGCTGCTGCGGCCTGCTCGAAGGTCTGGCCGTGCGCAGAGATGAAGTCCAGGAATGCATCCGTCGGGTGCGAAGTGACTCGGTTGGTGTAACGGGTCCGGCCACCCTCAAGAGCCTCGGCGATCAGTTCCCAGATGACGTTGACCTGCGTGCGTCCGACCAGGGTGAACACGTCGGAAATCGAGTTCATCCGGCAGTAGCTCGGCGTTGCCTCGTCGGCGACGTAATGCTGAACCACCAGGGCGGTGCCGATCATCTCCACATTGATGGACATGCGCCGGCCGTCATCTGTCGTTGTAGTGCCGGCACTGATGTGGTCTGGCGGGCAGCAGCGCAGGTACTCGGCTTCCGGCAAGGTAAACAGCCAGTCGGCGATGTCGACCTTCTCCAGCGGGACATCGATCTCAGCGGAATAGGCGGACTGAGAGAGGATCTGGTCGGTTAGAATTTTCATGATACTTCCTTCGAACGAGACGAACTGGATCGGAATGCTGCTCTCCACGGTTCACGATCCAGGTGGCCCTGCAGGGCACCTGTCTTGGTCCGCATCGAGCTATGGTCTCAGGCTTTGCAGCTAGGCCTATTTGAAGATGGCACTGTGATCTACAGTGTTCGGCAGCAGGATGTGCCAAGGTTAGACCAGCAATTCGGAGCATTTTGGAGCATACAAACGTATAGATTTACGTTGCTATGCGTCCGTCAAACACGCAGAGGGCCGGGTGACTCCGCCTTGGCTCTGCCGCCTGGGCACTCTTGAGATTGCCAACCTTGTGAGAGGATTGTGTCCCCATCTCTGGAGGCGGATAAGCCACAAGCTGCTAGAAACGGCTTCGCCTGGAGCGCAAAGATGAGGCCTCATTTCGCCGACTTTCTGTCTGCCTTTGTCGATGTCGTCCGGGCTGGAAGCTTCTCGGGCGCTGCCCGCCGGCGCGCGGTGACTCCGTCAGCGGTCGTGCGGCAGATCGATATGCTGGAGGCGGATTTGGGGGTCGCCCTACTGATCCGCTCGACGCGTGCTCTCACGCTCACCGATGCTGGTCAGCGGCTGTACGAGCGGGCCCTTCGGCATCTCGACGAACTCGCGGACACTCACGCTGAGGTCTCCGCCTTTGACGGGTCCGTCTCTGGCACGCTCCGGGTCGCGTGCTTTCCGACATTCGGCAAACGCTACGTCCTGCCGGTTCTCGCCGCGCTGCAGATCGAGCATCCTGCGCTCAATGTCGAGCTCGACTTGACTGAGAGGCTGGCCGATCCGGTTATCGAGCGTCTTGACGTCGTCATCCGCATGGGCGCGTTGACCGACAGCACGCTGATCGCGACAAAGCTGGCGCCCCTGAAGCGGCTGCTGGTGGCCAGCCCGGCCTATCTCGCTCGGGCCGGGGTGCCTGGCAGTGCGGCCGATCTCTCTTCACATCGTCTGCTCGACAAACTGCACGGCGCGGATCTGCTCGGCTGGCGGGACGTCCTCCGCTGCACGGCGGGTCACTCTGGGAACGGTATGGTAACGTTCCGATCAGACGATTTCGAGGCCCTACGCGCTGCGGCCGAGGCCGGATTGGGCATCGCGTTCCTGTCGAGCTGGGTGGTCGGGCCAGATGTAAGCGCGGGTAAACTGGTCCGGTTGCTGCCGGGCGATGAGCCCTGGAATGTGGCGCCAGACGGAATCTACCTCCTACGTTCGCTTCGGCAACCAAGCGCAAAGGTGCAAGCGTTTACTGCGGCGCTACAGGCCTCGATCGGATGTCCGCCGGTATGGGAGAGTGGATTTGGCACTTCAAGTGCCTGACGGTGACCATCCCAGCGCGATGGTAGTCGGGACGAGTAGCCACAACCTGTGCAGGAAAGGCGGGCAGGATGATCTTTGTACGCATCCCGCATGGCTTTATTATCGCGAGTGAGGGGCTGATTGGCGATGGGATGCGCGGCTGGCCCCGGGCGGGGGCGGCTGCCGCTGGGCTGTTAAGCGGCCAGTTAGGCATGCCCGTCCCCCGCCCGATAATCCCTCTTCTGCCCAAGGCTGAAACCGATCAGGTAGCCGGAGATGGTAAGCTCCATCGTCCCGCCGCTGGATCCAAGCGCCTCTGTCATCATCGGCAGGGCTGGGAGATAGAGGTCCGTCGAGATCGATGCGAAGCCCATGAGCGCGCTCAGGACGGCAAGCACACGCACTGCGTGCCCGCTGGCGGGCGTCGAAGGAACCGTAGGTATGGCTCCGGTCTCAAGGGCATTCACCGGAGGCGCTGCGTCGCTCACAGTTCCTGTGCGGTCGGGCGGAACAGAATCTCGTTCACGTCGACTTCCTCCGGCTGGCTCATCGCGAAGGCCACTACGCGAGCGAAGGAGGCGGCCGGAATGGCAAACTTCTCGTAGAAGTCCTTGATGCCTTCGGCGACGTCAGCCTCAGTAATGCTGCCTGGAAGCTCAGACTCAACCGCGCCGGGCGAAATCACCGTGGTACGGATGTTGTACGGCTTCACCTCCTGGCGCAGGCCTTCCGACAGCATGCGGACGGCGGCCTTGGTGGCGGCGTAGACGGCGCTACCCGGGCGCACCTTGTGACCGGCGACAGACGACACGTTGATGATGTGGCCAGACTTCTGGCGCTGCATATGTGGCAGCGCCGCCGCGATGCCGTGCAGCACACCCTTGATGTTGACGTCGATCATGCGGTGCCAGTCGCCGATCCTGCCGCAATCGAGCAGCGAGTTCGGCATCACCCCGGCATTGTTGACGATGACGTCGATGCGGCCATGAGCAGCGACGGCTGCGTCGACCAAGCGGGCGACCTGCTGCGGGTCCGTGACGTCGGTCTGGATCGCGGCCTCTGGGGCAAGGCCAAGTTCGGCGGCGAGCGCCTGAAGCCGATCAAGGCGGCGGGCACCCAGGACGAGCTTGGCGCCCTGGGCTGCGAGGTGCCGCGCGGTTGCCTCGCCAAGGCCGCTGCTAGCGCCGGTGATGACGACGACTTTGCCTGTGATGTTGTCGCTCATAGGAAGCCTTTGTGTCTTGTTGACCGGCCTGCCGCGCTGCACAGGGCCAGGCATGGGAGGGGTCAGCGGTTAGGCGGGACGTCTCGCAACCACCGGGTCACGGTTTCCAGCGTCCGGCGTTCCTGATCCGCTTCCATGATGAAGCCCTGCAGGAGCCTGGAACGTGGCGCATGCGACCGGATGACTTGGATGCTCTGCCCTCGCCCGTAGCCGCCATGCGTGATGAACGGCACCAGTGTCTTCCCTGCGAGGTCATGCGCGGACAGGAAGGACCGGAGGATCGGCGGGGCGGTGCCGCCCCAGATGGGCAGGCCAAGGAACACCGTGTCATAGGAAGCAATGCCAGGTACGGTGGCCGCCAGAGCAGGCTCGTATCCCTCGTCCCGCTCCCGGCGAGCCTGCGAGACGGTCTCCTCGTAATCGTCCGGATAGGGGGTGGCGGGACGGATTTCGAAGAGGTCGGCGTTGCGGGCCCGACGGATCTGCCCGGCGATGACCCGGGTATTTCCGGTGCGCGAGAAGTACGCAACCAGCGCTTTCGACCCACCAACCGGTGTCTGCGCCCGGGACGGCCGGGCGGACAAAGCCCACCCGGCTGCCAGGGACCAGAGCAGCCCAGCCGGCAGCGCCCGGCGTGGCGATATGAAGTTCTTCCCGGACATCCTCTGTATCCCGCGTTAGATCAGAGGCCTGTGGTCGCTTCGAGCTCGGGCGTGTAACGCGTTCCCTCGACCTGGATCTCGGACGCAGCTCTCTCGATGGCGGCAAGGTCATCCGCCGTCAGGTCCACTTCGGCAGCGCCCAGGTTTTCTTCCAGGCGGTGCAGCTTGGTGGTGCCGGGGATCGGCACGATCCAGGGCTTCTGAGCGAGCAGCCAGGCCAGCGCGATCTGCGCGGGTGTCGCACCCTTTTGGCCGCCGATCTTGGCCAGCAGGTCCACCAGCGCCTGGTTCTTCCCCATCGCCTCCGGCGTGAAGCGCGGCAGCTTGGCGCGGAAGTCGTTGGCCTCGATCTTGGTATCCTTGCCGATCGCGCCGGTCAGGAAGCCCTTGCCCAGCGGGCTGTAGGGCACCAGACCGATGCCGAGTTCTTCGCAGGTCTGCAAGATGCCATTGGTCTCCGGCCCGCGGGTCCAGAGCGAGTACTCGTTCTGCAGCACGGCGACCGGCTGCACGGCATGGGCGCGCCGGACCGTCCCGGCACCAGGCTCGGACAGGCCGAAGTGCTTGACCTTGCCCTCGCGGATCAGGTCGCCGACCGCCCCAGCCACCTCCTCGATCGGCACCGCCGGATCGACGCGGTGCTGGTAGAACAGGTCGATGACTTCTACGCCCAGCCGCTTCAGGGAAGCCTCGGCGACCTTACGGATCTGTTCCGGGCGACTATTCAACCCGACCGATTTGCCGTCCTCGATGTTGAAGCCGAACTTGGTGGCGATCATCACCTGGTCGCGGACCGGCGCCAGCGCCTCACCCACGATCTCCTCGTTGGTGAAGGGGCCGTAGACTTCGGCGGTGTCAAAGAAGGTGACGCCGCGCTCAACGGCGGCACGGATCAGGGCGACCGCCTCCTCCTTGCCGAGAGCGTGGCCGTAGGCGAAGTTCAGGCCCATGCAGCCGAAGCCGAGAGCCGAAACCTCAAGACCGCTTTGTCCGAGTGTGCGCTTCTTCATGTCTCTGATCTCCTGCCCTGGGGGACACCCCCGGGGCCAGGCAAGACATAAGCCTTAAGCATTCATCCGATTAGCGGTGGATATCCGCATGGACCAATACTTCATATTCATCAATTGCTGAACGACTGGCATGCCTGACTGTGGCCAAGTGATATGAAGGGGCAACCGCTCCGGCTGCGTGCCCCGGAGTTGTTGGTATCGCAGCGCTGCCATCTGGCAGCGCTGCGGGGCTATCAGCCGCCGTAATCGGCGTCCGAGACCTTCTCCATCCAATCGACGCTTCTACCTTCCTGTGCCTCAGCGATGGCGACGTGGCTCATGGCGCAATCCGGGGCGGCGCCATGCCAATGCTTCTCGCCCGGCTCGAACCAGACGATGTCGCCGGGCCGGATCTCCTCGACCGGACCACCTTCGCGCTGGACGCGGCCAAGGCCGGACAGGACGAGCAGTGTCTGCCCTAGGGGGTGAGTGTGCCAGGCGGTGCGGGCGCCCGGCTCGAAGGTGACGGTAGCGCCGCCGATCCGGGCCTCGCCCGTTCCCTTAAACGGTGCGTCCAGCCGGACGGTGCCGGTGAAGTATTCCTCGGGCGGCTTGGCGGTCGGCTGGGAGCCGGTACGTGTGATCTTCATCGCGATCCTCCTTGAGGATCACATGATACGCGGCAGGCCATCTCACCATTAGGGGAAGGCAGTCGCATGAAGTCATATGAGCCGTTCATGAATAGCTCGGTCGCGTGCAGCACCAAATGTTGGCGATCGTTCCGGCGTTGAAGCGACCGCCTTAACCGCGGTACCGGAGAGCTTCGACGAGCATGGCGAAGCCAGCTCCTGGTTGGCGGCGACTGGGATAATAGAGGTGGTAACCGGGGAACGGCGGGCACCAATCCTCCAGCACGCGCACCAGCCGCCCGTCCGCCAGGTAGGGTTGAACCAGGTCCTCCAGGGTGCAGACCAAGCCGAAGCCCTCCGCAGCCACCTTCAAGCTGAGATCGCTGCGGTTGGAGGTGAACTGGCCCTCCACCCGCACCCGCAACTCCCGCCCGTCCTGTTCCAGCTCCCAGGCGTAGAGGCCACCTGAACTCGACATGCGAAGGTTGATGCAGCGGTGCCGGACCAGGTCCTGGGGTGTCTCCGGCGCTGGGTTCTCCGCGAAGTAGGCGGGGGATCCCACAACCGCCATGCGGCAGTCGGGGCCGATCCGCACGGCCACCATGTCCTTAGCCACCTGCTCGCCCAGGCGAACTCCGGCATCGTAGCGCTCAGCGACGATGTCCGTCAGGGCGTGGTCGACGGTGATCTCGATCTTGAGCTCAGGGTACTGGCGCAGCAGTGGCGCGCAGGCGGGCCAGAGAAGGGCCTCAGCGGCATGGATGGAGGAGGTGATGCGGATCGTCCCAGCAGGCTTCTCCCGCAACTCGCCCAGGGAGCGCAGCTCCGTCTCGATGTCGCCGAGCGCAGGACGCAGCGTGCGAAGCAGCCGCTCGCCCGCTTCGGTCGGCGCCACCCGGCGCGTCGTTCGCGTGAGCAACCGCACGCCGAGCCGCGTTTCGAGGCGGCGTACAGAGTAGCTTAGCGCCGATTGGGAAGTGCCGAGCTTTGCAGCCGCACGTGTGAAGCTGTTCTCCTCCGCGACAGCGAGGAAGACGTTGAGGTTGGCCAGCTCATCGCCCCGCATTGATGAATCTCGAATATAAGAACATGCGTTTCTTAGTATCTAATCCCTGAATGTCAAAACGTTCATCCTGGGCAGGTTGGGGCGTTCGCCTGAGGCATGATCTCGATCTGCCAACGGCTTGGACGGTCGAAATGCTTTCCACCGGCTTTGCAGCCAAGTGGAGGCGGCTCACCGAGCCCGGGCGTCCGGTCTCGAATTAGTCCGCGATGGTTCGGCATCCCCTGTGTCGTTCCGGAGCAAAGAGAGATGAGGCATGCCATGCAGAATGTCGACAGGTTCGAACTGTCCAGGCGCAGCCTGGTGGCTGGGACGGCCACCACTGCGGCTATCTCAGCGAAGATCGGCGACGTGCATGCCCAGACACCAGCAACACCCCCTACGACGTTGCCTGCCGTGTCGAAGGTGTCGTTCACCGTAAACGGGGAGACACGCCACCTCGAGCTGGACAACCGCACAACACTGTTAGACGCGCTGCGCGAGCACCTGCATCTGACGGGCAGCAAGAAGGGCTGCGACCACGGCCAGTGCGGCGCCTGCACCGTGATCGCTGGCGGGCGGCGCATCAATGCCTGCCTGTCGCTGGCCGTCATGCATCAGGGCGACAACATCACCACGATCGAGGGTCTCGGCCAGCCGGGTAAGCTGCACGCCATGCAGGCCGCCTTCGTCAAGCATGACGGCTACCAGTGCGGCTATTGCACGCCGGGGCAGATCTGCTCCTCCGTCGCCGTGCTGGACGAGATCAAGGCTGGCATGCCGAGCCATGTCTCCGCCGACCTGAACGCCGCGCCCCGCGTGACGGCCGAGGAGATCCGCGAGCGGATGAGCGGCAACATCTGCCGCTGCGGCGCCTATTCCAACATCGTCGATGCCATCACCGAAGTGGCGGAGCGCCAGGCATGAAGCCCTTTACCTATGAGCGGGCCGCGACGCCCGCCGAGGCCGCCGCCGCGGCAGCGCGCCAGCCCGGTTCCAAGTTCATCGCCGGTGGCACCAACCTGCTGGATTTGATGAAGCTGCAGATCGAGACGCCAGCCCATCTTGTCGATGTCAACGGCCTTGGCCTGGACCGCATCGAATCCACCCCCGGCGGTGGCCTACGTATTGGCGCTCTCGTGCGGAACTCTGATCTGGCTGGGAATGAACGGGTACGTCGCGACTATGGCGTGCTGTCGCGTGCCCTGCTGGCAGGCGCCTCCGGCCAGTTGCGTAACAAGGCGACCACGGCGGGCAACCTGCTGCAGCGCACCCGCTGCCCGTATTTCTACGATACCAATATGGCCTGCAACAAGCGCCAGCCGGGGTCCGGCTGCTCGGCGCTGGACGGCTTCAGCAAGCAACTGGCGGTGGTGGGCCACAGCGAGCACTGCATCGCTACCAACCCATCCGATATGGCGGTCGCCATGCGGGTGCTGGACGCAGTGGTAGAGACGGTGAAGCCGGATGCCACCACCCGCGCCATTCCCATCGCCGAGTTCCACCGCCTGCCGGGCGATACGCCGCAGGTCGAGACCGCGCTGGAGCCAGGCGAGCTGATCACCGCGGTCACGTTGCCTCAGCCGGTGGGCGGTACGCAGATCTACCGCAAGGTGCGCGACCGCGCATCCTACGCTTTCGCGCTGATCTCGGTGGCCGCCGTGGTGCAGCGGGACGGGACGGCCCGTATGGCGCTGGGCGGCGTGGCGCACAAGCCGTGGCGGGTCGAGGCGGCCGAGGCCGAGGTGCCGCGCGGTGCCAAGGCGGCGATGGACGCCATCCTGGCTGATGCCAGGCCAACCCACGAGAACGCGTTCAAGGTGAAGCTGGCCGAGCGCACGCTGCACGCCGTGTTGGCCGAGGCGAGGGGCTGAGACCATGAAGTTCGATACACCCGCCATCAGCAACCCGATCGACCGGCTCAAGGTCGTCGGCCAGCCGCTCGACCGCATCGACGGGCCGCTGAAGACCACGGGGCAAGCGCCCTACGCGTACGAACACAACGATGCCGTTCGCAATCATGCCTATGGCTACATCGTCGGATCAGGCATCGCCAAGGGGCGGATCAAAGCCATGGACCTCGGCGCCGCCCGCACGGCGCCTGGCGTTCTGGCCATCATCACCGCCGAGAGCGCCGGTCCGCTCGGCAAGGCAAGTCGGAATGCAGCCAAGCTTCTTGGTGGCCCTGAGGTTGATCACTACCACCAGGCGCTCGCAGTGGTCGTGGCTGATACTTTTGAACAGGCGCGGAATGCCGCCTCGCTGGTCCGCGTGACGTACGACCGTGCCGAAGGCAGCTACGACCTCGCGGCTGCCCGACAAGCGGGTATGGAGCCGCCACCCGGCCGGGCCGATGGCCGGATCGGCGATTTCGAAGGTAGCTTCGCCGCCGCGCCGGTGACGCTGGACGCCACCTACACCACGCCCGACCAGAGCCACGCGATGATGGAGCCGCACGCCTCGATCGCGGCCTGGGATGGCGACAAGCTGGTGGTCTGGACCTCGCACCAGATGATCGACTGGGCCGCCACTGACCTGTCCACGACGCTGAACATGCCGAAGGACAAGGTGAGGGTGGTGTCGCCGTTCATCGGCGGCGGCTTCGGCGGCAAGCTGTTCCTGCGCGCAGACACGGTGCTGGCCGCACTGGGTGCCCGTGCGGCGGGGCGGCCGGTGAAGGTAGCCCTGCAGCGTCCGCTGGTTGCCAACAACACCACGCATCGGCCCGCCACCATCCAGCGCATCCGCATCGGTGCAGAGCGGAGCGGCAAGATTACGTCCATCGGGCACGAAAGCTGGTCTGGTGATCTGCCCAACGGCAAGCCTGAGAACGCGGTCCAGCAAACCCGCTACCTCTACGCCGGTCCAAACCGGCTTACAGGTCTCCGCCTTGCCCAGCTCGACCTGCCCGAGGGCAACGCCATGCGTGCCCCAGGCGAAGCCCCGGGCCTGATGGCGTTGGAGATCGCGGTCGACGAGATGGCCGAAAAGCTCGGCCTGGACCCGATCGAGTTCCGGGTCATCAACGACACCCAGGTCGATCCTTCCGACCCGCAGCGGCCTTTCTCGCAGCGGCAGCTCATCCAGTGCCTGCGCCTCGGCGCCGAACGTTTCGGCTGGAACCAGCGGAACGCGACGCCTGGACAGAGGCGGGATGGTCGCTGGCTGGTCGGCCTGGGCGCGGCGGCAGGCTTCCGCAACAACCAGGTCACGAAGTCGGCTGCCCGTGTCCGCCTCGACAACCGCGGCGAGGTCACAGTCGAGACGGACATGACCGACATCGGTACCGGCAGTTACACCATCATCGCCCAGACGGCGGCCGAGATGATGGGCGTGACGATGGACAAGGTCACCGTGCGCCTGGGCGACTCCACCTTCCCGGCCTCTGCGGGCTCGGGCGGCCAGTGGGGCGCGAACTGCTCGACCTCCGGCGTCTACGCGGCCTGCATGAAGCTGCGGGAGGCTATCACGCAGAAGCTCGGCATCAACGCCACATCGGTGGAGTTCGTCGATGGCCAGGTGCGCTCTGGTAGCCGCAGTGTTCCACTGGGGGAGGCAGCAGGCCAAGAAGGTCTTGTGGCGGAAGATGTCATTGAGTTCGGCGAACTGAGCCGCCGCTACCAGCAATCCACCTTCGCCGGACACTTCGTTGAGGTCGCAGTGGATGCCGCGACCGGCGAGACGCGGATCCGCCGCATGCTGGCCGTCTGCGCTGCGGGGCGCATCCTCAACCCGAAGTCGGCCCGCAGCCAGGTGATCGGCGCCATGACCATGGGCGCGGGCGCCGCGCTGATGGAGGAGCTGGCGGTGGACAAGCGCCAGGGCTTCTTCGTCAACCATGACCTGGCCGGATACGAGGTGCCGGTGCACGCCGACATCCCGCACCAGGAAGTCATCTTCCTGGATGAGGTGGACCCCGTGTCCTCCCCCATGAAGGCCAGGGGCGTCGGTGAGTTGGGCCTCTGCGGCGTCAGCGCTGCCATTGCGAACGCGATCTACAATGCCACCGGCATCCGGGTGCGCGACTACCCGATCACGCTGGACAAGCTCATCGACCGGCTGCCGCAGGTAGCCTGACTGAAGCCAGGGAGGCTTCCCGGAGTCTCCCTATCATTCGTGTGAAGGGGAACGGTTCGGCGCCGTCACGCTGCAGGCAGACCACCCAAGTCCGTCACACGTCTCCCCCTCCTGAAAGGACCTTTCGATGCGACCCCCAGCCGATGCTGGCTGCCTGTACGCGCAAGTGGTTTGCTCGCTTCGACAGGCCGTAGGCCGCCTAGAACTGGGAACGGCATCACCTTGGAGGAAGGGTAGAGACAGCAATGCATCAACAGGTGTCTGAGCCAGGGCATGATCCTGTTCGGCAGGTAGCGGCGGTGGCATGTACCCAGCCATGCTGGAAATCACGACGCCGCTGCTTCCCGGCGTGACAACCTGTTCGAACTCCTCCAGGACGAGTGCCACGCCGAGGAGATCGACCTCCAGGATCTTCGCGGGCGGCGCCATGTTTGGGGAGAGTCCGGCTGTGTTGACAACCTGCATCGCCCAGCCATACCCGGCCGCAGTCTGAGCCAGCGCATGGACCGATGCGCGTGACGCGACATCGACTGGATGCGGAACCACCGTATAGCCTTGGCCTCGCAACGCTTCGGTCGCCGCTTGCAGTATCTCTGCGTTGAAGTCTGCCGGCAGGATCGTTTTGCCAAATCCCTGCCGCCGGGCAGTCGCCTGGCCGATGCCGCCAGCACCGAGGACGACCACAATGTCCTTGCTCATACTCATATCCTGCCGATGCGGCCCTGCCGCCCATCCATTCTGATGATGCGAGATGAGATGACTCGGCCGCCACGCCTCAGTCGGCTTAGCGGTAGAGGGCGGCCCGGTTGAAGGGATCGATCTTCAGGTCGCTAATCGCCAGTCGCGCCGGGCCCCGGTAGTCGTTCATGGCGCGGCAGGGGGCGTTGATCAGCATCGTTGTCCGGGTCTGCCGGTCATGGGGGCTCCAGCGTGGCATCCGCTCGTTGTTCGGGTTGCCCGAGCGCGCGAAGGCCACGCTTTTGTCAGCTATTAGGCTTTCGGTCACGAGCCTTACTGAGCTTTGGTGAGGTGGGAATGTAATTGCAGATGACGTCGTTAATGTCCTTAACGGTGCCCGCCTGCTTGGCATGGGCACAAAGCAGCCCGCCAGCCATCCACTCCATTCCGCCCAATTTGCAGGTTTGCTTATTCGCCTGACCCGGCCCAGCCGCCGCCCAACGTTTTATAGAGAGTGATACGGCTGGCCAACTCATCCTGCCGCAGCCGGATCAACGCCTGTTGCGCGGAGAAGAGGTCGCGCTGCGAGACAAGGCTCTCCAGGAAACTGTCCACTCCGGCGCGGAAGCGCAGCTGTGCCAATCGGTAGCTTTCGGCGGCGGTATCGGCCAGGGCGCGCTGAGCCGTGATCTGCTCGCCATAGGTGCCACGCGCGGCCAACGCGTCCGCCACTTCGCGGAAGGCAGCCTGGATCGACTGCTCATAGGTAGCGACGCGGATGTCGCTGCGCAGCTTGGCAGCATCCAGATTGGCGCGGTTGATGCCGGCGGTGAAGATCGGCAGCGTGATCTGCGGGCTGAAGCTCCAGGTCTCCGTGCCGCTGCGGAATAGCCCGTTCAACGCACCGGCCGAACTGCCATGGAACCCCGTCAGCGTGATGCTGGGGAAGAAGGCCGCGCGCGCGGCACCGATATCGGCTTCGGCGGCACGCAACTGCCGCTCCGCCGCCATGATGTCCGGCCGCCGCAGCAGGATGTCAGAGCTTACGCCCGCCGGCACCTCCGCGATCCGCACGGTGTCGAGCGAGGCAGCCATCGCCGCCTCGGGCGGCACCGGCTGGCCGATCAGTTGGGCCAGCGCATTCTCGTTCTGCGCCAGCAGGCGGGTGTTCTCCGCCTTGCTGGCGCGCGCCGTTTCCACCGCGCTGCGCGCCTGCTGCACCACCAGGGCGGTGGCCGTGCCGCCGGCCACCGTCGCCTGAGTCAGCCGTAGGGATTCCTCCTGGCTCCGCAACGTGCGCTCGGCGAGGTCGAGCAGGTCGCGGCTCGCCACCATTGCCAGATAGGCGTTGCTGACTTCCGCCACCAGCGTGATGAGCGCGGCGCGTTGTGTCTCCACTTCCCCCAGATAGCTCTGGAAGGCGGAACGGCTCATGCTGCGGGCGCGACCGAACAGATCCAGCTCATAGGCAGTGAAACCGGCCCCCGCGCTGAAGCTGCGCGTGGTCGGCTTCACCGGCAAGCCGGGAGAGACTGGGCTATGGGCGTAGTTCCCGTCGCCTGTCAGATTGAGCGAGGGAAACAGTTCGCCCCGCTGCGCCCGGTACTGCGCCTCCGCCACCGACACGTTCAACGTGGCAATGCGCAGATCCCGGTTGTTCACCAGCGCCAGCTCCACCAACCGCCGTAGCGCCGGGTCGAGGATGACCTCCTGCCAGGCGATCTGGTCCGCCGGTAGGGTGGCCACGGCGCCGGATGCCGCGGCGTATGCGGCGCCGGTGGGCCAGGCCACAGGCACCGGCGCCGTCAGCCGCGCCGGGTCAGGGTCCAGCGAGCAACCGGCAAGCAAGGTGGCGCCCAGGCAGGTGGCCATCCATGAAGCGCGCATCTCAGGCCTCCTTTTCCGCGGGCGGCTGGGCGGGCGCTTCGGCCCTCTCGCTCGCGCGGCGCACGCGCATCAGGCGCAGCACCACGACGAAGAACAACGGCACGAAGAAGACGGCCAACAGCGTGCCGGTCAGCACGCCGCCGACGATGCCGGTGCCGATGGCGATGCGCCCGCCTGCCCCCGCACCGGTGGCCAGCGCCAGCGGCACCACGCCCAGGCCGAAGGCCAGGGAGGTCATCAGGATCGGTCGCAGCCGCTCCTCCGCCGCGTGCAGCACGGCCTTCACCGCATCCTCGCCGGCCTCGAAATGCTCCTTGGCGAATTCGACGATCAGGATGGCGTTCTTGGCGGAAAGGCCGATGATCGTCAGCACGCCCACCTGGAAGTAGACATCATTGGCGAGGCCCCGCCCCATGGTGGCCAGCACGACGCCGAGAATGCCCATCGGCACCACCAGCAACACCGCGACCGGGATGGCCCAGCTTTCGTACAGTGCCGCCAGGCACAGGAACACCACGAGCAACGACACGGCGTAGAGAGCGAAGGCCTGCCCGCCGGCCGCGCGTTCCTCGTAGGACAGGCCGGTCCATTCGATGCCGATGCCGGCGGGAAGCTCCGCCGCCAGCCGCTCCATCTCCGCCAGCGCGGCGCCGGTGCTCTGGCCGGGCGCGGCATCGCCCTGCAGCTCGATCGCGTCGGTGCCGTTGTAGCGGGAGAGCTGTGGCGACCCGGTCTCCCACGCCGTCGTGGCGAAGGCGGAGAACGGCACCATCTGCCCGGAGGCATTCCGGACGTGCCACTTCTCCAGGTCGCCTGGCTGCATCCGTGAAGCGGCATCCGCCTGCAGGAAGACGCGCTTCACCCGCCCACGGTCCAGGAAATCCCCGACATAGGCGGAGCCCAGGGCGGAGGAGAAGGTCTCGTTGACATCGTTGACCTGCACGCCAAGGGCAATGGCGCGCTCCCAGTCGATCGTCACGCGGAAGCGTGGCTCCGCCGCCAACGTGTTGGCGCGGACGCCGGTGACGATGCTGCTGCCGGAAGCCGCGCGCATCAGCGTCTGCTGCGCCTGCGTCAGCGCCTCATGCCCCAGCCCGGCGCGGTCGACGAGTTGCAGCGTGAAGCCCGTGGCATTGCCGAGGCCGGAGACGGGCGGCGGCGCAATGGCGACGATCTGCGCATCGCGATAGCGGCTGAAATGGCCCATCAGCCGTGCGGAGATGGCACCGACCGAATCCGCCTCGCTGGTGCGCGCGCTCCAGTCCTTCAGCCTCACGAAGGCCATGGCGGAAGCCTGGCCGCGCCCGCCATAGCTGAACCCGGTGATCATCATCACCGATTCCACGCGCGCGCCCTCATCCTCTAGCAGATACTTCGTGACGGCGCGGGTCGCCTGCTCCGTCCGCTCGATGGTGGCGCCGGGGGCACCGACCACCTGCACCATCATCACGCCCTGGTCCTCGTTGGGCAGGAAGGAGCTGGGCAGGCGCAGGTACAGTACGCCCATGGCGCCGGCCACCACCAGGTAGACGAGCATGAACGAGGCCGGGCGTCCGATCATGCCGCGCACGCCGCGCACATAGCCCCGGTTGGTGCGCGCGAAGCCCCGGTTGAACCAGCCGGAGAAGCCACGCTGCTTCCCCTCCACCGGGCGGCGCGGCTTCAGCATCGTGGCGCAGAGCGCGGGGGTGAAGACCAGCGCAACGAGCACGGAAAGGACCATCGCCGTGACGATGGTCAGCGAGAACTGGCGGTAGATGACGCCGGCAGAACCGACGAAGAAGAACATCGGCAGGAACACGGCGGCGACGACCAGCGCGATGCCGACCAGCGCGCCGGAGATCTGGTCCATCGACTTGCGCGTGGCCTCCAGCGGGGAGAGGCCCTCGGTCTCCATCAGCCGCTCGACATTCTCGACCACGACGATGGCGTCATCCACCAGCAGGCCGATGGCCAGCACCATGGCGAACATGGTGAGCGTGTTGATCGAGTAGCCGGCGAAGGAGAGCACGGCGATGGTGCCCAGCAAGACGACGGGGATGGCCAGCGTCGGGATGACCGTGGCGCGCCAGTTTTGCAGGAACACCAGCATGACGATGAAGACCAGCACCATCGCTTCGATCAACGCGGTGATGACCGCCTTGATCGAGATTTGCACGAAGGGCGTGGTGTCGAAGGCATAGAAGGTCTCCAGGCCATTGGGCAGGCTGGGCTTCAGTTCCTCCAGCGCCTGGCGCACCGCATCCGCGGTTTGCACCGCATTGGCGCCGGCGGCGAGCTGGATACCGATGCCGGAGGTCGGCCTGCCGTTGAACTGGCTGCTGATGGCATAGCTCTGCGCGTCCAGTTCCACCCGCGCTACGTCGCTCAGCCGCACCTGGGAACCATCGGGCTTCACGCGCAGAATGATGGCGCCGAACTGCTCCGGCGTATTCAGGTAGGCGGGGCCGACGACGGTGGCCGTCAGCCGCTGCCCGGGCACGGAGGGGAGGGCGCCCAGCTCCCCGAAGGTCACCTGCGCGTTCTGGGCGCGGATGGCCGTGGAGATATCCGAAGGCACGAGCTGGAAGGCGTGCAGCTTGTCCGGATCAACCCAGATCCGCATGGCGTAGGACGCGCCGAACAGCTGGAGATTCCCCACGCCCGGGGTGCGGCTGATCCGATCCTGCACGGTGGAGGCAATGAAGTCGGAGATATCCGTGCTGGACATGCTTCCGTCGCGGGAGACGAAGGAGACCACCATCAGGAAGTTGGACGCTGCCTTGGCGACGCGGATGCCCTGTTGCTGCACCACCGTCGGTAGCCGGGACTGGGCCAGGGAGAGCTTGTTCTGCACCTGCACCTGGGCAACGTCCGCATCCGTACCCTGAGCGAAAGTCAGGGTGATGGTGGCGCTACCATCGCTGTTGCTGGTGGATTTGAAGTAGAGCAGGCCATCCAGCCCGGTCATTTCCTGCTCGATGATCTGGATGACGGTGTTCTGCACCGTCTCGGCCGAGGCGCCGGCATAGCTGACGCTGATCTGGATGGCCGGCGGCGCGATGTCCGGATACTGGGCGATGGGCATGCCGCGCAGGCACAGAAGCCCGCCCAGCATGATGCCGATGGCGATGACCCAGGCGAAGACCGGGCGGTCGATGAAGAAGCGTGCCATGCGCCGCTCAGCTCCCTGCCGCTTCGCGGATGCGCTGCTGGAATTCCTCGGCGCTGAGCTCGTGCACCTCCGGCCTGACGCCGGGGGCGATGCGTTGCATGCCTTCCACCACCAGACGGTCCCCGGCCTGTAGCCCGCCGGTCACCAGCCAGGCACCATCGATCACTTGGCCGGTCTGCAGGATGCGGCTTTGCACCGTGCCATCCTGCTGCACCACCAGCGCGGTGGCTTCGCCCTTCGGGTTGCGGCTCACCCCCTGCTGCGGCGCCAGGATGGCGGCATCGGAGATGCCTTCCTCCAGTTGCTGGCGGACGAACATGCCCGGCAGCAACAGGCCGTCCGGGTTGGGGAAGACGGCGCGCAGCGTGACGGAGCCGGTCTCCGGGTCCGCCGTGACCTCGGAGAATTGGAGCGTGCCGGGCAGCGGGTAGGCGGTGCCGTCCTCCAGCATCAAGCGCACCTCGGCAGCGGAATCCCCGCCGGCGCGCAGGCGGCCCGCCGCTATCTCCCGCCGCAGGCGCAGCAGCGTGGCGGTCGATTGGGTAACGTCCACATAGATGGGGTCCAGCTGCGTCACGGTCAGCAGGCGGTCGGCCTGCTGTGCCGTCACCAGCGCGCCCTCCGTCACCGCCGGCCGGCCGGTGCGACCGGCGATGGGGGAGACGAGGCGGGTGTGGTCCAGGTCGATCTGCGCGGTGCGTACGGCCGCGCGGCCGGCGGCGACATCGGCCTCCGCCTGCTTCTGGGCGGCGACGGCGTTCTCGTAGTCCAGCCGGCTGACGGCGTTCTGCGCCACCAGCGGGCGATACCGGTTCGCTACCAGCCGGGCATTGGCCAGCGTGGCCTCGGCGCGCGCCTGATTGGCCTGGGCGCTGGCCAACGCGGCCTCGTAGGGCGCGGGGTCGATCTGAAAGAGTGTCTGCCCGGCGGAGACGGTCTCGCCCTCCCGGAACAGGCGCTCGCGCAGCAGGCCGCCCACCTGGGGGCGAATTTCCGCCGTGCGGTAGGCCGTGATGCGCCCTGGCAGCGTGGTGGTGATGGAGACGGGGCGTGGTTGCAGGGCAATGACGGTCACGGGCGGCGGCGGCGGGGCGGCCGCCTGCTGCTGGTTGCCGTCGTCGCAGGCGGCGAGAGCCAGGGCCAGAATGCACCAGGCCGGGCGGGACAAGGTCAGGAGCGATGCCTGCACGGTCAGAACCGGTAGGACAGGCCGAGCATCCCGAAGGGCTGGGATGCGCGTTCGGTGATCGGGCTGTCCTTCGCGTCGCCCACCAGTTGCCGCACGCCGAGCGTGCCATTCAGCCACCAGGATGGCGCCAGGGTATAGGCGGCTGTGACGCTGGCGGAAACATCCTGCCAGCCGCTTTCCGGCTGGTAGGTATTGAACATGGAACGCGCGGCCTGTTGGGCATCCACGCCGAACCACTGCCGCATGTACTCGCCATCGGCCCAGGTCGCCCCGGCCTGGCCGATCAGCAGCAGGTCCTGCGACACGGCGTGGGTGAAGGTCGCGCCCAGGCCCAGGGTGGTGCCTTCCTGGTCGCCCAGCGCCCGGTCCAGCCGCGCAGAGAGGCCGACGGCGCCCAGCCTGGCCCGCATGAACAGGCCGGCACGGGCGGCGCCGTCGATATCGCCCAGGCCGCGCAGCCGGGCGGCATCGCTCTCATCCCGCCCGAAGGAATAGTTGAGGGAGCCGCCGAATGAGATCGGCCCCGCCCGCAGCATCACCACGCCAAGCCCATCCCGCGTGTTCAGGAACACCGTATCCAGCAGGGGCACCGCCGCGCGGTAGGAGAGATCGACCTGCGGGATGGGCATGCCCTGGATGGAGCGGCTGCCAGGATACGCGGGCCCCATGATGAAGCCGGCCCCCAGGCTGCCGGCCCAGTCGCCGGGCGCCAGCTCCTGGGCCCAGGCCACCCGCGGCCCCGCCACTGCCAGGGCCAGTGCCAACAGCGACCCGGCAAGGGCCCGCCCATCTCTCAACATCATGCCGTCTCGATCCCCATCCGCAGCCGACCGGGCCATGCGGCGGCGGTCGCGTGGGCGGGGTCTAGGGCGTGGACATTGCGTGAGAATGACGTGGGACGAGAATAACGGGGCCCGCCGCCCGGCTGGCGGCTCAGGCTTTGGCGGGCTGTGCCATCGGCGCGGGTCGCGAGCCCTGTTCCGGGCGAGGCGTGGCCAGGGAGAGCTCCATCCGCACGCAGGTGCCGCCGCTTTCACTCTCGGTGATGCGGATGCGCCCCCGGTGCAGCACCACGACCTCCTTCACCAGGTTCAGGCCGAGCCCGGCCCCGGCACGGCGCGCATGCAGGCGGTAGAACGGCTGGAAGACCCGCTCGCGCTCCTCGGGCGGGATGCCCTCCCCGTCGTCGCGAACCTCGATTGCCCCCACGGCGTCGACGACGACCATGATGGTGCCGCCGTAGCCGCCGTGGCAGATGGCATTATGCACGAGGTTGGTCACGGCCCGTTCCAGCGACATCTCGTCGCCCAGGATCGAAACCTGGCCGACATCGGTGGAGAAGGATATCTCGTAGCCGGAGGAGATGGCCAGCGGCGCCAGTTCACCCGTGACGCGCTGGCAAAGCCCGACGATATCCAGCGGCATGAAGCTGTGGGGTTCCTGGCCCAGGCGTTGCAGGTCCAGCAACTGCCCGGCCAGGGTGCCCAACCGGGCGACATCCTCCAGCGCGCGATCCTTGCCCTGCCCTTCAGGCAACCCTTCCAACCGGGTCTGCAGGATGGCAATGGGCGTGCGCAGTTCATGCGCCGCATCGGCCATGAAGCGCCGATGCCTTTCATAGCCCTCATCCAGCCGCTGCAAGGCGGAGTTGAAGGCGGCGACCAGGGGCTGGATCTCGTCCGGAACGGTGGCAGTCGGAAGGCGCGTGCCCGGCTGCGCGAAATCGATGCGCTGGGCGTGGGAGGCGGCATCACCCACTCCCGCCAGGGCCTGACGGATCAGGCGCGGCAGGAAGATGGCCGTGGTCAGGCTGAGCAGTAGAAAGATCGGTATGGTGATCCAACGGAACCAAAGCGCCGCCATGAGGAACAACCTGGGCCCGGCGACGAACACGCCGCCGCCCGTCAGGATCCGCACCTCGCCGGCGACGCTCTCCACCGTCTGCATGAAGGCACCGGGATAGGGCGAGTGCGCGCCGCGCTGAAGGTCGATCCTGCCGATCCGATCGGATACCAGCAGGGAACGCAGGACGACCGGGACATCGCCGTAGGACAGTTCCTGCCCGCGACTGTCACGGATAACGTACCAGAGGCCCGGCGCATCCGCGGCCAGCGTGCGGTAATCGGCCGTTGGCCTGACCGCCAACGTACCGTCCTCCTGGCGCACGATGGCGGCCTGCAAGGTCTTCAGCGAATCCTCGTTGGTCTCCACCCCGTTCAGGTACCCGGCACTCCAGGCGAAGATCAGCAGGCCGATGACGGCGATGACCAGGCTGGCCACGTACAGCGCGATGAGCCGCCAGATCAGCCGCCAGGAGAGCGAACGCCGCAGGGCGTGCGCCATGGTCCGCAGGCGGCGCCTCATGCAGGGCGCCCCTTCAGTAGGAAGCCGACGCCGCGGATGCTGTGGATGTCCACGTTTGCCTCAATCTCCGTCAGCTTGCGCCGCAGCCGGGAGACATGGGCATCCAGCGCGTTGGACTGGATCTCGTCATCGAAGCTGTACACGGCTTCCTCGACGGCGGAGCGGGCGACGGTGCGCCCCTGCCGGCGCACCAGCACCTCCAGCAGCAGCAATTCCCGGCGCGGCAGCGCCAGCGGGACACCATCGACCAGGGGCTGCCGGTGCGACAGATCGAACACCAGGCGGCCAACCCTGATTTCATCGGCCAGGATGTCCGGTGCGCGGCGCCGGACCGCGCGCAGGCGGGCGAGCAACTCCCCGATCGCGAAGGGCTTGGTAAGGTAGTCGTCAGCCCCGGTGTCGAGGCCGTCGATCCGGTCCGGCAACGCATCACGCGCCGTCAGGATGATGACGGGCAGGTTGTGGCCCGCTGCACGGAGAGCCGGGACCATCGAAAGCCCATCGCCATCCGGTAACTGACGGTCCAGCAGCAGAGCATCGTGACAGCGGTTGAGCATGGCTTCGCGGGCATCGGCGAGGGTGCCGACATGGTCCACGACCATGCCATGCTGGACGAGCGTGGCCTTGAGAGCCTCCGCCAGCTCAGCTTCATCCTCAACCAACAGCAATCTCATAGGGCAACTTTCAGTCTGCAGCCGTGACATACATACCGGAAGGAGCATGACGCCAGCATGACGCCGCGGCGCCAGCGACCCAGGCTTGATGGGACCTAATGAGCCAGGCGCCGCAGGAGCGCGCCCTCAATGAGGCCTGAGGTGGGTGGGGGGAAGCCTCAATAGGTGCACCAGCGTGGCTCTGCGTCTCCCGCATTGGGCGGCAGCGCGCCGCAGCAGGCGGGCTCCCCGGGCGATATCCTCGACCTGCTGCTCGCCTGCTTTGCCCTGCTGGAACCGCCCCGCCCACAGGCGCCGCCGCCGCGCTACGCGCCGCCGAGTCTGGATGTCTGGACCCTGGCCGAGGCGCTGCATCACCTGCAGGCGCAACTGCAGCAGCACCCGGCGGGCGGCGCGCTGGAGCATTTCGTCCCGGCCCGGGAGGGCAGCGAGGCTGGCGAGCTGCGCCGCCGGTCCGGCGTGGCCAGCACCTTCCTGGCGGGGCTGGAACTGGCCAAGCAGGGCAGGGTTGTGCTGCAGCAGCAGGAGAATTTCGGTGCCTTGCAAGTGCGGCTCAGCGCAGACGCGGGTGCGCCGGCAGCGGTGTAGGGCGGCGGAGGCGCGTCCGGTCACAAAAATTCGAACGGGTGGCAGGGCGCCGGGGTCCGCGCTCGACCCCGAGCAACCCAAGCGAGGTCGAAGGATGGCCAAGAGCCTTCGTTGACAGCTGTTCAGGTAGAGCACTACCGTGACAGCCCATGAGTGGTCTTCACCTCCGCACCGCAAACCGACGCCGTCGCTGCTTCTCAGCGGCGGCTTCCGCGGCTGCGTGCAGACAGGCCCCTCCCAGGTGATATCCGCTCCCTAGCGGTCCACCCCCGAGGCGGCATCAGCCCGCATCCCCGAACCCCCGCAGCCCCTGGCTTCGGGGGTTTTTCTTTGCCCTTCCTCCAGCGACAGGACACCCCCATGAGCATTCGCGTCGGCATTGTCGGCATCAGCGGTTTTGGCGGCGGCGAGGCGATGCGCCTGATCGCAGGCCATCCGTCCTTCGAACTCATCTACGCCGCAGGGGAGGGCAGTGCCGGCAGCCGATTGGGGGAACGCTTCCCCGGTGTGCCGGCCAGGCTGGCCGAGCTGGTGATCGAGAAGTGGGACCCTGGGGCCCTGCCGAAGCTGGACGTGCTGTTCGCGTCGCTGCCCACGGGAAGCTCGGCCGAGGCACTGGCGCGCGTCCCCAGGGACGTGAAGATCGTCGATATCGGCGGCGACCACCGCTACGTCGAGGGGTGGGCGTACGGCCTGGCCGATGTCTGGCCAGCCCAGATCGAGGGCCAAAGCCGCATCGCCAACCCCGGCTGCTTCCCGGCGGCGACGCTGACCGCGCTGGCGCCGCTGCTGGCCAACAAGCTGATCGAGCCCGGCAACATCATCATCGATGCCAAGACCGGCATCTCCGGCGCTGGCCGGGGCGGCGCCGACAATAAATTCGGCTACGCCGAGAGCAACGAGAACCTGGTGCCCTACGGTCTGCTCAAACATGTCCACATGCCTGAGATGGCCAGGACGATCGAGCGGCTGAGCGGCGGCAGCGCGGCCGGGCTGGTGTTCACGCCGCATCTGGTGCCGATGACCCGTGGCGTCCTTGCCACCATCTATTGTCGGGGCGGCGCTACCACGGAGCAATGCCTGGCGGCTGCGCGGACTTTCTATGCCGGGCGGGCCTTCGTCCGCGTGACCGACAAGCCGCCGCAGACCAAGTGGGCGACCGGCTCGAACCTCGCCTTCGTCAGCTATGCGGCCGATCCGGAGCGCAACCTGGTGATCGCGATGGGAGCGGTCGACAATCTCGGCAAGGGAGCAGCCGGCCAGGCGGTGCAGAACGCAAACCTGATCTGCGGCCTGCCAGAAGCCACGGGGCTGGATGGCGTACCTGTTTGGCCATGAGATGCGTCAGGTTTGCAGACCGCGCGTGGCGGCTTTCGCAAGTGGCGCGGCACCCATTCCCTCCGACGCTCGTCGTTTCGGATGGAGTGGGTGTGTGGCGATATCCGCTGCCGGTCTGCTCCGACGCTGGAACCTACCAAAGCGTCTTGATGCCGGCCGGGGTCCTGATCCTCGCGCGATACGTCAGCGCGGTACCCAAGGTCACGGATGGCGGATGGTCGACTCCCGGATCCCGAAGATGGGCGAGAATGTCATCAACGTCCGGATGCTCGAGGGAGAAGGACTGCAGTCGCGCGCCGAGATCAGGCATGCTGGCCATGGAGCGTGGCTTCCCGCGCCGGTCGATCAGCGAGGGCAGGGCTCCGTCCAGAGGAAGGGAGCCATCGTCGGGGATGGCGAAGTCGAATGACGGCGCCTCGAACGGTAGGGCGACCGCCCTGCCGAAGGTGGCTTCACGTCCTTGGATTGCCACCGCCATGCCATCCGTCCTGGCGACCCAGCCACGGAGCCGCTGCCCGGCATCCCATTCGCGTCGGACTTTGCGGAGGTCGTCAAGGCCGAACCAGCGAGGCCGGGAAGGCGGGTTGGCCTGGGGATCGACGGAAATGATCTCCAGGTAGACCATGCCGCCGAGCTGAAGCAGGTGGTTGTGCGTGCCCATGTAAAAGTGGCGCTGACCAAAGGGGATATCGAGGTCGAGGCATTCCCGGACATGTGCGACGCCTTCCGCCAGGTTGGGCGCGATGACGGTTAGATGGTCCAGTTTGAGCATGGGGACTGATCTCTGTGGCGGAAGACGGTGGGTGGCTCACTCCTGTTCCCATGACGAAGAGGTTCCGGACACCCATAGCAGTGGATGGTCCCGCTGGCATTGGGCTACCCGCGCTCGGCGGAGATCTGGCGGCGGAACCCGCCCCGGAAGATCTGGGAACGCGATGGCAGATGGAGGCGCGCCGCGATCACCGGGTCTACCCAGTTCGTCGATTGCTTGAAGCTGCGGGATTGCGCCAGTGCGGAATCGAGCGAGACCCGGGTGGAGACCCACCAGGGCCGGATGCCGCCGCCGAGATCCAGGCTGGCTTCCGGTAGGTCCACCACCCTGAACAGGCCTATGATGCCGGCGCCGGTGGTGGTGACGCGCGCCTTGCCGCCGCTGTAGAGGATATCGCGCGTCGAGACATCCTGCTCCAGGGAGAGGTTCATCAGGTCGCCGACAAGCCCAAATCGGCCATACCGGACCTCCGCCATGGCCATGATGGGAACGGAGCGCAGGTTGGACACCAGATCCTGGAAGTCGGCCGAGATGTCGATATCGGGTTCACGGCGCAGCGGTGTGCGCAACGTCCCGTCGACACCCGCGATCCAGGCATAGGGTGAGAAAGTGAATTCCCAACCGGATAGTGGCGGCGCGGGTTGCTGCGCCATGGCGGGCGCGACGCTCAGGCAGGGCATGGCCACCGCCAGGCATCCCGCAGCCAGCGACACCGCCACTCTGGTGGCTGGGCGAGCCGCCGACGCGCAGGTTGGAATGCCGCTGCCTGGAGAGCCTGGCCGGCCCACCTGGGGGCGTAGGTCGTCGCGAGGAAGCGCTTCAGACATGGCTATTCTCCCATTCTCGCGGCTAATGCGCAGCCCTTCATTGAGGAGGCGGCGCCGCCCCGTCATGGCAGCCGCAAGCCCGTCAGCACGCCCAGCGGCCCGCCCACCACCTGCACCGCCGGCGGGGACCAGCCACCATCCAGGGCCTGCATCTGCGGGGAGTAAAGCCGCATGGTCAGGTTGAATGGCCCCGACGGTACCGGCAGCCAGTTGGCGCGCTGTTCCGCACTCGGGTCATCATGCTGGATCAGCAGTTCCGTGGCACCACCCGCGCCGAGGCGCAGGCCGTCGCGATCGCCGATTGCGAAGCGGTTGATGGCGTTGGCCACTTGGAAGCCGTGGGGGTCGTAGACGGTGACCGACCAGAAGGCCTGGACCGGTGGTGCCTCGCCCTGGGGGAAGCGAAGGACGTACCGGTTCTCCCCATTCAGCGGCCGCCCATCGGCCGAGACGTGGGTGAACGGGTAGATCGCATCCTCCGGCAGGTTGGCCCCCAGCCCCATCATCGCAATCGCTGCGCGGCGCAGGTAGTCGGTGCCATAGACACCCATGCCGTTCGAGAGGTACAGCCAGGTGTTCTTCGTCGCGGCGAGCGAAGGCAGGCTTGCGACGATGCTCCGCACGCCATCCCTGGCGGCACGCTGCATCCCGGCGCGGACCGGTGCCGGTGCCTGCGCCAGATCAAAGGCCTCGCCTGGCACGATGCCGATCCGCCGAAGGCGAGAGAGGATGGGTGCGTCATAGGCCCCGGCTGGCTGGGCCTTCATCAGTGCGGTTCCCCGCGCATAGAAGGCGGCCGGCGCCATGCTGGTCACCGTTTCCATCGGCGGGGTACGCATGTCCACGGCGGGGTCCACCACGCCTGTCGCCGGCTGCGGCGGTTTGCCGAACTGGCTGAGCGGCACCAACCCGTACCGGTCCTGCTGGCGGCGGACGATGGCGTAGTCGGCGATACCTTTGGTCTCCGTGCGGCCGATGACCCAGGCGTGCGGGGTCGTGGCGCGGATCACCTGCATCCCTCCCGGCAGGGTGCCATTCCAGCCGGGCGCCACGATGGCGTAGTTGGCGGCCACCGTACCCGTGGTGCGCGTACCGGGGGAGGCGAAGACGTTACTCCACATATCCAGCATTGGCATGAGGTAGTAGCGACCATCTGGGCCGGACGTATCGGGCACCGACAGCACCATGGGCTCATTTGTGAGATCGAGCCAGGCGGCAGAATAGAGAGTGTCGAAATTCGGCCGCACGACATCGCGGAAATCCGCTGGTGGAAACTCACGGACATGGACGAAGCCATTGGCCGGGCCGCGGAAATTTGCCTCGCCTACGCGGGCATAATTGGTGGTCTGCCGGCGCGTTACATCCATCGTGATGATCGGGTAGAGATAGATGTAGGCCTGCAAGCCGAAGGTATAGGCTTCGTCTTCGGTCACCGATGCGGCGGCCTGGGTGGCAATTGGCGCGGTGGCTGGCTGGGCAAGACCGATCGACGCGGCACCACCCGCTAGCAGCGCGGAAAGCACCGTAAGGGAAAGGCGGCTCGTTCGCATGGATCTGGCTCCCCGGTATGGATGGCGATCCGATGCAGATGACGACGATGGCTGCGACGGAAATGGGAGGATAGGGCGCGATACCGCAGGGCATTGCCGTAAACGCTATCCGAAATCAGCATTTCGACATGGGGATGAAGGTATCCGAACAGTCTGGCAGCGCGGCTCCATCCGTGCGCTGTGGCATGGGATGATCGAACGGATGCACGGCCGGCTGTTCGAGGTCCGGCACGGCACTGATGCGCGATCCGCGGCCTTGGGCATTTGCAGCAGGGGTGAGTGCAGCCTCGACACCGGGTCAGTGCACTGATCGCTCCTCATCTTCGCGGCACCCTTCGGACGGCGATTTCACGATGACAGAGAAAACCAGACACTGTTTCATTCCGCTATGATATCGTATCACAAGAGACGAGCTGCCTCCGTCGCTAGTGGGTTCCAGGCCCGATAGGGACGGACGATGGATTGCCGCAGATTCAGAGCACACAGGTCATCTTACGGAGTGGACGCCGATTGCAGTGGCGCGAGCCGTCATGCCGTTGCCGCCAGGTCATGATTGGACATCGACGAATGCAGGATTTCCTAGCGTGTCCGGCCACGGCGCGGCCTGGTGGAACCGTTCCGCCCATGGTCACCATCATCGTCTCTTGCCGGACAACGTCAGTTGAGGGCCGGCTGATAGCCGTGAGGCTATGACGGGTCGGGAGGCCCTGCCTGTAACAGGCGGTACGACGGCGCCGGCGGTGCCTGCCCGCCATGCACGGGCAGCCACCACGCCAACGGAACCGAGGCTGCGCGAATGCCGGGATTGCGGCCTGTTTCAGGTCGTGCCTGCCATGGAGCCTGGTGCGCGCGCGCTGTGCATGCGCTGCAACGCGACGCTGCGGCATGCCCGCGCGGATTCCCTGAACAAATCTCTGGCGCTGAATACGGCGGCGCTGGTGCTGCTGTTGATGTCCGCCAGCACCACGATGATGCATGTGAGCATCGCCGGCATCCTGCGATCGGCCGACCTGTTCACCGGGCCACTCAACTTGCAACAGAATGGCATCTGGCAGTTGGCGGTGGTGGTGTTGTTCACCACGGTCGCGGCGCCGCTGCTGAAGCTGGTGGCAATGGTGTATGTGCTGGCGGGCGTCCGCATGCAGCGTCCGCCGCGGCATCTGCGCCGGGTCTTCGCATGGGTGGACCGGTTGCGGCCCTGGGCGATGATCGAGGTCTATCTGCTTGGCGTTGCCGTGGCCTATGTCAAACTCCTCGATATCGTCAGCATCGATATCGGCTTCGCGCTCTACACGCTGGTGCTGCTGATGCTGACGATGGGATGGGCGGATTCCTCGCTGGACCACCAAGCCGTCTGGGAGGCGATGGAGCGGCGTGGCCTGACCGGCGACGGGGTGGACCATGCGGCGCTGGCCAGCACCCAGCCGGGGGAGGGCGCAATCGGCTGCGATGTCTGCGGCATGGTCAGCCGACCCGGCCATAACGGACATGCGAGGTGCCCGCGCTGCGAGTCGGTGCTGGAGGCCCGAAAGCCGAACTCGATCCATCGGACCTGGGCACTGATGATGGCCTCGCTCATCCTGTATATCCCGGCGAACCTCTATCCTGTGCTGACAGTGATCTCCTTCGGCTCCGGCGCTCCCAGCACCATTCTCGGCGGGGTCGAGGAACTGATCACCGCGGGCATGTTGCCGTTGGCGGCCCTGGTATTCTTCGCCAGCATTCTGGTGCCGGTGCTGAAGCTGGTGGGGCTGACCATTCTGCTGGTCAGCACGCAGATGCGATCCACCGGGCGGTTGCGGGACCGGACACGGTTGTACCGGATTGTCGATGCCGTTGGCCGGTGGTCGATGATCGACATCTTCATGGAATCGATCCTGGTTGCGCTGGTGCAGTTCGGTGCGTTGGCGACCATCGATCCCGGCTTCGGCGCCATCGCATTCGCCGGTGTCGTGATCATCACGATGTTCGCCGCCGAGGGCTTCGATCCCCGGCTGATGTGGGATGCGGCAGCCCGCCGCGCGGAGGCAGCCACATGAGCTTGCAACCATCTCCCCTCCCTCACTCCCTCATTGACCGGAAGCGGCGGATCTCCCTGATCTGGCTGATTCCCGTTGTTGCCGTCCTGATCGGCGTCTGGCTGATCTGGGATACGTACTCGAAGCGCGGGCCGCTTGTCACCGTCCGCTGGGCGTCCGCGCAGGGGTTGGTCGCTGGTCAGTCCCGTGTCCGGCACAAGGATGTCGAACTGGGGCAGGTACAGAGCGTGGCCCTTTCGCCCGATCTGGCTTACGTCTCGGTCAGCATCCGCATGAACCGAATGGCTCTGCCCATGCTCAACAGCAACGCGCAGTTCTGGGTGGTAACGCCTCGCTTCTTCGCGGGCAGTCTGTCCGGGCTCGGTACCCTGTTGTCGGGTTCCTACATCGAGTTGGATGGCGGTGCTCCGGGCGGCACGTCGCAACGGGATTTCGTTGGATTGAAAGACCCTCCCTTGCTTGAGGCGGATGTGGCGGGCACGACCTTCCTGCTGCGAGCCGGAAGGATCGGTTCCATCAGCGTGGGCTCGCCGATCTTCTACCGCGACCTGGATGTCGGACAGGTCCTGGGCTGGGATCTGGGCAATATGGCGGACAGCGTGCTGATCCATGCCTTCGTCCGCGCGCCGTTCGACCAGTATGTGCATAACGAAACGCGCTTCTGGAATGCTTCCGGCGTATCGCTGAAGCTGGGCGCAGGCGGCGTGCAGCTACAGTTGGAGTCCATAAAGGCGCTGCTGCTGGGCGGCGTGTCCTTCGAGACGCCACCATCGGACCGGCCCAGAAATGCAGCGGCGGCGGCGAGGGAGTTTCCGCTCTACGCGGACCAGGATGCCGCCAACCGGGCGACATTCCAGCGCCGGATCGAGATGTTGTCCTACTTCCCGGGCTCCGTCAGTGGGCTTGGAGTGGATTCGGCAGTGACCTTCCAGGGACTGCGTGTGGGCCAGGTGAGGAGCGTTGGGTTGGCCTATGACCCGGTGAGCGACAGCATCCGCGCGCCGGTGCGCTACGAGGTTGAGCCGGAACGGATTGCCGATCTGCAGGTCGCCGCCGATCGTGGCCCGCTGGAGAATGCGCGCATCCTCGTCCGGCGTGGATTGCGGGCGCAGATCAAGGGCGCGAACCTGCTGACGGGCGAGATGGAAGTCAGCCTGGAGATCATGCCCGATGCTGCGCCCGCGGAGCTCGGGCTGGAGGGCCAGGTGATCGTCATTCCGGCCGTGGCGGGCGGGCTGTCCGGCCTCACCAACTCGGTCACCGACCTGCTGGCCAAGCTCAACCGCATGCCGTTCGAGGATATAGGACGGAACTTGAACGACACCCTGGCCGGGGTCAGCAAGATCGCCAATGGGGATGAGATGTCGCGGGCTCTGGTCTCGCTCCAGGCCGCGCTGGGCTCGGTGCAGGACCTGATGCGGAAGCTCGATACGGATGCCGGGCCGGCGCTCCGCCGGTTGCCGGAGATCGCGGCGGCGCTGCAATCCTCGGTGACGCAGGCCAATCGGCTCATGGGGTCCGTCAACACCGCCTATGGCGACAACTCGCCGGTGAACCGGCAGATCAGCCGCCTGCTGCTGCAATTCAACGACACTGCCCGATCGTTCAAGGCGCTGTCTGACCTGCTGAGCCGCCACCCGGAAGCGCTGATCCGTGGCCGCGCCAGCGCCGGCCGGGAGTGACGCCCATGATGCGCCGCATGTTGCTGATAGGGCTCGCCGCGCTGGCCGGCTGTTCCTCCGCCAGCCCCGAGCTCTACACGCTCAATGCCGTGCCGGGGACGCCACGGCCGGGCGGCCCGCGCTGGGTGGTGTTGCGGGAGATCGGCTTGGCACGGTATCTGGAGCGGGACCAGATCGTCCGTTCATCCGAAGGCAACCGCCTGGACGTGCGCGCCAATGACTGGTGGGGGGAGCCGCTGGGCGGCATGCTCAGCCGGGTTCTCATCGAGAACCTGTCTCAGCGCCTGCCAGGTACGAGCGTGTTGGCGGAATTCGGCGCGATCACGCCGGAAGCGGAAAGCATCGTTGAGCTGAACATCCAGCGGATGGATGCCGGCGGCGATGGCATGCTGGTATTGCTGGCCCAGATATCGGCCGGGAAACTTGGCAGCCGCCGCAACAGCCAAAGCCGCTCTAGCCGGATCATTGTGCCGCTGGCGGGTCCGGATACCCGCAGCCTCGTCGTCGCGATGAGCACGGCTGCCGGGCAGCTCGCGGATGCGATTGCCGACATGCTGCGCGGTCTCCGATGATGGGCGCGCCCACCATCGCCCTGTTGTCGTTCCTCGTCATTTTCGGTGGTGCCATGGTCGGGGTGCTGGCGGCGCGCGTCCTGCCCAAGCAGCATCTGAGCGATGATACGCGCTCCACCATCACAGCCCCCACCGCCGTCGTCGGCACCATGTCCGCCCTGGTGATGGGCCTGCTGATCTCCAATGCCAGCGCATC
>Ga0308159_1001480_pt1 | contig 33559 bp, 29 predicted proteins | sample PhyCR1_FD_201040 | JGI IMG/M metagenome (GOLD analysis project Ga0308159, IMG submission 201040) | Phyllosphere microbial communities from UC Gill Tract Community Farm, Albany, California, United States - DLSLC.R1 | ecosystem: Host-associated > Plants > Phyllosphere > Unclassified | place: USA... | reverse complement strand
GGGCTTGCCCATCAATCCAATACCGCGCTGGATGGCACGGGCTTCGCCCGTGGCCGCGCGACAAGCGCGCCCCCTGGGGGGCGGGCTAGATTTTAAATAAATCGGGCAAGACAGTTGCTCCCACAGTAGATCCCGGTAGCTTTCGAATAAGCAAATCCCTGTAGGAGCGGCCTTGTGCCGCGATGGGCCGCACAGCGGCCCAGGCGGTCTTCATCCCGGACCCGACGGCACAGCAAACCCAGCAACAAAAAAGGGCTGCCAGGCAGCCCTTTCACACAGGTCAAAAAACCTGCCTCAAACACCCCGACACCGCCGGTGCCAGGCCCCCATCCTCTCAACCATAAACCGGATAACGACGGCACAGCGCAACCACCTGCTCACGCACATGGTGCCCCACCTCGTCACTGCGCCCGGTTTCCAGGGCATCGAGCACATCACACAGCCACCCCGCCACCTGCTCGCACGCCTCTACATCGAACCCTCGCGTGGTCACCGCCGGTGTACCGATGCGCAGCCCCGAGGTCACGAACGGCGAACGCGGGTCGTTGGGCACCGAGTTCTTGTTGGCCGTGATATAGGCGCTGCTCAAGGCCGCATCGGCTTCCTTACCCGTGTAGGGCTTGGCCGACAGGTCGATCAGCATCATGTGGTTGTCGGTCCCGTCCGACACGATCTTGTACCCGCGCGCCTGCAACACCTTGGCCATGGCCCGGGCATTGGTCACCACCTGGGTCTGGTAACTGCGAAATGCCGGCGACAGCGCTTCCTTGAAGGCCACGGCCTTGGCCGCGATCTGGTGCATCAGTGGGCCACCCTGGACACCCGGGAATACCGCCGAGTCGAGCTTCTTGTAGAAACTTTCGTCCTGCCCCTTGGACAGGATCAGGCCGCCGCGCGGGCCGCGCAGGGTCTTGTGGGTGGTGCTGGTGACCACATGGGCGTGGGGCAGCGGGTCTGGGTATTCGCCTGCGGCAACCAGCCCGGCCACGTGGGCCATGTCCACCCAGAAGATCGCCCCGACCTTGTCGGCGATGCTGCGCATGCGTGCCCAGTCCTTGTAGCGCGAGTAGGCCGAGAAACCACCGATGAGCATCTTCGGGCGGGTTTCCAGCGCGATGCGCTCCATCTCGTCATAGTCGAGAAAGCCCGTTTCAGGGTCCAGGCCGTAGGGCACGATCTTGTAGTGGCGGCCCGAGAAGTTGGCCGGGTTGCCGTGGGTCAGGTGCCCGCCCTGGGCCAGGTTCATGCCCATCACGGTGTCGCCTGGCTGGATCAGCGCCAAAAACACCGCCGCGTTGGCCTGGGCGCCGGCGTGGGGCTGCACGTTGGCGTAGTCGCAGTTGAACAGGGCCTTGACCCGCTCGATGGCCAGGCTTTCGGCCACGTCCACGTATTCGCAACCACTGTAGTAGCGCTTGCCGGGATAGCCTTCGGCGTACTTGTTGGTGAGCACCGTGCTCTGGATCTGCATCACCAAGGGGCTGGCATAGTTTTCCGAGGCGATCAGCTCGATGTGGTCTTCCTGGCGATTCACTTCGTTGCGAATCGAGGCGTGCAGCTCTGGATCGAAGGCGTTGAGGGTCAGCGTCGAGTCGTACATGGGTTAAGCGTCCTTGTTCTGAATCAGGCTTGGGGTGACAGCAAGCGGGTGAGGCGTGCAGCGATGTCGTCGATCTGCACCTCGGAGCAGATCAGGGGCGGCAGCAGGCGCACGGTGGTACCGCGGGTGACGGTGATCAGCAGGTGTTGCTCGTCCCGGGCCCGGTCCACCAGCTCGGCGCAGGGGCGGTTGAGCTCGATGCCGACCATCAGGCCCAGGCCGCGCACCGACACCACTTCAGGGTGCCCGCCCAGCGCCAGCTGCAAGGCCGCCAGCAAACGCTGGCCCAGCACCGCAGCACGCTGCGGCAGCTGATCGCGCTGCATGATGTCCACCACCGTGCAGCCCACCCGGCAAGCCAGCGGGTTGCCGCCGAAGGTGGAGGCATGGTGGCCGGGGGAAAACAGCTCGGCGGCCTTGCCTCGGGCCAGGCACGCGCCGATGGGGAAGCCATTGCCCAGGGCCTTGGCCAGGGTGATGACGTCGGGCTCGATGCCGGCGTGCTGGAAACCGAACCAGGTGCCGGTACGGCCCATGCCGGTCTGCACCTCGTCGATCATCATCAGCCAGTCGTGCGCGTCGCACAGCCGGCGCAACGCTTGCAGATAGCCCGCCGACGCCGGATGCACACCGCCCTCACCCTGCACGGGCTCGACCAGCACGGCCACCACGTTGGGCGAATTGGCCGCCACCTGGCGCACCGCTTCGATGTCATCGTAGGGCACGCGGATGAAGCCTGGCATCAGCGGCTCGAAACCGCGGTGAACGGCCGGGTTGCCGGTGGCGGCCAGGGTTGCCAGGGTACGCCCATGGAAGCTGTTTTCCATCACCAGCACCTGGGGTTGGGCGACGTTGCGGGCCGTGGCGTGCAAGCGCGCCAGCTTGAGCGCGGCCTCGTTGGCCTCGGCGCCAGAGTTGCAGAAGAACGCCCGCTCCATGCCCGAGAGCCGGCACAGGCGCTCGCCTAGCTGCTCCTGCCATGGGATACGAAACATGTTGGTGGTGTGCAGCAGCACGTCGGCCTGTTCGGCCAGGGCCGAGGCGATCTCGGGGTTGGCGTGCCCCAGGCTGGTCACAGCCACCCCGGCGATGGCATCGAGGTACTCGACCCCGTGCGAATCCCACAACAAGGCGCCCTGGCCCCGGCTGAACGCAACTGGTTGGCGAGCTGAGGTGTGCATGAGGTAAGCGGGAGCAGCAGACATTGCAGGTTTCCTGTACAGAGTGGTCAATGGCTGGTGGCCAGCGACGGAGTAGCGTCCGGGTGCGGCGCGGCATCGGCGGTGGGCCAGTAGTAGGCATCGGGCATGGCGCGGGCGCCGAAGATCGCCTGGCCGACGCGCACCACCGTGGCGCCCTCCTCGATGGCCACTTCGAAATCACCCGACATGCCCATCGACAGCTCCTGCAACGACACCCCTTCAGGCGCAGTGGCGCGCAGCTGGTCGCGCAGCTCACGCAGCAACACGAAGCACGGGCGTACCCGCGCGGCGTCGGCCGAAAACAGCGCCAGGGTCATCAGGCCGCGCACACGCAGCGCCGGGAACGCTGGCAGTGCCTGTAGAAACGCCGCCACGTCATCGGGTACCAGCCCGTACTTGCTGGCCTCGCCCGAGGTGTTGACCTGGACGAACACATCCATCTGCCGCCCTTCGATGCGCAGCCGGCGGTCCAGCACCTCGGCCACGCGCAGGCTGTCCAGCGCCTGGAACTCACTGGCAAAACGCGCCACCTGCTTGGCCTTGTTGGTCTGCAAGTGACCGATCACCGACCACTGCAAGTCCTGCAGGTCGGCCATGGCTTCCCACTTGCGCTGGGCCTCCTGCACCTTGTTCTCGCCCAGCAGGCGGCAACCGGCGGCATAGGCCAAGCGCAGGTGGGCTTCGTCGAAGGTCTTGCTGACCGGCAGCAGGCGCACTTCGGCCGGGTCTCGCCCGACCCGCTCGCAGGCCCGGGCGATGCGCTCATGCACGGCGGCCAGGTTGCGGCGAAAATCCTCGACGGTGTTGGCCTGCGGGTAGCGGCCATGGCGCGCATGCAGGGTGGTGAGGTCTTCGGCGTACTCGGTCATCAATTCGTCGCTCCTTTGGTGGGCACTGCTGCCGGTTCTGCCTGGGCGGCCTTGGCCCGGCGTGGCAGGCGACCGTTGAGCACGGCGTAGGCCACAAGGCCGATCACCAGCCCCCAGAACGCACCGCCGATGCCCAGCAGGGTGATGTTGGCCGCACAGGCCAGGAAGGTGATCAACGACGCCTCGCGCGCTTTTGCATCGAGCATGGCGTTGGCCAGGCTGCCGCCGATGGTGCCCAGCAGGGCCAGCCCCGCCAGGGTGGTGATGAAGGTGGCCGGGAAGGCCATGAACACCGCCGCCAGCGTCACCCCGAAAATGCCCACCAGGATGTAGAAGATGCCGGCGGCCACACCGGCCACCCAGCGCTTGGACGGGTCTTCGGACGCTTCCTTGCCGGTGCAGATGGCGGCGGTGATGGCGGCGATGTTGAAGGCGTGGGAGCCGAACGGCGCCATCAACAGCGAGCCCAGCCCGGTGATGCCGAGGATCGGATTGGCACTGGTGCGAAACCCGTCGTTGCGCAACACCAGCATGCCGGGCATGTACTGGCCGGTCAGGGTGATCAGAAACAACGGCAGCGCCACGCTCAGCAGTGCGTTGAGCGAGAACTCGGGGCGGGTGAATACCGGCGTGGCGAATTCAAGGGACAGCCCAGCGAAATCGACCCGGCCCTGCATCACCAGGTACACCAGCCCCAGCACCAGGATGCCCACCACGGCATAGCGAGCGCTCAGGCGCTTGAACACGATGTACGCCCCGATCAGCAGCCCGACCAGCAGGGGGTCGACGCTCATGCTGGCGAAGGCGCCGATACCGAACTGCAACAGGATGCCGCCCAGCAGGCCCGCGGCTACCCCCGGCGGAATCAGGCGCACGGCTTTTTCGAAGTAGCCCGACACGCCCAGCAGCACGAAGGCCACCGCCGACACCATGTACGCCCCCACCGCCTCGGCGTAGGGCGTGGTGGCCAGGGCCACGATCAGGAACGCCGCCGCCGGCGTGGACCAGGCCGTGATGATCGGCTCGCGGCTGACCCAGCTGAGCAGCAGCCCGGTCACGCCCACGCCGATGGACACCGACCACACCCACGAGGCGGTCAGCTCGGGGCTGAGCCCTGCAACCTTGGCAGCCTGGAACACCAGGATGAAAGTGCCGCCATAGTTGACGATCACCGAAATGAGCCCGGCCACCACCGGGTGCAGCAGGTCCTGCAGGCGCAGGGGCGAGGGGGTACGAGTAGATGACATAGGTCTTGGCTCCTTGCTAGACGCTGTATCCGGCTGCGGTAGGCAGTCATTTATAGCCGCAGATTGGCTGGTTTTACCCCGACGCTTCAGCGGGGCAGACCAGACCACTTTTAGTGCGCTCAACCGTACCTGCGGGCGAACGTCCCCATGAACTCGCACAGGGCGGCCACCGCTTCGACGGAGATGGCGTTGTACAGGCTGGCGCGAATGCCGCCGACGCTGGCGTGGCCCTTCAGGCCATGCAGCCCGGCCGCCTCGGCCTCGCGCAGGAAGACCGCTTGAAGTGCTTCATCGGCCAGCCGGAACGGCACGTTGTTGATCGAGCGATAGGCCGGCTGCACCGGGTTGCGGTAGAAACCGTCGCTGCCGTCGAGGGTTTCGTACAGCAGGCTGGCTTTGGTCTGGTTGCGCTGGTGCAGCACCTGCAAGCCCCCGCTGCGCTTGATCCACTGCAACGTCAGGCCGGTCAGGTACCAGGGGAAGGTGGCGGGCGTATTGAGCATCGACCGGGCATCGCTGATGCGCGCGTAGTTGAGGATGTCCGGGGTGAACCCATGGCAGCGATCCAGCAGCGCCGGGTCCATGATGACCACCGTCAGCCCGGCCACGCCCATGTTCTTCTGAGCGGCGGCATACACCAGGCCATGACGTGCGATGTCGATGGGCTTGGACAGCAGGCTCGAACAGGCATCGCACACCAGCGGCGCCTCGCTGGCGGGCGCTTCGGTGAACTGCACGCCGTGCACGGTTTCGTTCTCGGTGTAGTGCAGGTAGGCCGCCTTTGGGTTCAGCTGCCAGTGCGCGACCGCCGGCACCCGGTCAAAGCCGGTGCCCTGGGCACTGGCGACCACGCGCACTTCGCCATACTGGCGTGCCGCCTCGATCGCCTTGCCCGACCACAACCCGGTGTGCAGGTAGTCCACGCTGCCGTTGTCCCCGGCCAGGTTCATGGGCACCTGGGCGAACTGCAACGAAGCGCCGCCCTGCACGAACAGCACGCGGTAGTGCGCCGGCACCTCCAGCAGCTCGCGCAGGTCGGCCTCGGTCTGCTCGGCAATGGCGCGGAAGATGGGTGAGCGGTGGCTCATCTCCATGATGGACATGCCCGTGCCGGCAAAATCGTGGAACTCGTCGTACGCCTGGTTGAGCACTTCCAGGGGGACTGCGGTGGGGCCTGCGCTGAAATTGTGTGACCGTGCCATGGTGGGTGGGCTCCTGTGCGTGAACGCGCCGACGCGGTGAATACCAGGCCAGGCCTGGGTGGCGAAGGCCGGAGTCTACGGATAAACTGGCCTGCCCTTACCTGCCAGTTCATGGATGGAGAGCAGACCACATGGCGAAGACCTTCGCGCTGGACACCCTGAAGATTCGGCTCAACGACGCCGAGTTTCAGCTGCTGGACCTGCACCAGCGCATCCAGCGCGCCTTGCGTGCGTTGATCCTGGATGGCGCGCTGGGTCCGAGCCTGAAACTGCCCTCCACCCGTGCGCTGTCCAAGTCTCTGGGCTGCGCCCGCGATACCGTCGAAAACGCCTACGTGCAGCTGCACCGGGACGGTTTCATCGTGCGCCGCGGCGGCGCGGGCAGCTACGTGTGCGACACGGTGGGCGCCGAATTGCGCGGGGCCGGCCCACGCCGGCAACGGACCCAGGAGGTGCGGCGCAGCGTGGTCGCGCCCGGCGCCGAACTCAGCCAGCGCGGGCGCATGATCTTCGAGACCGGCGGCGTGCGTGACCAGCAAGTGATCAAGGCCTTCGCCACCGGCCTGCCGGAAACCCGCAGCTTCCCTACCGACGTCTGGGAGCGGCTGCAGCGTCAAGTGGTCAAGGACTACCGCGCCAGCGTCCTGCTGCACGGTGACCCGCAAGGCGCCGAACCCCTGCGCAAGGCCATCGCCACCTACCTGAACCTCGAACGCGGGGCCACGTGCACCCCCGACCAGGTGCTGGTGCTCAGCAGTACGCGTCAGGCGTTGTACCTGTGCGCGCAATTGCTGGTAGATGCCGGCAAACCCATCCTGCTGGAAAACCCCGGCTACTACGGCGCCCGCAAGGCGTTCGCCATCGCCGAAACCAAGGTGTTGCCCATCGACGTGGACGAACGGGGCATCCGCACCGACCTGCTGTTCGCCGACCGCAGCGGCGCCAATTGCGTGTACGTCACCCCCTCGCACCAGTACCCCACCGGCGCGACCCTGCCCCTGGAGCGCCGGCTGGAGCTGATCAACTGGGCCGCGCAGAAAGCCAAGTGGATCATCGAGGACGACTACGACAGCGAGTTTCACTACGACGGCCAGCCCACCGCCTGCGTGCAGGGCCTGGACCGCTACCAGCGCACCCTGTATATCGGCACCTTCAGCAAGACCCTCTACCCTGGCCTGCGCATGGGCTACATCGTGCTGCCGCCCGAACTGGTCAAGCCCTTCGCCTATGCCCGCAGCATGATGGATGGCCACACCCCGCAAACCTTGCAGCTGACCCTGGCGCGCTTCATGGAGGACGGGCACTACAACGCCCACGTGCGTGCCATGCGCAAGTTGTACGCCGGGCGCCGGGCGGTGATGCACGATGCCATCGCCAAGTACCTGAGCCCGGTGGTCACCGCCCACCTGCCGCCAGGTGGCTTGCAGATCCCCTGCCTGCTCAAGCCAGGCTGGTCCGAAGAAAAGACCATTCGCCAGGCGGCCACGGCCGGCGTGCAGCTGTCGGGCCTGAGCAGCCTGTACCTGGGCGAGCCGCAGACCCACGGCTGGCTGCTGGGGTATTCCTCGCTCACGGCCTACGAGATCGAAGCGGCCATGCTGCGCCTGGCCAACGCCCTCAAGCTTTGAGCGCCGGGTTCAGTAAGGCAGCTTGAAACGCCGGGTCAGGTCGAAGATACCCTCGCGGATCGAGCGCTCGGTGCGGCTGTCCATGGCACCGCTGCGCACGCCCCCGAGCATGGCCAGGATCATGTCCCCGATCTCGCGGAACTCATCCTCGCCCATGCCCCGGGAAGTACAGGCCGCGCTGCCCAGGCGAATGCCCGAGGTGACGCTGGACTTGACCTCGTCACCGGGCACGACGTTACGGTTCACGGTGATGCCGACCGCCTCCAGCGCACCCTCGGCGGCGTTGCCGGCAAGGCCCCAGGGGCGCAGGTCGATCACCCCCAGGTGGCAGTCCGTGCCGCCCGACACCACCAGCAAGCCACCTTCGGCCAGCCGCCCGCACAAGGCCCGGGCATTGGCCACCACCGCATGGGCGTAGGGGCCAAAACCCGGTTGCAGCGCCTCGCCCAGCGCCACCGCCTTGGCCGCGACCGTGTGCATCAGTGCAGCGCCCTGCAGGCCGGGGAACACCGCCGCGTTGATTTTGCGCGCCAGGGTCTGGTCGTTGCACAGGATCATCCCTCCGCGCGGGCCGCGCAGGGTCGCGTGGGTGCTCAGCGTGGTGACGTGGGCATGGGGCACTGGCGAGGGATAGGCGCCGCCTGCGACCAGCCCGGCGACGTGGGCGATGTCGGCCATCAGATACGCCCCCACCTCGTCGGCAATGGCGCGGAAACGGGCGAAATCCAGCGTGCGTGAATAGGCCGACGCCCCGGCGATGATCAGCCGTGGCCGCTCACGGCGGGCGATCTGCGCCACCTGGTCCATGTCGACCAGGTGCGTCAGCGGGTGCACACCGTAGCTGACCGCCTGGAACCAACGCCCGGACACGTTGAACGCCGCCCCGTGGGACAGGTGCCCGCCCGACTTCAGGTCCAGGCCGAGGATCTTGTCCTCCGGCTCCAGCAGCGCCAGGAACACCGCCTGGTTGGCCTGGTTGCCGGAGTGAGGCTGCACGTTGGCATAGCTGCAATCGAACAGCAGCCGGGCCCGCTCGGTGGCCAGGTCCTCGACCACATCCACATTGCCGCAGCTGGCGTAATAGCGTCGCCCCGGGTACCCCTCGGCGTACTTGTTGGTCAGCACCGACCCTTGGGCTTCGAGTACCGCGCGGCTGACCACGTTCTCGGCGGCGATCAGCTCGATGGACTGCAACTGGCGCAACCGCTCGGCATCGATGGCGGTCCACACCTCGCTGTCCACCTGCGGCAGCGCAGCGGCACTGATGCCCGGCAGCGCGTGGCCCTCTTTATAAGCGAAATGCGGCATGTGTACTCCTTGGTCTGAACGCTGGCGACAACCGCACTACCCTAGCGGCCTGCGGCGCCTGCGACCGTACCGATTACCCGCGCTGTTGCAGACCACCTGGCTTGGCCCGGCAAGCAGGCGTCTGGCCTGGGCATGCCAGAACGGACGAAAGATGGGCTAAAGCGGTCTGGCCTATTGCCACTAATTGGACTACCCGACAAGACCAAAGCCTCATTAAGCTCTGCGCCGACTCAGCTCATGCCCCTACAGGTTTCACCATGACGATACGTATCGGCCTGTTGCCGCAAGTCGCCGCAGCGCACTTTGTCAGCCACCTGCACATCATGGTGCTGGCGGCGCTCTTTCCGCTGCTGCCTGCTTTTTTGAACGTGGATTATGTGGCGTTGGGCCTGGCCCTCAGCGTGTTCAACATCGTCACCGCGCTGGTGCAGGCCCCCATGGGGTTTGCCGTCGATCGCCATGGCGCCCGGCGCCTGCTGCTGCTGGCCCTGGCCTTGGGCAGTTGCAGTTTCCTGTTGATTGCCCTGCTGCCCGGCTACACCTGCCTGCTGGTGGGCATGGCGCTGGCGGGGGTGGCCAATGCCGTCTACCACCCTGCCGACTATGCCCTGCTGTCCCGGCACATCAACCCTGCGCACATCGGCAAGGCGTTCTCGGTGCACACCTTTGCAGGTTTTCTGGGCGCGGCGGTGGCTCCGGTGTTGCTGCTGGGGGGGGCGGTAACCAACGGCCCGGCCATGGCCTTCGCGACCGCAGCGCTGGTGGGCTTTGCAGCACTGGCCCTGCTGTTGATACCCGGCTCGGCACTGGCCCAGGTCAGTGACGCGCCGCCCGCCCCGGCACCCAAGCCCGTGCAGGCGCAACGCGTGGCGCTGCTCTCGCCGATGATCATCAGCCTGACGCTGCTGTTCGTGCTGCTGAACCTGAGCACTGGCGCCATCGAAAAGTTTTCCGTCGCGGCCCTGATGCAGGGCCAGGGCGTGGCCTTGTACTGGGCCAACTCGGCCTTGACCGCCTTCCTGTTCGCCAGCGCATTCGGCGTGCTGGCAGGCGGTGCATTGGCCGACCGCACCCAGCGTCACGGGGTGGTGGCGGCCAGCGCTTTTGGGGTGGCGTGCATGCTGATGTTGCTGGTGGCCACGGCGGGCCTGAGCGAGCCGCTCTTGCTTGCCGTGCTGGGCCTGGCGGGCTTTTTGACCGGCGTGATCGCCCCGTCACGGGACATGCTGGTACGGGCTGCCGCCACCAAAGGGGCTGAAGGCAAGACCTTCGGCATCGTGTCCACGGGTTTCAACATCGGCGGCGCCATCGGGCCGGTCGGGTTCGGCTGGTTGCTGGACCAGGGCCACCCCAACGCGATTTTCTGGGCCAGTGCCGCCTTCATGGGCCTGACCGTCGCCCTGACATTGTTGCAGGAATGGGTAATGGCGCGGCAGCGCAAAGTCACTGCGCTGCAACTTTCATTTAAATGACCTGACGCAATAATAACGACACATTTGTACCGCAAACTTGAAGGGCGCCGCCCGCACCTGTGTGTGCCAGCCAGCCGGCGTAATCAAACTGAACAACTACAACCGATAGCCTGGAGTTTTAACATGGATGTTAACCATAGCGGTACCGATGATGCAGTTAAAGGCATGCTCGCCAAACTTTCAACCCTGTGGAAAACCCGCGCTGCCGTGAACCAGCCACAACCCGATTACTGGGGCCTGGCGTTCGATGCCAACAAGAACGACTTCAGCCATTCACTGCTGCCGTTTCGCAACCACCAGGCCTGGCTTGAAGCCCCCAAGGACTTGCAGTCCAAGTGCATGTCCTACGCCTGGGGCATTTATAACCTCAAGACCATTTATATTGAATGCAATGTGGTGGTGCCGGCCTGCGAAGACATTATCAAGACACCGCCCCACAGCCATAACCGCGCACTGCTGCAAGATGTAATGTCTCAAGCCCTGCTCGATGAAGCCCTGCATACACGCATGTCGATCATGGCCTGCAACTATATCTATGACATGCGCCAACTTACCCCCCTGGACTTCAGCGCCTTCAACCTGGTGACCTGGCGCGAAGCGCTGCTGGCCAACTGCACCGCCGAATGGGAACGCCGCCTGACCCGCTTCGGCATCGCCTGCGCCAGCGAGACGCTGATCACCGACTACCTCAAGACCATGGCCGAAGACACCACCATCCAGTCGGTCTGCCACGAGGTCACCCGCACCCACGCCATGGACGAGTGGAGCCACTCCAGCGTGTTCAGCTTCGTCGCCACCGACATCGTCAACGGACTGACCCGCAAGGAACGCCTGTACCTGCGCTCGATCATCCTGCGCACCGTGCAGATGTTCGCCAACAACGAGATGGGCGCCTGGTCGCGGGTGTTCGACATGCTGGGCTTCCCCAACGGCAACGAGATCCTGCACGACGTGGGCGACAACAACGAGATCAGCGTCTATACCGACTCCCTCGAAGCCCTGGTCAACCGCATCGGCCTGGCCGGCAATGGCCTGGAGAGCGCCGAACAGGCCATCGAACAGTTGCGCGAGAGGGCTAGCGCATGAGTACCCCGACAGGCTTTGAAGCCGTGTGCGAGCATGTCAGCAGCGAGACCGCGCAGATCAAGGTATTTGGCCTGCGCGTACTCAACGCCTCCAGCGCCTTTCTGGCAGACCTCGTGCCCGGCCGGCACGTGGCGTTGCAGGCAACGGACCTGTCCGGCGCCCGTCAGCAACGGCTGTACTCCATCACCCGCAGGCTTGGCAACGACCAGTTCGAGCTGGCGATCAAGCGCGAAGGCCGTGGCGGGGTCTCGGACCAGTTGCACGCCACCTGCCAGCCCGGCACGCGTTTCGACGTGCAGTTCGCCGCAGGTGACATCACCCTGGCTTCGGTCCAGGCCTGCCGCCACGTCGGCCTGCTGGCCGGCGGCATCGGCATCACCCTGCCGATCGCCCTGCTGCGCGGGCTGCACGAGCGCGCCCTGCGCGGCTTGAACGTGCCCCAGGTCAGCCTGCTGCTGTGCGTGCCGTCCATTGCCGACATCCCGTTCCTGCACGAATTGCTGCAACTGGAACTGAGCTGCCCCTGGTTCGACCTGCAGGTGTTCGTCACCCGCGAAGCGGTGCACGGCAAAGGCCACTTCAAGGCCGGCCGCCCGCAAGCCCAGGACCTGCAAGCGCTGGGCAACCCGGACAGCGTGGTGATCTGTGGCAGCCATGGCTTCGCCCAGGGCATGCGCGAGCACCTGCTGGCGCTGTTCCCCACCTGCCCCCTGCTGATCGAATCTTTCACCCCACCAGCGGCCTCTGCCCCGGCCACGCCAGACGATGCCCAGGCCGAAAGCCCCTTGCGCCTGCACCTTCAGCATAACGACCAGGTGCTGGAGCCCGCCGCGGGCAAGAGCCTGCTGGAGATGCTGGAAACCAGCGGCATCGCCGTACGTAGCCTGTGCCGCGCCGGCATCTGCGGGCACTGCCGACTGAAAGTGTCGGAAGGCGAGTACACCGTCGAACCCGACTTCTGCCTGACCGACCAGGACAAGCGCGACGGCCATGCCCTGGCCTGCTGCACCTTCCCCAAGGCCGGTACGATCAAGGTCGACCTCAACCCTACGGCGTAAACCGCGCCCTCACTCCCTTCATCATCGGGTTTGCACATGAAAACAGCCATCGCACTGCGCCACATCCACTTCGAAGACGTCGGCACCCTGGCCCCCGTTCTGAGTGAGGCCGGCTACAGCCTCACCTACATCGACCCCACCGTCGAAACCCTCCACGCCGAACAGGTGATGCAAGCTGACCTGCTGATCGTGCTGGGTGGCCCCATTGGCGCCTACGACGAAAAGCCCTACCCCTTCCTCAAGGCCGAACTTGAGCTGGTGCGCCAACGCATCGAGTCCGGCAAGCCCCTGCTGGGCATCTGCCTGGGTGCACAACTGATCGCCCGCGCCATGAACGCCAAGGTCTACCCTATGGGCGTCAAGGAAATCGGCTTCTCGCCGCTTACCCTCACCGCCGAAGGCCAGCAATCGCCGCTTGCCGAACTGGGCGACGTACCCGTGCTGCACTGGCATGGCGACCAGTTCGACATCCCCCAGGGCGCCGTGCTGCTGGCCAAGACCGACATCTGCGCGCACCAGGCCTTTGCCGTGGACAACCGCATCCTGGGCCTGCAATGCCACCTGGAAGCCGACCCCGCCCGCATCGAGCAGTGGCTGGTAGGCCACGCCAACGAAGTCGGCCAGACCGGCCTGGACTCCATCGCCCTGCGCTCGGCTGCCGCCGAACTCGGCGAGCGCCTGACCCAGGCCGCCGCCCGCGTGATGCGCGCCTGGCTCGCCAACCTGAAGTAACCCGCTGCACCACCACCGCATGAAAACAACAAAGTCATCAAGGATGAGGCACGCCCCATGATCGTCGTATTGTTCGAGTTGCAAGCACTGCCCGGCCAGGGCGAAACCTACGTTGACCTGGTCAACAAGCTCACCCCTCTGCTCAAGCCCATGGAAGGGTTCATCTCGGTAGAGTGCTTCCAGAGCACCCTCAACCCCAAGAAAGTGATGTCGGTGACCACCTGGCGCGACGAAGAAGCCGTGGTGCAATGGCGCAACGTCACCGCCCACCTCTCCGCCCAACGCGCCGGCCGCGACAAGATCTTCGACGACTACCGCGTGCGCGTCACCTCGGTCATCCGCGACTATGGCCTGCGCGACCGCGACCAGGCGCCCTACAACGAAGTCGTAGACGGCACCCGTCCCACCGCCTGCCCAGTAGCCTAACCCCCGGCGAGGCCGCCCCCCTTTTTCCCCTGTGGGAGCGGCCTCGCCGGGGCGCCGGACCGGCCGCGATGGGCCGCAAAGCGGCCCCTTCCCACTCTGCTCTCCAGCAACATCCCGCCACAAACCCTCATGCCATCCCGCCACCATCAAAACGGAACTGTCAGCCAAGCGGCACAGTCCACTTTTACAGGCCCACCTACCAGAGGCCACAGAGGAGACTCCCATGAAAGGTACCGCGCTTTCGGCCCTGTTCGCGGCCGCTACCCTGCTCGCTTCGCCGGCCTTCGCTGCCGAAAAAGACCTGTGCGCCCTGAACCTGCAGGAAATCAACGACACCATGGCCACCGCCGGAGCCACCTCGGAAGGCCTCAAAACGCAAATCGATGATGAAGTGACCAAGGCCAAAGCTGCCCAGGCAAAAGGCAATGACAAGGAGTGCATTGCAATCACTCAAAAAGCCCTGACCACGCTGCAAAACACCAACAAAGGCAGCGGCTCGAGCAGCGGCGGCGCCTGATGCATCGCGCGGGTGAGCGCTCAGCTGTCGACGCCGCCCGCGCAATGCCGTATACTCCGGTTCACGTGCCGTAAGGTGCGTTAGCTTAGAGCTAGTGTGGGGCCGATTAGGATTCGACGCCGGTAGCGAAACTCTAGGTGCATGCCGAGTTGGTAACAGAACTCGTAAATCCACTGTTGCAACTTTCTATAGTTGCCAATGACGAAAACTACGAGGGCTACGCTCTCGCTGCGTAAGCAGCTGAGCCCGCTCTCCTGGTAGCTTCGGCTCCAGCAATCACCAGGGGATGCCTGTAAACCCGAAGTGATTGTCATACAGAACAGGATCGTCGTGTAGCACGTTGGGGGCAAAGCGACTAAAACTTACCCAACTCGTCCAAAGCACCCTGCCCGTCGGGCGGCTGCGGATTAACTCAATAGACACGGCTAAGCATGTAGTACCGACAGCGGAGTACTGGCGGACGGGGGTTCAAATCCCCCCGGCTCCACCAAATTATCAAATGAAGACGTCCACGGACGTCTTTTTTTGTGCCTGCAACCCAGAAAACACGCGGCCTCCAGCGCTTTTGCGGTCTTTTGAGAGTTTTTGCGTTCCAGCCGTTCGGGTATTCCAGGCGGTATTCCAGCCCACCCGGTGCTAATCTGTGGAATACCGAATCAGTGCTTGAGGACAATCTCATGCCTGCTCAAAACCTCCGCCTCTCCGATCGACAGCTCAAGAGAGTCAAACCCGCGTCCAAGGATTACGTCCTAGCTGACGGTGACGGTTTGCAGTTCCGCGTACGCAGGAACGGCTCGTTGCTGTGGAATTCAACTACCGCGAACCGGTGACCAAGAAGCGCATCAACATCGGTTTTGGGACCTACCCCGAACTGTCACTGGCGAACGCACGAAAGATGGCAGTCAATGCACGGGAGCTGCTCGCCCAAGGCATCGATCCGAAGGTGCAGCGCAATACGTTGAATGAAGCTAAACGCGCGGAAACCGAACACACCTTCGAGAACGTGGCCACCGCCTGGTTTGAACTCAAGAAAGACTCGGTCACCCCGGCCTACGCCGAGGACATTTGGCGGTCGCTCACGCTGCACGTGTTCCCCGATTTGAAGACGACGCCACTGACGAAAATCACCGCGCCGATGGTGATCGCATTGCTTCGTCCAATCGAAGCGAAAGGCAGCCTGGAAACCGTCAAGCGTCTAAGCCAGCGGCTAAACGAGATCATGACCTATGGAGTAAATTCCGGCCTGATCTTCGCCAACCCGCTCAGCGGAATCAGGGCAGTATTCAAGAAGCCGAAGAAAGAAAACATGGCCGCGCTTCCACCCGAAGAGCTCCCCGAGCCCATGCTGGAGATCGCGAACGCTAGCATCAAACGCACCACCCGCTGCCTGATCGAATGGCAGTTGCACACGATGACTCGCCCCGCCGAGGCGGCGACTACTCGCTGGGCAGACATCGACTTTGAAAGGCGTGTCTGGACCATCCCGCCGGAGCGGATGAAGAAGCGCCGCCCGCACAGCATCCCGTTGAGCGATCAAGCCATGTCATTGTTGGAGATACTGAAGTCCCACAGTGGTCACCGAGAATACGTCTTCCCGGCAGACCGAAACCCTCGTACTCATGCCAATAGCCAGACCGCCAACATGGCGTTGAAACGCATGGGCTTCCAGGACCGATTGGTCAGCCACGGCATGCGCTCGATGGCCAGCACCATATTGAATGAACATGGATGGGACCCGGAGCTCATCGAAGTGGCGTTGGCGCATGTCGACAAGGATGAGGTGCGCAGTGCCTACAACCGAGCCGACTACATCGAGCGACGGCGGCCGATGATGGCCTGGTGGAGCGAGTACATTCTGAAGGCGTCGACGGGCAATCTCTCGGCCAGCGTGATGAATGTGGCTAGGGATCGGAACGTAGTACCAATTCGATAGGGCGGCGACAACGGCGACACTGGCGACAGACCGCGTGCCATCTACATCCTTGCCGTCTGAGCGGATGGCGACAGTCGCCAACTCGCCTCGATTTTGGCTTCTCCGGCTAAGCCCGTGAGCATGGGGAGGCTTCGCATCCCCATGCTCACGGGCTAACACTAGAAAAGCGACAAACGGCCACTTTGCCACTGACACCCACCGACTTCCAAAGCACGCCAGAGGTGGAATCTGGCGCATTTCTATGTGCCCTTCACCAATTGACGCGTGCCGCGGTGACCGATAGAACGAAGATTCAAAGCGCTGCCTTAGGCAGCACCCCAGATGACCAGAGCCTTCAAGGTCATGCCGCTAACCCGGTGGTTCATCCCAAAGTGCGATTCGCGCCCGGAGGCTCGCACGGTCATTCGCCAGAATGATGGACGCCCTCTAAACAATCCGCCTAGTGCGGCTGCCCGCTAACCCTTTAGCCCTGCAGCAACGAACCTGCTCGGCCAACGTTTTGCGCCAACCGTTCGCCCGTCTCTTTTTCCAGAAAAGAGACGGGCGCTCCTACCACTGCTGCAACCCTCATCGCACATGGCTTTGCGGCAATCCCCCTCGTGACAATTGGCGTGACAAACGCCGATGTCACCAGCAACAGCGCTGTAGATGATGGTGCCGCAGACCAAGGAATGGACTGCACCTGACTGACATTCAGGCATGCCCCGGTCATCGCATCGCTGCGTGCACCCGGCTCAGGATCTCGCGTCGTTGGTCTCGTCAGCCAGCGTAGCCTCCACCCGCCCACCGGTATCGGTGCTCAGGAGGCCAGATCATTAGATGCCTTGCTCCTGGTCGTAAGGAGCCGCCAGTCCCGCGTCAGTGGACACCCTCACAGGTCGCAGGGGCCTTGATCCCTGATAACACTCAGCATTCTTGGCGGGATGACGTGAGGGAGAGATCGGTAACTTCTGGAGGAAGGCTATGCAACTGCGCGAAGTCCAAGGGCCACCACGCCCCTTGTTGGAACAGCAGATTACGTCCCTACCCTACCCGGTCGCAGCGCTGGGCGATCTATTGGGACCTGCCGTGGAACGTATGGCCGAAGTGATCGGCGTGCCCTGCGCCATGGCCGCGCAATCTGTCCTGGCCACTGCAGCTTTGGCGAGCCAGGCGCACGCCAATGTTCACCTCGACGGCCGAATCTATCCGTTGTCGCTGTACTTGCTGACAGTGGCTTGCTCGGGTGATCGTAAAAGCGCGGTGGACCATGTTGCGTTGCAAGCCGTACGCGAGTGGGAAAGACAGCAGTGGATCGCCTATGGCCAACAACTCAAGGCGCACCGCGCGGCAATGAGCCAAACCGCAAAGTCACCGGCCTCGAAAAAGTCCGCACAGCTAGCGCTGGACGCCCAGCCAGAACCTGTCCAACCAAGACTGCTCAGTGCTGAGCCGACAATTGAAGGTCTCGTCAAAAGCCTGTGCCATGGTTTGCCGAGCATGGGGCTGTTCAGCGATGAAGGCGGTCAGTTTTTGGGCGGCAGCACCATGGTCAAGGACAACATGATCAAGGCGATCACTCACTTGTCGACCCTGTGGGATGGCAGCCCGATTGATCGGTCGCGCGCAATGGCTGGGGAAAGTCTACGTGCCTATGATCGCCGCCTGAGCATGCACTTGATGCTTCAACCCCGTCTGGCAGACCGCTTGCTCCAGGACGCTGATATCAAAGACCAAGGTATCCTGGGGCGCTGCCTGATCAGTTGGCCAGAGCGCCTGGTTGGACAACGGCTGTACAAGGCCATCGACCTGACCCGAGATCCAAAGGTGCACCAGTACCAGCAGCGCATTGCCGCGCTGATGCAGAAGCCGTGGTCACGCTACAAAGATGGTGGCCTCAACCCTGCAATTCTAGAGCTGAGCCCTCACGCCCGCGAGGCGTGGATTGCCATTCACGACACCATAGAATGCGAGTCAGGGGAGTTCGGCGAGTTGGTCAACGTGCAAGCTGCCGCGGGCAAAGCCGCCGCGAACGTACTACGCATGGCTGGTGTGATGGCGGTAGTTGAGGAGTCGACTGTCTTGGAAGACATCCATATTCAGCGCGCCTCTACCTTGATGGACTACTACCTGGCCGAGAACCAACGCCTGTCCGAACAGGAACCACTGAATAAGCTTCGCGCAGAGGCGGATTGCCTGCTGCGCTGGTTGATTAAGAAGAACTGGCCACCGTTTCGCCTCCGCGATCTCACGCGGAACGGTCCTCGCTTTGCCCGTAAAAGCACGCGGCACACCTTCGAGTTATTGCTGCAACTGGTTGCCCATAACTGGCTGAACAATGTTGGGGACATATTCGAGGTGCGCCATGTTCCGCCTCAATGACGCCGTGCGCCGCTATCGGGCGCAGCATCGCTTGCCGAGCGAGCTAAGCTGTGTCGCCGCCACTGCCACCACTTTGTCGCCACGTACAAATCCAGATGCGGCGTGGGTTGTCGCCAGTGTTGCCGCTGGCGCCACTCCAACATCTGAGTCAATCGACCTCGCTCGGCTCATCGAGCAATTGCAAGGAGAAGGGGCTTTGCTGCAACACAACGAAAATGCCCTTCTCATCCGCCCAGCACACTGGGGACAATTGGACAGCGTCAGCGCCCACTGGAAAGCCCTGCTGCTGCACCTACAAACCAACGTTCAAGGTGAAGACAATGGCGCTGGTCGGTCGGCGTGACGGTCGCAACTTTGGCTATGGCCGACAACTGAGCTACGCCGGTCGGCAGGCATTGAAAGATCTGTTTGCCGGCGGCCACTTCGCCACTGTCAAAGCACATAGCGATCGCTGGCAAGCGTTCGTGCGCTGGTGCCGATCAGAGGAAGGCCCTGGCCACAACGATGCCCGCCAGATCGATCGCCAGACACTTCAGGACTACGCCATGCACTTGCGCCAGCTAGTCGAGCAAGGCGAACTGTGCATCGCCACCGCACAAAACCGCCTGAGCAGCGTTAACCGCACCGTTGCAGCGCTGCGCGGTGATCAGGAGGTGCGTATCGTCAGCCCGAGTCATGCGTTAAGACAGCAGAGCGCAAAAGTGCGCACACGTGCGCCGGATGGCCAAAACTACCAAGACGTACAGCGAGTGGCGCAAATCCTGGCAGAACAGCAACACGAGCGGGTTGCCGCGATCGTCATGTTGGCGAGGACCACCGGAATGCGCCGGCGCGAGGCGATCCTGGCAAATCTGCCACGCTTGCTCCGCGAAGCCGAGCACATAGGCCGCATCAATATACAGGACGGTACCAAGGGCGGCCGCTCAGGTGCTTCAGCGCCGCGATGGGTTACGGCAAATGAAGAAGTGAAGGCGGCACTACACTTGGCGCGTAAAGCATCGCCAACTGGGAGCCGCAACCTACTGTCCCGCGACGAAACCTACTCAGTGTTCGTGCTGCAGACCGTGCTCTCGGCTCGGGCAATTTTGCATGAATACGGAATAAAGGGGTTCCATGAACTGCGCGCCGCTTACGCCTGCAAACGTTACAAGCAACTCACGGGGCATACGGCTCCGGTCAATGGTCGCGACGCTTATTGCATCGACCGGGACTTTGATCGGCAAGCGCGTCGACAGATCAGCCACGAGCTTGGGCATAACCGGATCGATGTGGTTTCGGCATACATTGGAGGCCGATCATGAGCAAACCGTTTGATATGGAGCTGTTCCTGAGCGGTGTACTGATCGGTTCGGCGAGCACCCGGCAACGACATCTACGGCAAGCCCGAATCATGCAAGCTGCTATCCAACAACGCTGGCAACATGACAACCCCTGGACTTGGAAACTTAAGCATGTCCGTTGGTTTATTACTCAGCACTTAAAAGACCATTCCGAGACAAGCCGATATTACTATCGACTTACAGCTTCAACGATTTGGAAGCGTATGGGTCGCTATCAGCACATGATAGCATGCCGCAATTTCTGACACTTTTTAGTTTTTGGCTTAGCAACCTCCCCCGACTCCTCACCGAAATTAGTGAACACGGCTGCATATACCCTTGGGATAGAGCGGAAGAGCAGAAAAACCTTACATCCTTCCATTCGAACACCGGCAAACTACGAGTCGGCAAGATCAACTTGACCTACGGTCGACTCATGCGATGGGATCGATGCCCACCACGTGAGGAGCTTTATAATCAGCACATCTGCCATAGCTTGCAGGTACATCTATCTAGACTTTATACTTCAACCTCCGCCATTCTGTTGCAGTACAGCCAAGAAACTATAAATCGTGATAGTGAAACGATCAAAGCACTCGCTACACATAACACGCTCAGCTTGCTGCCCAAACCACAGGCAGCTACCGACCTGACTAGCCTTTACAAACAAGGTCACCGACTAAGACACAACCCAATGCACCTAAACTACCGTTCAAGAATCTCCATGGCTGCCGGATCATATGTGTAGTTTACAATATCTCCATTGACCAACATAGAAGCTGCAGCCTCAATAATATGGAGCGGGGCAACAAACCACTCTCGCGGTGAAAACCGCTTGCCCTCCCTATCGAACACATCTACATTCAAGCAGGCCTTCCCGAAGAAGGTGTGCAGTAACAGTTCGAACTTCTGAGGATTAAGATTGTAACATTCGAAAACAGAGACAATTTTAACAGGAGCCATGAGATAGGTTGGCTGTTCTGTTGCATTTTTTATTCTTTCCGACACGGCCACTGTTGAGTAGCCAATTTTATAGAGATCTTTAATCGCTGAAATTTCTTGCACAGTGCTAAGTGATCGAAGCACATAAATATAGCCCGACTTATCGTCCCCCTCCTTTATCTGATCCAAGGCTTGAAGTGCCTCATCATGAGAACAGAGGATGCGACGGCCCGCCTCGTCTTTGTACAACTCTGTTGCTAATGAACGAAGCAGCATATTTGACTCAGTACCATTTTCAAAAATACAGCGAAGACGCGCATTTACCTTGCCGTTTTTTATTTCTTTTTCACCAACTTCGGACACGTATGCTGTTATACCGTTAAGTATGAAGAACTGACCTGCTTGAATCTGCTGCTCACCTGCGAATCCACGTGTTTCACGAGCACCTGAGGCAAGCTCTGCATGACACTTTTTAAACAATGGTTCAAACTTATCAAAATCATCACAGCGTTTGCGCTGGGCAATCTTACCAGGTATCTCTTTGACTAACACTGGAACATTCTTAAGCTCAAATATGCTAGCCGCCTCATCGTCAAGCAAACCAAAGGAGTCGTCTTTAAATATGTCAGCGACTGTTGCAACCAATTTAGTTGGCTCTACAAAGCTCAGCAATCCAAACTTGTCTATCCCCTGTAAGGCCTCACACTTTTCCTTGCTAGCACGAAGCCCCTTGAGCCTGTTAAACAATTGAAATTCTAGAATACTACAAGGGTTTGACTTAGGTTCGCTACCATGCTGACTATAAAACTCATTGATCTGCTGAAACGATGCCTGAAGGCGCTCATCGGCCGTGATAGCGCTTCGCGTTGGCTTAATACTAAGCAGACCGAAATCATCATCTTCCAGTATCTTTTTAAGTTCATCCCTCTCCATTGTCAAACTCCTTGCTGACGGCGCTGAGCTTTCAAGTAAACCACAGCATCAGCCATCCGCCGCTCCAACGGATCAAGTGCAACAATGTTCGGCTCTCTTCCGCTCTTCTTTACAAACTCCTTTATCTTTGGCCACAGCAATATTGCTTCTTCATCACTCATATGTATGCGAGTAGCCTCAATTGTATCTTGTATTACCCTAAACACTTTAGTAGTTAGCGATTTAGAAAGGACTTCAAACGCCTTCTGAAATGGATTGACCCGATCGATAAGATCAATGTGGAGATCATCAATATTGATAAATTTATCAGCCATACGAACAAAGCGTTTTCCGCCTTCCTGCTTAATCTCGCCATTTTTCACCACCGAGTCCACAACCACATGCTGACGGACTTCCTCGATCTCGCCGTCACTTAACTCAGGGTATTTAATTTTTATAATCTTAGGAATCATAACTTTGTTTATGACTTCTGGATCAACATTCCCAGGTAATGCCTTAACAAGTTTATCATCGGAGAGTATAGCCGCTTTCAAATCATTCAAGTCAGATTCAATAATATCCCTCACCCGCTTAGAAGAAGGCACCTTCAATCCGCGCACTTTAATTTCGGTGTCAGTACTCTTATCGCCATCATCCTTTTTTGTTTTAAACTTAAAGTTCGGCGCAAGAACTTGCTCCATGAGCAAAGAGCAAGTAATAGCCTTCAACATATTATTCACAGATACTTTAACTAAATCATCCCCTGCTTCTGGCTGGGCAATTAAGTTTGTGAATTGAGCATGGCTCTTGTTACTGCTATCTCGCGTGCATCGCCCAATGATCTGAATAATTTCAGTAAGCGATCCGCGGTAGCCAACGGTCAAAGCGTGCTCGCAAAACTTCCAGTCAAATCCCTCTTTCGCCATCCCCAACGCAATGATTAGATCCATATCTTCCGGATTTTTTATATTGCGTAGATAATCTATTATGCGCTCACGCGCCTTTTGCTCGTCATGCACAAGATCTGCAACTTTCAGCACTTTACCGTCACTGTGCCTTTTAATATGAATGACACAGGTATCTGGATCACGATGAGTGACAGTGCCAATAAAATCAAGAATACGATCTACCTCATCATATTTGTCTCTTGTGGACTCGCCTGACTGTGGATGAGGAATGTGAATTATGGTCTTTTGATCTGTATTCAGTAAGCTTTCTATACCACTGGGAGTATCAACATCAGGCCTCTTGGTATAATTGCCGCGATAGAAGTGGTAACCGATGCCAAGTGACTTGAGGAAGGTGTAGCCATTTAGTTGTTCATAATAATTATATACCACCTTCGCGAACTGAGTTTCGTCTTCAGGCAACAGTACTGGTACGCTATCACCTCGAAAGTAGGAGCCTGTCATTGCCACGATATGCGCGCTGGACTTCGCCATCACCGACCTCAGTAACTCTCCGAGGCGGTTATCAACATCAGCAGACACATGATGGAACTCGTCAATAGCTAGAAGTACGTTGTCAAATTCGGACTCCTCTAGGGTATCAAAAGCATAGCGCAGTGTCGCATGGGTGCAGATCAGAATCTTATCTGGCCCCTTCATAAATTCTACGAAGGATTTAACCTTGCTGGTTTCACCGCCTGCTGTGCATAGGTTATTTTTTGGCTCTACCGTCCAATCAGAGAAGAAGCCAAATGTACTAAGTGGCTCAGAGACAAACGAGCCGCCAATAGACCGTTCTGGAACAGCCACAATCGTCTTAGAGAGCCCTTGATTTATGAGCTTATCTAAGGCAATAAACATAAGAGCACGCGACTTACCTGAAGCTGGAGGGGCTTTGAGTAGAAGATACTGAGCGCCACGTGCTTCAAATGCTCGTTCCTGCATCTCACGCATGCCGTATCGGTTGATGCTCGTGCTCTTACCGGTCCTGGCATAGGTAACATCAACAATATTAGGCATGCTCTGCTCCCATCATTTTTTCGTAGAGTTTAAATAGGCATTCCAATCGTTCAGTGTCACTGTAAAAAGGTTTTAACTGATAACACTGCTCAACCACTACATCCAACTCATGGTGGGCCTGCTTTAAATCAGCAGGCATAGTATCAGGGTCGTATAAGTCCTCGATACTTAGTTCAGGATAAGCCTCGCGAATTGCAACAATAGCCATCGCCTTCTCAGCGACGCCCACTCTTTTCTTTTCATTAAGCTCTGGGAACGGGAAAGTGTTGTAGCAAATTTCCGCAGAGTATCTCAGTCGCGTTTCCAGCTGACCGCCAATGGTCCTAACCCACAATATATGCAGCTTAGACGCAATAAAACCAAAGAGCACAGGGTCCTGCTGATAAATAACATTTGCCGAGTTCGTTATAACAACATTTGCATCTAGGTAGCCAATCGGAACATACTCTCTTCGCTCGGAAGAAGTAGCTGGAACAATTATGCTCCCGCCCTTGACCTGAACTCTTTGAGCAAATTTGTGAGAAATCTTGGCGTACCCATTCGTTGTTTTCGCTTTAGATTTAACTCTAAATTCGTAGCAAGCCTCAATACGTTCTTTGATTGGAGGAATTGAAAGAGCAAGTTCAAGCTGATCATCCTCGATCCAAAGACACTGGCGCGGATTGCCACCTATAAATTCCTGAGTTCCATAAAGAAGTCTAAACAGGGGCTTAGATCTCGGGTAACGATCAACTATTGAATCGCGCTCATCGGTTTTCAAGATTAGATTCCCGCCGTCGCGAGCCATGCACCCAATCACCATTGGCGGCATTTTAGAGAGCACTTCTGAGGTCCGGCGCACAAATACATCTTTTCCCTCAATCAAGTAAGGATTGATATTTTTAACAGACTTATAGCTATCAACCCCGTACAGCAACTTAGCTTTATCCTCTATATTTCTAACTCCCACAATCACACAAGTAACACCAGCATTATTTTTTGCAAAGTTTGACCACTTGAAAGAAGTATAGGCAAAATCAATTTCAAGGCCATGTTGGAACACTCTTGGCCACAGATATGCAATTTGCTCACCCTGACAAATCGAATTAGTTGCAACAAAGGCATATTTGGCTTTTTTTCTCGCAACAAACTGTGCAGCCTTGATGAACCAACAACAAACATAATCTGAATCTTTATAATCCTCATGACCCTCAAAGACACGCTCAAGGTCAGCCTTCTGCTCTGGCTCCTGATTTCGCGCGCCTAAGTATGGTGGATTACCAAGAATGTATGTTTCATGCTCTACTCTTGGGGAAAGGAAAGCTTCCCAATCAACTTCTATGGAGTTTCTGCTAAGAATATTGCCACTACTACTCAAAGGAAGAGCGGGATTACAGCGCCCGAACGTCTCCTTAAACTTCAAATTCATTTGATGCTCGGCGAGCCAGAGGGACAAGATCGCAATTTCGTGAGCAAAGTCGTCCAGTTCAATTCCATAAAACTGGGAAAGCTTGATACGCGAGAAAGCAAGAATCCCTTCAGGCGTCAACTCTCGAATTCTTTTAAATACATCCATCTCAAACTGCCTAAGCTCTTTATAGGCAATAATAAGAAAATTTCCAGAACCACAAGCGGGATCAAATATTTTTAAGTGCTCTAAACGAAGAAGCAATTGCTCTAATCTAGTCTTATTATCAAAGTTTTTTTCAAAATCCTTCTTCAAGTCATTGACAAACAGAGGGTCAAGGACCTTTCTGATATTGGACTCATTTGTGTAATGCATCCCCATATTGCTTCGTTGACCTGGGTCAACTACAGCTTGGATCATGGAGCCAAAAATATCTGGATTTATTTCAGACCAGTTCAAATCAGCGCCGCAATCTATGAGGATAGCTCGTGATTTTCTGTTGAAGTTCGGAACAGGTAGCTTGTCGGAAAATAGTCCGCCGTTTACATACGGGAATTCAGCCAAATAATCAGGTACACCCTCACGAACTTCTTGGTTCATGACGTCAAAGGCTCGACTCAAATACTCACTCAAATCGCTACCGTCCTCTGCAGTGTGAGAAGCGATGTGATTTGTAAATAACTTTGACTCGAAGATCCCGGTGTCTTCAGCGAAGTAGCAGAACAAGATTCTAGAGAAAAAAACGTTTTGCCAATGGATTTCATCTGCTGTCGTGGCTGGATTTTCGGCGCGCAGCAAATCAAAAAGCTTGGCCATTTTTTCAGCGGCCTTAGTATCTGCTGGGTTTTCGCCTCGGGCTTGATTTTTCTCTAACCCTGCCCAAGGGAGAAAGAAGTCGAACTTTTTATTCAGCTCTAATAGAGGAACATCTAGAGTATCGTCTGTTTTAGTATCAATAGCGAGCAAGTGCGTATCATTGATAGCGATCACAAAGCGAGGCTGGTGCTTTACAACCACTTCGGCGCGAGCCATCTCATCAATCACACTCAATAACTTTGAGCTTTCCGTTGCTTTATAATAAACCTGCTTCTTCCATAACACTTCATCAACTTTCTTAGATAAATTATAGCTCCCTTTACCTGTCATTTTAAGTCGAGTTATAGCCGCCTTAGGCTTGCCATAACACTCTAAAAGACCGTACAGAAAGCTATCCAAACTAAAGCCACTAACCAAAGCTTTGACTTTTTCTTCTACTAGCGCAATATTCAATTAAACACCTCAAACAATTAAAGCACCGTCGATTAAAAGCACGGGCGTTAACGTGTAGAATTTTGAGCCAAGCCAGCATTGCCGATGAGCGCCGGCCAAAGCCAAACCAATAACTTTAACTCTGAAATAGTCGAGCATTTGCTATATATCTAATCATAAAATGCAAGCCAATAATCAATGATAAATTTCACTACCCTTCATTTTCAACATGACCTTGAAGGTTTTCAATTCCATCACGCAGGGGGTAGAATCCGTACCTACCATGACCTTTAATTCGTGTGAAGTTTATGGGTTTCAGAACCTCTGCGGTAACTGCTTTTCTAATTGGTTCATTTTCTAGAATGATAATCTGACCCAGCCCATGCCACTTGGACATCCAGTCATAAAAACGGTCAACTACTGTTGAAGGCAGAACATCAAGCTCCTCGGTCGATTCGGGATCGGCATAGGCCTTCAACGGTGAATCAAGCACAACAATGCCGAGATGGGGGTGCCGATTTTCTAAGGCGTGCTCCATGAGGGCGATGTTTAGAGCGGATAAGTAAAGACCTCTCACACCCGCTCCGTAACTCAAGCGTGAGCGGTCGTCGATACGCAAGTCGCAGCGCTCATCGTCTAAACTAATACTCCGAATTAGCTCGAACCCCCAAGCATTTAGTAATTCTTTCGCATGCTTGGCCACAGCTCGACCAAGCTCACCACTTGTCCGAGATACGGTTATGCGTTTTCGTTCGCTTTTTTTCTTCAGACGCTGGATTTCAGCCGTGATATGCTGAACTTCATCGAAATAGTTCAATTGCTCAGAAAGTTCTGACCGTCGATGAGCTAACTGTTTGGGATTACCACTAAACTCAACGATGTTATTGTTAAGCACTGTAGCTTCGCGATTTTGCAATATGTCAAATTTAATCGCGAGCTCTGAGGTAAGCGCCTTCAGATGCTCGTAACGCTCTTTCTCATGATTAAGAGCTGATAGCAAGCCGACGCGGAGCGCGCCGATTTTTCCTGCCTCTGCTGCCATTGCTTGGCGATAACGGTTAAGCGCCGCAGGGCGCAAGTCACTGGGGTCTAAATGGACTTCAGCCGACGTACCGCACAATGGGCAGTCTACTATCGGAAGCTCTTGAAAGAACGAAATCCCTTCGTATGTACCAGCCAGCCGCGCTTGATCATTAGAATATTTTTTGTCTAGTAATTCGAAGCGACCAATGATGGACTGCGAGTGATTTCGATCATTCTCGGCCTTTCGTAGTTTTGCTGAATTTTCTGAAATCTCCACCCGTAATTCTTTAAGTGCGGATGCTCGCTCATCATATTGGCTAGTCATCGCAGACAGGGCTGCATCAACGCGTTCTAGCGCATCCTCTACATCATTTCGCTTAAGATCTTCCGGCATCAACGCTTCGATACGTTTCAAGGAGGACTCAGCAGCTTGAAGTTCACCCCTGGCGAGCTGGGTATCTTCTGCGGACTTCCGAAGTTGGATGGCAGAGTCATCGATCCCCGTTAAAAATAGATGAAACGCCGCTTCGTGTTTAGCAATCGAGTAGCCTTTACCAGCACTCGCTTGCTTAGCAGGCAAGTCAGTCTGCGACCAAAGCGACCAGTGACGAAGGTCGTCACCCGTGACAGCACCACGCTTACTGTGGTTTCGAAGAATTTCTTTACCACTAGCACCACACAAATCTACGAGCAACTCGCCTAGGTCTTGATCTACCTGCTCTAACTTATGACCTTCAGAACTTTTAACCGATCGCGAGTATACGACAGCACCTCCGCCGGACAAAGCACGACGTACTTCGTACTCGTTCTCGCTTGTCGAAAAACGGAGGCGAAATTCCTCATATCCATTGGTTAACGGGAACGATTCGGGACGATCGTTACCGCCCAACATGTACCAAAGACAATCATATATATAAGACTTACCAGTCTCGCTAGGACCGCGAATCAGCTGTCGATTTGGATCGAAGTAGACCTCGGCAACCTCGCGATCCGGTCCATGGACCGACATTGCCCTGAGAACTATGCCCATAACCCGCCTCCTTCTCGTGCTACTGACTCAAGTTCAGCGCCCCAGAGATGACCACTCGCGGCAAACAGGCTGGTCAACACAGTGGAATCAGCTCGCCCATAGCGTTCGGCCGCCCAAGTACAACGTTTTTCTAGGTCATACAAATAGCTTGACGTAAGGGCCCCCGTCATTGCTCGTGCGACTTCACCTGCAAAGTAGGTGATACCATCGGCTCCCCAGGTAGCCGTAACCAGACCCCGTGTACTCATAAGGTGAAGTCCCTGTTCAATCAATTCTCGTCTACTCATGAGTTCAGAGCCTCGAAATGGAATAGGGGTATGCAGGCTGCTGGGTCCATTCAGATCGGCGGAGTACACAATGGCATAGTCCAGAAGGACGAGCCTTTGAAGATCTGCACCCTCTGGAAGAAGCGCCTGCAGCAGGTATACCATCCGAATACCAAGCTCAAACGGGGTGTTGAACACAGGCATTGGTTGAGATTTTACTTGACCCATTGAAGCTTCTTCCGATTAGCCAAATGGTGACAGGTACCCGGTAGATCGCCGGGTCGCAGCTTAGGTGAAAGTACACTATCATTAACAATGAGCTTTTGAGCGCCCTCCGTACTGGCTTCAAGTCGATCAAGGCCGGTTTTATGGCGAGGGCTCTTAACAGTTGGTTTGATACCTGTAAGTACCATCTCCAACAGCGCATCGAACTCAGCCTCACCATGAGTATCTCGACTGAAAGTCTTCAAACCTTCGGCACAGTAAAAGAGTCCCCGCTGGCTTTGAAAGTGCTCGCCACAGGATTCTGAGACCATCAATTCCGTAAGAGTCATCCCCTCACCAGTTAACTCGATGTAAACCCTAAGCAGCTCTTCAACATAGGTTTGCTCTTCCGCTGCTGGAGTACTCGGTGCCAGAGGGTTATCGCCACGCTCCCCCTCGAAACCAAACAAATCAAAATGAGCCTTTTGATCGAGCGCATGCCACTCGAGAATCTGACGTGTCTGGCACTCCATTATTCGCTTGAAGTCGAAGGATTCGACTAGGCGCTCAATGGCCGGCGTTAGTTCTGACTCACGCCCTTTGAGACCAGTTTTCCCATCTTTCCAATCCTCTAGAAAGCGTTGTTTGAACTCAATGGGCTGGCTCAGAAGATTGTGCAGATCATTGCCCACACCACGTGGCGCGCATAGATAGTAATACCGTGGGGAGGGATAGGTCTTGGCGTCCAGGTGTTTGAAAAATTTCACAAACTCCTTAAAGACGTCGGTAGGCATCAAAGCATGGTCATAATGCTTGCCTTGAAAGAGATCCCATTGATCCTCAGTCAACGTTAGAGTCAAGCGAGCTTCGACATCGCGTCCGCCATCACCAGCGCCGCCCAGTTGCTTGACGAATGCGTACTTTCCGCCGACATCCAGTGGCCGGTTTCGACAAGCATCCTCGATCAGCTTTTCCCACTGGTCGGCGTGGATGAGCAAAATCTGTGATGAGGGGGGAATGACGCCGCGCTTGATTGCAAAACGATTTTTCCGCACCTTTCTAGTGGATTTCGTGTCCATAGCATCAGGCGCTACGCTCTTTAGCGGAAGCTGCCAAATCTCCCTATCAACTTCGTGTGGCCGGCACGCAGCAGCTCTAGGCGCCAGCCAATCCAAAGGAGGCATAGTGCCATACTTAGAAGCGATCCGTCTGCATTCTTAAGGCTTAGCTAACGCCATATCTCAGTCGGCAGGTCTGGCGGATCGACTGGAAATTTTTTATGAAGCTAAAGCCTTTGCTTTACCGACGCCTCAGGTTGACCTATGTGCCCTCTAGATAAGCTAACCCAGGAAGCACGATATCTTTCAATTGAAGCGGCCGACTATTTCTAATCCCGCTGATGCCTGAAATCGGGCACACAGTATCGTATGCAGTATTCCAACTGGCATTCCACGGAAAATTTTCCCATGAAAAACTCATTAAAGAACAATAGATTATGAATTAAATTCAACTTCCCCCGGCTCAGCAACCTACGATATGAATGTATCTGTGAGCGCCAGTCGGCACTTGAGATTTGGTTACACAGCGTCAATCCGACAGGCCGGACGTCCATGCAACCACGCTCAGGATTAGCCCATCGCACCCAAAACCTCAGACTTCCCCCCTTCCCTGTAGTCTATTTCCCAAAGATACTCCCCTCCCCTGTTTCCCGTTGCGTGAGCCTTCCCAGCGTCCTAGTCTCACTCCGTCGTTGCCAACCCAACGACACGACTTTGACAGGTCGCAGCGGTAAACAACTAAGCGGTCGCCCTTATGGCGGCTGTACGTGCGGGCACGCTTGCGTGCGCCGGATCTTGTTGTTTCCGCCGGTCTGTCAACCCACGTACAGCTGCCACCCACCGTTTGACAGCGGCGGATGTCGGCCCAGCAACGGAAGCAACTCATGTTAAAAATCGTCCCCGACCCACCACCCACCCCCGCCACCCTGGAAGACACCCTAACCCTAGCCGCCGACTACGCCCTCTGCGCCGAAGCCGTGGCCCAACAAGCCCTCCTCATGCAGCCCCGCTCCCCGGCAGCCCCCCTGATCATGGCCTCCATGCACGAGCTCGAATCCCTGCGCCGCCTGCTGGAATCCGCCCTCCTGCAAATCCACCACCCTCCCTCGCGACACCCCACGCACTAACCCTCAAGCCCCTGGCTCAAGCAATTCGTCAGTAACCCAGCCGCAGTTCAAAAACAGCCAGCCCAAAACCTTCAGGGAGCCACACCCATGTCCACCCCAGACACCCCCTGCACCCTCGGCCAAACCGTCTTCTACCAAGGCGAAAACCACACCCACGCCCTGTTCCGCATCGAACCCGGCATCTCCTGCCAACACGCGCGCGAACAGGCTTCGGAATTGATGGGTTACGCCCGCGACCTCACCCTCGAAGGCTTGATGGAAGACAAACCCAAACTGATCTGGGCCGCCCACTACCTCTGCGCACTCGGCAAAGCCCTGCTGGACGACGCTGAACTGGGCATGATGCGCTGACCCCGGTCCCCCGGCGCACCTGCGCGCCGGGGCTGTCGATCAGGTCAAACCGGGCCCGGCACCTGGGGCACTGCGCGCCCCGAAAGAAAACGCGGCAACACCACCATATGCGGCAGTGCAAACGCCGCCAGCACCACGAACAGCGCCCGAATGCCGGTCTGTTCCTGCTGCCAGAACACAGCTCCACCCACCAGGGCAAACACCCCTGCCCCGACGAGCACTGGCCAGGTGCGATGCAGGTAGTCGCCCATCGACAAGGCACCTACCATGCGCTCGCGCACACGGGTTTGGGGTTCGGCATGCAGCAGGTAGAACCCGAGCGCAAACCCGATCAGCGGCGGGGTTACCACCACCAGCAGCAGGGTCAGCGCCAGCCGTAGGTCACGCTGTTGCCAGGCACTCATCAGCAATACACCGAACGCAATCAGCCCGGCACACGCCAGCGTCACCGCCAACCATCCACCCAAGGCAGAGGATGCACCGGCCGCCATCGCCAGGTTGAGCAACCGGGCTACCGCGTCGCTGTGCAGCACCGCAGGCCCGCCCAGGATGAACAGCCCCAGCGCTATCTGTTCATGCCGCCGCTGGAACACCTCGTCCTCATGGGCGAAGTGCCAAACCGACAGTAATAAAAAGGCGGTAAGCGCCAGCGCCCCCGCCACTTGCCAGACCAGGGCGCACACGATGGCCACGCCCAGGTAACTGAGCACAAAGCGCCTGCGCTGCCCGTGCTCGATCAGGTACAGGTCGCTGGCCCCATGCAGCAGGCCAAGCCCGAGCCCGACCAGCAGCACGTAAGCCAGCGGTGCCAGCCCGCCTGCAAGGCTGGCCGCTATCGCCAGCCCCACAAGGGCGCGCCAGCTGCGCCCTGTGCAGGTCATGCTCAGTAGCCTCGGCCTACCGGCACGGCGCGCAGGTTACGCTCCGAGGTGAAGGCGTAGACGACCTTGGCCAGCACGTCGAGCACCAGGAATACCCACACGGTGGTGGCGTCGCTCACGGCCCAGAAGCCTTCTGGGCCGACGGCGAAGACCACGGGATAGATCAGCCACAGCACGGTGAGAAAGCCTACGTTGCGGCGGTAGGCGGGGCTGACGCCGGGTTGTTGGCTGGCGATGCTGGCGACAGGTTTCCACAGCAGGTACAGCACGCCGGCAAAGGCGGCGCAGGACCAGGCGAAGAACACCCATTTGATCACGCCGTAAGGGGCCAGGGAGGCGATCAGGCCGGTGACGATCATGATGACGTCGAGGGTGACGATGGCGGTGATGTAGCCGCTTTTGCCGTACAGGTCGCGGGTGCCGTAGTAGGCGGAGCTGACGACGCCGGCCAACAGCAGTGGGGTGGTGAAGGCCCAGTCCACGTAGCGGGCCAAGTAGGTGACGCTGCCGTCGACTTTGATCAGGTTGCCGACGCCCAGGTACATGCACAGATAGGCGGTGCCGGCGATGAAGGGGACGGCGGCGTGGATGAGGGTGTGGCCCAGAAGCGGGCCGTAGTGTGCGCCTTTGATGTAGATGACCAGTGATGCCAGGGCCATGACGATGAAACCGATCAGCAAGGGGGTTTGGATCATTTGAGGCTCCGCTACCAGCAGTAAAAGGCCCGGGTGCATGCAAGGGGATGCCGGGGTTCGCCGCGGTTTATTTAGCCGCTTCGTTTACGGATGGAGAGGGGGGTGAGATTTTTGGTTCAAAATGTTTCGGAGCCTGGTGCGATCCCTCCAGGTCACACCACCCACTGTGGGAAGCGGCCTTGTGCCGCGATGGGCTGCGCAGCAGCCCCAGGATTTAAGCCAGCACCTCAAATCGCCGGGGCCGCTATGCGGCCCATCGCGGCCGGTCCGGCGCTCCGGCGAGGCCGCTCCCACACGGAGGGCGTTTTTCTGTCAGATCACTTAACCGTTGTGTGGAGTAGTGGATCTGCCAATTCGTGGTTTGAAGCCAAGATACTGGGGCCGCTATGCGGCCCATCGCGGCGCAAGGCCGCTTGTGTCTTGATTAGAGATTAGAATCTGGAGTGAGAGCGGTGAATGGCAAGCTGAAGGCCGCAGGTGCCTTGAGCACGAGTGGGAGCACAAGCTG
>Ga0308159_1001479_pt1 | contig 33588 bp, 32 predicted proteins | sample PhyCR1_FD_201040 | JGI IMG/M metagenome (GOLD analysis project Ga0308159, IMG submission 201040) | Phyllosphere microbial communities from UC Gill Tract Community Farm, Albany, California, United States - DLSLC.R1 | ecosystem: Host-associated > Plants > Phyllosphere > Unclassified | place: USA... | reverse complement strand
TTTTTTTTGCGGTTTTTTACGAGGCCTCCGCACCTCGGCATGCACCTTGGGTTTCGCAAATCCCGTCGAATCCAGAATCAGCCCCAAAGAACTGTAAACAGTATATCAGAACTTTATACCGATAAGCCAGAGACTTAACGTTTGGCGTTTTTCATAATGCGAGCTTTATCGACAGCCCACTCACGATTTTTAGCGGTATCACGTTTGTCGTGATCCTGCTTACCTTTGGCCAGACCAATTTTTACTTTGGTCCAGGCGTTCTTCCAGTACATAGAGAGAGCAACTACCGTGTAGCCATCGCGGTTTACCTTGCCAAACAGCTTATCGAGCTCACGTCTGTTCATGAGGAGTTTACGGGTACGCATTGGCTCGCAGACAACATGGCTTGAAGCAACGGTCAGCGGTGTGATGGTCGCACCAAACAGGAAAGCTTCCCCGTCTCTGAAGGTTACATAGCTATCGGCAATGTTGGCTTTGCCAGCACGCAGTGATTTTACTTCCCAACCTTGCAAAGAAATACCCGCTTCAATTTCATCTTCGATGAAATATTCATGGCGAGCGCGTTTGTTCATTGCAATCGTTGCGGAACCGGGTTTATGTGCTTTTTTCTTTGTCATAGTGATACTTATTATACTGTAAGCATTGCCGAATGAAATCCCCTGAGGGTTTAGCGGTGCTGTTTTTCACAGCTTGTGCGGTATCGGCCCTGACTTTTTTGCCCGTGGCCCGATAAATGGTATGATCTGTATGTTTTATGACACCTGGAAAATGATATGCCTCATATTAGCCGCTCTGCGCTCGTACCCTTCAGCGTGGAACAAATGTATACGCTGGTAAACGATGTGGATGCCTATCCGCAATTTCTTCCTGGCTGCACCGGCAGTCGCGTACTGGATAAAACTGATAATACGATGACGGCGGCCGTAGACGTTGCCAAAGCGGGGATCAGCAAAACCTTTACGACAAAGAATACGTTAACCAGCAATCAAAGCATCGATATGCAACTGGTCGATGGCCCTTTCCGCAAGCTGATGGGCGGATGGCAGTTTACTCCGCTGAGCCCGGATGCCTGCAAAGTCGAACTAAGCCTTGATTTTGAATTCACCAATATGCTGATTGAACTGGCTTTTGGTAAAATTTTCAAAGAGTTGGCTGGAAGCATGGTGCAGGCTTTTACCAAACGCGCCAAAGAGGTTTACAGTGTCTGATGTCTCTGTTGAGGTGGTGTACGCCTTGCCTGAACGTCAATATCTGAAAACCGTGCGTCTTGAAGAAGGCAGCAGCGTGGAACAGGCAATTCGGGCTTCTGGATTGCTTGAGATGCGCCGTGAGATTGATTTGAAGGTCAACAAAGTCGGGATTTATAGCCGACCGGTAAAGTTGAGTGATGTGGTTGCCGAGGGCGACAGGGTAGAAATTTATCGGCCACTGATTGCCGATCCAAAAGAGCTACGAAGAATCCGAGCTGAACAGTCTAAAAAATAAGGCGCCATGAGCGCCTTATTTTTTTACCCTGAAAGTAGTGTGCTGACGAATTACATAAGGTCAGCACCAAATTGTCGGGCTTTTAGTCGTTCAGCTTTGGCTTGTTGTTGATATTGGTCAACACGCCTGCTTCGTCGAAGTTTAGGGTCAACGTCTGCTGAGTAACATCTTCATGACTTGGCTGCTGACGGAATACGTAGAACCAGGTGTTGTTGCCAAATGGGTCATCCATCATTGGCGTGCCCAGGATATAAGCAACCTGCTGCTTGGTCATCCCGGTATGAATCTTTTGTACGTCAGCCGCGGCCAGATAGTTCCCCTGATTGATATCAGGACGGTAAACGATCTTTTCCACGGTGGAACAACCGGCAGTCAGCATCAAAAGTGCTCCAGCGACGGCAGTTAGCGTTTTACAGCGCATAGTCTTTACATTCCTTTAGGGCATAAGATGCCGATGATAATAGACCTTTCATCAGTTTGAAACCTTTGCAGGGCACCAGTATGACCGCTGGAATGTAAAAAAGTTGAGGTTTTTACGCTGCTAACAACTCTTTTGCATTGGCAAGGGTATTCCGTGTAACTTCACTTCCACCCAACAGACGCGCCAACTCCTGCAAACGTGCTTTTTTATCCAACCGACTCATCTGGGTTTCAGTCACTTCGCCGTCAGTTTCTTTACTGACAAAGTAGTGTTGATGACCACAACCCGCAACCTGCGGTAAGTGAGTTACACACATAACCTGCGTGGATTCACCTAACTGACGCAGTAGTTTACCGACAATGGCAGCCGTTGGGCCACTGATACCGACATCCACTTCATCGAAAATAAGTGCAGGCGTTTCCATTTTCTGTGCAGTAATCACCTGAATTGCAAGAGCAATACGGGAAAGCTCGCCGCCGGATGCCACTTTAGCCAGTGCCTGTAGCGGCTGACCGGGGTTGGTGGTGACCTGGAATTCAATGCGGTCTGCCCCTTCGGCACTCAGATGATCAGGGGAAAACTGTACCTGAATTTTGAATTTCCCGTGAGGCATTGAGAGGGTTTGCATGCTTTGGGTAATCAAATCGGTAAGCTCGTCGGCAAAATGCTGACGCTGCTGATGCAGGGCGCCGGCAATCTCGAGCGCCTGCTGATGATGCAGCGTAACCGCTTCACTCAGTTCTGCCTGATTGGTTTCCTGCTGGTCCAGCGCATTCTGCTCTTCGAGCAGTTGACGATGAAGTTCAGGCAACTCTTCTGCGCTAACATGATGCTTGCGGGCAAGCGCCATCTGACGTGACAAACGCTGCTCTAGCTCAAACAGACGGTTAGGGTCCATCTCGAGTCTTTCGCTGTAATGGCGCAGTTCGTCACTGGCTTCGCTGATCTGAATCGAGGCGTCATCGAGCATGACAATAAGGTCATTCATTTTACCGTCGAGTTCAGCCAGTTCCGTCAGTTTGTTTTTGGCGGTGTACAGCAGACTGCTGATGTTTTGATCGTCGCCGTCACTCAACAAGTAGAGCGCGCTTTGGCTCAGAGACAGGAGCTGACCGCTATTGGCGAGCAATTTATACTCTTCGTCGATTTGTTCGTACTCACCCTGCTGCGGCGCAAACTCATTGAGTTCTTTCAGTTGATACTGCAATAACTGGCGGCGGGATTCGCGTTCGGTGACCTGCTGCTGGAATTGCGCCAGCATGCGGCAGCTGTGGTGCCAGTTCTGATAGGCACTCCGCATTTGTGAAAGCAGGAAAGACTGCGCCGCATAGGCATCAAGCAGGTGTTTCTGGTGTTCGGGTTTGACGAGCATCTGATGGGCGTGCTGGCCATGAATCTGAATCAGATGGTGACCAAGCTCGCGAAGCTGCGACAGTGGCACCGGCGTGCCGTTGATGAAGCCGCGTGAACGACCATCGGTGCTGATGGTACGGCGCAGGATGCAGTCCTGGCCTTCATCAAGCTGATTGTCGATAAGCCATTGTTTGGCGGAAGGTGTGTCTGAAAGCGTGAAACGCGCACAGACATCGGCGCGGTTGGTGCCGAGACGAACAGCGTTGCCATCGGCTCTGCTGCCTAAACAGAGACCCAGAGCATCAATGGCGATGGATTTACCTGCACCGGTTTCGCCGGTTATTGCCGTCATACCCGCATGGAAATCAATTTCTAACTCGCGAACAATAGCAAAGTTATTAATGGTTAATTGCGCTAGCATGATCACCTTCCTGTACATAACAACAGACCTGTAATTTCATACAGTATAAACTGGTTTTATATACAGTAAACCCCCTGACTCCCTGATTTCAGGAAAAAATCAGAATAATTTTTTGGACCAGCCAAGTTTTGTACTTAACGTGTTGAAATAGCTATAGTCTTTGGGGTGTATCAGGTTCAGATAATACTCGCTGCGTCTGATAATCACTTCTTCACCCTGCTGAATAGGCAGCGCAATCTGGCTATCGCAGCTTATTTCGAGGTCAGTACTGACATGAGAAAAACGCAGGCAAATGGTGCTGCTGCTGTTAATCACGAGCGGTCGCGCCGACAGTGTATGCGGGAACATCGGCACCAGCGCAATTGCGTCCAGAGTCGGGGTCAGAATGGGGCCGCCGCCTGAAAGAGAATAGGCCGTTGACCCCGTCGGCGTCGAAATTATCAGCCCGTCGGAGCGCTGCGAAAACGCGAAACGTTCATCGATATAAACTTCAAATTCAATCATGTGGGCCACTTTGCCCGGATGCAGCACCACTTCGTTGATGGCCGTGCTCACCCGACACTGCTTTTCACCGCTGCGCACCAGTGCTTCCAGTAAAAACCGCTGTTCACTGATATATTCGCCGTTTAACACGTCATCCAGTTGCTGCAATGCATTGTCGGGATCCAAATCAGTCAGGAATCCCAAATTACCGCGGTTAATGCCAATCACTTTAATGTCGTAACGCGCCAGTACTCGTGCTGCGCCCAACATATTGCCGTCACCGCCCACGACAACGGCAAGGTCGGCAAGCTTGCCGATTTCGGCCAGTGAACCGGTCTGTGCGCCCTCAAGTCCCAGCTCTTCGGCGACCTGAGTATCGACAATGACCTGATGACCTTTGGAAATCAGCCAGTGATAAAGCATTTCATGGGTAGCCAGAGCGGAAGGATGGCGGGGATGCCCAACAATCCCGATACACTCAAAATTTTTATTCATTGCTTTGGTTATCCTCGAAACCGCATGTATGACACCTGGAGTATGACCTGTAAATGAGATAACAGGCCTTGAATCCCCAGTTTTGATCCCCATAATAAGCCAACTAGCAAGATTAAAGCTAAAACGCGGAGATATTCATGAGTAGTAAAGAACATAAGACGCCTAACGAGCAAGCCTCGGATGAATTGAATCAGGAACAAGAGCTGCATGTGGAAGCGGAAACCGAGACGGCTGACGCCATCGATCCGCGCGATGCACGTATTGCCGAACTGGAATCCCAGCTGAAAGACGCTCAGCAGCGTGAGCGTGATAGCCTGCTGCGTGCCAAGGCAGAAGTCGAGAACATTCGCCGCCGCACCGAGCTGGACATCGAGAAAGCGCACAAATTTGCCCTCGAGAAATTCGCAGGTGAACTGCTGCCGGTGATCGACAACCTGGAGCGCGCGCTGGATCTGGCCGACAAATCCAATGCCGAACTGACCTCGATTATCGAAGGGGTGGATTTGACACTGAAGTCACTGCTGAGCGCGGTTAACAAGTTTGGTCTGGAAGTCGTGGGCGATGTTCACGTGCCTTTCAACCCTGAACTGCACCAGGCGATGACCCTGATGGAATCTGAAGAGCTGGCACCCAACCATGTCATCATGGTGATGCAGAAAGGTTATACCCTGAATGGTCGCCTGCTGCGCCCTGCCATGGTGGCCGTTTCAAAAGCCAAAGCGTGATTCTTTCCCTCACGGGAACACAAAAGGCACCTCTAGGGTGCCTTTTTGCTTTCTGAATGCCGCGAGGCTTTTCATCAAAAAGCTTACTCGGGCAGTCTTGGCATCCAGTCGATAGGCGTCAGGCCTTGCTCTTCGAGCAGTTGATTGGCCGTCGAGAAATGCTGGCAACCCAGAAAACCGCGATGTGCAGACAGCGGAGAAGGGTGTGGCGCTTTCAGAATACGATGCCGTTTCGGGTCGATAATGCTGCCCTTTTTCTGTGCGTGGGAGCCCCAGAGCATGAACACGACGCCTTCGCGATGGGTATTCAGTGTTTCAATCACTTTGTCGGTAAAGGTTTCCCAGCCTAACTTGGCATGCGAGTGTGCCTTGCCGGCTTCTACCGTCAACACGGTGTTGAGCAGTAACACGCCCTGATCGGCCCAGCTTTGCAGATATCCGTGAGTCGGGCGCACGAAACCGGGAATATCGGTCGCCAGCTCTTTATAGATGTTGACCAGCGAAGGCGGTGCAGGCACGCCCGGCTTCACGGAAAAAGACAACCCGTGCGCCTGATTGGGGCCGTGATAGGGATCCTGCCCGAGAATCACCACTTTAACCTGCGAAAACTCTGTCGACCTGAAGGCGTTGAACACGTCCTCCTGGGGCGGATAAATGATTTTTCCTTCCGCGCGCTCGCCGGCGACGAATTTCAAGGTATCGACAAAATAACTCTGCTGTTTTTCCTGGCCAATGACATCGTGCCAGGTGAGCGGGGCTGCCATAAGCGCTCTCCATATATGCGGTAGTAGTACGGCGTAACATTACTGAGCGTAGCTTACCTTTTCAGGCGTGGCAGAGATACGGCAACACGGTCTTAAATGAATCCGCTCGACAGACATTATCGCGATTTCCAGGCAGACAAGTTCTGATGCTCAGGTTTTACTCAGAGAAATATCAGAAATTACTCACAGGCTCATCATAGCGTTAACTCAATGACTTAATTATCTTTGCTGAGTATGTCGCCAACGTAGAGAGATTCCATTGGTGTTAGCGCTTATGTTGCGCGTCCCGATCATTGTCAGATGATTGGGATTTTTTTTACCTGTCACCTTTGGGCAAGGCGGTACAGGCGGGGGGGCTGAAAATAAAAAACCCCGCCGAAGAGGCAGGGTTTCGATAACACCGTGACCAAAGATAAATCAGTTGGTTTCAGTGTTCGGCTTGCGGCGTTTACCGACGTTTTTGCTGTCGCGATGGCGAACTTTCACCTTCACTTTAGACTTGGCGCTCTCTTCTTTCTGCTTCTCTTTACGCTTGGCCAGCACTTTCTTCGACGGCTTGCCCGTAGACTTCGCGCTTGGTGCCTTGGTCTTTGGACGCAGCTCATCAATTACGCGGGATTTAAGCGGTTGATCCAGATAGCGTTCGATTTTACCCAGCAGCAGGTGGTCATGCGCTTCAACCAGCGAGATGGCCGTCCCCTTGCGTCCTGCACGGCCGGTACGACCAATGCGGTGCAGATAGGTATCGGCAGTCAGCGGAATGTCGAAGTTGAACACGTGGCTGATGTCGTTGATATCCAGACCACGCGCGGCGATATCGGTGGCAACCAGCACATTGACGCGGTCTTCGACCATACGCTTGACGGCTTCGGTACGTTTGACCTGAACCATCTCGCCTTCAAGGTAGCAGGAGTTGATACCGGCTTCGCGCAACAGACCGACAAGCTCGTGCACACGCTCGCGCTTGCGAACAAAGATAACGGATTTAGTCACGTCTTCCTGTTTCAGCAAGTGGCAGAGCAAGGCGGTTTTATGTTTCAGGTCATCGGCACGGTAGTACCATTGCTGGATCTTCTTACGCTCACGACGTGAAGGATCGGCTTCAATCTCAACGGGTTCGGTCAGAATGCGTTCGGCAAACTCGCGAATCGCTTCGCCTTCGAGGGTCGCGGAGAACAGCAACGTCTGCTTGCGCCAGCGCGCTTCGGCGGAAATGGTTTCGATATCCTGCGCGAAACCCATGTCCAGCATGCGGTCGGCTTCGTCAAGAATCAATGTTTCGATGGCGCGGCAGTCGAAGTTTTCTTCTTTTATATACTGAAGCAAACGTCCGGTGGTGGCGACCACGATATCCTGATTCTCGCTGAAGACTTCAGCGTGGTTCATGTAGGCAACACCGCCGGTGATGGTGGCGATGTCTAAATCGGTGTGTGCAGCCAGTTCACGAGCCTGGTCTGCAACCTGCATCGCCAGCTCACGGGTTGGCGTCAGGATCAAGACACGCGGTGGACCAGACTTTTTACGCGGAAAGTCCAGCAGGTGTTGCAGCGCTGGCAACAGAAATGCTGCGGTCTTGCCGGTGCCGGTAGGCGCCGAACCCAACACATCGCGTCCGTCCATCGCGGGCGGAATGGCCTCTGCCTGGATAGCAGTGGGGCGGCTATAGCCTTTATCGGTCAATGCTTCGATTAGGCGTTCATCGAGTTCGAGTTCGGAAAAATTCGTTACAGTCATGGTCTACCTCTACTTGGGGCGCCGATTATAGACGTGTTGGCCGCGATCTTCACCTATTTAAGCGCAAAGGGTCGCTTTTACTCCGAATGGCTTTGTCTTATGCTTAACCCATTATGCCATTAACACCGTTAATCTCGGGTGAATATAACAGGAAAGCGTAGTGACAGAAGCGGGTGCCAACAAGCCTTTACGTCGTAACGGGTTTACTTTTAAGCAATTTTTCGTGGCCCATGACCGCTGCGCCATGAAGGTCGGCACAGACGGCGTGCTGCTCGGCGCATGGTCGCCTATCAATGCGCAGGTCACGCATATTCTGGATATCGGTACCGGAACCGGGCTGGTGGCGCTGATGCTGGCACAGCGCTCCGCCGAATCGGTACGGGTTGATGCCGTCGAGCTGGAAAGTTCGGCCGCAGAACAGGCACAGGAAAATTTCGCCGAGTCGCCGTGGTCGTCAAGGCTGAGTGTTTTTTCCGAAGACATTAACCAGTTTGCCGAGCGCTCGACTCGGCGCTATGACCTTATTGTCAGCAATCCTCCGTATTTCGAATCGGCCGTGGCCTGTCGCGACGAAGCCCGCAATGCGGCGCGCTATACCGAAACACTCACGCATCAGGCATTGCTCGAGTGCGCGGCAAGATTACTGAGCACAAACGGGATTTTCTGCGTCGTGCTGCCTTATGAAATCGGATTGACGTTTGAACAGACGGCACAGCAACAGGGCTGGTACACGCATTCACGGCTGGATATTCGCGATCGCCCTGAAAAGCCGCTAAACCGCATGTTACTGGCGCTCGGAAGTCAACCCGGTGAGGCCGTTCGGCAAACTCTGGATCTCCGCGAGAAACTGAATGTTTACAGCGCGGAGTTCAAGGGATTAATTGCTGATTTTTATCTGAACTACTGATTTTTTCCTGAAATCAGGGTTGCAGTATCGTCGGTTGCGGCGCTGCCTGGTCGAGCAGGTCAGGATAGTCGAGGGTAAAGTGCAACCCACGGCTCTCCTTTCTCGCCATGGCGCTACGGACAATCAGTTCGGCGACCTGAACCAGATTCCTGAGTTCCAGCAGGTTGTTCGAAATGCGGAAATGGGCGTAATACTCGTCGATTTCCATCTGTAACGTATTGATACGACGCAGCGCACGTTCGAGCCGCTTGGTGGTGCGCACAATGCCGACGTAGTCCCACATAAACAGGCGCAGTTCGTGCCAGTTATGCTGAATCACCACTTTTTCATCAGAATCGTCAACTTTGCTCTCGTCCCAGGCGGGCAGGGCCTTGGGCATTTTGGTCAGCGGCAGGCGGGTAAGGATATCTTCTGCGGCCGACCAGCCATAAACCAGACACTCCAGCAGCGAGTTGGAAGCCAGACGATTCGCGCCGTGCAGGCCGGTATAGCTGACTTCTCCGATGGCATACAACCCGTCGAGATCGGTTCTGCCGTGTTGATCCACCATCACGCCCCCGCAGGTGTAGTGCGCCGCCGGAACAATCGGAATAGGTTCGCGCGTCAGATCGATGCCCAAAGACCGCAGTTTTTCATCAATCATCGGGAAGTGTTGTCTGATAAATTCTGGCGGGCGATGGCTGATATCGAGATACATGCAGTCTGCGCCGAGGCGTTTCATTTCATGGTCGATAGCGCGGGCAACGACGTCGCGCGGGGCCAGTTCGCCTCGCGGGTCGAAATCGGGCATAAAGCGCGTGCCGTCGGGGCGTTTGAGGTAGGCACCTTCTCCGCGCAGGGCTTCTGTCAGCAGGAAATTGCGCGCCTGCGGATGAAACAGGCAGGTCGGATGAAACTGGTTGAACTCGAGATTGGCCACGCGGCACCCCGCACGCCAGGCCATGGCGATGCCGTCGCCCGATGCCACATCGGGATTGGTGGTGTACTGATACACCTTGGCGGCCCCGCCGGTCGCGAGAACCACGGCCTTGGCGCGCAGCGTTTCAACCTGTTCGATATCGCGATTCCAGACATACGCGCCGACAACCCTCTGCGTGCCCGGCAAGCCGAGTTTGCTGGAGGTTATCAAATCGACCGCATTAAAACGTTCTTTTACGCTAATATTGGGGTGGGACCTTGCTTTCCCTACCAGCGTGGTTTCTACTTCTTTACCTGTTGCATCAGCAGTATGGAGAATACGCCGATGACTGTGGCCGCCTTCTCGCGTTAAATGATAGCGTTCTTCAGCGCTGTCGCCGGTTTCGGTATCGAAGAGCACGCCCTGATCGATGAGCCACTGCACGCAGTGTCTGGCGTTGCCGGCAATAAATTCGACGGCCTCTCTGTCACACAGACCGGCACCGGCTATCAGGGTGTCGTCAACGTGCGAACCAATACTGTCCGTCTCGTCAAAAACGGCAGCAATGCCGCCCTGGGCGTAGAACGTCGAGCCTTCGTTTAAAGGTCCTTTGCTTAGAACGGTGACTTTACAGTGGTCTGCAAGGCGTAGAGCTAATGAAAGGCCTGCGGCACCACTTCCAATAATCAATACATCACTAACAAAGTCTGATGAAGGTTGCATAACGTATGATGTTTGCAGAAGAAGAGGGAAATTCATGTTAGCCTAACTGGACGTGCAAAAGCCACGAGCACTACAATCAGATGCACGACAATAGATTAAAAACTTTGTGTTTTATGGAACTTAACATTCTGTTTAAACTCCAAGCAGTACTTGCTCAGGAAAATAATGATGAAAGCTGGCAGTACTACTTTTAGCGCGGAGATGGCTTTGGGGAGAGATTACCTCGAATGAGCGAGCAGTTAGCAGATCAGGTTCTGGTCGAGCGGGTCCAGAAAGGTGATCAAAAGTCGTTCAATTTACTGGTTGTTCGTTACCAGCATAAAGTGGCGAGCCTTGTATCCCGCTACGTTCCTCAGGGCGATGTCCCTGATGTGGTTCAGGAATCCTTTATCAAGGCCTATCGGGCACTGGAATCTTTCCGTGGCGATAGTGCTTTTTATACCTGGCTGTATCGTATTGCCGTCAATACCGCCAAGAACTACCTCGTTGCGCAGGGCCGTCGCCCTCCGTCCAGCGATGTCGACGCCAACGAAGCCGAAAACTTCGAAAATGGCGGTGCACTGAAAGAAATTTCGAACCCTGAGAACTTAATGTTGTCAGAGGAGTTACGGCAGATTGTTTTTCGGACTATTGAAGCGCTTCCCGAGGACTTGCGGATGGCAATTACTCTCAGGGAGCTGGATGGTTTGAGCTATGAAGAGATAGCCGCCATCATGGATTGCCCGGTGGGCACGGTCAGGTCGCGTATCTTCCGTGCTCGAGAAGCTATTGATAATAAAGTTCAACCGCTGATCCAGCGTTAGCGATGGCGGACACTTAAAGGGTACTTAGGCATGCAGAAAGAAAAGCTTTCGGCTCTGATGGATGGTGAAGCCCTTGATTCCGAACTCTTGAGTTCGCTTTCAAGTGACAAGAAGCTTCAGGAAAGTTGGCAGAGTTATCACTTGATCCGTGATGCCATTCGCGGAGACATGGGGACTGTTGTACATCTGGATATCGCAGACAGAGTCGCAGCTGCTTTGGCAAATGAACCTGCCAAACTGGTTCCAGGCGCGGCTAAAGAGTCCCAACCTTTACCTCAAACCTGGGAAAAAATGCCTTTCTGGCACAAAGTCCGCCCCTGGGCGAGCCAGATTACCCAGGTTGGCGTAGCAGCCTGTGTTTCACTCGCGGTCATCGTGGGTGTGCAGCATTACGGCCAGTCCGATGCGCCGGGAGCTTCTCCCGAAACGCCAACGTTCAATACGCTGCCTATGATGGGCAAGGCAAGTCCTGTCAGTTTCGGCGTACCCAACGAAGGCAGCACGGCGAGCGGCACGCAGAATATGCAGGAACAGCGCAAGCGCGTGAATGCTATCTTGCAGGATTACGAGTTGCAGCGCAGATTGCATTCCGATCAGCTTCAACTTGATTCCTCCACTCCGCAGCAGGCCGCTATTCAGGTCCCGGGTAACCAGTCTTTAGGAACGCAAACGCAGTAATGAAGCAAATTTGGTACGCTGTTTCCCTACTGACATGCAGTTTGCTCGCCACTCATACCGCCTCGGCCGAGACTTCACCCGCTCCCGAGGCGTTATTGCAACAGATGAGCGCTGCCAGTCAATCATTGAACTATGAACTGTCCTTTATCAGCATTACGAAGCAGGGCATAGATTCCTATCGATACCGACATGCGAAGAAGCAGGCGTCACAATTCGGCGATTTGCTGCTGATGGACGGTCCGCGCCGTGAAGTTGTCCAGCGCGGGAACGACATCAGCTACTTTGAAACCGGCCTGCAACCCTTTACGTTATCGGGCGATCATATCGTTGATTCGCTGCCCGAACTGGCGTTTAGCGACATTACCCATCTGGCGAAATACTACGACTTTATCTCCGTAGGACGCGCCCGTGCCGTGGATCGCAGCTGTGAAGTCATCCGCGTGGTTTCGCGTGATGGCTCGCGTTTCAGCTATATCATCTGGATTGACGATCAGGACAAACTGCCGCTGCGGGTTGACTTGCTCGACAGAGACGGCGAAACCCTTGAGCAATTCCGCGTGATTTCGCTGACGGTCGATCCTGCGGTTGAAGAAGCCTTCAACGGCATCGAAAAAGCCAACCTGCCGCCGTTGCTGAGTATTCCCGAATCCAGCAAGACGCAGTTTACCTGGGATCCCAAATGGTTGCCCGACGGCGTGAAGGAAGTGTCACGCAGTAAACGTCAGCTTCCCAATCTGCCGGTAAATATCGAGTCTCGGCTTTACAGCGATGGGCTGTTCAGTTTTTCGATTAATGTGAATACCAGCAGCACGGCCAATGCCGCCGCCGATCAAATCATTAGGCAGGGGAGAAGAACCGTGCAGACAGAAGTGCGCAATGGCAACGAGATTACTGTTGTGGGCGAGTTACCGCCTTCCACTGCCAAGCGAATTTCTGATAGTATTGTCTTCTCTGGACAATAAATAGTCTGTGTTCTGGTTTACGGGGTAGGTGACTTCGATGATGAAAGAATGGGCCACGGTCATTTCGTGGCAAAACGGTGTTGCAGAACTGCGTTGTGAAACGCAGGCGGGTTGCAGCAGCTGTCATTCGCGTTCAGGTTGCGGTTCTCGCGTGCTTAACGAACTTGGCCCCCAGACCGAGCATAATTTGCAGGTGAACAGCGCCGAGCAGCTGGAGCCGGGTCAGAAGGTTGAACTCGGCATCATGGAAGGTAGCCTGCTGCGTTCTGCGCTGCTGGTTTACATGATTCCGCTGTTTGGCGTGATAGCCGGCGGCGGCGTACTGCAGTGGTTGCTGAAAGCCGACGTCTATGCGCTGATTGGCGCGGTGTCGGGCGGTTTGCTCGGCTTCCTGATTGCCCGCTACTTTGCGGCGCAGGTTGCCGATAAAGAAGCCTATCAGCCGGTTATCCTGCAAGTTGGCCTTCCGCCCAACGCTTTCCGTTTCCAGGCCGAAGAAGCGAAATAGTTTCTCCCTTCCTGCCTAAACGCTTCTCAAAAAAAGCGCCCGATGATTTTCATCCCGGGCGCTTTTTTTATTCTCGAAGGAACCGCAGAGGGGTTTAGCCACGTACCGGAATGCGGTTGTGGATCATGTGCTCGATAAGCGCGATAAACAGATCGGCGCTAAAGAGTGACGTGTAGGGCACGGAAAACAGCGCCCGACCGTGCATATCCAGAAGCTTGATCATCTGGCTGTTGCTGCCGCCGCTGATAAATTGCACTTCCTCGATAGAAATATGGTGTCCGTCGTCGGAATCCAGCGAACGCGCCGAAAGCCGCAGTTTTCGTTCATTCATCATCAGGAAGTTGCCCCGCAGGAAGCGGCGAATCCGACTTTTACTTTCCGTCAGATAGCTGAATCCGACGGTGCCGTCCTGTGCAAGTGTGTTGAGGGCCTGCGGACCTCGAATCAGCAGCTGCTCGTTTTTGATGACTTCAATCAGACGATCGGCATGCGCAATGTTCGGGGTTATTTTGTACCACGGGCGTTCGGCACTCTCACGAAACGCCATGGTGTTAAGGATCTTGCGGGTATATTTCCCGGAACGATAACGGTAGATGTCATTGATGGTTTCAAACGGAATGAATTTATTCTTGTTGTCGGGTTTGGAAATCACCAGTACGCCGTTTTCGTAAAGCTGGAATATTTGCCGCGGTTTGATGAACTGGCGCAGGATAATAAGGACAATGCCCAGCGAAATGCTGAAGATAGTCGACATCAGGATAACGTGCTGGCCAAAGTAGGCGGATTTTCCGAGTGTCAGTAGAAACACAAGCTGCACGGCGCCCGCTACCATCAACAGAGTAGCCAGCACCATAGTGATCCACGAGTTTGCTTTAGCAAAGCCATGCCGGCTAAGCAGCCGACCTTCATTGATCATGACATTAACCTTGTGACCGATTGGAGTTTTAAATTATTGAAAGTTAAATCTGTTGATAGTTAAAAATATCTAACGAATATCAAAAGGTGTGGTGACACAAATTTATTTTTATAACAGTCAGTTAACGACATTATCTCCGCTCGGTAAATGAGCATTTTCCTAAACTGCCTTAAGCAATATGGCCCGGCAGGGAAGTTATTTAGCTAAGCCAATAATTCAAATTGATATTATTTTTTTAGGGTCACTTCGCCGCCTAAAGTTATCGCATCCTTTCGTGTAACCCGCATACAGTGTAAGATGCGCCCATATTTGTATGGGTCGTTTTGGTGTGTAACCCAACGCTGCGTCCATTAGAAAGCTACAAGCGCTATCAATTAGAGAAAATCATCTATAAATGAAGAACATAAGAAACTTCTCCATTATTGCTCACATTGACCACGGTAAGTCGACTCTCTCTGACCGTATTATTCAGATCTGCGGTGGATTGTCAGACCGTGAAATGGCTGCCCAGGTTCTCGACTCCATGGATCTGGAGCGTGAGCGCGGCATTACCATCAAGGCGCAGAGCGTCACGCTGGACTACAAGGCGCTTGATGGCGAAACCTATCACCTCAACTTTATCGACACCCCCGGACACGTTGACTTCTCCTATGAAGTTTCCCGTTCGCTTGCCGCCTGCGAAGGCGCGCTGCTGGTGGTCGACGCCGGTCAGGGCGTAGAAGCCCAGACGCTGGCCAACTGCTACACCGCGATGGAAATGGATCTCGAGGTGGTGCCGGTTCTGAACAAAATCGACCTGCCTGCGGCCGATCCGGATCGCGTATCTCAGGAAATCGAAGACATCGTCGGTATCGATGCCACCGACGCCGTGCGTTGTTCGGCGAAAACCGGCGTGGGCGTGCCCGATATTCTGGAACGTCTGGTGCGTGATATTCCGGCACCGGAAGGTGACCCTGATGCGCCGCTGCAAGCGCTTATCATCGACTCCTGGTTCGATAACTATCTGGGCGTTGTTTCTTTGGTACGTATTAAAAACGGCACCATGCGCAAGGGCGACAAAATCAAGGTGATGAGCACCGGTCAGGTGTACAACGCCGATCGTCTCGGCATCTTCACGCCAAAACGCGTTGATAAAGACGCGCTGCACTGCGGTGAAGTAGGCTGGCTGGTGTGTGCTATCAAAGACATCCTCGGCGCGCCGGTGGGCGATACGCTGACACTGGCCCGTAATCCGGCCGAAAAAGCGCTGCCGGGCTTCAAGAAAGTGAAGCCTCAGGTTTATGCGGGTCTGTTCCCGATTAGCTCCGACGATTACGAAAACTTCCGTGATGCGCTGGGCAAGCTGAGCCTCAATGACGCCTCGCTGTTCTACGAGCCGGAAAGTTCAACCGCGCTGGGCTTCGGCTTCCGCTGTGGCTTCCTGGGTCTGCTGCACATGGAGATCATTCAGGAACGTCTCGAACGCGAATACGATCTTGAGCTTATCACCACGGCCCCGACGGTTGTGTATGAAGTTGTGACTACCGCAGGCGAAACCGTCTACGTTGACAGCCCGTCCAAACTGCCGGCCCTGAACAATATCGAAGAGCTGCGCGAGCCTATCGCCGAGTGTCACATGCTGATGCCTCAGGAATACCTGGGCAGCGTGATCACCTTGTGTATCGAGAAGCGCGGCGTGCAGACCAACATGGTTTACCACGGTAACCAGGTTGCGCTGACCTATGAAATCCCGATGGCGGAAGTCGTGCTCGACTTCTTCGACCGACTGAAGTCGACCTCGCGCGGTTATGCGTCACTCGATTACAATTTCAAACGATTCCAGGCTTCTGACATGGTCCGTGTTGATGTTCTAATCAATAGCGAGCGCGTCGACGCCCTGGCACTGATCACTCACCGCGACAACTCGCAGTATCGTGGTCGCGATCTGGTCGAGAAAATGAAAGAGCTGATCCCGCGTCAGCAATTTGATATCGCCATTCAGGCGGCTATCGGCAACCACGTGATTGCCCGTTCGACCGTGAAACAGCTGCGTAAAAACGTCCTGGCAAAATGCTACGGCGGCGACGTGAGCCGCAAGAAGAAACTCTTGCAGAAACAGAAAGACGGCAAGAAGCGCATGAAGCAGGTCGGCAACGTCGAACTGCCTCAGGAAGCGTTCCTGGCCATTCTGCACGTAGGTAAAGACAAGTAGTCTTTGTATAAGTTTGTCGAGGAGTAGGAATGGCTAACATGTTTGCCCTGATTCTGGCGGTAGCAACGCTGGTAACAGGGATAATCTGGTGTTTGGATCGTTTTAAACTGGCTCCTGCGCGTCGCGAGAAAATCGCGCGTCTGAAAGTCGAAACGGCGGGCGCGGTAGACGAAACAACCTTGAGCAAGGCGGCAAAACAGCCGGGCTGGGTTGAAACCTGTGCTTCCGTGTTCCCGGTTCTGCTGGTGGTCTTTGTGGTGCGTTCGTTTATTTACGAACCCTTCCAGATCCCGTCAGGATCAATGATGCCGACGCTGCTTATCGGCGACTTTATCGTGGTCGAAAAATACGCCTACGGACTTAAAGACCCGATTACCCAGACCAAGCTCGTCTCTACCGGTGAGCCAAAGCGCGGGGATGTCGTGGTATTTAAATATCCGCTTAATCCGCAGCTGGATTATATCAAGCGTCTGGTTGGCTTGCCGGGTGACCGCGTAAGCTATGACCCAATGAGCAAGGAAGTGACCGTTCAACCGGCGTGTAATAACGGACAGGCGTGTGACAAGGCGCTGGCCATTACCTACACGGCGAATGACGCCAGCCATTTCGTACAGACGTTTGGTCAGGCTTCCGGCAATGAGGCAAGCAGCGGTTTCTTCGAGACCGATCCTTCGGCTGCCGTGCCGCAGGACGGCGTTCGTTTACTCGAGCGCAAAGAAACGCTGGGCGATGTTACCCATAATATTCTTACCGTTCCCGGTGCGCGCGACCAGATGGGGGCATATTATCAGCAACCCGGTCAACCGCTGGGTACCTGGGTTGTTCCTGCCGGTCATTATTTCATGATGGGCGACAACCGTGATAACAGCGCCGACAGCCGTTATTGGGGATTTGTCCCGGAGAAAGATCTGGTGGGCAGAGCTTCAGGTATCTGGATGAGCTTTAAGAAGCAAGAAGGCGAATGGCCAACGGGTATACGTTTAAGCCGTATTGGTGGAATTCATTAATAATGTTATGCCCGTCCTTTCTGGACGGGCATATTATCCCAGCATTATCTTTCCACTCGTTGTAGAATATCCCTTCGAGCGATAAAAAGTGGGTTACCCTATTTAAAAACGGGAACCACTGCAAACGAAACAGCTTTGGATCGGCTTTTGGCGAAGCAGGCCTGTTCCGTATGCTGAAGTTTTTGACGCATTCTTGATCTATTGGTAACTCATGAATCCCATCGTAATAAACAGGCTTCAGCGAAAGCTGGGCTACACTTTTCAACAGCAGGAGCTTTTATTGCAGGCACTGACTCACCGCAGCGCCAGCAGCAAGCACAATGAGCGATTAGAGTTTCTTGGCGACTCGATTCTCAGTTTTGTTATAGCAAATGCGCTGTATCATCGTTTTCCTCGTGTTGACGAGGGCGATATGAGCCGGATGCGTGCGACATTGGTTCGCGGTAACACCCTGGCTGAAATGGCGCGCGAATTCGACCTCGGCGAATGTTTGCGTTTAGGCCCCGGCGAATTGAAAAGTGGTGGTTTCCGCCGTGAGTCTATTCTCGCGGATACGGTGGAGGCACTCATTGGCGGCGTGTTCCTGGATAGCGATATTCAGACCGTCGAAAGACTGATCCTCGAATGGTACATGAGTCGTCTCGATGAAATCAGTCCCGGTGATAAGCAGAAAGACCCGAAAACCCGTTTACAGGAGTTTTTGCAAGGTCGTCATCTGCCGTTGCCTTCTTATCTGGTTGTGCAGGTTCGCGGTGAAGCGCACGACCAGGAGTTTACCATCCACTGCCAGGTCAGTGGCTTGAGTCAGCCGGTTGTAGGAACCGGATCAAGCCGCCGTAAAGCCGAGCAGGCGGCAGCGGAACAAGCGCTGATACAGCTGGAGCTTGAATGAGCGAAGAAAAGAATTACTGTGGTTTTGTAGCTATCGTCGGCCGTCCGAATGTCGGCAAATCGACGTTGCTTAACGAGTTGCTGGGGCAGAAGATCTCCATTACGTCCCGCAAACCGCAAACCACCCGTCACCGGATCATGGGCATTCACACCGAAGGCCCATACCAGGCTATCTACGTCGATACCCCGGGACTTCATATCGAAGAAAAGCGTGCGATTAACCGCCTGATGAACCGTGCTGCAAGCAGTTCCATCGGCGACGTCGAGCTGGTTATCTTCGTGGTTGAAGGCACCCACTGGACGCCGGATGACGAAATGGTTGTCAACAAGCTGCGCGACCTCAAAAGTCCGGTGCTGCTGGCCATCAACAAGATTGATAACGTGACCGACAAGGGCAAGCTTTTGCCGCATCTGCAATTCCTGAGCGAGCAGATGAACTTCGTCGATATCGTGCCTATCTCTGCCGAAAAAGGCACCAACATCGATACTATCGCCTCGCTGGTGCGCAAGCGCCTGCCGGAAGCGATTCACCATTTCCCGGAAGACTACATCACCGACCGTTCCCAGCGCTTTATGGCGTCCGAGATCATTCGTGAAAAGCTGATGCGCTTCCTGGGTGAAGAATTGCCTTACTCCGTGACCGTTGAAATCGAACGTTTCGTCAGTAACGAACGCGGCGGTTATGATATCAATGGCCTGATTCTGGTTGAGCGTGAAGGCCAGAAGAAGATGGTTATCGGTAATAAAGGCTCCAAGATCAAGACTATCGGCATCGAGGCGCGCCAGGACATGGAAAACATGTTCGAAGCAAAAGTGCACCTCGAGCTGTGGGTCAAGGTCAAATCCGGCTGGGCAGACGACGAACGTGCGCTGCGTAGCCTGGGTTATGTAGACGACTTATAAGGTCCGCGCCTATGGAAGGCTGGCAACGCGCTTTTGTCTTGCATGGGCGACCTTACAGTGAAACCAGCCTCATGCTGGATATGTTCACTGAAGGGCAGGGGCGGGTACGCATACTGGCAAAAGGTGCGCGTGGCCGCCGTTCCAATCTGAAAGGCGCCCTGCAACCTTTCACGCCTCTCCTCATCCGCTGGAGCGGGCGAGGCGAAGTCAAGACCCTGCGCAACGCCGAGGCGGTTTCTCTGGCGTTGCCGCTCTCCGGCACCATGCTTTACAGCGGCCTCTACGTTAACGAACTGGTCTCCCGCGTGCTCGAGCAGGAAGCCAACTATTCCGCGCTGTTTTTCGATTATCTCCACTGTCTGCAAAGTCTGGCTGCGGCCACGCTTACCCCTGAATATGCCCTGCGTCAGTTCGAACTGGCCCTGCTGAACAACCTGGGTTATGGCGTCGATTTCCTGCATTGCGCGGGCAGCGGCGAAGAGGTCAGTGAAGACATGACCTATCGCTATCGTGAAGAGAAAGGCTTTATCGCCAGTCTGGTTATCGACAATGCGACCTTTACCGGCCGAGACTTGATGGCGCTCGACAGCCGTGAATTTCCCGATGCCGCGACCCTGCGCGCCGCCAAACGGTTTACCCGCATGGCGCTGAAACCCTATCTCGGCGGTAAACCCTTGAAAAGCAGAGAGCTGTTCCGACAGTTTGTGCTGAAGAAACCCGCGCCTCCTGCTGAAAATCCTGCCGACTGATTTTGTCTGCGCGCGCGATAGCGTGGTAAACTGCCGCCTCTATTTGCTAAATTCTGCTGCGTTTGAAACCCGCGTGGGTTCAAAAATGAGGAGTGTTTCATGGCCGAGTTACTGTTGGGCGTCAATATTGACCACATCGCTACACTGAGAAACGCGCGCGGTACGGCGTATCCCGATCCGGTTCAGGCGGCCTTTGTCTCCGAACAGGCCGGTGCAGACGGCATTACCGTTCACCTGCGCGAAGACCGTCGCCACATTACCGATCGCGACGTGCGTATCTTGCGTGAAACCATTCAGACGCGCATGAACCTCGAGATGGCCGTTACCGACGAAATGGTCGGCATTGCCTGTGACATCAAACCGCATTTCTGCTGCCTGGTGCCGGAAAAGCGCGAAGAAGTGACCACGGAAGGCGGCCTTGACGTTGCGGGTCAGAAAGACAAGATGACGGTCGCTGTCGAACGTCTGTCTCAGGCCGGCATTCTGGTGTCGCTGTTTATCGATCCGGATATGCGCCAGATTGATGCCGCCGTTGCCGTCGGCGCGCCCTATATCGAAATTCATACCGGTGCCTACGCCGAAGCGCCGGAAGGCATTCATCGCGAAGCCGAGTTCGAGCGCATCAAACACGCTGCAACCTACGCCGCCTCGAAAGGGCTGAAGGTCAACGCGGGTCATGGACTCACCTACAAAAACGTTCAGCCGATTGCGGCGCTGCCCGAAATGCATGAACTGAACATCGGCCATGCCATTATTGGTCAGGCGGTGTTTGATGGCCTGGCAGGCGCGGTCAGCGAAATGAAAGCCCTGATGCGAGAAGCGCGTCGCTAATGGCTATTCTTGGGCTGGGCACCGATATCGTCGAAATCGTCCGCATCGAAGCGGTGGTTGAGCGCAGCGGCGATAGGCTGGCCAGGCGCATTCTCAGCGCCAACGAATGGCAGCTCTATCTCAGGCATCAGCAGCCGGTGCGGTTCCTCGCCAAACGTTTCGCGGTCAAAGAGGCGGCGGCCAAGGCCCTCGGCACCGGCATTCGTAACGGATTGGCGTTCGAGCAGTTTGAAGTCGTCAATGATGCGCTCGGCAAGCCGAACCTGATTTTCCACGATCGCGCGGCGGAGATGGCCGCAGAATTCGGTGTAAAATCCGTGCACGTCACGCTGGCCGATGAACGCCATTACGCCTGCGCCACGGTGATTATCGAAAACTAGCGGTCTGCGTGCTGCCGCCGCTTACAGCAAAACGGAAGGGTGGAGCAGCACGAATTTATCCCACAGTTGCTCGCTGCTTTCGCGGCGATGCGGGTCGAAGATAACGGTATTGTCGATCGGGCATACTTTCTGACAGGTTGGGGCGTCGTAATGCCCCACACATTCCGTGCAGCGCGTGCTGTCTATCTGATACACCTTCTCTCCACGAGCAATCGCCTGATTCGGGCATTCCGGCTCGCACATATCGCAATTAATGCATTTTGAAGTAATCAGCAGCGCCATGAGTATCTTGTGGAAGCAGCAATAAAAGGTCGGCAAATTATACCTGCTCGATAATCCGGCGCGCAGATAAAGGCGCAAAAGCTGATGCAGATCAAATCAGCTTCTTCACCAGCGCTTCACTTTGTTTGATGCGATCGGGCGCTTTTTCGGTATCTTGCTGAATCAGCGCCATAAACAGGATATCGGTCAGGGAAAATTGCGCCGTGCTTGCCGAAATGGCCGCACCGCGCGTTACCGGCAATTCTGCCAGCGTATAGAGGCAGTGATCGGCCTGCTGTTGCAGCGAATTGGGCGAAAAACTGGTCAGCGCCAGCGTTTTGGCCCCCGCCTTGCGTGCCACTTCGGCGGCCAGATTGATCTCTCGCCGTTCACCGCTAAACGAAATGGCCAGCAGCAGATCCCGTTCATCCAGCGCCTGTACCGTGGCCAGCAGCACGTGAGTATCCGATTCGGCGATCGCCGTAATGCCGATTTTCAACAGCTTATAGGCAAAATCGCGCGCCACCAACCCGGACGCGCCCATACCGGTCAGCACGATTTTTCGCGCATCGGTCAACATAAACAGCGCCTGCTGCAAGCGCTGCTCGCTGTTGACGTCGAGCGTAGCGCGCAGGGCGGCCTGTTTTTCCGCCAGTAATTTCTCGCCGACGACCAACAGACTGTCGGTGCTGAGAATGCGGTGGTGAACGGTGATCGCCGCATCATGCTGCGGCGCGGAAAGCGCCTCGCTCAATGCCAGCTTGAGGGCCGGAAAGCCCTTGTAACCCAGTTTCTGCGCGAATTTCACCACGCCCGACTGACTCACGCCCGCCAGTTCCGCCAACTTTTGCGAGCTTAAATGACGCGCCTGTTCGGGCTGCGCCAGTAAAAAGTCGGCCAGCTTCCTGTCGTTTTCGGCCAGCTGCGGATACATCTGGCGAATGCGTATCATACTGCTCATGATCCGTGTCCTGCGCTGAGTTTCTGGAGCGATGTCTCTAAGCTAGCAAAAAAACCTCGCTTTGCTGAATAAACTATTCAAATATGAGAAATGAATTTCGAATTAAATATTCACGAGGACAGCATGAACCTAGGCGCTTTGGTATCTGAAACCCGCAACCCGGCCACGACAACGCTCGACGAGATGTCGACGCTGGAAATGGTAACCTGTTTCAATGAAGAAGACGGCAAGGTGCCGCTCGCCATTAAAGCCGTGCTGCCCGAGATTGCGCAGGCGATCGATCTGGCGGCGGCGTCTTTTCGTGCGGGAGGACGACTGATTTATCTCGGCGCAGGGACCAGCGGTCGTCTGGGCGTGCTCGATGCTTCCGAATGTCCGCCCACTTTCGGCGTGCCGCACGGCATGGTGGTCGGATTAATCGCGGGTGGGCCGGGCGCGCTGCTGAAAGCCGTTGAAGGTGCCGAAGACAACGCCGCACTTGGCGAAGAAGATTTGATGAATTTATCGCTTACCGCCGCCGATACGGTGGTGGGGCTGGCCGCTTCGGGGCGCACGCCGTATGTGATTGGCGCGCTGCGTTATGCCCGAAATCTGGGCTGCGCGACCGTCGCGCTCTCCTGCAATCCCGATTCGCCGATTGCAGGCGAAGCGCAGGTGGCTATCTCTCCGGTGGTCGGCCCCGAAGCGCTGACCGGCTCGACCCGTTTGAAATCCGGCACGGCGCAGAAGTTGGTGCTGAACATGATTTCCACCGGCGCAATGGTAAAAATCGGCAAGGTTTATCAGAATCTCATGGTCGATGTGAAAGCGACCAACGTCAAACTGGTGGATCGCGCCTGCCGTATTGTGGTTGAGGCTACAGGTGCGGAGTACGACGAAGCAAAAGCGGCGCTCACGCAGACAGAATTTGAGGTCAAACCGGCGATCCTGATGATTTTGGCGCAGATAACCGCCGATCGGGCCAAAGCAAGATTGCAAACACATCACGGCTTTCTACGCGCCGCACTGAATGACTAGGCTACAATTTGTTATGCTGCGATCGAATGGCGAAAGACGTTCGCGCGATAAATGGCCGACGCGATAAATCAGCCGCACAGAAAAAGGGCGGAAATCGCCGTATCACGTTTCGAGTTCGTTGTGCCCTTATAAACAGGGCGTGGCGAATATTTACCTGAATCATGGGGTTAAACGATCCCGGGGAGTAACGCATTGAGCGCGAAGACGGATCGACGAGTCGTTTTTTTCGACCTTGACGGCACGCTGCATCAGCAGGATATGTTCGGCACCTTTATGCGCTTTCTGCTGTGGCGGATGCCGCAAAATTTACTGCTGGTCATCCCGCTGCTGCCGGTTATCGGCATTGGGCTGGTGTTGTGCGGCCGTGCCGAGCGCTGGCCGATGAGCCTGCTGCTGTGGTCCATTACCTTTGGTCACAGCGAGGCGCGTTTAAAGGCGCTGGAACTGAGTTTCGTCAACTGGTTCCGCCAGAAAGTGGTGGCGTTCCCGGTGGTGCAAATGCGCCTGCGTGATTATCTCGAGCACGGCGACGCCGACGTCTGGCTGATAACCGGTTCTCCCGAGAATCTGGTGCAGCAGGTTTACAATGCGTCGCCTTTTCTTCCGCACGTCAAACTGGTGGGCAGTCGCATCGCTCGCCGTCGCGGAGGATGGGTACTGGCCATGCGCTGTCTGGGTGAAGAGAAAGTTTCCCAGCTCGAGCAACGGATCGGTTCGCCGCTGAAACTCTACAGCGGTTACAGCGACAGCAAGCAGGACAATCCGCTGCTGTTCTTTTGCGAACACCGTTTTCGCGTCAGCAAGCAGGGCGAACTGCAACAGCTGGAATAAGGGCTGCGCGCGCGAAATCAGGCTCGGCGCGGCTTCGCTCTTTTCTTTGTTAACTAAAACCGTCGTCATACTGTGTCTGCCGTGACGGGCAGTGTATGATAGCCGCCGTTTTGGAAAGGGTGAGGTGAAAGTGACAGAGCAATACAGCGATCAATACTGGATGCAGCATGCCCTGGCGCTGGCGGTAAAGGCGCAGGATGCGGGTGAAGTGCCGGTAGGCGCAGTATTGGTGCTCGACAACAAGGTAATTGGCGAAGGCTGGAACCGCTCAATCGGCCATCATGATCCCACGGCTCACGCCGAAATCATGGCGCTGCGTCAGGGCGGGCTGGTGGTTAAAAATTATCGGCTGCTGGAGGCGGTGCTTTATGTCACGCTGGAACCCTGCGTGATGTGTGCGGGCGCGATGGTCCATAGCCGCATCCGCCGTTTGGTCTACGGCGCGGCAGATATGAAGACCGGCGCGGCCGGATCACTGCTCGACGTGTTGCGCCATCCGGGCATGAATCATCAGATTGACATTACCTCCGGCGTGCTCGCCGAAGCCTGTTCCGCACAGTTGAGCGCCTTCTTCAAAATGCGCCGTCAGCAGCAGAAAGCGCTGCGTCAGGCGCAGCGCGACGCCGCCGCAGATTCACAAGCCGAATAAGGGCGCGGCCTGCTAGCCGCCCACACTGCGTAACTCTTCCTGTGAAACCGCCGGATAACCGGCCGCCAACTGCGATTGCAGCAGGGCGGCCGCTGCTTTCTGTTTCTCTTTCTCGAGCAGATAGCCCACGAGGCTAATCTGGTATTTGCGAATATTCTCGACGTAGTTAAATGCCTGCGTGCCGCGCGCATAGCCGTAAGTCGTCTTGCTGTAATAGCGCTTCTGGTTAAGCATCGGCAGGCGCTGTTTCACATCGACCCAACTGTCTGGATTGCCTTTCTGCGCTGCCGTCATCGCGCGGGCATCGAGCATGTGTCCGTAACCCATGTTATAGGCCGCGAGCGCAAACCAGATCTTGTCATCGTCGGCAATCGAGGTCGGCAGCGTATTGATGATGCGATTAAGATAAAGCGCGCCGCCGCGAATGCTCTCTTCGGTATCCAGACGATTCCCCACGCCCAGCCCCTGCGCCGTGGCACGGGTCAGCATCATCATGCCGCGCACGCCGGTCGGCGACGTGGCCGAGGGATCCCAGTGCGATTCCTGATACGAGATGGCCGCCAGCAATCGCCAGTCAATCTTGTCGGCATACTTTTCGAATAGAGGTTGCAGCGTGCCCAGTTTGGCATCGATGCTATTAAGGAAAGCGCGGGTATCCACAAAGTCGAAACCGCCCACGTGGCCCAGATACTTCTCCTCCAGCCGCTCGAGCGTGCCGTCTTCCGAGATTTGACTGTAAAAGTCGAGCATGGCCGCATACAGGCTGTCGTCATCGTCTTTCTTGTTGAAATACCAGGTTACCGGCTCGTCTTCGGTGGCGTCGAATGCCACGGCAAGACGCGGATAAACCCGCTGCAACAGGGCAACGGTGACTGAGTCTCCCAGCGTATATTTGAGTTTTCCCTGCGCCACCTGCTGCATCAGCTCGGCAGGCGAATAACGATGGGTCACGCCCCAGTCGAGGTCGGGAAACGTCTTTTTGGCCTCTTCGAGCGTAGTGATGTGCGCGGCTCCGGCGGACACCACCAGATTGCCTTTAAGATCCTCATAGGATTTCGGGCGCACCGAGCCTTGTCGATAAAGTACCTGCTGGGACACGGTGTAGTATTCCGGTCCGGTACGAAACGACTTTAAACGCTCGGGATTATAGATAAGGCCCGAAGCCAGCATGTCGGCTTTGTTGTTTTTGAGATCGCTGAAAAGGCTCTCGATATCTTTGTGTGGCGATAACACCAGCTTCACGCCGAGGTAGTCGGCGAAGCGGCTGGCTAATTCATAATCAAATCCCCGGTCACCGGTGGTGCCGTTAAAAAAGGTCTGTGAAGAGTCGAGCGTACTGACGCGCAATTCCCCACGGGAAAGTATGTTTTGCAGCTGGTCTCCGGACCCGCGTTCCCACGGAATGCTCGGCCATAGGGCGAGCGCCAGTAACAAGGTAATGAGACCTACAATAAAATAGGTTATTTTTATGCGCTTCAAATAGTTATCTCTCTGCGGCGCTATTCTTTTAATAAGATAAAACAGTGCTGAAAAAGGGGGCGTCGCCCTGGTGCCGACGCATTTTGCTCAACAAAACGGCAATCTGCAACTTTATTCCTGATAACCCCTGTAAACTGTGAGGATAAAGGTATTATTAATATTCCCTGCGCAAACGGTTTCGTCGCGCTCGAGGATTCTCTATAATAGCCCGCGTTTTCCCCCTGTTGCGCCCAATGAAGCACCTACGGTCAGTTGCTTCGAAGACGAGAGATATTTGATTATGGAAATACTGCGTGGTTCGCCCGCTTTGTCGGCTTTTCGCATTAATAAACTGCTTTCCCGTTTTCAGGAAGCCAAGCTTCCGGTTAACGACGTCTACGCCGAATTCGTACATTTCGCCGATGTCAGCGCGCCGCTGACTGCGGAAGAACAAACCAAGTTACAACGCCTGCTCAAATATGGTCCTTCTCTCGCCGAACATGCACCCGTTGGCCGTCTGATTCTGGTTACTCCACGCCCGGGCACGATTTCCCCGTGGTCTTCCAAGGCAACCGACATCGCCCATAACTGCGGCCTGTCTCAGGTTGTGCGTCTCGAGCGCGGTCTGGCGTTTTACGTGCAGGCACCTGAACTGACCGAAGCACAGTGGAAAACACTCGGCGCGCTGCTGCACGACCGCATGATGGAAACCGTCTTCAGCGATCTGTCCGATGCAGAAAAACTGTTCGCTCAACATCAACCGGCACCGGTTCAGCATGTCGATCTGCTGGGCGAAGGCCGCGTTGCGCTGGAGCAGGCCAACGTCAAACTGGGTCTGGCACTGGCGGAAGACGAAATCGACTATCTGGTCAACGCCTTTACGCAACTTGGCCGCAACCCGACCGACATCGAGCTTTATATGTTCGCGCAGGCCAACTCCGAGCACTGCCGCCATAAAATCTTTAACGCCGATTGGGTTATCGACGGCAAGGAACAGCCGAAATCGCTGTTCAAGATGATCAAGAACACCTTTGAGCATACTCCCGACCACGTGCTGTCTGCCTATAAAGACAACGCCGCAGTGATGGAAGGCTCGAAGGTGGGCCGTTTCTATGCCAACGCCGAAACCGGCCTCTACAACTTCAATCAGGAAGATGCGCATATCCTGATGAAAGTCGAAACTCACAACCACCCCACCGCGATTTCTCCGTGGCCGGGTGCCGCGACCGGTTCAGGTGGCGAAATTCGTGACGAAGGCGCAACCGGACGCGGCGCGAAACCTAAAGCGGGCCTGGTCGGCTTCTCGGTTTCCAACCTGCGTATTCCAGGCTTCGAACAGCCTTGGGAAGAAGATTTCGGCAAGCCGGAACGCATCGTGACCGCGCTTGAAATCATGACCGACGGTCCTCTTGGCGGCGCAGCCTTCAACAACGAATTCGGCCGTCCGGCGCTTCTGGGGTACTTCCGTACCTATGAAGAGCAGGTCAACAGCCATAATGGACCAGAACTGCGCGGATATCATAAGCCAATTATGCTGGCGGGCGGTATTGGTAACATTCGTGCCGATCACGTACAGAAGGGTGAAATCACCGTCGGTGCCAAACTGATCGTGCTGGGTGGCCCGGCAATGAACATCGGTCTGGGCGGCGGCGCAGCCTCTTCCATGGCTTCGGGTCAGTCCGATGCCGACCTCGATTTCGCCTCCGTTCAGCGCGACAACCCGGAGATGGAACGTCGCTGTCAGGAAGTGATCGACCGCTGCTGGCAGCTGGGCGAAGACAACCCGATTCTGTTTATCCACGACGTGGGCGCGGGCGGTCTGTCCAACGCCATGCCTGAGCTTGTCAGCGACGGCGAGCGCGGTGGCCGCTTCCAGCTTCGCGATATCCTCAACGACGAACCGGGCATGAGCCCGCTGGAAGTCTGGTGTAACGAATCGCAGGAACGCTACGTGATGGCGGTTGCGCCTGCACAACTGGCGCAGTTCGATGCTATCTGTAAACGCGAGCGCGCACCTTACGCCGTGATCGGTGAAGCGACCGAAGAGATGCACCTGACGCTGGAAGACAGTCACTTCGACAACCAGCCAATCGACATGCCGCTTGACGTACTGCTCGGCAAAACGCCGAAGATGACTCGCGACGTGCAAACCCTGAAAGCCGCCGGCGACGCACTCAACGGCGAGAACATTCAGATTGCCGAAGCGGTGAACCGCATTCTGCATCTGCCGGCCGTGGCCGAGAAAACCTTCCTTATTACCATCGGCGACCGTACCGTGACCGGCATGGTGGCGCGCGATCAGATGGTGGGTCCGTGGCAGATTCCTGTCGCCGACTGCGCGGTCACGACTGCCAGCCTCGACAGCTATCACGGCGAAGCGATGTCACTGGGCGAACGTGCTCCGGTGGCGCTGCTGGACTTCGCCGCTTCCGGTCGTCTGGCCGTGGGCGAAGCGCTGACCAACATTGCCGCGACCGAAATCGGTAGCCTCAAGCGGGTGAAACTGTCTGCAAACTGGATGTCGGCAGCCGGTCATCCGGGTGAAGACGCCGGTCTGTATGCCGCGGTTAAAGCGGTAGGCGAAGAGCTTTGCCCGGCGCTCGGCATAACCATTCCGGTTGGTAAAGACTCGATGTCGATGAAAACCCGCTGGCAGGAAGGGACCGAGCAGCGCGAGATGACTTCGCCGCTGTCGCTGGTTATCACTGCTTTTGCGCGTGTCGAAGACGTTCGTCATACCGTGACGCCGGAACTGCGTACCGACAAGGGCGACACCTCGCTGCTGCTGATTGATCTCGGTAACGGTCACAACGCGCTGGGCGCGACCGCGCTGGCACAGGTTTATCGTCAACTGGGCGACAAACCGGCCGATGTGCGCAACGTCGAGCAGCTGGCAGGTTTCTTCAACGCCATGCAGAAGCTGGTTTCCGAACAGAAACTGCTGGCCTATCACGACCGTTCGGACGGCGGCCTGCTGGTCACGCTGGCCGAAATGGCCTTCGCGGGTCACTGTGGCATTACTGCCGATATCGCGGCACTGGGCGATTCCGCGCTTGCTGCGCTGTTCAACGAAGAGCTGGGTGCGGTCATTCAGGTACGCAACGAGCAGCGTGCCGACGTCGAGCAGATCTTTGCTCAACATGGTCTTGCCGAGTGCGTTCACGTGCTGGGCAGCGTCGAACAGGGCGATCGCTTTGTCATCACCTCTGGCGACAAGCCGGTGTTCAGCGAGAGCCGCACCACGCTGCGTACCTGGTGGGCCGAGACGACCTGGCAGATGCAGCGCCTGCGCGACAACCCCGAGTGTGCCGATCAGGAACACGACGCCAAGAAAGACAACAACGATCCGGGTCTGAACGTCGAGCTGACCTTCGCACCGGAAGAAGACGTGGCTGCGCCTTATATCGCCACCGGTGCGCGTCCGAAAGTGGCCGTTCTGCGCGAGCAGGGCGTCAACTCCCACGTCGAGATGGCCGCGGCATTCCACCGCGCCGGTTTCGATGCGGTGGACGTGCACATGAGCGACCTGCTGGCGGGCCGTCGTGACTTGCAGGACTTCCACACGCTGGTGGCGTGCGGCGGTTTCTCCTACGGCGACGTGCTGGGCGCGGGTGAAGGCTGGGCGAAGTCCGTGCTGTTCAACGAACGTGTCGAGTTCGAAGAGTTCTTCCATCGTCCACAGACGCTGGCGCTGGGCGTGTGTAACGGCTGTCAGATGATGTCCAACCTGAAAGAGCTGATTCCGGGCGCCGAGCACTGGCCGCGTTTCGTGCGCAACCTGTCTGACCGCTTCGAAGCGCGTTTCAGTCTGGTTGAAGTCACCGCCAGCCCGTCGCTGCTGTTGCAGGGCATGGCCGGTTCCCGTATGCCAATCGCCGTATCACACGGTGAAGGCCACGTCGAAGTGCGTGATGCGGTGCACCTGTCTCAACTGGAGCACGCGAATCTGGTGTCGCTGCGTTTCGTGGACAACCACGGCCACGTGACCGAGAACTATCCGGCGAACCCGAACGGTTCTCCGAACGGGATCACGGCAGTTACCAACCTTTCGGGTCGTGTGACCGTGATGATGCCGCACCCTGAGCGCGTATTCCGTTCCGTGAGCAACTCCTGGCATCCAGAGACCTGGGGCGAAGACAGCCCGTGGATGCGTATGTTCCGCAACGCCCGTAAGCAGCTTGGCTAATTAACGCCACTCGGCTGACCCTGAAAATCCACAGCGCTCCGGCCTGTGGATTTTTTTTGCCAGATTTCCGCCTTCGCCAGTTCAACGTGCTCGATAAGCATATCCCGACAGGTATCGATAAGGTCTGCCCGATGGCGACTCACGCCGTCATAGGCAATGTCGGGCGTTTCAGGAAAAGTCGGGTAGTGGATGTCGCCGTGAAAATAGGGAAGGCATTGCCGGTCAAAGCGTTTTTTACGGGTGAATGAGCCGACAATATTGTTGGCCTCTTTATCGAGTACGGAATCGCACTCTTCATCGAGAAGGCGCGTGCGAGCATAAATGTCTTTGATGCGCTGTTTTTTGGTGTCTATCACGGTGCGAATAATCGCGGCCTGGATGTGTGTGGGCTGATTGTTGTCGAGCGTGCGGATTTCGTAATCCAGATGGTTATCGGCAAAGGCCAGAATCTCGGCATTCATCTTGAGGCTTCTTTGGGTATCTGCGCAAAATTTCAGGCAATTGGCGGGCGGAATGGGGACGAGCGCCACCGGTAATGCCTGCTGGGCAAGCGCCATCGCCTCGTCCATCTCGCCACATATTTCACTCTCGTGGATCTGGGGTCTTATCACCTCGTTCAGCGCGTTGAGGTCGCTGATGACGTCCTTGATGCATTCCCGCTGAATTCTATACTGCCTGCGGGTCTGCGCCGAGGTGCGTACGGGAGGTTCCTGCTCGTCGTAAATATTCAATGACCTTAACGCAATATGATGAAAGTTATCGCTTTTATCATTAATTGTGTTCAATGAATGCAGAGACAGAGGATGCTGCGGGACATTGCCAATCGCCGACACGTGCGACAACGGCTGTATGGCAGGCGATGCAAGAACACGGGTTACGCCATTGAACAGACTAAGCAGGTTAAGAAGGGTGGCATTGGAAATTATCATGGCGACGTTCCAATTCGGGAAGAGATAGCGCGTAAATTAGGCTTCCTGACGACTTTTGGATAGTAATTTCCGCTCAAATTTATATTCATTATTTTAATGTAAAGTTAATGTTGCCAAAATTATAATTTTTTATTAATCGAAACGGCGTGCTTAATAATTAATGTTTGATTTTTTCCTATAATAAAATTATTAGTTTCATGATTATTTCAATAATATCAGTACGCTATATTTTTCTGCCTGTTCATTTAAGACTTATTTAATATTTTATAACGACCCGTGCGTTATTATTAAGTATTGAAATACCTCAATGAAGCTGTAAAGAAGATATTGTGTATGCGTATTATTAGTCATCTGTTCCTCGCGTTGCTCTTCTGGGGGAGCGCCTTCTCGGCCGCAACGGCCAGCAACACCTATACAGAAACGTTACCCGAGTCAGCGGCTGCAACGCCTTCGACAGGATTTCACGGCTGGTGGCACGCCTGGCAGCAGGACGTGGCTGACACCTGGCATGCCCCGCAGCATCACGACCTCTATCTGCCGATTATCACCTGGCACAACCGCGCCACTTACGATCGCGAGAAAACGGATCGTTATAATGAACGGCCGTGGGGCGGCGGTTACGGTATGTCGCGCTACGACGAAAACGGAGACTGGCATGGGATTTATGTCATGGCCTTCAAAGACTCATTTAATAAATTGGAGCCTATTGGCGGTTACGGCTATGAGAAAATATGGCGACCCGTCGACGGGCAGGAGCTTAAATTTGGATTGGGTTACACCGCCGCGGTCACGGCACGCGATAACTATAATTATATTCCTATCCCGCTGGTATTGCCTTTGGCCTCTGTGGGTTATCAGCGATTTACTTTTCAGGCGACCTATATTCCGGGCACCCATAATAACGGCAACGTTTTCTTTGGCTGGTTAAGATTTCAGTTTTAACGCCACGCTCCTGAAGCCTCGGCGCTGTGAGCCAGATCTCTCTCTGCCGAAGCCTAATGACTTATGCTTGATTTCCCTTGTGTTTATTTGCCATTACCCGTAATAAAACGAGAGGATATCGTCATTCCTCATAATAAGTCGCACAGGAGAGTCACGTGAAACGTTTTTCCCTTAATGCACCTGGAACCTGCCTTTTATCCGTCGCGATCGCCGCGGCGGCCATAACCTCGCTGCCTGTGATGGCCGCAGAGAGCCATCTTGAATTACAGCAGGTACTGATTTTCAGCCGCCACAGCATCCGTGCGCCACTCGCCAACTACAATAACGCGCTAGGTAACGCGACCACGCATTCATGGCCGACATGGAGCACGGAAGGCGGGTTGCTGACGCCAAAGGGCGGCCAGGTTGAAGAGCATGTCGGCCAGTATTATCGCCTGTGGCTTGCGAAGCACAATCTGGTGCCGGCCAAGGGCTGTCCGCAGCCGCAGTCTGTGTTCGCCTACGCCAACAGCCTGCCGCGCACCATCGATACCGCGAAGCATTTCCTTATCGGTGCCTTCCCGGGTTGTGAACTGCCTGTCGTGAATCGCGTGGAAGTAGGCAAGATGGATCCCGTCTTCAACCCGATTGTGACCGCCACCGTTGACGAAAAATTCAATCAGGGCGCTATCGACGCGACCAACACACTGGCAGGCGAGGGCGGGCTGGATGGATTGAATCAACGGCTGAAACCGAACTATGCGCTCATCGAAAAGGTCATGGATTTCAAGAACGCCAAAACCTGTAAAGAGGACAAGATCTGCGATTTGACCGCCCAGCCGTCAAAACTGGTGCTGGCGCAAGGTAAGGAGCCGGGCATCTCCGGACCTCTGGGACTGGGAACCGGCGTGAGTGACGCCTTTATGCTGCAATATTATGAAGGCCTGCCGATGAAGGACGTGGCGTGGGGGCAGATCTCGACGCCCGAGCAGTGGAAGCAGGTTGAAGAATTTAAAAATGCCGATCAAAAGGCACTGTTCAGCTCGCGTGAGGTCGGCGTCAACACTGCTGCACCCACACTGAACTTTATCTCGGGTGTGCTGGATCCCTCTCTCGCGAAAACTGCCGATCAGCAGGCCGCGCAAAA
>Ga0308159_1001478_pt1 | contig 33589 bp, 27 predicted proteins | sample PhyCR1_FD_201040 | JGI IMG/M metagenome (GOLD analysis project Ga0308159, IMG submission 201040) | Phyllosphere microbial communities from UC Gill Tract Community Farm, Albany, California, United States - DLSLC.R1 | ecosystem: Host-associated > Plants > Phyllosphere > Unclassified | place: USA... | reverse complement strand
AACATGTCGTCGAACGGGTAATACAGATAGGCGCCATCGGCCGGGGCGGCACCGTTGGGAATCACCCACAGGCGTTGCAGGCCCATGACATGGTCGATACGCAAGCCACCGGCGTGGGCGAAGTTGGCGCGCAGCATGTCGATGAAGGCACGGAAACCGTTACGGATCAGCCCTTCAGGCGAGAACGCGGAAATGCCCCAGCCCTGGCCGCTGCGATTGAGGATGTCCGGCGGCGCGCCTACGGTCAGCGAGGCGAGCAATTCGTCCTGAAAACTCCAGGCCTGGCTGCCAGCGCCATCAGCACCGACCGCGAGGTCGGCGATCAGACCGATGCCCATGCCGGCACTGCGCGCAGCAGTTTGCGCACGCTCGAGGCAGCGATGGATCAGCCATTGGCAGAACGCGAAATAACCGATGCGCTCGGCATACTCCTCGGCAAACGCGCCGAGCGCCGCGCCGCGTGGGTCGTGCCAGTGCTCTGGCCATTGGCGCCAGTCGAGGCTTTCGCCACGGGCGGCGCGCATTTCCTGAATGGCTTCGAAGCGGCAATGGTTTTCCAGCGCTTCGCCACCGGCATGGCGGAAACTGGCGAAGTCGGCGTGCAGCGGATGCTCGCCAGCGACGAAACCGTCATACAAGGCTTGCAGCAGTTTCTGCTTGGCTTCGGCAGCGGTCGGCCAGTCGATCAGCTTGAGATTTTCCAGCTGCTCGAACTGCGCGGCCAGGCCACTGGCATCAATTGCATCACGCAACGCGCGTTCGCCAAGAATGCTCCCCGGCGCGGCATACAGTGAATTGAGAAACAAACGACTGGACGGCGAATAAGGGCTGTAGCGGCCATTGTCTGCGCTGAACATCGCGTGCATCGGACTGATCGCCAGCGCATCGGCGCCACGTTCGCCCGCTACACGAACCAGTTCCTCCAGCGCCTGGGTGTCGCCAAAACCACCGTCACCCGGACGGCGCAGCGAATACAACTGGGCGCTCAGACCCCAGGCGCGCGGGATCGGGCTATCGACCGCATCGGCGACGCTGAAGCAGCGTTCAGGCGCCACGGCGAGCGTGAAATACTGATCGGCGATATGCACTTGCTGATAACCGACCGGAATCAAGCCGGGCAACATGGCTTCGTTGTCCAGCTTCAGGTTCATCTGCGAGCCGTCTTCAAGATGGATTTCGCAGGGGGTTTCCGGTGAGAAATAGCGACTAAGGTCGAGGGCGACGCCCACGTCGCAGGTCAGCAGGGGCGGCAAATGGCGGTCTTGCTGGACTTCTTGCAATTCCAGCAGGCTGGCATCGATTTCTTGCGCGGTGCTGGCGGGGTGGCCGAGTCCGATCAGGACATTGCGCAACACAGCAGGAGCGACTTTTTGCTGACGCCCGTTGGCGTCGATCCAGTCGACGGCAAGGCCGGCTCGACTGGCGAGTATTTCCAGTTGCGCATCGCTCATAGGCGCTCTCCATCCAGGGGGTGCAAAAGGGGTGCGGCCGTGAGGCTGACGAGCGCGGTGTACGCCGGCAGTTGGTTCGGGTCCGACAGTTCGACTGCGGCTGGCTGTTGAAACAACCACTCGGTATCAGTCTGTGCAGGGTTGACCACTGGCGTGTCACTGAGGTTCAGGTCAATTCGCAGCTCACTGCCGTTGCCCAGCCGCCAGCGTGCGCTGACCGCGCCATGGCCGAGCATTTGCGCGCCCAACGCTTGAGTTCCGGAGAGGTGGGGAATGATGTACTGGTGACGCAACTTCAGCAGTTGCCGGTAGAGCTCTTGCGTCTCCTGTTGTAACGGCGTGCCACTGCCAACCAGTCGTGGCTGCGAGGCGCGGAAGGTTTCTTCGGCATTCGGATCGGGGATCTGCTCGCGCTTGTGCGGATCGGTAAAGGCACTGAACGCGGCGAACTCATTGCGCCGGCCTTCTCGCACCAGCTCTGCCAGTTCACCGTGGTGACTGGTGAAAAACAGGAACGGCTGCTCGGCGGCATACTCGTCGCCCATGAACATCAGCGGGATCATCGGCGACAGCAGCAACAACACCGTCGCCGCTTGTACCGCACGCGGGTCGGCGAGCTGATGCAGGCGTTCGCCAAACGCGCGGTTGCCGATCTGGTCATGGTTCTGCAGGAACAGCACGAACGCAGTGGATGGCAGATGTTCGCTCGGCTCGCCGCGAGGTTCGCCATGGCGAGTGATGTGGCCCTGGAATACGAAGCCCTGACTCAGGCAGCGCACCAATTGCTCGGTGGGTTGCGCGGCGTAGTCGGCGTAATAGGCGTCGGTTTCGCCGGTCAGCAGCACGTGCAAAGCGTTATGGCCGTCATCGTTCCACTGCGCGTCGTAGTCGGTCTCAAGCAGGCTCGACTGGTTCAGCTCGTTCTCGACAGTCAGCCAGACGTGCCGGGTCGGGTCGATCTGCTGGCGAATGCGCCGGGCCAGATCGCTGAGGAAGTCCGGGTCTTCAATTGCGTGTACCGCGTCGAGGCGCAGGCCGTCGAAACGGTATTCGAGCAGCCACATCAGCGCGTTTTCAATGAAGAACTCGCGCACTTCCGGGCGACGGAAGTCGATCGCCGCGCCCCAGGGCGTGTGCTTGTCCTCGCGGAAAAAGCCTTTGGCGTAACGATGCAGATAGTTGCCGTCGGGACCGAAGTGGTTGTAAACGACGTCGAGAATCACCGCCAGGCCATGGCCGTGGGCGGTGTCGATCAGGTGTTTGAGTTGTTCCGGTGTGCCGTAGGAGGCTTGCGGGGCATAGGGCAGCACTCCGTCGTAGCCCCAGTTGCGATCACCGGGGAATTGCGCCAGCGGCATCAGTTCGATGGCGGTAATGCCCAGCGCCACCAAGCGCGCCAGATGCTGTTCAACTTCGGCAAATCCACCGAGCGCACCGACGTGCAGCTCGTAAATCACCGCTTCGCTCCACGGCCGACCATTCCAGATCGTGTGCCGCCATTGATAGGCATGGGGGTCGACCACCACGCTGTGGCGGTCGAGGTCACCATCCTGCGCTCTGGAGGCCGGGTCCGGCACCTCCAGTTCGCCATCGATGCAGTAACGGTAGCGACTGCCCGCCGGGCAATTGGCCTTGATTACAAACCAACCGTCGCCCTGAGGCAGCATGGGCAACGATTTTCCATCTTCCAGTTCCACACTGACGTAGAACGCGTCAGGCGCCCACAACGCAAATTGCGTGTGCTCGGCATCCAGCATGATCGCGCCGTGGGGCCAGGTTTCTTGGGTCCTTGACGGCATTTTCTGCAACTCCCTGGTTATTTGTGGCTGGCTTTACCCAACGCCTTGGCGACCAGTTGTTCGTAAAGTTCGGCGTACGGTTCAACCGCTTTGCTCCAGTTGAACGGTGCAGCCATGGCGCGGCAACGCATGGCATTGAGCAATTCCGGGAAGGCGAAGACCTTGAACGCGCGGCTCAGGGCTTCTTTATAGCTATCAACGGTGGACTCATCGAAGAGGAAACCGGTGACGCCGTTTTCAATGGTGTCGGCCAGACCGCCGGTGTTGCGCGCGACCGGCAACGAGCCGAAACGCTGGGCGTACATCTGGCTCAGGCCGCAAGGCTCGTAACGCGAAGGCATCAGGAGGAAATCGCTGCCGGCGAACATGCGTCGGGCATCGGTTTCGTTGAAGCCAATGCGTACGCCGATCTGGCCTGGGAAGCGCAGAGCCAATTCGCGCATGGCTTGCTCTTCTTCCGGCTCGCCGCGACCAATGATTGCGATCTGACCACCGTTCTGCACGATGAACTCGGACACCGCTTCGGTGAGGTCGAGACCTTTCTGATAGACCAGGCGCGAAACCACGGCGAACAGTGGGCCGGTAGAGTCATTCAGGCCGAACAGCTCACGGACGTGGGCGGCGTTGACCGCTTTGCCTTCCCAGTCGCCGATGGCGAACGGGGCGAACAGGTGCGGGTCGGTCGCCGAATCCCAGCTCTCGTCGATGCCGTTCGGGATGCCGCTGAGCAGGCCTTGCTGGGTCTTGGCGGCAAGGAATCCGTCGAGGCCACAGCCGAAGTCCGGGGTGGTGATCTCTTGCGCATACGTCGCGCTGACGGTGGTGATGTGGCTCGAATAGGCCATGCCGGCCTTGAGGAACGACATCTTGCCGTAGAACTCCATGCCTTCCTGTTGCAGGGCATGGGTGGGAATCCCCAGCTCCGGGCAGGAACCAAGGCTGGTCACGCCCTGGTAGGCAAGGTTGTGAATGGTGAACAGCGTTGGCGTGCGCTGCCCGCGCCAGTGCATGTAAGCGGGCGCGAGGCCAGCCGGCCAGTCATGGGCGTGCACCAGATCCGGGCGCCAATGGATTTGCGCAAGATTGGCGGCGATGTCGGCAGCGGCCAGGCCGAGACGGGCGAAGCGGATATGGTTGTCCGGCCAGTCGCGACCGTTGTTGGCGCCGTAAGGGCCACCTTCACGCTCGTAGAGTTCAGGGCAGATCAGCACGTAGATCACCAGGCCATCGGGCATGTCCATGCGCCCGATCTTGCAAGGTGGCAGCGCGGCATGGCCACCCAGCTCGCCGATGATGTGAATCGGGTTTTCGCTGTGCACCACCTGCGGATAACCGGGAATCAGCACCCGCACATCATGCAGATGAGCCATGGCCCGGGGCAGGGCGGCAGAGACGTCACCGAGGCCGCCGGTCTTGACCAGATCGGCGATTTCCGAAGTCACGAACAACACTTTTTTCTTGTTGGGATTCTGGCTTGCTACCGGAGCAAGCGTCTTGGTGCCGGGTACGTTGATCTGTCGGCTGCCGGGAACACTGATGGTGCTCGATTCTCCAAGCGACTGGTGAGCACGCTCTCCCTGAATATCCAATGCCGCACTGATCATATGTATCTCCCGTGTGTGATCTGATTCTTGTCTCGAACAAGCTGTTTCGTGGCCAAGTCCTGTGGCCGGGCGCAAAGGCGCCACGCATCGGTGAGCAAATGCTGACCCAACACGCGCAAGCAGAATGGGTGGTGAGGCCGTTGCAAGGATTACACCAGTCGCTTTCGCCCAGTTGTTCTGATGACCTGTGGCGTGAAGCAAAAGTTTCGACTTTTTTTCGTCGGTATGACCGAGTGGTTTGGCCACTGAAAAATCAGTCTAGGCCAGATCCTAGAGCGGGTCAGGGCAAAGGGGTAAATTGTTCGACAATCGGTTGTGTCGGTATGCTAACGAGGGTTTGAGAGGGCGAATGCTCCGACGAAGGGCATGTTTTTCGTCCGGAGTGGGCCAAAACGGTGACTGGTTAGTCACGATTTTGTGCTAGGGGATGGGCGGATAGCACCGTTTTGGTGCGAGAACATTCTGGCGTAGTGTCGATGATTGCCTCTTCGCGAACAGGCCCGCTCCCACATCGGCACGCGTACACCCTGTGGAAGCGAGCCTGTTCACGAATCGGCCGGTTGAGCGCTGAACCTCTCAAATGAAAGACTCAATTCAACAATCGCACCGGCTCTCCAGCCGCCCACGCCTGAATATCCTCGATCATCTGCCCGAAGAACTGCTCGTAATTCTGTCGGCTGACATAGCCCACATGCGGCGTAGCGAGGACGTTTTCCAGCGTGCGAAACGGGTGCAGAGCCGGCAAAGGCTCTTGGTCGAATACGTCCAGCGCCGCGCCGGCAATGCGTTGTTTCTGCAGCGCCTTGATCAGCGCGGCTTCATCGACGATTGGCCCGCGCGCGGTGTTGACCAGCAGCGCGGTCGGTTTCATCCAGCCAAGCGCCTGGGCATCGACCAGGCCCCGACTGCGCTCGCTGAGCACCAGATGCACCGACAGCACGTCGGCCTGCTCGAACAATTGCTGCTTGCTGACGTACGTCACGCCGGCATTTTCGGCACGTTCGGCCGTGAGGTTTTCGCTCCAGGCAATCACCCGCATGCCGAACACCTGACCGAACTGCGCGACCCGCTGGCCGATGCTGCCCAAACCGAGAATTCCCAGCGTCTTGCCATGCAGGTCGCCGCCCAGGCCCTGTTGCCACTGGCCGGCGCGCAGGGCATTGGCTTCCTTGACCAGATCACGGGTCGCCGCCATGATCAGCGCCCACGTCAGTTCGGGTGCGGCGTGTTTGTAGCTGGCGGTGCCGCAGACCTGGATGCCGAGCGCGGCTGCCGCTGACATGTCCAGCGCCGCATTGCGCATGCCGCCGGTGACCAGCAACTTCAATTGTGGCAAGCGCCCAAGCAGATCAGCGTCGAAACGCGTGCGCTCGCGCATCACGCAGATCACCTGATACTTGCCCAGGCGCTCGGCCAGCGTGGCGTTGTCGGACGGGTAATCGTGCACAAAGCTTACTTCACCGATGCTCTCGAGCACGGACCAGTCGACCACGTCACGGGCCACGTCCTGCCAGTCATCAATCACCGCAATCTGCACCGTCATCGGCTTACCTCATCATGGAGCGGAAGGGGTTTTGCCCAGCCAGCCGAGCAGCGCCTGATGAAATTTCTCCGGCTCTTCCATTTGCGGCGCATGGCCCATGCCCGGGAATTCGATCAGCGTCGACTGGGGAATCAGCTTGGCGACCTGTTTGCCGAGCACTTCGTAATGACCGATCTTCGCTTTCACCTCAGGCGGCGCGAGGTCCTTGCCGATGGCGGTGGTGTCGGAGGTGCCGATCAGCAGCAGGGTCGGCATCTTCAGATTCTTGAATTCGTAGTACACCGGCTGGGTGAAGATCATGTCGTAGATCAGCGCCGAGTTCCACGCGACCTGGGTCTTGCCCGGGCCTTTGCTCAGGCCGGCGAGCATGTCGACCCAACGATCAAATTCGGGCTTCCAGCGGCCGCCGTAATAAGTCGTGCGCTCATAGTCGCGAATGCCCTTGGCCGTGACCTTCAACTCGCGCTGGTACCACTGATCGACGGTGCGATATGGAACGCCAAGGGCTTTCCAGTCTTCCAGACCGATCGGGTTGACCATCGCCAGTTGATCGACCTGCTCAGGAAAAAGCAGCGCATAACGGGTGGCGAGCATGCCGCCGGTGGAGTGGCCGAGGAGGGTGGCTTTCTGGATACCCAACGCTTTGAGCAATTGCTGAGTATTGGTGGCCAGTTGCTGGAAGCTGTACTGATAGTGCTCAGGTTTGCTGGATGTACAGAAGCCGATCTGGTCTGGGGCGATGACGCGGTAACCGGCATCGCTGAGGGCCTTGATCGAACTGTCCCAGGTCGCTGCGCAGAAATTCTTGCCGTGCATCAGCACCACGGTGCGGCCGTTGGCCTTGCCATTGGCGGCGACATCCATGTAACCCATTTGCAGTGTCTGCCCCTGGGATTCGAAGGCGAAATGTTTAAGCGTGTAGGGATATTGGAAACCTTGCAGCTGCGGGCCATAGGCAGGCCCTTCGGCGGGAGCGGTTTCAGTGGCTGCGTGCGCCATTAGCGGCAGGGCAGCGCTGAGGACGAGGCCGGGCAGCCAGCGGGAAAGCGTGACGGACATAAGCACAAACTCCTTGGAAATTGGCTGACTCTGTAAGGCCGGGATTACGCCGACGTTAAACAATGGCAATCATGCGGGCGGTTGGTTCAACCGAGCCAGCCCAGCGTCAGCAAGGCCAGCACGCCATAACGCGCGCCTTTGGCCAGCGTGACGATCAGCAGAAACCGCCCGAGTGGCTCACGCATGACACCGGCAATCAAGGTCAGCGGATCGCCGATAACCGGCAGCCAACTGAGCAGCAGCGACCAATGCCCATAGCGCTCGTAATGCTTGCGCGCCGTGGTCATATGCCGCGGACTGACCGGGAACCAGCGGCGATCCTGAAAACGCTCGAGACCACGGCCCAGCCACCAGTTGACCAATGAACCGAGCACGTTGCCCAGCGTCGCCACCGCGAGCAGCCCCCACAGCCAATATCGCTCACTGATGATCAGACCGACCAGCAGCGCCTCGGATTGCAATGGCAGCAATGTTGCCGCGCCAAACGCGGCAAAGAACAGACCGAAGTAGGCTGCACCCATCAACGGGCCGGGTAATCCGCCACCACCACGTCAGCGCCGTCCTTCTTCAGGCCGATCACTTGGTACGCATCGCTCATGCCGTCCATTTCCATCCCCGGCGAACCCATCGGCATGCCCGGCGCGGCAACGCCCAGCAGATCGTCGCGCTTGCTCAGCGCCAGCACTTGATCGGCCGGCACATGACCTTCGACGAATTTGCCATTGATGATCGCGGTATGGCAGGACGCCAGGCGCGGCGGTACGCCGTGCTGCTGTTTAAAGCTGCTCATGTCGCTTTCGACGTGGTCTTCGACTTTGAAACCGTTGGCTTCGAGATGGCTGATCCATTTTTTGCAGCACCCGCAATTGGCATCGCGATGCACTTCGATCGGGATCAGTTCGGCGGCTTGCGCCAGGGAGGAGATGAACAGGGCGCTCAGGGCGAGCAGACGCAGTTGGCTTCGCATGGGGATGGGCTCTCGACTCGGTGACGGGCAAAAAGAACGCATTTTGACCGGTTTTACCACCCCGGCATCAACTGAGTGTATCCAGTTGCTACAAGGCAGGCTGACAGGATGATTATGGATCAAGGCTGACAGGGGGATGAGGGAGAGGTGGCTGGATGGTCAGAAAGGTGTGACATGTTGATCGCAATGTCGATGCGAATCAGATCCCTGCTCCCACACTGGATTGTCTGCTATCGGCAATCCAGTGTGGGTGGCGAAGACTCAATTGACCTTGAACCGCCCCATGATCGCGCTGACGCGGCTATTGGCTTCCAGTAACTGGCGGGTGTTCAACTCGCTGGCCTGGCCGCTCTGGACCAACTCATCGACCATGTGGCGGATCTGCACCATGCTGCGGTTGATCTCTTCGGTGACCGCGCTTTGCTGTTCAGCGGCAGTGGCGATCTGAGTGCTGAGGCTGTTGATGTGGCTGACCGAACCGGCCATTTCGTCCAGACCCGAGTTGACCCGTGCCGTGGCGTCGGCGGCGGACTGGCAACTGGCCTGGGTGTTTTCCATGGCGCTGACTGAGGAACTCACGCCCTGGGTCAGGCGGGTCAACATTTCGTTGATTTCGGAAGTGCTGGCCTGAGTGCGTGCGGCGAGGGCGCGGACTTCATCCGCCACCACCGCAAAGCCGCGACCCTGTTCCCCGGCACGCGCGGCTTCAATCGCTGCGTTGAGGGCGAGCAGGTTGGTCTGCCCGGCAATCGCGCCGATCACGCCAAGGATTTCGGTGATGCGCTGGGCGTCCTGCTGCATGTTTTCAACTTTGTGTGTAGCGCTGGCGACCTCGTCAATCAGCGCGACCACGCTGTTGGTCGCTTCACCGACCACGACGCGTGAGCGATCGGCGTTCTCGTTGGCGCGCTGGGTGAACGCTGCGGTTTCGGCGGCGTTTTGCGCAACGCTTTCGGCGGTCGAGCTCATTTCGGTAATGGCAGTGACGGTCTGGTCGGTTTCCGAGGCGTGACGCAGCAGGATCTGGCTGGTGTGTGCCGAGGTGCGCTGCAGGTTGTCGAGGCTCGAAGCCATGGCGCCGGTGGCCTGAGTGACTTCGCCGATCATGTTTTGCAGGTAGGCGATGAAGGTGTTGACCGAATGGCCGATCGCACCGAGCTCGTCTTCAGCGCGAATGGTGATGCGGCGAGTCAGGTCGGCGTCGCCGCTCGACAGCGAGTCGATGTTGGCTTTGAGTGCTTTCATGCGCTGCACCAGCTTACGAATCGCGTAAACCTGCAACAGCACCAGCAGGATCACCAGCGGAATCTGGATCAGGCTCAGGCTGTTGAGCACATCGTCGCGCTGGGCGGTGAGCATTTTGGTGGGCAGGGCGGTGGCGAGGAACCACGGTGTGCCCTCGATAGGGCGCATAAAGAATGTCGCGGCTTCACCGTTGTTGTCGAACTCCACCCGTTGCGCTTTATCGCGATTCTGCAGGCCGGTCTTGATCTGATTGACGAAGGTTGAGCTGGCCGCCAGTTCGCTGATGTTCTTCAATACGATCGGGCCGCTGATGCGCGAGCTGTTGCTGATGATCTTGCCGTCAGCCTCAACGATGAGCATCTCGGCATTAAGGTCTTTTTCCTTGCGCGCTACCAGGTCGTTGAAGAAGCCCAGGGTCACGTCGATGGTCGAAACGCCCCAGGCACTGCCGTTCTTGTAGATAGCCATGGCGCAGTTGGTGCGCGGCTCGGCACTGGCATCGTCTTTATAGGCAGCGGCCCATGCGCACTGGCCGCGCGGGGTGGCCATGCCGCCCTTGTGCCAGCTCTGGTCGTAGTAGTTGGGTGCCGCATCGCTGTTCCAGAACGTATTGACCTTGAGCTGGCCCGAGGCGTCGCGATGCCAGAAGGTGCTGAACTTGTTGCGCCCGGCTTCACGCTGGCCGGGCAACGGCCAGATGCCGCCGCCGAAGACTTTCGGTTCGCCGTACTGATCCACCAGCCCTGGCAACACTACATCGATGGCAGCGCTGTCGAGCAGCGGGATGGTCTGAGTGATGCTGCGTTGCTGCGCCTGTACCTTGTTCAGTTCGCCCTGAATCTGCACCGCGACCTCGGCGATGCGGTTGAGCACGACCTTCTCTTCGGTATCGCGCAGGGTCGGCGCGACCAATTGGCTGATGCCGGCCACGGTCAGCACTGACAACAGCAGGATAAACAGAACCAGAAACAGCGTGTAGCGAGCCTGAATAGTGCGCAGTGCGGGCATGGAACTGATCCTTGAGCGGCTTTTTGTTGAACGGCGGGAATTGAAACAGGGCGGGTATGACAGCGTATCGTCGTTCTGCGCCGAAGCTTTAGGTGCTTGCGTACCTAAACAAATGCGTAGCGATGACCGGTTGGTTTCGCAATTGAGCCGCCGTGATCTGCGCTAAACAAGAATCTTCGTGATACGGCCGGACAGGTTCTAACCGAACTGGCGGCGCGGGCGTGGGTTGCGGCAAATCGACCGGGCGGCCTCAAGGTGGCCGATCCTGCAGCCAAAACGCCTCAGCGGCTGTAACATGAGCCTCCGTTTGTGTCGCGTTTACTCAGAATCCTCAGAGCAGGTGGCCTGCAAGCGGACACATTTCTACGTTTCAGGAAACCGCAATGACCCAGAAGCAACGCTTGATTTATTCGATTCTGATCGCTTTGTCCGTACTGGCGATCATGCTCGGCCTGTCCTGGCTGCAAAACGCCGGAATGATCACTGAAAAAACCTTCCAGTACGTCGCGATTGGCGTGGCAGTGATTGTGGTGGTGATCAATGGCGTAATGCGCCGCAAGGTCAAGCCCTGACGTTTATTCCACAGGCCTTATTCGTCGCTGAGAACCGCAGCAGCGTGCGGGTGCAGGCTGTAACTCTTGTCGGCGTTGAAGGTGATCACACCTTCGGCGCACAAGCGTTTAAGCACTTCGCGGACGCTGAGAAAAGACAACGGCACGTCCAGATCGAGCAACTGGCTATGCACACCGCGCACGCCCAAACGGCGATTGCTCTGTGCTGCCACCAGCAGCGCGTCGATGACTTTCAGCCGAATCAGGCTGGTGCGCAGGCCGAAACTCTTCAATAGAACGCGGATGCGCTCGTTGCCCGGACGCTCGCCGCGCTGGGTGAAATTGTCGGTGCGCGTACTCATGGAAACGCTCTGTGGCGTCTGGCTACCGTCCGATGGTAGTTGCGAGTTGTACATGCGATTACTCCTTTTCAGAGCCAGATCGGGAAAGGTTTTGTTGCGTTCTCTAAACAAGACGTTTCAGCACGACAAATCATGAAAGAAAAGATGTAGAAATTTCGTCGCCAATTCGTCCCAGCCTCGTGATGACGGCGCCGCCTCGGTGGTTTTCTCGCTAAATATTTTTTCTCAGCTTCGTTTCTTCGACAGGCTCATTGCGCGTGGACGCAGGGGCAACCGACCTTTCGATCAGGAGCGAGCGTGATTATTTCCAGGCAACTCACCGGGCTGGCCCTTGCCGGCACCTTATTCGGACTGAGCCTGTCGGCTCATGCACTGAGTCCGGCCACGGACACCCGCGCCGACATTCGGCGTACCAGTTTCGGCGTACCGCACATTCGTGCCGAGAACGAGCGCGGTCTGGGTTTCGGTATCGGTTATGCCTATGCTCAGGACAATTTGTGTCTGCTGGCCAATGAAATCGTCACGGTCAATGGCGAGCGTTCCCGTTACTTTGGTCCCGAACAGTTCACCGTTGAACAACGGGAAAATCGCGTGAGTGACGTGTTCTTCACCTGGCTCAACACACCTGCAGCGGTCGAAGCGTTCTGGCAGGCGCAACCGGCTCAGGTGCGTGATCTGGTAAGAGGCTACGCCGCCGGTTATAACCGCTATCTGGCCGAACGCCGTCAACAGGGACTGCCACAGCAATGCCAGGGTGAATGGGTGCGTGAGATCCACGCCGAGGATCTGGTCAAGCTGACGCGGCGCCTGCTGGCAGAAGGCGGGGTGGGCCAGTTCGCCGAAGCCCTGGCCGGTGCGACCCCTCCGCAATCCACTGCGCAGGTTCAGCGCAATGCTCAGGCCTTTCAATTGGCCGACGCACGTCAGCAGCGTTTCGCCCTCGATCGAGGCAGTAACGCCGTGGCGGTCGGCAGTGAGCGCTCGTTCAACGGCCGCGGCATGTTGCTGGCCAACCCGCATTTTCCCTGGGTGGGTGGAATGCGCTTCTATCAGATGCACCTGACCATTCCCGGCAAGCTGGATGTCATGGGCGCGGCGTTGCCGGGCTTGCCGATGATCAACATCGGTTTCAACCAGCATCTGGCCTGGACCCATACCGTCGACTCGTCGAAACACTTCACGTTGTATCGTCTGCAACTCGATCCGAAAGATCCGACCCGTTACCTGGTCGACGGCAAGTCGCTCGCGCTGAGCAGGCAGACAGTCACCGTGCAGGTCAAGCAGGCTGATGGCCAGGTCGTACCGGTGACGCGCGACGTCTACAGTTCGCAATTCGGGCCGATCGTGCAGTGGCCGGGCAAGCTCGACTGGGACAAGCAGTACGCCTACAGCTTGCGCGATGCCAATCTGGACAACGATCGTGTGCTCAAGCAGTGGTATGCGATGAACCAGGCCAACAGCATCTCGAATCTGCAGGACGCCGTGCACAGGATTCAGGGCATTCCCTGGGTCAACACTCTGGTGGTGGATGACAAAGGCCAGACGCTGTACATGAACCTCTCGGTGGTGCCGAATGTCAGCACCGACAAGCTGGCCAAATGCAGCGACCCACGCGCGGGCCTGCACATGATTGTTCTGGACGGTTCCAACAGCGAGTGTGCCTGGAATATCGATCCGCAAGCGGCGCAGCAGGGCATATTCGCCTCCAGTCAGTTGCCGCAGTTGCTGCGCAAGGATTTTGTCCAGCACTCAAACGACTCTGCGTGGCTGGCCAATCCGGCGCAACCGCTTACCGGCTATTCGCCGCTGATCAGCCAGGACGGACAACCGCTGGGCCTGCGCTCGCGATTCGCCCTGGATCGCCTGGGCAACCTGAGCAAAAAAGGCCCGCTGGGGATCAGGGATCTGCAAAGCATGGTGATGGATGATCAGGTGTACCTGGCCACGCAGGTCATGCCTGATCTGCTGAAGTTCTGCGCATCGGATCTGGGCAGCGATGCGGCGACACTAAAGCCTGCCTGCGTCAGCCTCAAAGCCTGGGACGGCCGCGCCAATCTGGATTCCGGGCTTGGCCTGGTGCACTTCCGGAACATCATGCAGGCGCTGCTTGAATCGCCGGACATCTGGCGCGTCACCTTCGATCCGGCTGATGCGCAAAACACTCCGCGTGGTCTGGCGGTTGAACAACCCGCTGTCGCCAAAGCGCTACGCGAGGCGATGCTGGCGTCGGTAAAACTGACTGGCAAAATGCGCCTGAAGCCGGACACGCGCTGGGGTGATATTCAAGTGGTCAGCAGCGGCGGGCAGCAAACGCCGATTCACGGCGGGCCGGGGACCCTTGGCATCTACAACGCGATGCAAAGCGTGCCCCGCGAGGACGGCAAACTGGAGGTGGTCAGCGGCACCAGTTATCTGCAAGTGGTGAGCTTCGACGAAAGCGGCCCACATGCGCAAGGGCTGTTGGCGTTCTCGTTATCAAGTGATCCGGCGTCGAAATACTCGCGCGATCAGACGGCGGCGTTTTCCAGAAAACAGTGGAGCGTTCTGCCATTTACCGAGCAGCAAATCCAGGCAGACCCGCAATATCAGGTGCAGACCATACACCAGGCACAAGAACAGGCAGGGAAGGTGGTAGCGCAGTAAAAGTTCATCACCTGAAACAAACGAAGGCCGCCTCCCGCAAGGGACGCGGCCTTCAGCTTTTCGAGGGACGTTGCGGCATCGAGTTGATCACCGGGTTACCTTCCTTGTTGCGGGTCAGGTAGACCGGCAGCACTTTCGGCAGGCTGTTGGCGAGGTTGTTCAACTCTTTGATGTTATAGACGCCGCCCACGCGGATCGCGCCGGTGCTGGTGTCGGCGAGCATCAACGGCTTGTCGAGGTAACGATTGATCAACGGCAGGGCGTCGTGAAGCGCAAGGTTGTCGAGCACCAATCGGCCGCTGCGCCAAGCCAGCGAGGTGTCGTTCGGGTAGGTCTGGCTGATTTGTGGCGTGTAGTCGCCATGTCGGTAGCGTGCCTGCATCGATGGCGTCAGGCGCAGACCGTCGCCCGGTAGATCGCGATTGCTGCTGACCAGCACCGAGCCTTCGATCAGATTCACCCGAACCTGGTCTTCATACATCCAGACATTGAAGCGCGTACCGGTCACACGGATCTTGCCTTCGCCGGCGCGAACCACGAACGGGTGTGCGGCGTCGTGACTGACGCTGAAAAACGCCTCGCCCTTGTTCAGGGTCACGCGGCGTTCATGTTTGTAATTGCTGTAGGTCAGGTCGGTGTTGAGGTTGAGTTCCAGCTGGCTACCGTCACTCAAAGTGATCTGACGGACATTGTCGGTGGCGGCGTAATGCTGATAACTGTTGGGCATCCAGCCCAGACTCCAGCCGGTGTAGGCCGCGAGCGGCAAGGCGAGGGCGCAGGCGCCGGCAATGACCGCGAACTTGGGCCATGAGCGCGAAGGCTTGCGTTGTGCTGCGAGTGCCTCGGGCTCGGTTCGCGGCAGATCTCCGGCGACCTCCCAGATCTCTTGCATGGCCTCGTATTCGAAAGCGTGCAAGGGATGCGCATCGTGCCACGCCTGGAACGCGCGACGCTCTTCGTCCGTGCAGTCAACGGCATGCAGACGCATGCACCACTGCGCGGCGGCATCGGTGATCGCATCGTATTCGGCTTCCGAAAGAGTGTCTTGGGTCATTGACTCGTCCTGATTTCGCTCATTCTAACCTCGCTGACCCGCTGCCGAGAACATCCGTCATGGCATTTACCCATCAACGTGGAACTTATTTTCCCCTGTGGCGCCCAAAAACACAGGAAGCAAGTGCCTACTATCCATAAATGGAGTGAAAAAATGATCAAACAGACATTCGCAGCCCTGATTGCCACCGCCGGTCTGCTCAGCGCCGGTGTCGCCCTGGCGGACAAGCCAGGCGCTGGCTGGATCACCATCGAAAAAGCCATCGAGGTCGCCAAGACCAAAGCCGGTTATGTCGAAGTCTATGAGATCGGTGCCGACAATGACGGCTACTGGGAAGGCGAAGGGCGCAAGGCCGACGGTATTGTTTACGAGTTCCGAATTGACGGCGCTTCGGGCAACGTGTTGCGTGATCAGAAGGACTGAGTCCTCACTGCTGGCTGTATAAAAAGTGCGCGGGTGTCGAACCTGCGCACTTTTTGTTTACGGCTCTGGTTGCGCGGATTGCGTCTGACTTGGGACAGAGACAGAGACAGGCACTGGGGCCGGTAAGGGTATGGCTGCCGGCAGCGGGTCCAGTTCTCTGCCGATATCACTCATCAGCAACGCGATCGAATCAGCGTTGGCCAGTACCACAGCAATGCGCGCCTCATCCGAGACGGTGCTACGAAAAGCGTTGCGGGCGTCTGCAAGGTTTTTGCTCTTGGTAAGTCGCAGAATCTTTTTGTAATCATCAGCGTGCGACGGCACCTGGTCCACACCGATCCAGGCGTTGCTGGCGTTTTCCACTGCGAACAGGCGTTCAGACGCTGTAGAGCGCGACAAGGACTTGCGCCTGAGTTCGAGATCATCTTTAAGCGTTTGCCCATCTGCAGTGCTCGTGTCAATCAGATCGGGATAGGGACTGATCGCGTCTACCCCCGCAAAATCTTCGCTGTCGCACACCAGATGCGACAGTTCGTGAATCAGCGTCACTGCCCGAGCGTGAGAATCGACGTTGAACCGTTGCGGCAAGTAGGCGGTATAGACATCCTGCTGCGGGTTGAAGAAGTTCTCGGTGAGGTGAACTATTTTTCGCTTGTCCTGTTTGAAGACGAATGCAACCGTGTTGTCGGAGTAACGGGAATTCAAACCAGCGAAAAACCGTTCGGTATGGAGTAAGTCATCTTTGGGGTCGGCCAGCTCATGGCAGAGGGGGATCAGCACTTTTTTGATGTTTGCAAGCAGAGCAGGTGTGACTTGCGAGACGTCGAAAATCCCCTTCAATACAGTTTCCAGGCGACTGCCGCCCAGGTTGTCGCGATATAAGGCCAGGTTGTGCAGACAGTTCAGTGCGTAGCGTCTTGCCCGGCCTATGGCTTGCTCGATGACAAAGGCCCTGGCGGGGTAGCGGCGATTGATCTGTGCCATCCCTTTGGCCTGAATATCCATTTCTATCCAACGGCTTGTCTCGACTTCGATTTGTACGAGATCGCGCCGCTTCGATCGGCACAAGTGAACGGGGTTGCCGGTCCGCGCAATCACCAGCCTTTGGTTTTTCTCTTCGAGAGCAGGCCCTCTGCCACCCTGCTTGACCTGCAAATACCAGGTTTTCTCAGACTCGACCACCGGGTAGACCTTGCCAGCAATGGCCGCATATTTCTGGGTTGTCGACGTGTCTCCATACACCAGCTTATTGCTCTCGAGTTTGAGACTTTGCAGCGCTTTGCTGGTTTCAAGTGACTGTAGCTCCACCCGAGCGGTTGAAACGGGTGACACTTTCGCCCATCGAGCGGCAACTTTGGCTATTGTGTCTGCGTCGGCAGCAGGCTGAGCTTGTGGCGCAAAGTCGTCGGTGGCCGTTTCTGCTTCTGCTTCCCAGGACAAGCGGCCCAGACTGAACAGGGATATCGCGCCGGCTATAAAGTTTTTCAGACCGTCCGCCCAATGGTGATTTTGAAGGGCTTCGGCAGAGGCCTTGAAGTCTTGGTAGCTTTGCCAAAGGAAAAACACAGACGCGAGCTTCGCCGGCAACAAGTGGGGTACCAGGCGCACGCCTTTACTGAACAGAATTTTCGCCGCTTCCCAATCCGACTGGGCATTGATCTGTGGCTGGCTACCGAGCAGGTGCGGCACGAGACTGAGCGTGTCCTTGTGAAACAGCTCAAGCGCATTATCGTTGACGGCTGTGCTTTGAAGCGTGATCTCGCTGGGTTTGCCAATCGTGGTTTGCAACAGGTTCCTGAATACGGCCTGCTGATCCTCTGGCAGACGCCTGATGATCAGATCCTGGAAAGGCCCGGGGGTGTTCAATGCTTCGATCAACTGCGCTTCGTTTTCAAATTCACGCAATACGAACTTGGAATAGGGCGCATACACGACCCGTGGCCCCGTTTGTCCCGCGCCCGGCCCGATGACGTACAGGCCGAGGGCGTCAGCGGAGGCGGCGCCGGAGGTTTTGATCAACGAGAGTGGGCTGACGATGGCATGTGCTCCGTCGACGGTGGCACGGGCAATCCCGTCCGGCATATCGAGTATTTGGCAGATGTAGTCGTAACCGCTATCGGACAGTTGCTGTTGCAGCTTCAACGTGTGCGCGTGCTGCATCAACTGCCAGGGTAATTGGCGGAGGAATCGTTGTTTGCTGAGGCGCGCAGCCTCAGTGTCGCCCGACAGCGCTTCGGTCACCTTGCGCGTATAAGTTGTGGCGACTTCCAGCGATAGCAGCAGTTGACGCACGGCGGCCTGATCGAAGTTTTTCGGTAACGCCGTGGCTGTTTTTGCGGATACTGAAAAACCTGTGTCCTGCACGATGTTGTAGTGATGCTGGGCAAATTCCAGCAGGTCGCAGGCTGGGCCGGCAAGCGTCAGGTTAGGGGTGATCTGGATGTCTTGAGGACGGAGCCGGTTATTGGGGAATCTGGCATCGAGCAGTGTCTTCAGTGTCTGCTCCACGTGAGTGGCCAGAGTCGGAACGCCTTCAATGAAGTCCTTGCCATCGATAAAGGCTCGCCGCACCTCATCCAGCAGTGCAAGTTGCGTGCGCTGTTCCTTCACCGGGGCCATGCGCAACCAGTCGGGGTAGTCCCGATGCCGGGAAACGGAACGAGCGATATCGATGGCCCGCAGCAAATTGGTATCGATGACGTTGGCTTTCATTTGCTTGAGAAACTTCGCCAGCGTGTCTTGGTCCTTGATGCAAATCCGCAAAAATTCACACTCGGCCATGTAATGGTCAATGGCCGATTGCATGCGATCGCTTGACACGCTGCCGTCAATCAACTCGAAAGTGCCGAGCGTGTACGGCTGATCCAGGCGACGCAGCTTCGCTGGCAGATTTTCCAGCAAGGTTGAACTCAGGTTTGTGTCGTCTAGCCTTCGTTGCAATTGCTGGCGCGCAACGGCGATGTCGGCGAACGACTCGAGGCCATTAGCCGGCGTCCACAGAATGGCGCGGCCGGAATGCGCGACGTCCAGGCCGCCGCGTTCGGTCAGCAACACACAGTAGGCAAGCGGCAATGCGTCAGTCTGGCCTTCGCATTTCAAGGACATTGTCCAGGCGTCCGGGCGAAAGCCATTGAGCGACCGGCGTTCGGCGCGGGTGGCGTGGGCAGTGTCGAATACGGTTTCGATGATTTTTCGTTCGGCCTGCGGCCATGAACCATTGAGGTTTCTCAGGTGTGCTTCAGCGCGAATTCCCGCCTGGTAAGCCTGCGCCAGTTTCCACAGCATGCTTTCCACGAAGCCGCGCTGTTCACCGCTGCTTGCAGTCGGTTGATTGTTGAATTCATCAGTGAGGGGTTTGAGCCGTCCTTGAAGCTCTTTCGTCAATTGCGCCGCCTTGTCTGCCTGCACCAGTGATGATGGCGGAGCGCTGGAAAACGACGGCCGGGTGCTCCAGCGCTGATTGACGTCGAGTTTGAGCAGGCGCTGATGGATCATCGAGCGGATATCCAGCGCCTTGTCGAACAGTGCATGAATGTCTCTGGTACGTTCACTCTGGCGAAATTGCTGCAAGGCAAACTCGACGTTTTGCCGTTGTTTGGTGACGATGGCCTCGAACAAGGTAGCCATTATTTCGCCTCCGATGTTTTCGCCTGACACCTTGGCGTTGGTAAAACCAAGGTAGTGATCGCGCTCCTCCAGACTCATCAGCCCATACAGTTCGTCTTCATGCCCTGCAGTATCGAGTTTGGTGCTGAGCGTCTCTTTGAGATCGGCATAGTTGGTCAACACTTGCAGGCCCTCGCTGGGGGTGTAGAGATAAGCCTTGTCATGATTGATCATCAGCGAGCCGGCCAGCTCGACCTGAGTGGCGGCCTCGCGCAGACACACGGTTTCGAAGGTGGGCCTGCGTACGGCCACGTTCGGCTCACGGATCAGACTGTGGAGCGCATCGAACTCGCTGGCGCTGAGGATTTGTGTCTCGCGCTTGATCATCAGATCGGCGCGTGCCTGGTCCTGCAAAGCCTGGCTGAACAATGTCCGTCTCGGCCCCCCTTCCAATGAGGCGGCATTCCAGTAGCTCTCGAGCTGACGAAACAACAGCATGATCAGTTTGCCCGACGCGGTCTTGATCGCTGTTTCCCATGCTGATTGATCATCCGTGGCTGGGAGGCGGGCAGGATTGGAGAACTCAATGGTCTGACCTTGCGGCCATTGCTGACGGCGAAAGTGCAGCAGCAGCGCTGCACTGAGCGAAAGCGATTCGACCCAATGCCTGGTTTCTCCGGAAGAGGGCGCTATATCCACGTAAAAATTGACCCGGGTGTCACTCTGTCGCAAGTCGCCAAAGTGCCCTTCGAGTCGTTCATCGAGAATCTTTTCCAGCAGGGAGGCGAGCGACGGCAGGCGCTTGAGTTCGTCAAGCAAGTCGCGCGAACAGGCTTGCTGAGCGAGAGTGATCGAGTTTTGTTGCTCCTCGAATACATCGCCTTCGATCGTTTCGCGGGTAACGCTGATAACGCTTTTTTCCACCAGTTCCTTGCGCTGCGAAGCGCTGAGGAACGCCAACAGATCGTCCTGTTCATCGGCATTGTCCAGGCGCGTCTGCAACGCCTGCGTCAGCGCTTCGTCATCGCTGTATTTCTTCAGCCCGTCGTAGGGGGTGTAGAGAAACATGCCGTCGTCGTCCGGGCCGCAGCCGAGAATGAAGCTACCGGCCAACGGTACGGGCAGTTGCTTGTCGGCGTTAAGCAGAATTCGCTCGGCGAGCATTGGCGGGGTCTGTTCGCTACGCAGAGCGTGGGTGGCCAGTTGCACGTGCGCGAGCCAACTGAAGTCTTTGCTGTTCAGACCATGGGCTTTGGCCAGATCAGCATGCAGGCCGGGGGATTTCAAAATCTCGGGAAACAGCAGAGGTGCGGTCGAACTGGACATCATAAGGCTCTGAACGGGGCGCCATCGGGCAGGGACTCAACCATAGATCCACGACCGCGAGCACTGGCGGTATTCAGTTACCGCACTTGCCAACGGTAAATGTGTGTTCGCCAGCATCAGCATTGTCGTTCAATCCAAGGGTTGACAGCCGACAGCTCTGGCGCGGTTAATCGGTGGTCAAATCGACCGTACGCTGTTGTTCCCTCCAATAATCATTCTGGAGCTTCAGATGTCTGCGCCACACGATCATGGTTCGTCCTCGTTATCCGTCGAAGCACTCACGCAACTGCTGGAAACGATTTTTCTACGCCACGGCACCTCCAGCGAAGTCGCCCGGGTGCTGGCCGCCAACTGCGCCAACGCCGAACGCGATGGCGCCCATAGCCACGGTGTATTCCGCATTCCCGGTTATGTCTCGACCCTGAAGAGTGGCTGGGTCAATGGCCATGCCGTGCCCCAGGTTGAAGACGTCGCGCCCGGGTTTGTCCGCGTCGATGCCGGCAATGGCTTTGCCCAGCCGGCATTGGCGGCGGCCCGATCGCTGCTGGTGGAAAAGGCTCGTCACGCCGGGATCGCGGTGTTGGCGATCCGCAACTCACATCATTTCGCCGCACTCTGGCCGGACGTTGAACCCTTCGCCGACGAAGGTTTGGTGGCGTTGAGCGTGGTCAACAGCATGACCTGCGTGGTGCCCCATGGTGCTGACAGACCGCTGTTCGGCACCAACCCGATTGCCTTCGCGGCGCCAAGAGCCAATGCCGCGCCGATAGTCTTTGACTTGGCCACCAGCGCCATTGCCCACGGTGATGTGCAGATCGCTGCGCGCAACGGCGAAAGGCTGCCGGCCGGCATGGGCGTTGATAGCCTCGGCCAACCGACCCAGGATCCCAAGGCAATTCTCGAAGGCGGGGCGTTGTTGCCGTTTGGCGGGCACAAGGGATCGGCGCTGTCGATGATGGTCGAGTTGCTGGCGGCGGCGTTGACCGGTGGCAATTTTTCGTTCGAGTTCGATTGGTCCAACCACCCTGGCGCGAAAACCCCATGGACTGGCCAACTATTGATCGTCATCGATCCGAGCAAAGCGGCGGGGCAAAGTTTTGCCCATCGCAGCGAGGAACTGGTGCGGCAGATGCACGGGGTCGGGCTCAAGCGCCTGCCGGGGGATCGGCGGCATTTGCAGCGCGGTCGATCAATGACGCAAGGGATTGTCCTGGATGAGCAGACGTTGCGGCAGTTGCGCGAGTTGGCGGGAGAATAGTTCGCGCAGGCATAAAAAAAGCGAACCGCAGGGTTCGCTTTTTTTTAACGCTGGATTCAGCGACGGCTGAGCAGCAGGCCCACCACAAGGCCGAAACCGGCGGAAACCGCCACGGTCTGCCAAGGATGACCACCGATGTAGTTCTCGGTGGCTGCAACGGCGGGTTTGGTGCGGTCGCGCACGCTGGACACCGAATCCAGCGCCAGCTGCAGTTTCTGAGCAATTTGTGCACGCAGCGTTTCCGCCTCTTCGCCTACCAGTGAAGCGCTGCTCTTGAGCAGTTTGTCCGATTCTTCGATCAGAGCCTGAAGCTCGCTGAAAGCTTGATCCTTGATTTGCTCTTCGGCAGCTTGCGAGGCAGTTTTACGGGCCATTGGATGACTCCTTGCAGGTGAATGGACAGTGACCAATGGAGTGTAGCGGCAGGCGAAAAGTTGCATGTCATTCGCGGACAAGGGAAAAACCTGCACCGGAGATTTCCGCCGAGCGTGTAAGATGTCGCCATTTTACGCAGCAGGATAAATCCCCATGAGTTTCAATCTGGCCGACAAATCCCTCGCAGAGCGCGCCGCGCTGGAAGATGAGAAATCCCGTCTGTTCGAACTCTGGCAGAACAATTTGGGTAAAGCCAAAGGCGAAGCCGCGCGCCTGTTTGGCGAACGCTCCAAACGCAAGGGCAAATGGGCCGAGTGGGTTCGCGCCGAACTCGACGGCATGTCGCCGCCGGAGTTCGCCAACATGGTGCGCAGCGAAGTCAATCGCCTGATGGCGGCGAACAAGTAAACCGCTTCACACCTGGCTGAACGTGACGGCAATCGCCTCGCGAACCTTGCCCAGCACCGGATCGATCTGCGTGCTGGTGCGCCAACCCAGTTCCACCGGATAGCGCGGCAACGGCAAAGGGCAGGGCAGCAATGCCAGCCCGCTCAGCGCTGCGATGCTTGCGGCAGCATGGGTTGGAATGGTTGCTACGGCCTGACTGCCCTTGAGCAGAAACGGCAGCGCGGCAAAATGCGTGGTTGACGCGCAGACCCGGCGGCTCAATCCCACTGCCGCCAAACCCTCATCGGTGATGCCGATAAAGCCTCCCGACGACACCAGAATGTGCTCGCGCACAACGAACTCCTGCAACTCGATGTGCTGCTGGCCGGCCGCGAGACTGGCCGGGTCGACGAGGCACGCGTAGCCACCTTCGCCCAACACTTGACGGCTGAGCAGGCGCTCGGCAAACCCGCCAGCGGTAATCGCCAGGTCGATGCTGCGCTCCATCAGCGCGCGGGCGACGATCTGGCTATGGGTCTGGCGAAAGATCAGCCGCAGTTTCGGCGCGCGCCAGGCGATTTCCTCGATCAAGTGGCGACCGTAGGCAATTTCGAAATCATCCGACAGACCAATCGCAATCGAACGCCCGTCGTATTGATTGGCCGCTGGATCGAGCATGGCCAGACTTTGTCGGCATTTGTTCAGGGCATCGCTGATCACTGGTTTCAGCTGATTGGCTTGCAGGGTCGGCGCCAGTCCGCGCCCGGTGCGGACGAACAACTGATCGCCATAGACCTCGCGCAAACGGCGCAACGCCGCGCTGACTGCCGATTGCGTCACGCCCAGGCGCAGTGCGGCGCGGCTGGCGCTGGACTCCTCGTGCAGTGCCTCGAAAACTTTCAGCAGGTTCAGGTCGATGTCGGCGATATTCATTTGGCTCATATCATTCAGCAGCGGGCAGGGCTTTATTCATGATCGCGTGCCGCTGGAGAATCAGCAACACCTGAACCTGTTGGAGTAACACCATGCCCAAATCCATTGTTGCCGCGCTGCAGATCGGCGCTTTGCCCGGCGGTAAAAGCGAAACTCTCGAACAGATCCTGAGCTGGGAAGACGCGATCCGTGACGCCGGCGCTGCGCTGGTGGTGATGCCCGAGGCCTTGCTTGGTGGCTATCCGAAAGGCGAGGGCTTCGGCACTCAATTGGGCTACCGACTGCCCGAGGGGCGTGAGGCCTTCGCGCGTTATTTCGCCAATGCCATCGATGTGCCCGGCGCCGAAACCGAAGCGCTGGCCGGATTGTCAGCGCGCACCGGGGCCAACCTGGCGATCGGTGTCATCGAGCGCGCCGGCAGCACGTTGTATTGCACAGTGCTGTATTTCGACCCGCAGGCCGGGCTGATCGGCAAACACCGCAAGCTCATGCCCACCGGCACTGAACGACTGATCTGGGGCAAGGGTGACGGCTCGACGCTGCCGGTGTTCGACACTCAGGTCGGCAAGCTCGGCGCGGTGGTCTGCTGGGAAAACATGATGCCGCTGCTGCGCACGGCGATGTATGCCAAGGGTGTTGAGGTCTGGTGCGCGCCGACCGTGGATGAGCGCGAGATGTGGCAGGTCAGCATGCGGCACATCGCTCATGAAGGCCGCTGCTTCGTGGTCAGCGCTTGTCAGGTGCAAGCCTCGCCGAATGCGTTGGGCGTTGAGATTGCCAACTGGCCGGGCGATCGCCCGTTGATCGCCGGCGGCAGCGTGATCGTCGGGCCGATGGGCGATGTCCTGGCGGGACCGTTGCGTGGCGAAGCGGGGTTGCTCACGGCACAAATCGACACCGATGAATTGATCCGTGCGCGGTATGACTACGATGTGGTCGGCCACTATGCGCGGCCGGATGTGTTTGAGTTGACCGTCGATGAGCGCGCGAAGCCGGGGGTGCGGTTCAACTCCTGACCTTTGAGCTCCCACAGGGGGCAGTGCCCGGATCTGAAACAGTCACCAGCACGTTTTACCATGTCGCCGCACTCGCCTTGGGCAAACTCAACTTGCCGCTGTCGGTAAAGCGCATCGTGCCAAACACTCCGCCAGCCAGCTTGCCGCGCAGCACGTAGGGCAGGTTGTCGAGGCTCTGCGTCTGGCTCAGGCCCAACGTTTGGCGCAGGAACGAGAACGCCGAGACGCTGACCGGCACCGTGACAATCGCTTCAGAGAAACGCGGTATCGTGCCGCTCTGATCGCTCACGCCCGAGGCCAGTGGATGACCATTGACCTCCAGGTCCAGCGCGACGCCGTTGTAGTCGATCGCGGTCTCATTTGGATTCTGCACCCGCAGCTTGATGGCGAATCGCACTTCCAGTTCCTGGCTCGGCAACGGTTCGAGGCCGACCACATTGATGTTCACCGGATCGCGATTGGGGAACAGCGCGCAGGCACTGAGCGACAGCAGCAGGAGCGACAGGATGACGGCGTGAACGCGGCGCATAAAAATCTCTCGACAAAAAAGGGCTGAACCGTCGCCGGTGCAGCCCTTTTTTTCGAGGCGCGACGTCAGCGGTTCAATGGTGCGACACCCGCCGCCTGGCCGGGTTCAGCTTTGGCGGTGACGTCGGGGTTTTCCATGACCTGCAGAATCGACGCTTCCGGGTCGAAATCGTCTTCTTCCAGCTCAATGAATTCTTCGGGCAGGAAGATGTTCAGCACGATAGCGCACAACGCACCGACGGTGATCGGCGATTCGAAGATGTTGCGCAGCGCCTGCGGCAGTTCACGCAACACTTGCGGTACCGCCGCGATACCCAGGCCCATGCCCAGCGAGATCGCCACGATCAGCATGTTGCGCCGATGCAGGCCGGCCTCGGCAAGGATCTTGATCCCGGCCACGGCGACGGTGCCGAACATCACCAGCTCGGCGCCGCCAAGCACCGGTTTCGGCATCAATTGCAGCACCGCGCCGATCATCGGGAACAACCCGAGAATCACCAGCAATCCGGCAATGAAGAAGGCAACGTAGCGGCTGGCCACGCCGGTGAGCTGAATCACGCCGTTGTTCTGCGCAAAGGTCACCATCGGCATGCTGTTGAACACCGCTGCCATGGCCGAGTTGAGCCCGTCGGCGAGCAGGCCGGATTTGATTCGGCGGATGTACAACGGGCCTTTGACCGGTTGCCGCGAAATCATCGAGTTGGCGGTCAGGTCGCCGGCCGCTTCCAGTGGCGAAACGAGGAAAATGACCGCCACCGGCACGAACGCCACCCAGTCGAAATTGAAGCCGTACTTGAACGGCACTGGCACGCTGACCAGCGGCACCTCGGGCATCGCAGCGAAATCCACCGTGCCCATCAACCAAGCCACTACGTAGCCGAGGGTAAGACCGATAACAATCGCGCCCAGACGCAGAAACGGCACGTCGACGCGGTTCAACACGACAATGGTGCCAATTACCAGCGCCGCCAGAAACACATGGCTGGCAGCGCCGAGGTCAGGTGCGCCGAAGCCGCCGGCGATGTCGGTCATCGCCACTTTGATCAGTGATAAACCCATCAGGGTGATGATCGTGCCGGTCACCACCGGCGTGATCAGCATGCGCAGCTTGCCGATGAATTGGCTGAGTACTACTTCGATGAATGCAGCGAAGAAACACACGCCGAAGATGGTCGAGAGGATTTCGTCAGTGCCGCCGCCGCGCGCCTTGACCATGAAACCGGCGCTGAGAATCACGCTGATAAAGGAAAAACTGGTGCCTTGCAGGCAGAGCAGGCCGGAGCCCACCGGGCCAAAGCGCTTGGCCTGGACAAACGTGCCGAGGCCGGAGACGAACAGCGCCATGCTGATCAAGTAAGGAATTTCACTTTGCAGGCCCAGCGCGCCGCCCATGATGAGGGTCGGGGTGATGATGCCAACGAAACTCGCCAGCACGTGCTGCAGCGCGGCGAACACCGTGGCGGTCAGGTGTGGACGGTCGTTGAGGCCGTAGATCAGGTCGTTGTTGCGCGGGGTTTTATCGGAGGCGGTCATGGTCAGGTGCGCGCCGCGAGGCGGAGCCGGGTCAGAAAATGGGTGCGCAGAATGCCGCAAGCGGACGGCAAGGGCAACGAGCAATAACTGCCTGAAAGGTCAGGTTTTACTGCCTCTCCCTTGTTCTGATCGTTGCCATGCTCCGCGTGGGAATGCAGCCCGGGACGCTCCGCGTCCCTTCCAGAGCTGGAACGCGGAGCGTCCCTTGAGGCATTCCCACGCAGAGCGCGGGAACGATCAAGCGTGCCTCGACCGGCAATGGAAAAGCGCCCGTGGCATTGGCATACTCCCGCGCATGACTTTCGACTCCCCCCTCAGTGCCTGGCAATACGCCGTTGAACACAAGGGTTTCATCCAGGATGAAGCCCAGGAACACGCGGTCTGGGCCTTGCAGAAATGCCACGAAGCCCTGCATGCCGGCGTCCGTTCGGTCAACGGCGTGTACCTGTGGGGGCCGGTCGGGCGCGGCAAGACCTGGCTGATGGATCAGTTCTACCAAAGCCTGCGGGTGCCGGCGCGGCGACAGCACTTTCATCACTTCATGGGCTGGGTGCATCAGCGTTCGTTTCAGCTGAGCGGCATCGCCGATCCGCTGCGCGCCCTGGCCAGAGAACTCGCCGCCGACGTGCGCGTCCTGTGTTTCGATGAGCTGTTCGTCAATGACATCGGCGACGCGATCATTCTCGGGCGACTTTTTCAGGTGATGTTCGACGAAGGTGTGGTGGTCGTCTGCACATCCAACCTGCCGCCGGACGAGCTGTACGCCGATGGTTTCAATCGCGACCGTTTCACTCCGGCCATTGCGGCGATCAAGGCGCATATGCAGGTGGTCGCGGTGAATGGCGCTGAGGATCATCGCTTGCATCCGGGCACGATCGAACAACGCTATTTTGTCCGCACAGCCGATTCGCCAAGCGCGCTGAGGGCTGTTTTCGAAGGGCTGATTGCGGGGGAACGCAGCAGTGAAGATCCCGTCGCCGTCGGCCATCGCATGCTCAACGTAGTAAAGGCCAGTGAATCCATTCTGTGGTGCCGTTACCACGATCTGTGCGAGCAGCCTTTTGCCGCCATGGACTTCATCGCTCTGTGCGATCGCTACCGGGCTATTCTGTTGAGCGAAGTGCCAAACCTCAGCGCGCAGAAGCGCGAGGGGCGCATCGCCCGCGGCACCGAGGACGGCGCCGAGCGCGTGGTCGCCGGCGATCGGGAGCTGCCGCAGTTGTCGGTGCATGACGACGGCGTGCGCCGCTTCATCGCGCTGGTCGACGAGTGTTACGACCGCAAAGTGCCGCTGTACGTCGAGGCAAGCGTGCCAATGCACGCGCTGTACACCGAGGGTTACTTGCAATTCCCGTTTCGCCGCACGCTAAGCCGCTTGCAGGAGATGCAGTTGCAGCGTTTCGCCGAAGTTTGAAAGAGGAGGGCGCACAGATGAGCCAACCGTTGTCCCATCATTTGCTGACCATGGCCTACCAGAATGCCTGGGCCAACCATCGCCTGGCCAAGGCCTGGATCCAGCTTGAGGCCACAGAACTCGCGGCGCCACGGGTAAGCTTCTTCCCGAGCATCCGCCTCACGCTTAATCACATCCTCACCTGCGACTGGTTCTATGTCGACGCGTTGGAGCGCGAATTGCGCGGGCACGAGCCGCACCCGGATTGCTACGTTTTCTTCAATGCAGACGAGCCGTTTACCGATGCTGCGGCGCTGCGTGTAGAACAGGCCCGCGTTGATCGCCGGCTGATTGCCTATTGCGAGCAACTGCGCGATACCGATCTGGCGAGAATCGTCACCATCGCCCGCGATACGCCGCAGCATGACAGCCGCCTGCGTATGCTCTCGCACCTGTTCGAACACCAGATTCATCATCGCGGCCAAGTGCATGCCATGCTCAGCAGCACGACGGTGAAGCCACCGCAACTGGATGAATTTTTCTGTGTCGGCGAAAGCACATTGCGCGCCGAAGACTTCGCCGAACTGGGCTGGACTGAAGAACTTATCTGGGGCCACTGACCGCGAAAGATCGCAGCCTCGTTGCACTCGTCAACTCCTGCACATATCGGACCGTAGGCGCTGACGAGTGCAACGAGGCTGCGATCTTTTGATCTTCAGCTTTTCAAGTTGCCCTCTCAGGCGCACCCAAGCTAATGTCCCCCCTAGGCCTTCCAGCTAGCACCTTGCGCGCCGGGGCTCCTTGTTTATCGGGGATGGAAATGGATTCCGTAGAAATACTTGTACTTCAGGCCAGTTACACCAACCCGGTGCACGCTGAAGCCATCGGCATCGTGCTCAACCACTACGCCGAAGATCCCATGGGCGGCGGTCACCCGATCTCGCCCGAACTGCTGCAACGCCTGCCCGAAGAACTCGCCCGCCGCCCGCATGCCTTCAGCGTGCTGGCCTTCGTTGGCGGCGAACCGGCCGGGCTGGTCAACTGTTTCGAAGGCTTCTCGACCTTTGCTTGCAAACCGCTGGTCAACGTTCACGATGTTGCCGTGGTCGGCAAATTCCGCGGCCTGGGGCTCAGCCAGAAAATGCTGCAGAAGGTTGAAGAGATCGCCCGCCAGCGTGGCTGCTGCAAAATTACCCTGGAGGTGTTGGAAGGCAATACTGTGGCGCAGGGTTCATATCGCAAATTCGGCTTTGCGCCGGGGATGTTCAATCCGGATCACGGACGGATGCTGTTCTGGACAAAGGATTTACCGGCCTGAAAGGCCCGCCAATCACCGGCCCGGACATAAAAAAAAGGCGCCCAGGGCAGGGCGCCTAAATATCATCTCCCTGGCCAGAGCGGAGCCACGGGAGGTCCATCGGTTGCTCGGTAAAGCTCAGTCGCGATAAGACTCGGTTACCTGCGCCGTCTGGTCAGCAGGAACGCGAGTTTCTTTCGCGTTGGCATCGGCCTTCTGCTCGCTTTGTGCGTGCTGGACCGGGAAATTGCTGTAGTGATAACGCATGCGCTCGGCACCGCCTTCAGCGAAGGCGCTGGTAGAGCCGACAGCGAGCAGGGCGGAGAGGATGACTCTGGTGGTTTTCATATTGCCTCCTACTGAACAAGTGGGAGTCGGTTCGTCCTTGAAGCAGACCGCGATAGAGAGTCTGGGTCGCGACCATTAACAATGGGTTAACGCTCGCTCAGCGCTATATTGCGGCGTATTACAGAAACACCATGACCGGCGGGCACAAAAAAGGGCCTTGCGGCCCTCTGTCGTTTTACTTCTGCGCTACTTCCGCAGGAACAGGGTGCGGCGGCTTCATCAGACTGAAGTCAATCAACGCCCGCCTCGGCGCCTGATACGGGTCACCAATCAGCAGCTTGCGCGGTACGAAGCTGTCGCTGACCAGGCTTTTGCTGCGATCCAGCTCATCGGAGCTCAACCCGGCCAAGTCCGCCCAGGTGTGAATGAACTGCGAGCTGCTGTACGGGCGGCTGAGGTCGCCGGCGAAGTTCCAGTCGTGGTTTTCCTTCCACTTCGGCGAGGCCCAGGCCATGAACGGAATGGTGTACATCGGCGCAGTCGGTTTGTTTTCGTTGCGACCCAGGGTGCTGTGGCCGGCTGAGTCGAAGACGTCTTCGCCGTGGTCAGAGAGGTAAAGCAGGAAGCCATTCGGGTCGGTTTTGGCGTAGTCCCTGATCAGGCTCGAAACCACGAAATCGTTGTACAGCACAGCATTGTCGTAGCTGTTGTAGGTCGGTACCTGATCGTCACGTACGCCGGCCGGTACGCCCTGGCGATCCTTGAACTTGTCGAACGTCGGTGGATATCGGTACTGGTAGCTCATGTGCGTGCCGAGCAAATGCACCACGATCAGCTTGCGCGGCGCTGCATCGGCCAGCGCTTTGTTGAACGGCTCGATGACGTCGCCATCGTACTGGGCCGAGTTCTGGTTGCGGTTGTTGTTGAGATACACCTGCTCGTCGGCCTGTTCGGAAAAGGTCGTGAGCATGGTGTTGCGCTTGGTCATGGTCTGCTGGTTGGTGATCCAGAAAGTCTTGAAACCGGCCTGTTTCATCACGCTGACCAGCGACGGTGTCGACAGGTACAGGTCGGGATTCTGCTCGTCGGCAAAGGTCAGCACCTGCTGCAACGCTTCGATGGTGTAGGGGCGCGGTGTGATGACGTTGTCGAAGATCGCCAGTTGATCCTTGAGCTTGTCCAGTTCCGGCGTTGTATTGCGCGGGTAACCGTAAAGGCTCATGCGCTGGCGATTGGTCGATTCACCGATGACCAGCACCAGCGTCGCCGGCTGACCGGCCGAAGCGTCCTTGAGGTTTTTCAGCGGTGGGATCTTGCTCGCGCTGTCGAGCATGCCTTGCATGTCCTCGAGCGTTTCCAGATAACGGTGATAGGCAACGGCCATCTGCCACGGCACGGCAGGCTCGATGCGGGTTTCGAATTTCTCGAAGCCTTCGGCAAAGTTGCCCATGCGCATCGTCTGTTTGATGAGCGGGTAGCCGGCCACGGCAATCACGATCGCGGTAGCGGCAACCAGCGCGCGACCACGGGGCATGTACACCGGGCGCAGCCGCGTCCACAGGAAGTACGCGACCGCGGTATGGGCGAGGAACGCCGGGATCATCCACCAGGCAAAGTATTGCGTCATGTACTCGCCGGCTTCCGACACGTTCGACTCGAACATGATGAAGATGACGCTCTGCGAGAACTCCTGCTGGTAAATGAAGAAGTAACCCAGACTGGCCATCGAGCAGCCCCACAACACCACACCGATGATCGCCGCAAGCACACGAGTCTGTTTGGGGAATACAAGCATCGGCGCCAGCCACAGCGCGCTCATCACGAATGCCTGACGAAATCCGGTGAAGCCGGAAGTGCCGGTCAGTTGGATCAGCAGTTGGGTAATGCCCGAGAAGTACCAGAAGAAGATGAACAGCCAGATGAATCCGGCCCAGTCGAAACCGCTCGCAGTCGTTTTGCTGCGTTTGAACAATGCCATTCAGCGCTCCAGCTCAATCATCAGACCCACGCCGGAAACGCTTCCATGACACCGACGAACAAGGCCGTACACGCAGGCACGGCCAGAATGGGGCGGAGTATCCCCAAGGGCATGTGAAAGATTTGTTAAGCGCCGCTTCGGATTTGTATCAGGCGGTCAGAGGGTGCAACGTGTCGGGAACGACGGGGGCCGTTCCCGAAGCAGGCGAGGATCAGGCGTGGGGTGCGCGCTGCACAACCGGACGTGGTTGCGGCTGCGAGCCCTGGGTCAGTGCGCGCAATTGCGCCAATTCGTGCTTCAACTGGTCACGCTCGTCTTTCAACTGGCGCAATTCATCGCGACGGATCGTAACGTAGAGGGTTTGTGGCGGCATTGCTGTGTGTACTGTGCCCATTGCTCACCTCGCAAATGGCGTGCATCAACTGTAAGTCACTCCTCGTTCCGAGGCGCTTGACTTACTATCGGCGCCAATTTTGATTTCTTTTGCCCTTAAAGGGAACTTTTTTATTTTTCATGGTCGGTGTGTCTTCGGCAGGATTCGGGGCGTTATCACTCTGGATCGGGCACAATGCCCGGAAACTTCATCGCAACGCTCTGGACTAACCTCCATCAGTCGCGTTGGGCTATAACCAATGACACACATTTATTTGTAGTAAGGAGCATCAGCACATGCAACTCGGGATTATTGGACTGGGCCGCATGGGCGGCAATATTGCGCGACGTCTGATGCTCAACGGGCACACCACCGTTGTTTACGATCGCAATACCGCTTTCATCGATAACCTGGTCGCCGAGGGCTCCACTGGCGTCGCCGACTTGCCAGCACTGGTTGCCGGCCTCGACAAGCCGCGCGCGGTCTGGGTCATGCTGCCGGCGGGCGCACCGACCGAAGACACCATCAACACCCTGAGCGAACTGCTTGAGCCCGGCGATACGATCATCGACGGCGGCAACACCAACTACAAGGACGACATTCGTCGCGCCAAGACGCTGAACGAGAAGGGCCTGCACTACATCGACGTCGGCACCTCCGGCGGCGTCTGGGGCCTGGAACGCGGCTATTGCATGATGATCGGTGGCGACGCCGAAACCGTGCAGCGTCTCGATCCGCTGTTCGCCGCACTGGCGCCGGGCATGGGCGACATTCCGCGCACCAAGGATCGCAAGTCCGATGACCACCGCGCCGAGCATGGCTACATCCACGCCGGTCCCGCAGGCGCCGGGCACTTCGTGAAGATGATCCACAACGGTATCGAGTACGGCATGATGGCCGCGTTCGCCGAGGGCTTCGACATCCTCAAGACCAAATCCAGCGAACGCCTGCCGGAAGATCAGCGTTTTGATCTCAACGTGGCGGACATCGCGGAAGTCTGGCGTCGTGGCAGCGTGGTTTCGTCGTGGCTGCTCGACCTGACTGCCGATGCGCTGGCCAGCGATCCGAAGCTCGACGGTTTCTCCGGCTCGGTAGCCGACAGCGGCGAAGGTCAATGGACCATCGAGGCGGCCATGGAGCAAGCCGTGCCGGTGCCAGTGCTGTCCAACTCGCTGTTCTCCCGTTACCGCTCGCGCGGGCAGGGCACCTTCGGTGACAAGATCCTGTCGGCACAACGCTTCGGCTTCGGCGGCCACGTGGAGACCGCGAAAAAATGACCCATACGATCCGCAGAAAATCCAAGGCAGAACCCGCACCACCGACGACGCTTTTCTTGTTCGGTGCCCACGGCGACCTGGTCAAGCGCTTGCTCATGCCGGCGCTGTACAACCTCAGTCGCGACGGCCTGCTCGACGAGAATCTGCGGATCGTCGGCGTTGATCACAACGCCATTACCGATGAAGCCTTCGCGCAAAAGCTTGAAGACTTCATCCGTACCGAAGTGGCGGCGAAGGTCGGCAAGGGCGATCAGATGCTTGATCCGGCCTTGTGGGCCAAGCTCGCCAAAGGTATCAGCTACGTCCAGGGCG
>Ga0308159_1001476_pt1 | contig 33597 bp, 24 predicted proteins | sample PhyCR1_FD_201040 | JGI IMG/M metagenome (GOLD analysis project Ga0308159, IMG submission 201040) | Phyllosphere microbial communities from UC Gill Tract Community Farm, Albany, California, United States - DLSLC.R1 | ecosystem: Host-associated > Plants > Phyllosphere > Unclassified | place: USA... | reverse complement strand
GCCCAGGAAGCAATGGAAAAACAGATCAGGATAAGCATGATCAGCTTAACCAGGATGCTGGCCTTTAAAAATAAATCAAAAATGTTCATGTCAGTCACTGCTTAAACTCCGCGACAATAGACTTAGGAAGCGCTCGTGGCTTCATTTGATGTTGATCGATGCAGGCAATCAAAACCTCTGCACTACACAGAAGATTGCCATGCGAATCTAGAATTCGTTGTGCAAAGGTGAGTGAAGCTCCCCGGATTGCGGTTATTTCGCTCTGGACGTCCAACAGGTCATCAAGACGTGCCGGTGCCAGATAATCAACCGTCATTCGGCGAACAGCAAAAGCGACATGTTCTTCCAGCAACTGGTGCTGATGAAAGTTGCGTTGACGCAACATTTCTGTGCGAGCCCTTTCAAAAAAGGCGACGTAACGGGCGTGGTAGACCACGCCGCCTGCATCGGTGTCTTCGTAATAAACACGGACAGGCCATCGGAACAACGAATTACTCACTCTACATCCCGTATTGCAATTTGACGGCCCTACTATACGCAACTGATTTGGCGTTTGGAATGGGTTGCAACTCTGGAATGAAAATAATTATGAGCCGATTCGGCACAATGAAATGACAGTGTCAGTGCTTTGTAAATCATGTAAAAAAAAGCGAGCTATCCGCCCGCTTCTTCTTTATGCCATTCGGGCAAGTCAGGTTGACCACGGCGTCGAAATTCCACGCCGTGGTGCAATCTATTGACGGCTTTTGGCGGCTTTGTTTTCTTCGCAGTGCTCAAAGGCCAGCGCGGTAATAATACCGAACGAGCAGGCCAGCAGGGTTCCGAGGATCCAGGCAAAATACCACATAGCGTTACACTCCCCTCTCGTAGAATTTAATACAGCGAATGTGTGTTGTTTTCGATAAAGTTTTTATCCAGGCGACCAAACATTTTGTAGTAGGCCCAGCTGGTATAAAGAAGCACGATGGGCACGAAGATGCAGGCAACGATCGTCATGACTTTTAATGTCAGCAGACTTGAGGTGGCATCCCACATCGTCAGGCTGGCCGCAGGCATAGTGCTTGAAGGCATGACAAACGGGAACATCGTCACACCGGCCGTCAATATGACGCAGGCAATGGTGAGCGACGATGTCAGGAAAGCCCACGCACCTTTGTTCAGCCGCGAAAGCAGAACGGTAAATAAAGGTAAAATCAGACCCAGAAGCGGGATCCCCCAAAGTACGGGCAGCCGATTAAAGTTGAGCAGCCACGCGCCTGCCTGCTGCACCACCGTTTTACGCAGCGGATTCGACTCGGCGGCGGTGTTGATGGCAGAGGTAATCACATAGCCATCAATGCCTTTTACCAGCCAGATACCGCCCATCAGGAAACAAGCCATCATTACCAGCGCGGAAATCTCGGCGGCCTTGCGGCTGCGCAGACGCAGTTCACCGGTAGTGCGCATTTGCAGATAGGTCGCGCCCTGTGTCAGCAGCATCGTGAGACTGACTATTCCGGCCAGCAGGCCGAACGGGTTAAGCAGTTGCAGCAGATTTCCGGTGTAATAAAGACGTAAATAGTCGTCAACGTGGAACGGCACACCCAGCAGCAAATTACCGAAGGCAACGCCAAACACCAGCGCCGGCACGAAACTGCCGATGAAAATGCCCCAGTCCCACAGGTTTCGCCAGCGCGCGTCATCCACCTTGCCGCGATAGTCAAAACCGAGTGGGCGGAAAAACAGGGCGCACAGCACCAGAATCATCGCCGCATAAAATCCCGAAAATGCTGCGGCATAGACCATGGGCCAGGCTGCAAAGAGCGCGCCGCCCGCCGTGATAAGCCAGACCTGATTGCCGTCCCAGTGCGGAGCAATGGCATTAATCATTACTCGGCGATCGGTGTCGGTCTTACCGATAATTCGCAGTAGAACGCCGACGCCCATGTCGAAACCGTCGGTAACCGCAAAGCCGATAAACAGCACACCTATCAGTACCCACCAGATAAACCTCAACACTTCGTAATCAAACATTATGGGTTTTCCTTTTTACTGTGCTTGCTGGACGGGCGTAACCGCACGCTCGAAGTGATAGCGACCCGTTTTGAGACTGCTCGGCCCAAGCCGCGCGAACTTGATCATCAGATACATTTCTGCAACTAGGAACAGCGTATACAGGCCCAAAATCAGCAGCATGGAGGTCAGCACGTCGGCGGCGGTCAGTGTGGAGCTGGCAACGGCGGTCGGCAGGATTTCGCCAATCGCCCAGGGCTGACGGCCATATTCGGCAACAAACCAGCCTGCCTCGATGGCAATCCACGGCAGCGGCAGACCATACAGCGCAAGGCGATGCAGCCAGCGCCGCTTGCCAATCTCGCCGCGCAATACGGTGAAGAAAGACAGGCCGATGATAAGCAGGATGAGGAACCCGCCTGCAACCATAATGCGGAAGGCAAAGTAAAGCGGCAGAACACGGGGAATGGAGTCTTTCGTTGCCTGTTGAATCTGCGCCTCGGTAGCATCACTGACTTTTGGCGTATAGCGCGCCAGCAGCATGCCGTACCCTAAATCCACCTTGGCTTTTTCGAATGCGCTGCGTACTTCGGGTGTGGAATCTCCGGCACGCAATGCTTCAAGCAGGGTGTAGGCCTTGATGCCGTTTCTGATGCGGACTTCGTGCTGTGCCATCAGTTCTTTAAGGCCGGTGACCTGACCGTCGGTGGAACGGGTAGCAATCAACCCCAGCAGATAGGGAATCTGAATGGAATAGCTGTTTTGCATTTTTTCCTGATTGGGCAGACCTATCAGCGTAAAGTTGGCGGGAGCGGGCTGGGTTTCCCATTCGGCTTCAATTGCGGCCAGTTTGGTTTTTTGTACGTCGCCCATTTCGTAGCCGGATTCATCGCCAAGAACAATGACCGACAGCGTGGCGGCCAGACCAAAACTGGCGGCGATGGCAAAGGAGCGCCTGGCAAAGGCGGTATCTCGACCTTTCAGCAAATAGTAGGAGCTGATGGCGAGAATAAACATCGCGCCCGTGACGTAGCCGGCGGCGACGGTGTGCACGAACTTCACCTGCGCGACGGGATTAAGCACCAGCTCGGAGAAACTGACCATCTCCATGCGCATGGTTTCATAATTGAATTCGGAGGCGACCGGATTCTGCATCCAGCCGTTGGCGACCAGAATCCACAGCGCCGAAAGATTGGAGCCGAGCGCAACCAGCCAGGTCACGGTCATATGCTGCACTTTGGAGAGGCGATCCCAGCCAAAGAAGAACAGCCCCACCAGCGTGGACTCGAGGAAAAAGGCCATGAGCCCTTCAATGGCGAGCGGCGCACCAAAAATGTCGCCGACGTAATGCGAGAAATAGGACCAGTTTGTGCCGAACTGGAATTCCATGGTAAGACCGGTCGCCACACCCAGCGCAAAGTTTACGGCAAACAACTTGCCCCAGAATTTGGTCATATCTTTATAGATTTGTTTGCCGGAGAGGACATACACCGTTTCCATAATGGCCAGCAAAAACGCCATGCCGAGCGTTAATGGAACAAAAAGGAAATGGTACATGGCCGTTAAGGCAAACTGTAAACGCGACAGCTCAACGATATCAAACATATTAACCCCTAGCTTCTCGGAGGAAGACTCCAAATAGCAACTCACGGCGCAGTAAAATGAATGCGCCTCTTAACTACCATTATTTAACGTGCTGTTATCACAACGGATTTATTTTTTGGTTATTGATTTAATTAAAAGTTATAAGATTAATAAATTAATAACTCCATAATAAACGCCCACGGGAAATCGGCGACATGAAATTAACGCTTATCGAAAGAAGTAAGTTAAGCCCTGCGCCCCGTTGGAGCCTGATAATATTACGCCACTCTCCTCCTTTAATATACAGCCCCCTGCAGACACGCCATGAATCTGGAATGCAGATCACTTTTAAGGTTTTCCTGCAACGCGCCTCGTTTGATCTTGCACAATGTAAACCCTTGCTCGTGTTATTTCTATACTCTTAAGAAAATATTTAATGAATTAACGCGGTGGCTGTTAAATAAAAGCCTCGTTGTATTTACATTGCGTCCAGCGTGTTAACCAGGTGTAATAATTAATTCTAAAACGCCAATTCCATTTATTAATTGCTTGGCCTGACATTAACTTTATAAATAACGCTTTGATGTGGATCATGAAATAGCTTATTAATTATAAATTTTCCATCCTGCCGGAAACAGACGAATCATAAACTGGCTGGCGTTATTTTTAGGGCGACAGATATCGTGTGATTCATTCAGTAAAAAACCGCCTAGATGGCTCACGATTTCACTGGCCAAGCGGGTTGATTCATTTTCAGTCAGACCTTGCAGATGCCCTGCGGCCATCGTCGTCGCGTTTTTCGCCTGCCTGGCCACACGCAGGGGAGCAAAAGCCACAAACTGCATAAAGGCGCTGAAAAAATCGGGATTCATCACCAGCACATTGACTCGATGCTCTTCATTGCCCAGCGCAAAGAGAAAACGCGTCAGTGTTTGGCCGAGCTTCTTGCTCACGTTGTCGACATAGTGAAAAACGGTCGGCGCCAGTTCGATTCTGTTGAGCAACTCGCGAATAACCTTGCCCCGGCGAGTCAGGGTGCCGAGCGTCTCTTCTTCAAGTGTGGTCAGTGTGCGGCTGTTTTTGGAGAAAATATTGATAGACGTCGTTCGTACCTCAAGCTGGCTAATGAGTTGAGTGATATCAGACATCTCTTCTTCCAGCGAACCTTTGAGTTTATGAACGAATGCGCGAAAGCAGCGGCTGTCGCGAGTAATAAAGTAGTTAAAGGCGCGTTCGGAACCCGCAAGGATCTCACCGCGTTTAACCGGGCTGTCGGGCCGCGAAGAAGAGAGAAAATGCTCACCGTCGCGAAAATAGATTTCGACGGAGCCGAGTTTTTTCCCGCCATGACCATGCGCCGTTTCGTGGATTGCAGTGTTGAACAGGTTCTCGCCTGCATTGAAGGCATTGACGCCAAAATAGATTTTAGCATCGCCATCGGCCGCGAAACCAAACAGGTTACTGTCGAAAACCAGGGCCTCTTTTTGAAAGGTGTTGCCGAGAGAAAGAGGAATAGCCTTACGGCTTACCTCTTCAAAGGGCACAATATTTTTATCATTTAGTCGCAAAGCCGCCTTGGAGACTTTGTTGAATTTTTTCAAAACATAATCTTTCGTGGACTGAGAAAGCCTGGTGGGATCAATATGTGAAAACTGAAAAAAATCATTCCAGAAGGAGGAGGCGCGCGCACTGAACTTCTGCGCAATCAGGTTGACCTGCTTTACCGCGTCGCTGACAAAAGCACTTTGTACCGGATATTTGTTCTTGAAGTGCCGAGTTGAAGCCAACCCATAGCTTTTGCCAAACCACTGCTCTTCGGGGCTGTAAAACAGCTTTTCTTCATAGTTTTTAAAAGTGAGAAACGGTGTGGATTTTAGCAGCGAGGTCGATTTGCGCCCTTTCGCAACCTGCCCTTTCCAGAGCGCGTCGGCAATATTTTTCTCCGCCCGTTTATATTTTTTCCAGTAGTCGGATTTCAGACTGAAATAGTCGTGGTATTGCTCGGCGGATGCCTTTGTTTTCGCCTGTGACAGCGCATCGGCAATTTCTGCCATCTCGTTAGCCAAACTGGATTCTGCCGACTTGCCCTCATTGCGAAACCGGTAGGAGGCTTCTCGCCACAGGGTGGCAATATCGGTCAGCGCCTGTGACGTAAGCCCCTCGAAATTGTCGTGAAAACGCCCGACATCCAGCGTAGACAACAGGTTCAGGCGATCCTTGACGTATTCGAAATCATATTTTACCGCGTCAATGATGCCTCTTTCTTCGCAGTAATGGTTCACCATGCCTAGCTTGACGGGATCCTGCTCCAGACGGTCGAGTCGCTGCAATGCAGTCATGACATCCCAGGACGCCGGAACTCTGTTCATATAGTCCAGTTTGGCTTTGTGCAATGTGGTGAGGTCTTCAAGACGTTGCGCTTTCTCTGTTGATAAGGAGGCTGCCGGAGAGTGCCAGTGCGAACACCCTGCAACGCCGGAATCGATCGCACGCAGTGTGCGGCAGGGAAAATTCCCGCCTTCGTTTCCCTCGTCAGGCAGGGGAACAAAATCGCCACGTTCATCGGGACCCAGCCGATAATGCAGTCCCGCGCTGTCTTTTAACGCGATCACGACCTGATTGGCGTGATGGTAATTGGCCAGCGCAACACCGTTGACACGCAGATTATTTCCGGCAGGAGGCGAAATACGCGCCAGAATAATATCGCCAGGAAACAGCGGAGGATGATTACGGTACTGCCGAACCGCATGCTCGACGGCGAGTTCGCTACTTGTCAGTTTACTGAGATAGTTGTCGACAATATGAAGCAGCCCCTGACTGTCGAACACGGTATCCAGATGCAAGTCTGCGGGCGCATTTTCAGCCACGACTTTTAATACGCCGTGATCTGCCGCCTTGAGCATCCGTAAATACACCTCGCCATGCTCCAGAAAAAGTGGGTCGGCTTCATTTTTACCGTATACATTTGGCCGGTCTTTTAAAGGCGCATAGCCGGGATACAAGGTTTCAAATTCTGAGAGTGTAAAGCCATAGCCTTCGAGACGTTGAAGCTGCACCTCTTCCAATACCGATTGATAATATTGGCTGAAATAAGTGGGTTCGGTGGTGAAACGTTCAAACTTCAGGGCAATGTTGGCGTTTATTATCGACTCACCCCGATGCTCATGTTCATAGCGGGCCGATTTGCGCATAAAACGTTGACTCTGCTTATCATAGGCATACATTTTTTGCCGTCCATCAACGCTAAATACTATCGTCAGACTCGCGTCGGGGGAGTTATAAAGCGTCCCGAAATAGCGGTGATTTTCGGGCAGGTTATTCAAGGCAATAACTTCAAGAAACTGCGGCTTACGTTTGGCCGCTTTATCGATATAGCGGCTAAAAACAGAATGATGCTTAAGTTCATCGAGAGGAATCACCTTGTCTGTTTTTGCCGCTTTGCCAGACGCTGCTTCTGCGCCGTGTTTCCCTCCTGCCGACGCGAATAGCTTCCTGATAAATCCGTTACGAATATTCCCAATGGCTTTTACCATGTCCTTGAACGCGGTTGTACTGCCCAAATTAACAAAGTCAGCGGCACAGCCAAGACTGTTGAGGCCGAGATCAACGGAAGTTTCTTTGCCTGCGTTCGAGGTGAGATTGGCATGCGCAGCCAATTTCGTCAGTTCGGTAACGTCGATAGCCGCCCAAATACAGCTGGAAAAAGGAATAAACGAGGCCAGACTGATAATGACTTCTTTTAGCTGGGAGAAATGATGCGGAGTCAGGTTTTGGTCTGGTGCCGTGAAGGCCTCACTGAGTTTCCCGCCTGCCGCCTTGATGCCTTTGAGATCACCGACGGTAAAATTGGCCACGTGGCTTATCCAGATATCCTCGGCGCTCTGCTCGATATGTAAAGTCTGGCTTTCGGTCAGCGTAAAATTTGAATGTGCTCTTTCCTTGCTGGCATCATTCATCGAAGTAAAAATATTCATGAAATAATTTTGCTGCTGCATGACCATTTGCTGCGGAGAATGGGCGGTATAGACAGCGTGCGGAATACGAATAATGCCGGGGCTTATCAGATAGGTGCTGATAATAGACGGACTTAGCAGATACGCCTGCGTAATAATATCGTCGGCATTCTGTATGGTTAACAGCGAACCTACGATAATAGGCTTATTCCCCTCCCCGACGCCCCGGTTGAGTTTGAGCTTGCTTATTTTAACGGTGCTATCGACTTCGTTAATGGCAATTTCTATATTTTTTCTTTCGACTCGCGACAGGGATAATAAATTGTAGAGACAGTATTCAATGACACGATCGTTCAGCTTCTGCGTAATCTCGTCGAGTTTTTCCGCACTGTAGTTTTCACGAGTGAGTAAATTGACGTCATCGCTAAATTCCGAAAAAGCATTCACCAGCTCATAGGATTTAGTATAGGAACTCACTAAATCGGACATCAGCAGAATATAACCCAGTACGGTCGGTTTGAAACTGGACGTGATGGTATCTTCAATCTCATCAGGGTAGTTTTCAAAATACTTTAGAAACAAGGGCGTCGTCAACGCAGGCCAATGTTCTGGCGTAACATCCAGCAGGGTACGAATGGCAATATATTGCAGCAGTTGGGGTTGCTGATAAATAGAACTTTTCAGGCCAAAGGTTGTGGCACAGGCCGCGCCATAATTAAGCAGAAAGCCTTCGGGAGAAAAAATACGAAAATTTTCAAAGATATCGACCTGGTTATTTCGTATACCTTGCACCCCGCTATGAGCGGCAAAATCGACCATTGGAAAACTTGCTTGCAAGGTGCTGTTAAATAGATTTTTTAGGGCGAAAAGCTGTAGCGAAGTGAGTTGCCGGAATGCCGTGTCGTTGGGAATAACGCCGGCGTGAAGGTCGTCAAATTTCTGAAGTTCACGCTGTTGTAATATCTTGAGGTGACTGATTTTGGTTTCACGTGTCAGGCTTAAATTGAAAGCTATAATCGCGCGATGTATCAACTCCTGGTCCAGCGCATTTAATGCTGTAACGAATAAGGCCCCCAGCCATTGCTGGATATTGAATAACGCTCTTATACGGGACAGCAGTTGGTGTCTGGAATATTCAAAAAGAGGTTCGTTGAGTAACGTCTTCAGCAAAATCTCGACTTCGTAGGGGTCAAGTTCGAAGGTCAGCCTGTCATCGACAGTCTCTATCTTGAACATTTTCAAATAGGCATTAAGCACGCTTTGGCTATCAATTTTTTGATGTCCAACCCACAGCGCGTTCAGCCCCAACAAGCGAATATTTTCCGTCTTGTTGGCGAGCAAATAATATTCCATTATCTGTTCGCCGAGATCAAGGGTGGTGATATCCCAGATATCCATCGCGGTTCCATTCTCTTGCGTGTCATCTTCCAACGGGTTATTTCCGGTCAAAGGGCCTGTACCTGTCGTCTTGGAAGAAGATAGCTGACAGGGTGTGGTGACATTGATGTGACGTGAAGCGGCGAGCGGCAAGGTGTAAAGACTGTCTTGATCATAGGTTATCGGAGGAATGGCATCGGAACGGGGAATATTTTTATCCGTGCGCTGGCGGTTAAAACCAAAGCCCTTATTCTGCCCCGCCATGTAGTAGTTTCTTTTGGAGCGAATAATGCCCCGGGCATAATTCGGCATTTTTCTTGATACACGAGGCGTTGCGACAGCTTTATTCGTAATATTGTTGCTCCGATGACCCGGTGTTTTGCATCGCGCCACATTAGTGAGGTCAGAGCGCTGCGCGGTGGTTCTCGGCGCGAAGGGGTTATTGCCTGCGGGAAGCATAATGGGGCGATGTTTTCTGCCCGGTTGCGAAGAAAGAGTATGATTGCACCGGGTTACCCCACTGGCGACCTGCGCAATCAGCATGATGGCCGCCATACAGGAAACGGCTTGGGTGGGTCGAAGCGGCACGCCTTGCGGCGCGCGCTTTCCTCCCTGTATAGACGGGTTATTTTTGACCTTCGCAATCTTTTCATTGAGCCAATGCTGTTGGCGTTGACGCGCACTCTTGAAGTTTAACTGACAGGCCTGAATACCTATTGCGATGGAATCGGATGACGTTATTTTACTCATTGTGCGCGCCTCAACTGTGGCAAAGCGTTTCAGGCATCATCCCGTAAACAGGGCGTTATCTGGTCAGGATTGCCGGAAATAGAGGAGAGAAGGCGTTAGATTATCCGCTAAGTTTTCGAGATATTATCTGTTATCGCCCATTTTCATCCAGCAGAAGCCAGTGAGAAGAATTTTCCCGCGCGCGCTCGCAAAATGGCAAAAAAAATGCCGCCAAAAAGGCGGCATAGCAGGTTTGAATGCCCGAAGGCGCTAGGCTTACTGTGGCAGAACGGATTTCACCGCGTTGCCGATTTCAGCCAGGCTGCGCACGGTTTTCACGCCCGCCGCTTCCAGTGCCGCAAATTTATCGTCTGCGGTTCCTTTACCCCCGGCAATGATGGCGCCTGCGTGGCCCATACGTTTGCCTTTCGGCGCGGTGACACCGGCGATGTAGCCTACAACCGGCTTGGTCACGTGCTCTTTGATATAAGCGGCCGCTTCTTCTTCTGCGTTACCGCCGATTTCGCCAATCATCACGATCACTTCGGTCTGTGGATCTTCCTGGAAAAGTTTCAGGATATCGATGAAGTTAGAGCCAGGAATCGGGTCGCCGCCGATACCAACACAGCTTGACTGACCAAAGCCGTAATCGGTGGTCTGCTTGACGGCTTCATAGGTCAGGGTGCCTGAACGGGAAACGATGCCCACTTTGCCCGGCTTGTGAATATGGCCTGGCATGATACCGATCTTGCACTCGCCCGGCGTGATAACGCCCGGACAGTTTGGACCGATCATGCGCGCATCGCTTTGATCCAGCTTCATTTTCACGACCAGCATATCCAGAGTAGGAATACCTTCGGTGATACAGATAATCAGCTTGATGCCTGCGTCGATCGCTTCAAGAATGGAGTCTTTGCAGAATGGCGCTGGAACGTAGATAACAGACGCGGTCGCGCCCGTGGTTTCTACGGCTTCGCGCACGGTGTTGAACACCGGCAGACCCAGATGCTGAGTGCCGCCTTTGCCTGGCGTTACGCCGCCAACCATTTGGGTGCCGTAGGCAATCGCCTGCTCGGAGTGGAAAGTCCCCTGGCTACCGGTAAAACCCTGGCAGATAACTTTGGTGTTCTTATTGATTAAAATCGACATTATTTACCCTCCACTGCAGCAACAACTTGCTCGGCACCGTTGGTCAGGCTGGTTGCTGCAATGATGTTCAAGCCGCTGTCTGCCAGTTTTTTGGCACCCAGTTCTGCGTTGTTCCCTTCAAGACGTACCACAACCGGTACGCTGACGCCCACTTCAGCCACTGCGCCGATGATGCCGTCGGCAATCAGGTCACAGCGTACAATTCCGCCGAAGATGTTGACGAATACGGCTTTCACCTTGTCGTCGGACAAGATGATTTTAAAGGCTTCGGTCACGCGCTCTTTGGTGGCACCGCCGCCGACGTCGAGGAAGTTGGCCGGTTCGCCGCCGTGCAGTTTAACGATGTCCATAGTACCCATCGCCAGACCCGCGCCGTTCACCATGCAGCCGATGTTGCCGTCGAGAGCAACATAGTTCAGTTCCCACTGCGCAGCCTGAGATTCACGGGCATCTTCCTGGCTGTGGTCGCGCATTTCGCGCAGTTCAGGTTGACGGAACAGGGCATTGCCATCGGCACCCAGTTTGCCATCGAGGCAGATAAGATCGCCTTCCTTGGTCACAACCAGCGGGTTGATTTCGATAAGCGCAAGGTCGCGTTCAAGGAAGATGTTGGCAAGCCCCATGAAGATCTTGGTGAACTGGGCAACCTGCTTGCCGCTCAGACCCAGTTTGAATGCCAGCTCGCGGCCTTGATAAGGCTGTGGCCCGGTCAGTGGATCGAGGGCAACCTTGTGGATTAAATGTGGCGTCTCTTCTGCCACTTTCTCGATTTCCACGCCGCCTTCGGTAGAAGCCATAAAGACCACGCGACGCGAGCTGCGGTCTACCACGGCACCGAGGTAAAGTTCTTTATCAATGTCAGTCGCGGCTTCAACCAGAATCTGGTTAACCGGCTGGCCCTGTGCGTCAGTCTGATAGGTCACCAGACGTTTACCCAGCCAGTGTTCAGCAAAGGCACGGATGTCTTCTTTACTGTTGACCACTTTCACGCCGCCCGCTTTACCGCGACCGCCTGCGTGAACCTGGCATTTTACTACCCACGGACCGGCACCGATTTTCGATGCAGCCTCTTCCGCTTCACGCGGGGTGGAACAAGCAAAACCTGAAGGTGCAGGAAGGCCATAGCGCAGAAACAGCTGTTTCGCCTGGTACTCGTGTAGATTCATGATGTTCTATCCATTGATTTCAGAAGTTTGCAGAGCAGACATTCCTGCCCTGCACTTGTTGTAAACACGCCTTACCGTTTGCAACCGTCGAGAACTAGACGTCCAGCAGCAGACGCGTTGGATCTTCCAACAGTTCTTTAATGGTTACCAGGAAGCCCACTGACTCACGGCCATCAATCAGACGGTGATCGTAAGACAGCGCCAGATACATCATTGGCTGGATGACAACCTGACCATTGACGGCCATCGGGCGGTCTTTAATGGCGTGCATGCCAAGAATCGCACTCTGCGGTGGATTAATGATTGGCGTAGACATGAGAGAGCCGAACACCCCACCGTTGGTCACGGTAAAGTTGCCGCCGGTCATTTCCTGAACGGTCAGTTTGCCGTCACGGCCTTTGATTGCCAGCTCTTTGATTTTCTTCTCAATGTCTGCCATGCCCAGCGTATCGACATCTTGCAGAACTGGCGTAACCAGTCCACGAGGTGTAGATACGGCAATGCTCACATCGAAATAGTTGTGGTAAACCACGTCATCGCCATCGATGGAGGCGTTGACTTCAGGGAAGCGTTTAAGGGCTTCAACCACGGCTTTCAGATAGAAAGACATAAAGCCCAGACGCACGCCGTGGCGCTTCTCGAAGGATTCGCCGTACTGCTTGCGCAGATCCATAATCGGCTTCATGTTGATTTCGTTGAACGTGGTCAACATGGCGGTGCTGTTTTTCGCTTCCAGCAGACGCTCGGCAACACGTTTACGCAGACGGCTCATCGGCACGCGTTTTTCGCTGCGGGAGGCCAGCGAAGGTGCCTGTGCCGTGGCTGGCTGAGCCTGAGTCGGCGCAGAGGCTGGCGCTGCTGCCGGTTTCTCGGTATTGCCGCCCTTGGCAATGTGCTGCTCGATATCTTCGCGGGTCAGACGACCGCCCACACCGCTGCCTTTGATGGCGCTGGCATCCAGAGAGTGCTCGGCTATCAGGCGGCGAATGGCCGGGCTGAGCGCGTCGTTGCTCTCGTCATCCAGTGCGGCAGTGTGACGATCCGCAGGCGTAGCTTCTTTGGCCGAGGTCTTTTCCTGACTAGGTTTGCCGGAGCTGTTGCCCGGACGCAGGCGAGCCAGAATCTGTTTGGAGAGCACGGTCGCGCCCTCTTCTTCCAGAATGCTGTCCAGAATACCGGCTTCACTTGCCGGCACTTCCAGCACGACTTTGTCGGTTTCGATTTCAACCAGCACTTCATCACGCTCAACGCTGTCACCCGGTTTTTTGTGCCAGGTAGCTACCGTCGCATCTGCAACGGATTCAGGTAGGTCAGGGACCAGAATATCTACGCTACTCATTAATCATTCCTTAAATTTATCCCTTTATTCTCGGGAAAATTATTGCAAAATTAGACAGTTATTGAACATTCAGCGCGTCGTTGACCAATTCTTGCTGCTGCTTCTGGTGAACTGACATATAGCCCACGGCAGGCGAGGCTGAAGCCGGACGTCCCGCGTAGCGCAAAGAGGCGCCGTAAGGCACGACTTCACGGAAATTATGCTGACTGCAATACCATGCGCCCTGGTTAAGCGGCTCTTCCTGACACCAGACAAAATCCTGTACGTGTGCATACTGCTCGATCACGCCCTGAACCGCCTTGTGCGGGAACGGATAAAGCTGCTCGATACGGATGATGGCGACATCGGTCTGCTCGTTTTTACGGCGCTGTTCAAGCAAGTCATAGTAGACCTTGCCGGAACACATCACGACGCGTTTGACCCCTTTTGGATCCAGCTCGTCGACTTCGCCAATCGCCGGCAGGAAGCTGCCGTTGGCCAGTTCGTCGAGCGAGGAGACCGCCAGCGGATGGCGCAGCAGCGATTTTGGCGACATGACAATCAACGGACGGCGCATACCGCGCAGCGCCTGACGACGGATCATGTGGTAAACCTGTGCAGGCGTTGAAGGCACGCAGACCTGCATGTTCTGCTCGGCGCAGAGTTGCAGATAACGTTCGAGACGCGCGGAGGAGTGCTCGGGACCTTGCCCTTCGTAGCCGTGCGGCAGCAGCATGACCAGACCACACATGCGGCCCCATTTCTGCTCGCCGGAGCTGATGAACTGGTCGATAACCACCTGCGCACCGTTGGCGAAGTCACCAAACTGCGCTTCCCAGATGGTCAGCGTGCGCGGTTCGGCCGTGGCATAACCGTATTCAAAGGCCAGTACGGCTTCTTCCGACAGCACGGAGTCCCAGACGTTGAACACGCCCTGACTGTTGTGGATGTTGGAAAGCGGCACATAGACGGAACCGTTTTTCTGGTTGTGGATAACCGCGTGGCGGTGGAAGAAGGTGCCGCGACCGGTATCTTCACCGGACAGACGGATTGGAATGCCTTCGTCAACCAGCGTGGCGTAAGCGAGGTTTTCCGCGCCGCCCCAGTCAAACATCTTCTTGCCTTCGGCCATGTCGGCGCGGTCGGCATAGATTTTGGCGACGCGAGACTGCATTTCGATGGCATCTGGCACACTGCTGACACGACGCGCCAGCTCTTGCAGGCGTTTCGGCTCGACGGTTGCCGGATAGGCTTCGTCCCACTCGTGGTTCAGATAAGGTGACCACGTGAAGGTATGCATGTCGTTCGGACGCCACTCTTCCACCACGCACTCGCCTGCGTCCAGCGCATCGCGGTACAAATTCACCATTTCGGTGGCATCTTCCAGGCTGGCAACGCCCTGTTCGGTCAGGATGTCGGCATAGAGTTTGCGCGGCGTAGGGTGTTTCTTGATTTTCTGGTACATCAGCGGCTGGGTTGCACTTGGCTCATCGGCCTCGTTGTGCCCATGACGGCGATAACAGACCAGATCGATCATGACGTCGCGTTTGAAGGTGTTGCGGAAATCCAGCGCCAGTCGGGTGACGAAAGCCACGGCTTCGGGGTCATCGGCATTGACGTGGAAAATCGGCGCCTGCACCATCTTGGCGATGTCGGTACAGTATTCGGTCGAACGCGCGTCTTTCGGGTTGGACGTGGTGAAGCCCACCTGGTTGTTGATAACGATACGCACCGTACCGCCAACTTCATAACCGCGAGCCAGCGACATGTTCAGGGTTTCCTGAACCACGCCCTGACCGGTGATCGCCGCATCACCATGAATGGTGATAGGCAGAACCATGTTGCTGCGGGCTTCGTCGAGGCGGTCACGACGGGCGCGTACCGAGCCGATGACTACCGGACTGACGATTTCCAGGTGTGACGGGTTGAACGCCAGCGCCAGGTGGACCATGCCCCCTTCGGTTTCGACGTCCGATGAGTAACCCATGTGGTATTTCACATCACCGGTACCCAGATGTTCTTTGTGTTTACCTGAGAATTCGTCAAACAGGTCTTGGGGTTTTTTACCCAGCACGTTGATGAGCACGTTCAGACGGCCGCGGTGCGCCATGCCCAGAACCACTTCACGCGTGCCGTTTTTACCGGCGTGGCGGATAAGGTCTTTGAGCATCGGCACGAGGGCATCGCCGCCTTCGAGGGAGAAGCGTTTTGCACCCGGGAATTTGGCACCGAGGTAGCGTTCAAGCCCTTCTGCCGCCGTCAACTCGTTCAGGAAGGTCTTTTTCTCCTGCTCGGTGAATTTCGGACGACCCACCACGGATTCGATACGCTGCTGGATCCAGCGTTTCTCGTCGGTGTTGGTGATGTGCATGTATTCAGCACCGATCGAGCCGCAGTAGGTCTGCTTCAGCGCGGCATAAAGCTCGCCCAGCTGCATGGTTTCCTTGCCGATGGCAAACGAACCTACATTGAAGGTTTCCTGAAAATCGGCTTCCGACAGGTTGTGATAGGCCGGATCAAGATCGGCCACGGTCTCCCCTTTCCACAATCCCAGTGGATCGAGGTTGGCATTCTGGTGACCACGGAAACGGAAGGCATTGATAAGCTGCAACACCTTGACCTGTTTCGCATCGGTTTGGGGATCGCTTATCGCGGAATTATAACGCGACGCGTCTTTCGCCAGACGGCGGAAGTAGTCACGGATTTGTGAATGGATTTGTTCCGATTTCCCTTCGTTCGAAGGTACACCGACTGTCGGTAGCTGATTGAAAATTGAACGCCAGCTATCGTCAACGGAACCAGGATCGGTTAGGTAGTCTTCATAGAGCTGCTCTATGTACGACTGGTTCGCGCCCGCCAGATAGGAGGAATCCAGCCAGGCCTTCATTGCGCCGTTCTGCATCGTGATCCCTTAAGCTTTAAAAGCTTTAGTTTTCGCCGTGGTTAATAAAATCACCGTGGAACCTTGATGTTATGTCAAACATCCGAGTAAGACGGTTTTCCATACAACAGTTCACCTGATTGACAGGGTAACGTCCTGTCGTCCCTTCAAGGAACCTCCAAAAGCCTGGGCAATTACGTGCCTGCCCCGGCTTTTGGCGTTTCCCTGTACAACCCGTCTGCGCTGCGGTTAACTCCACAAAATTACACGCTTTACCCTGTAATTTCATCAGGTTATTCAACAACCTGCGGACTATTTTGTTGCAAAAATGTTACTACCGATTTACTTAATAGTAGCGGGAACCTGAGTTCCCGCTTTTTTTAGCTTTTCTGCCTAGGCACCGCGCTGTAGCAGCATCGATTTAATGTGTCCGATGGCCTTGGTCGGGTTCAACCCTTTAGGGCATACGCTGACACAGTTCATGATGCTGTGGCACCGGAATACGCTGAATGCATCGTCGAGATTATCAAGACGAGATTGCGTTTCCGTGTCACGGCTGTCTATCAGGAAGCGGTAAGCCGCGAGCAGGCCGGCAGGTCCGACAAATTTGTCGGGATTCCACCAGAATGACGGGCACGACGTGGAGCAGCAGGCACAGAGAATACACTCGTACAGGCCATCCAGTTTTTCGCGCTCTTCCGGCATTTGCAGGTGCTCACGCGCCGGAGGATTCTTGCCGTCATTCAGCAGGTACGGTTTTATCTTCTCGTACTGCTTGTAGAACTGGCCCATATCGACCACCAGATCACGCACTACCGGCAGACCAGGCAGAGGACGGATAACAATCTTCTTCTTGCCGTTACGCAGCGCCGACACGGGCGTGATGCAGGCCAGACCGTTTTTACCGTTCATGTTCAGGCCGTCAGAGCCGCAAACGCCCTCACGACAGGAGCGGCGAAACGCCAGGGTCGGATCCTGTTCCTTGAGCTGGATAAGCGCGTCCAGCAGCATCATGTCGCGGCCTTCTTCGGATTCCAGCACATAGTCTTTCATGTACGGAACATCGTCGACGTCCGGGTTATAGCGATAAATCGAAAATTCGAGTTTCATTTATATGCTCCTGCTTACCGGCCTAGTAAGTACGTGCTTTCGGCGGGAATGCCGCGCGTAGCTTAGGTTGCATGTTCACTTCACGGCGAGTCATGCTTTCGGTTTCCGGCTGGTACAGCGTGTGACATAACCATTGTTCGTCATCGCGATCAGGGAAGTCGAAGCGGCTGTGCGCGCCACGGCTTTCCGTGCGATAGTTGGCCGAGACGGCCGTCGAGAATGCCACTTCCATCAGGTTGTCCAGTTCAAGACACTCGATACGCTGGGTGTTGAACTCGGCGGAGGTGTCGTCCAGACGGGCATTTTTCAGACGTTCGCGAATCAGTTTTAAATCTTCCAGACCCTGAGCCATGGCATCGCCTTCACGGAATACCGAGAAGTTGTTTTGCATGCATTTTTGCAGGTCTTTACGGATTTGCACCGGATCTTCACCGGTAGGATTATTGTTCCAGCGGTTTAGGCGCACCAGCGCCGCATCGATGTCGGCCTGCGTTGCATCACGGCTTATACCCTGCTCCAGCAGAGATTCCTGCAAGTGCATGCCTGCCGCACGACCAAATACCACCAGGTCAAGCAGCGAGTTGCCACCCAGACGGTTGGCACCGTGAACCGATACGCAGGCGATTTCGCCGACCGCAAACAGGCCCGGAATCACTTCGTCTTCACCCTGCGCATTCACGCGGATTGCCTGACCGGTAACTTTGGTCGGGATCCCGCCCATCATGTAGTGACAGGTCGGAATCACTGGAATCGGTTCTTTTACAGGGTCGGCGTGAGCAAAGGTGCGCGACAGTTCAAGGATGCCCGGCAGACGGGATTCCAGAACGTCTTTACCGAGGTGATCCAGTTTCAGTTTGACGTGAGGCCCCAGCGGACCGTCACAGCCGCGGCCTTCACGGATTTCGATCATGATGGAACGCGCCACCACGTCTCGACCCGCCAGGTCTTTGGCATTCGGCGCATAACGCTCCATAAAGCGCTCGCCGTCCTTGTTAAGCAGGTATCCGCCTTCACCACGGCAGCCTTCCGTTACCAGAACGCCCGCTCCGGCAATGCCGGTCGGGTGGAACTGCCACATTTCCATGTCCTGGACCGGCACGCCAGCGCGCAGCGCCATGCCGACGCCGTCGCCGGTATTGATGTGGGCATTGGTCGTGGACTGGTAGATACGGCCTGCCCCACCGGTGGCGAGTACAGTGGCTTTCGCCTTGAAGTAGACCACTTCACCGGTTTCAATGCAGATGGCGGTACAGCCGACGATGGCGCCGTCCTGGTTTTTCACCAGATCCAGTGAATACCATTCGGAGAAAATCGTGGTGCCGTTTTTCAGGTTTTGCTGATAAAGGGTGTGCAGCAATGCGTGACCGGTACGGTCGGCCGCAGCCGCAGTACGTGCCGCCTGTTCGCCGCCGAAGTTTTTCGACTGGCCGCCAAACGGACGCTGATAAATTTTGCCGTTATCTAAACGGGAGAAAGGCAGCCCCATGTGCTCAAGCTCGAGAATCGCCTCGGGGCCGGTGTTGCACATATATTCGATGGCGTCCTGGTCGCCGATGTAATCGGAACCTTTTACGGTGTCGTACATGTGCCATTCCCAGTCATCGTCATGGGTATTGCCCAGAGCAACGGTGATACCGCCCTGCGCAGACACCGTATGGGAACGGGTTGGGAAGACTTTGGAAATCAGGGCGCACGACAGGCCCATTTGTGAAATTTGCAATGCGGCTCGCATACCGGCGCCACCTGCACCGATTACGACGGCATCAAACTCTCTGACTGGCAGATTCATTTACTACGCTCCCCACACAACTATTGTTCCATAAAGTAGATAAACGACCAGTGCAACGACGATGGCAAGTTGCAGCACCAGACGCAACGCCAGATGTTTGACGTAGTCCGTTAACACCTGCCACATTCCGATCCAGGCGTGAACCAGAATCGACAGCAACGTCAGCAAGGTGAATACTTTAGTGATGGAAGAGGCAAAAAAGCCGTGCCAGACTTCAAAGTTAATGTCCTGAGCCATAACCACGAAGCCCAGAATATAGAGGATGTACAGGGTGATAACGATAGCTGACGCACGAACCAGCAGCCAGTCGTGAACGCCATTGCGACCTAATGCAGAAACATTGTTGACCATTCTATTTTTACCCTACAAAGACGCCAGCCAGCACAGACAACACTACGGTAATGCCGATGGCAATGTATGCCGACAGTTTACCGACAGCCAAACTCTCTTCGATTACGCCGAAATCCATCAGCAGGTGACGGATGCCGCCGCAGACGTGATAGGCCAGCGCAGTCAGGATCCCCCAGAATATGAACTTGACGAAAAAGCTGTCCATAATGGCGGCCGCATGCGCGAATCCTTCCGGAGAGGAAAGAGACGTACCAAGCAACCAGAGGAGGATACCGACGGCAACGAAGGTTATTACGCCGGAGACGCGGTGTAAGATGGACGCTATCGCAGTTACGGGAAACTGGATCGTTTGCAGATCCAAGTTGACAGGTCTTTGTTTTTTCACGGTTTTGCCCACACAGCCCTTAGAGCCTGTTCATAAACATCCTGCGGAGGGGACTAACAAAGCAAAATAAGCGGTAAAGCCGGTTTACAAAAGACACAGTAAAGGGGCATTTTGTGCTTGTTTTAACACATCAGACCGAGCGCAGTACGTCTTGAATGGCGCTTATTATTTTCCATCCTCCGGCCTGGGCAGAAATCAGACAGCGTTAAGAACCAAGGGTCCTTCACGTCACGCGCTCAAACATCGACATCCATTGTGCTTAAACGGCGCGTTCTATTTAACGCTGGGTGCTCCTACTACAGGGTACTCCGGAGACCTTGCGGAAGTATAGGATGATCACATTCCTATTACAATTCCCCTACAAAATGTTTGGTCACTTTTCTGCGAAACAGTGATTCGTGTCGCATTTTTCATATTATACACAAAATAAATTATCTTGTTTGACACTATACTAACATTTCTATTACAAATGAGTCATGATTCGTGCCTATGACTTTACCTCAGATCAACACATACACTTCCCTGCGGCTCAGACTTGTGCAAAAGTGTAGCACGTGTATGCCCTCATACTTGTCGTAGGTATTGAGCAAGATATCTGATCAATAACAACAATGAAATACCGCCTGTCCGCCAAAAGCTGTGCACTGTAACAGCAAGACGGCTTTGCCCTACGCTACCTCGCGAGCGCGGTAAAGACTCATATTATAGCGGCGGAGATATCACCCGCAGGCAGTACCGGGTTCTGCAACCAGACCAAGGACAGAGTTGTTAGAGATTATTAAAATAAGGCGCTAAGGAGACTGTAAATGGCTGATAAGAAAGCGACACTTACCCTACAGGGTCATGACCCGATCGAACTTGATGTGCTTTCCGGCACACTGGGTCAGGACGAGATTGATATACGCCCGCTCGGAGCAAAAGGTTATTTTACTTTTGACCCAGGCTTCACCTCTACCGCATCCTGCGAATCCAAAATTACCTTTATCGATGGCGATGAAGGCGTTCTGCTGCACCGCGGTTTCCCGATTGACCAGCTGGCAACGGAATCCAACTACCTTGAAGTCTGCTACCTGCTGCTGAACGGCGAGCCGCCAACGCAGGAGCAATATGAAGAATTCAAGACTACCGTAACCCGCCACAGCATGATCCACGAGCAGATCACCCGGCTGTTCCACGGTTTTCGCCGCGACTCGCACCCAATGGCGGTGCTGTGCGGTGTAACCGGCGCGCTGGCCGCGTTCTATCACGACTCCATCGACGTCGAAAATGTGCGTCACCGTGAAATTGCCGCCTTCCGTCTGCTGTCGAAAATGCCGACCGTTGCAGCAATGTGTTACAAATATTCCATCGGACAGCCGTTCGTTTACCCACGCAACGACCTCTCCTATGCGGGTAATTTCCTGCACATGATGTTTGCGACCCCTTGCGAAGAGTACAAGGTTAACCCTGTGCTCGAGAAAGCGATGGACCGCATTCTGATTCTGCACGCCGATCACGAGCAGAATGCCTCGACGTCCACCGTGCGTACGGCCGGTTCGTCGGGCGCCAACCCGTTTGCCTGTATCGCGGCCGGTATCGCCTCGCTCTGGGGACCTGCCCACGGCGGCGCAAACGAAGCCTGTCTGAAAATGCTCGAAGAGATAAGCACTGTCGATCACATTCCTGAATTCGTGCGCCGCGCGAAAGACAAGAATGACTCCTTCCGCCTGATGGGCTTCGGCCACCGCGTTTACAAGAATTACGACCCGCGTGCGACCGTGATGCGTGAAACCTGTCACGCCGTGCTTGAAGAACTGAACATGAAGGATGACCTGCTGGAAGTGGCGATGCAGCTTGAGCATATCGCGCTCAATGACCCGTACTTCATCGAACGCAAGCTCTATCCCAATGTGGACTTCTATTCAGGTATCATCTTGAAAGCCATGGGTATTCCTTCATCGATGTTTACCGTTATCTTTGCGATGGCGCGCACCGTCGGCTGGATTGCCCACTGGAACGAAATGCACGATGACGGCATCAAGATTGCCCGTCCACGCCAGCTTTATACCGGCTATGCGAAACGTGATTTCAAATCCGAAGTTGGCAACAAGTAATTAAGCCAATCGATAACAAGCCCCTCGCGTGTGGAATAACATTCACGCCGAGGGGCTTTTTTACGGGCATTTTTCAAAGCTCAGGTCACAGTTGTGGAGTATAAATAAGCGATCCTTGCTACCCGCTATCCCCTGTTAATCGCCATAATTGGCTGTTTACAAAAACTAGGGCTATAGCTATGAAAATAGAATCAAATACACACGCTAAAGCAACGCCTGCTCAGCAAGAAGCCTATCGCCAGTTAAATAGCGAGCTGCTTAGTAAGTTTGAAAGAATTAATAATGTCACCTCGTCCAATCAATCTATGAATTCCAATAGTCCGGCAGCGACGCCTCCCACATTGGAAAGACCGGTGTTGAATAATGGCGAGATGGCTCCTGTTGTTAATAAAAATAAAACCACAACCCACTTTCCACTGAAGAAAGCGATATTAAAGAAAGCCAAAGAACTTGCCACCAGCAAACAGGTGCAAAACCTGCCGTTTTTCAAGCAAATAAGCTCCATCAAACAGATTTTTCAACCCAAGGTGGTTGCAACTACGCCGAAGCGACATCCTGGCTACATAAAGACGAATATCCTCAGGCCTGCTGCCAAACTGCCTGAAGGCGAAACGCCAGCGGCGGTGCCGCTTGAAGAGACAACGGTTCTCCCCAGCCTTTCGCGGCGTCCTTCCTCCGCCAGTTTGGTGCCGCTGCCCTCACATACCGATTCGGGTTTTCTTACCGATAACTCCCCTGATCCCTCTCTCCCTACGCCAACGACTATCTCTCCCGACCCCGACGCGGTTTCTTTAACGTCGCTTTCGTCTTCTCGCACCCCGATTTCAGCTGAAGACAGTGCCACCTTTACTTTTGACCTGCATGGCGATGAGCCACCCCCGGAACCTGCGCCCGACTACCCAGACTACGATACTCCTCCTCCCCCGATGCCGGTCTATGCCGAGCGCGCGTCTGCCACCCAAAATCAGCAAAACGCCGTTACGCAGACCGTTGAAAATACCGATGCCATGTCTTGCACCGACGATATTCCGAATGAAAATATCTATGATGAAATTGCGGAGTCAGAGGGCAATTCGCTTTACGCCTCCAGCGAAGAACTGGCACCACATCGCCCCAACTCGCTTGAGCTTTATGATGTCCTGACACGGGAATCCTTCGTTCTGCCCAAAGAGTTGGTCGCCCTGAAATGGTTGGCAAACACCAAAGAGGTAGGTTCGGAAATATGGGACGCCGCAATCGACTCAATCTTTACGATGGCCTGTGGCGGCAAAGGGGTCAGTGTCAACGACGCCAAACTCGCCGAAAACTTTATTTTAGATGTGTACACCCATAAAACAGGGCATGAAGATGCACTCGAAATCCAGAGTATTCTCGAACAGAAAAGCCTCGAGTTATTTGAAATCATTGGGACACGCAACAATTATGTCAAACATGGGGAAATGAGTGAAGCCAACCCTGACAAAACAGAATGGATAATGCCGACCAATCTCATGATCATTGCCGGTTTTCAAACCGCTGAGGATCAGGGTTCCGTTGTGGAACTGGTCGAAAAAATAGATGAAGCCATCGCGTTTAAAACCGTACTCAACGATAAAAAAACGCCTCTCGATAAATCACTGTTCGCTACCAATCGGCTTATTCAGTCGCCAGAACTCGATGCCTTCACCCAGGTGCTGAATATTAAAAAAGAAGACAAGAGCATTATTTTCCATGACGCCAGAGAACTGGAAATTAATAGTGTAAATAACGTGATAGTTGCCGAAAAAATAAAGCAGGCAACCAAAAACTTTACGTCGAACCCATCTGGCGGGCGTAACGCCAATTTCGCGCCTATCCTGCTAAATAATCACTGGTATCTATTCGGAACCTATTACGATGGGAACAATAATAAATCCGCACTGGTTTTTGACAGTCAAGGCGGCACAAACAAACTCCATGAAAAAGACTGTTTCAAGAAACTGGCCCAAGCCAGCGGCGTAACGGGTGAAACCTTGTTTATCAGTCAAGATCTGCAACAGAATGCGCCTAATGCCTGCGGCCTCTTTACCGCAAAAGCGATGCAGAAACTGGCAGACAACACCGGCCGCACGCCGGCAAAAGTCTTGCTGGACTGGAGCAACGAATTTAAACGCGAACCGGCAGAGTATCAGGAGTCTTTCAATCGCAGAGGCAGAGCGGAATTGTTCGCCATGCTCGGAGAAAATATCACCCGGCATTTGGGCACCGTCGCGTAACGTTACGCGACTTGCCCGCGCATGGGGTTTAGCCTCGACTTAATGCTGACATCCAGCGCAATAGAAAAAGGGGCGCGATGAAACACTGGTTTTTACAATTTTTTCGCCACAGCGTTCACAGCGTTTTCCTGCACGGGCAAACACTTTGAAGCGGAACATGGCACCGTGGTGCACATTTTCGTCCATAGTGCCGCGCATGGCATAGGAATGGCGAGCAATGGAAAGACAGGCGGCGGCGAGCAAATCCAGCTGCGCGTCGTCCAGGTCAGCGGGTTTGTGCGACGGCAGCAATTTGGCCAGCCAAAGAATTTCGGCGCGCAAATAGTTACCCAAGCCCGCCAGAAAAGCCTGATCCAGCAGCATGCCGCCAAGCTGTCGGCGATAAAATCGCGTTGAGACCAGACGTTCACGTACCTGCTCTACGGTAAGCTTTTCATCGAGTACATCGGGCCCGATACGCTGCAAAAACGGATGCTGATAGACGTCATCAGTAGGCCAAATTTCAATCTCTGAAGCGCTATACAGCAAGATTGCGCTATCTGCCGTAGCTAATTTGACGCGCAGCGAGCGCTTGCCGTGGTTTATCTCATCACCCGAATTGAACACCCGCCAAACGCCGTAAAGCTGGTTGTGTGTATAGAGGGTGAGATGATTGGTGAAATGCGTCAACAACGCTTTGCCGCGTGTCTCGATGGCTTTCACCTTCTCACCGGTTAATTGCGTTTGATAAGGTTGCAGAGTCGGAAAGGCAAACCACACGTCGGTGAGCGGTTTGCCCAGTACGGCACGTTCAAGCTGGTCCGCGGCCCTGCGAATTTCGGGTCCTTCAGGCATTAATGCGTGGCTCCTTCGGCGATAACGAGGTCTTTTTCAGTATGCAGCGCAATAACGATAGTCAACTCAAGGGCTTCCAGCAAGGTTTCCACCGACATACTGGCGCTGCCCGGATGCAATGCCGCCTGCTCGGGGAGATAAGGAATATGAATAAATCCGCCCTTTTCTATTCGGTTGTCGGGCCGTTGCATACGATGAAGCAAACCATACATCACGTGGTTGCACACGTAGGTTCCAGCCGTTTGCGACACGGCGGCCGGAATACCTGCATCGCGCAGCCCATTCACCAGCGCTTTGATGGGCAATGTTGAAAAATAGGCGGCCGGTCCGCCTGCGACAATAGGCGCATCGACAGGTTGTTGACCGTCGTTGTCGGCAATGCGCGCATCGTCGACGTTTATCGCGACGCGCTCGATGCTGAAATCGACACGTCCACCCGCCTGCCCTACGCAGATAACCATTAACGGATCGACCTCGTCGATGGCCTGATTCAGCGCCTCAATGGCTTTTCCAAAAACGCAGGGTAACTGACGCACCACCAGCTTGACGCCTGAAAGCTGCAAATCGGCGAGTTTTCTGACGACTTCCCAGGAGGGATTAACGCGTTCGCCGCCGAACGGCTCAAAACCCGTGACTAAAACCTTGCGCATTGTCTCTCCTTGGGGCGAATAGTTTATCCGCCCCGATGTTTATTCCCGGTGTATGGGGCAAAAGGCAGGCGGTGGATTAATTTGCGCTTACCTGAATATTTTTTTCGGCAAACGCCGCACGCAGGCTACGAGCAAAAGCCAGGGCATGTTCGCCATCGCCGTGCAGGCAGACCGTGTCGGCTTGAACGGGCACAAAGACGCCGTCGCGGCTTAGCACCTGCTTGTCGACAATCATGCTCAACGTCTGTTCAAGCGCCAGCGCATCGGTTTCAATCATGGCATCTGGCTGACTGCGCGGCACCAGATTGCCGTTGCTCTGATAGCGGCGATCGGCGAAGACTTCCTGACGTGTTTGCAAACCAAGACGTTCACCGGCGCGAATAAGCTCGCTGCCCGCCAGCCCAACCAGCTTGAGAGAAGCGTCAACATCGCGCACCGCACAGGCGATGGCATCGGACAGGGCCGGATCGGTCGCCGCCTGGTTGTAAAGCATGCCGTGCGGTTTGACGTGCACCATCTTGCCGCCTTCGGCACGCGTTATCGCCGCCAGTGCGCCAAGCTGATACACCACCTGCGCGTACACCGTGTCGGGTGGCAGTTGCATTGCCGTGCGGCCAAAGTTTTCGCGATCCGGAAAACTCGGGTGCGCGCCTATCGCAACGCCGTACTGAATGGCCCAACGCACCGATTGGCGCATGGTGTCGGCATCACCCGCATGAAATCCGCAGGCAATGTTGGCGGAGCTAACCAGTTGCAACAGCGCCTCGTCGTTGGCGCAGCCTTCGCCTAAATCGGCATTCAAATCAACGGTCATGCAGTCCCCACTTAATTTGTTCGATAAAACGATTTTGTTCGTAACGAGCACGCAGCGCCTCTTCAACCGTACATTTCACAAAATGTACCGGCATGCCGAGACGGATCTGTGCCAGATTGTAGAGATCGGCCTCGATCACCGTCGCAATACGCGGATACCCGCCGGTGGTCTGCGCATCGGCCATCAGCACAATCGGCTGGCCGCCGTGCGGCACCTGCACGACGCCCGGTACCAGTCCGTGCGACAGCATCTCGCGCTGAGTATCGCGCTTAAGCTCATGACCATGCAGGCGATACCCCATGCGGTTACTTTGCGGGCTTAGCTGCCAGGCAGTGCGCCAGAAGGCTTCGCGGGCATCTTCATTGAATTCGTGATATTCCGGCCCCGGGATCGCGCGAATCCGGTTACCAAACAGCAACTGCTTCACGCCCGTGGCTTTGGTCGGCGCATTCAGCGCCTTGCCTGCCTTGAGCACATCGCCTTCTTTTAAAGGACGGCCTTCGAATCCGCCAAAACCGGCCTTGATATCCGTACTGCGCGAATTGAGCACCTCAGGCACGTCGATGCCACCGGCTACCGCAAGATAGCTGCGCATACCGCGCATCGGAGTTTTCAGGGTCAGCGTTTGACCGGGCTTGACGGGATAACACCAGCCGGTCCACACCGCTTTGCCGTCGAGCATGGCGTGGCAACCCGCGCCCGTCATGGCAATCCAGCCCTTTTTGGTGAACTCGACGCTAAATTGCCCGAGCGTAATTTCAATTCCGGCGGCGTTTTCGTCATTGCCCACCAGCAGATTGGCAATGCGCAGCGCAGGTGCGTCGAAGGCGCCCGACTGGCTGACCCCGAGCTGGCGATAGCCGTCGCGCCCCAAATCCTGCACCGTGGTCTGCATCCCAGCTTTTAATATTTTTAACATACGCCCTCCTTCTGCGGCACGAAACGTACCCTGTCGCCGGGGCGCAACAATGTCGGTAATCGACTGTCCGGATCAAACATCGCCTGCGGCGTATGGCCGATAAGCTGCCAGCCGCCCGGCGTTATCAACGGATAAATTCCGGTCTGGCTGCCGCCGATGCCCACGGTGCCTGCCGGAACCGAAAGACGCGGTTCGGAATGACGCGGTGTTGACAGAATTTCGGGCATGCCGCCGAGGTAAGGGAATCCGGGCTGGAATCCCAGGAAATAGACAATGTATTCCGCGCCGCTGTGGCATTCGACCACCTGACGGGCGCTCATACCGGTATGGCGGGCGACACCGTCAAGGTCGGGTCCGCCCTTGCCGCCATAGACCACGGGAATTTCGACAAGCCGCGATTCCGGCACCAGCGCATCGCTCTCCTGCCACCATTTTTCGAGACGTTCAACCGCGTCCGGGGCGGTACGTTGCGGGTCGTCAAGCAGCACGGTCAAATTATTCATTCCCGGGATCACTTCCTTCACGTCGGGAAAATCCATCAGACGTTGGGCAAGACCCCAGATTCGTTGCTGGCTCGCCAGTAACACCGGCGGCTCAAGTTCGAGAACGACGGCGCGTTCACCTAACAAGTAACATCGTGCTCGTTGCACCTGATGACTCCTAAGCCATAAAACAGAAGAAATACAATAAAGATGAAGGTAAAGATAACGTTATTTAAACCGCAGTGACAGACCCTAAATGCCCTGTCCGAAAGTTAACAGATCGATAGCCAAGACCTAAGCTGCTACGCTTACTGTCAATGACTGCCTGCGCGTCTGATGTTTTCGCAAAACCCTGACTGCCCGGAAGGCTTTTAAAAACAGGGGATTGCCACAATGAAAAGGGAGAAACAGTGAAAAAGACCTTTGGCGTTTTTTTTCCGCTCTACACCACGACGTTGCTGATGCTGCTTGGCTCAGGACTTCTTACCACCTACGTCTCCCTGCGCCTTGGCGCGATACACGTCAGCGGTGCAATGATCGGGGCGATTATCGCCGCCAACTATATCGGGCTTGTGATAGGCGGTAAGGTCGGCCATTTTCTGATTGCCCGCGTCGGCCACATTCGCGCCTATGTTTCCTGTTCGGGGATTATCACCGCCGCCGTCATTGGTCATGGACTCACGGAGATTATTCCGGTGTGGGTCGGGCTGCGGCTCATCATCGGCCTGTGCATGATGTGTCAGTACATGGTGCTCGAGAGCTGGCTTAACGATCAGTCCGATTCCAGCCAGCGCGGCGTGGTATTTGGTTTCTATATGGCCGCCTCCTATCTCGGCATGGCGCTGGGACAGGTTGTGCTGATGCTGCAAACCGATCTCGGCATGAGTACGCTGCTGGTGATTGCGCTGTGTTTCGCGCTCTGTCTGGTGCCGATAGCCCTCACCACACGTACCAAGGTCGGCCATATGTCGCCTGCGCCGATGGAGTTGAAATTCTTTATCGGCGCTATCCCGAAAGTTTTGGCGATTACGCTGGTGATTGGCATGATTGTCGGCTCGTTTTACGGCATGGCGCCGCTCTACTCCAATCAGCAGGGGCTTTCCACCCAGCAAACCGGCCTGTTTATGGCGCTGGCGATTTTCGCCGGACTGGTTGCTCAATTTCCCCTGAGCTGGCTGTCGGACCGCTATAACCGCAACCTGCTGATGCGTATCAATGCGCTGTTGCTGGCGGTGGCGGCGTTGCCGCTGGCGATTTTTACCCACATTTCCTTCCCGGTGCTGCTTGCCGTGGGTTTTACCGTCAGCCTGATGCAGTTCACCCTGTATCCGCTGGTTGTGGCGCTGGCGAATGACATGATTGAGCCCGAGCGCCGCGTGTCGCTTTCGGCCTGCCTGCTGATGGCATTCGGGGTCGGAGCCTGTATCGGCCCGCTGGCGGTGGGTGCGCTGATTGAACCGCTCGGCGGCAACATCCTCTATGCCTTCTTTGCCCTGTGCGGCGTGGCGATTGTCGGCCTGAGCCGCAGTTCGGCTGTCGATGCGAAGACGCAAATGGCGGAAGATGCCCCAGTGCCCCACATCGCCATGCCCGACAGTCTAAGCAGTTCGCCGCTGTCGCCTGCGCTGAACCCCAATCTTGACGAGCAGATGATTCAGGACCAGATGCCTGCGCCGGAAACGGCCGAGCAGCCCGAGGCCGAACCCGAGCCCGAAGTCGAGCTGGACAGGCGTACGCAAGGGGCGGATCCGGACGCAGATACCGGTCTGCAACGCGCCTTTATCATGCTTGAGGACAGCGAATTGCCCGCGGGCGAGGAAGATATCGAGAAAAAGGCTGTGCCCCTGAACGCGGCACAGCAGAGTCGATAAAACGGAGGGACGTTACGCCGGATTGTCGATATCGATAAAGGTCACGTCAAGGCCATGCGCGGCGGCAAGCCATTCGCCCAGCGCCTTCACGCCATAACGTTCGCTGGCGTGGTGGCCTGCCGCAAAGAAGTGCAGTCCCATTTCGCGGGCAATATGAATCGTCTGCTCGGACACTTCGCCCGTGATGAAGGCATCGACGCCAAACTCCGCCGCCTGCTGAATAAAGCCCTGACCGCCGCCCGTACACCACGCGACGCGGCGAATCATTTTCGGGCCGCCTTCCGCGCTGTGCAGCACTTTTTTGCCAAGCTGCTGCTCGATGCGCCGATGAAACGCCTCGGCAGGCATGGCTTGCGGCAGTTCGCCGTAAGGCACTAACGGCATCACTTCGCCGAGCACGTCGATGCCCAGCAGTTTTGCCAGCTGCGCATTGTTGCCAAGCTCGGGATGAGCGTCGAGCGGCAGATGATAACCATAGAGATTGATGTCGTTCAACAGCAGCGTTTTCAGACGGTTGCGTTTCATTCCGCGTACCGCGGCCGGTTCGTTTTTCCAGAAGTAACCATGATGCACGATAATCGTGTCGGCCTGATGTTCCACTGCGGCATCCAGCAACTTCTGGCTGGCGGTCACGCCCGTTACAATACGTTTGACGTCACTGCCGCCTTCGACCTGCAGGCCGTTGGGCGCATAATCTTTAAAGGTGTCGACCGCCAGTTTGTGGTCGATAAGCTTTTCCAGTTCAATGTTATTCATTCGATATTCCGCGTGTTCGGCCGTGCCGAAAGTAGAGCAGTCTGATTAAAAATCGAGGCTATCGCCCTGCTGCATAAAGACAAAGTTTACGCCGAGGTCATTGCCCTGTTCAAGCTGGCGGATTATTTCGGCGCGCGGATCGACACCGGCCATAAGGCTCGGCTTGATATGGCTGATGACGATTTTCAGGCCTTGTAAAGATCCTGCGCCGCCCGCATAGCGCTCGAGATTTTTCAGCTCGCCGAGCAGCAAGGCGGGCGTGAGATGCCCAAATAGTTGGTCCCGAGGCGTAGTGTTCGAAAATGAAGTCTCGATAATCAGCCCCTTGAGCCTTTTCTGTTTGATCTCATCGCCCAACACACGCCACACCGCGTCGAGGTTGCGTGATTTTTCGAGCGAGTCTGCGCCCGTATCGCCGAAATAGGCAAAGGACTCGTTGCCGCGACTGAGCAGCAGCATCGACGAACTCGCGCCGCCGTGACTGAGCGGATAGATAACGCCATCAAGCCCGCTCAAACCCAGCGAAACGCGCTGACCGGGTCGTGGCGCATTGAGCCGATAGGTGCCCAGCCGCTGACCGCTGCCGGAATCGCTGAAGTTGGGCCACACCTTCCAGTTGAAGTAGTATTGCCGCAGCGTATCGATGGTTTCGGTAGAGCCGTAGACCGGCTTTTTGCTGTCTTGCGGCGAAGCGATGATGAACCCGGCAAGATGGTCGAGATGACCGTGACTGATAAAGTAGCCGGCAATCAGATTGCGAAACACCGCGCCCTGGGGTGTCAGGGGCGCAGCGTTTTCCGGGGTGACTTCGGGGAAACTGCCTTTTTCGAGTGCCTTGCGGATGCCCGGTAAAACCGAACCGGCATCGAGGGCAAAATAGCGGCTCTGGCTGTCGCTGCGAATCAGGTAGGAGGTCAGATTGCCCTCCTCCACGCCGCCGTTGACGCCAAGCGCTACAACCTTGAATCCTGCGCTGGCGCTAAAGGCGAGGCCCAGACCGGCCGTCACCATGAGTGCCGCGCGCCAATATCTTGTTGTCATTACATCGCTCCGTGTTGTGCCGAGAACGAATCAGGACAGGCACCTAATTCTCGGCATGAGCGCGACTTTTGGCGGCTTCGAACGCTGCCAGCGTGTCCTTGCGCGCTCTGGCGTGGTCGATAATCGGATGAGGATAGTCTAACACGCGCTGCTGTTTCTCTGCCCAACGATGTGGCTGATGAATGTCTTTCTCCGGGACATCGGCCAGTTCCGGGATCCATTTCTTGATAAACTGCCCCTGTTTGTCGAAGCGCTCGCCCTGCGTGGTTGGGTTGAAAATACGGAAATACGGCGCAGAGTCGTTGCCGGTCGAGGCGCTCCACTGCCAGCCGCCGTTATTGGCCGCCAAATCGCCATCCAGCAGTTGGGTCATGAAGTAGCGCTCGCCGAGATGCCAGTCGATCAGCAGATCTTTTACCAGAAAACTGGAGGTGATCATCCGCAGGCGATTGTGCATCCAGCCCGTGGCCTTCATCTGCCGCATGGCCGCGTCGACGATGGGATAACCGGTTTTACCTTCCTGCCAGGCTTTCAGGTCGTCGGCAGCCTCGCGCCAGGCAACGCCGCGCGTCCAGTCCACAAACGGCTGATGCTTGCACAATGACGGCCAGGCCACCAGCAGATGACGATAAAACTCGCGCCAAATCAGCTCGTTAAGCCAGCCGAAAGCGCTGCTGTCGCGCTTTTCGAGCACATCGGGATTTTCGGTGCGCAGCCGGTTGAAACATTGACGTGGCGACAGCACGCCAATCGCGAGATACGGCGAGAGCGTACTGGTGCCGTCAATCGCCGGGAAATCGCGCTTGTCGTTGTAATCCTGCACATTTTCGCGACAAAAGCGCCGCAGCCTGTCCCGTGCGGCGTCTTCACCTACCGGAAAATCGTCGCCTATCTCTTCTTGAGGATAATCAAACGGCTTGATGGCGTTGGGCTTGCCCTGATGGGGTTGTTCACGCGCTTTGGGCGCGGCGAGCGATCGGCAGTCGGACTCGCTTAGCCGCTCGATAAAGGCGCGACGAAACGGCGTATACACCTTGTACATGCTGCCGTCACCGGTGGTCACCGAACCGGGCGGTAACAACAGGCTGTCGTCGAAACGACGGATTTGCAGGTCGGGCGACAGGGCCTTATCGACGGCGGCATCGCGTTCGGCCTCGTTTATCTCGACCTGATTGTTGTAAAACAGCGCATCAACCTTCTGGTCACGTGCAAACTGTTCGAGCCAGGTTACGCTGTCGGCAAACAGGTCGCACTGCTGGTAATGCAGCGGTATTCCGCGCTCATGCAGCGATTTTTTCAGTGCCAGCAGATGCTGATAGATAAAGGCCGCCTGACGCGGCGCCATGTCATGTTTGCGCCACTGCTTCGGCGTGGCGATAAACACGGCAATCACGTGGGCGTCGGGGTCTTCGCAGGCGGCGGAGAGCGCGCGATTGTCCGTCACGCGCAAATCGTTGCGAAACCAGACCAGATGGGTGGTCATGTCCAGCTTTCCTTGTTTTTAATGCCCGTAACGTAAACGCAGCGCTTCAGGATACGGCTCGAAATAGCGCTGTTGCTCCAGATACGCATCGGGATATTCATGCATGTAATGTTTTAGCAGGGTGATAGGGGCCAAAAGCGGTTGCAGCCCCTGCCGATAGTGGTCAATCAGCTGGGTCAACTCCTGACGCTGACCGCTGTTGAGCTGTTTACGGAAATAGCCCTGCACGTGCATCAGCACGTTCGTGTGATTGCGGCGAGTCGCGCGATTTTTCATAAGGCTCATCAAGCGGTTGCGATACTCGACAAAATATTCTTCCAGTGATTCCCATTTGTCCATCGAGGCTACAAAACGTCCCAACTCGCGGTATTCAGGCTGTGAATGCGCCAGCAGCGACAGCTTGTAACGGCTGTGAAACGCCATCAGCTTGCCGCGCGTCAGTCCTGACTTGTGCAGCATTTTCAGCTCATACAGCGCAAAGACGCGCTCGACGAAGTTTTCACGCAGCAGAGGATCATTCAGACGCCCGTCTTCTTCGATAGGCAGCCACGGCAGCTGTTTTTGCAGTTCGGCGGTGTAGATGCCGACCCCGGTTTTACTGTTGTCTTTACTGTTTTCGCGGTAGATGCGCACACG
>Ga0308159_1001474_pt1 | contig 33606 bp, 43 predicted proteins | sample PhyCR1_FD_201040 | JGI IMG/M metagenome (GOLD analysis project Ga0308159, IMG submission 201040) | Phyllosphere microbial communities from UC Gill Tract Community Farm, Albany, California, United States - DLSLC.R1 | ecosystem: Host-associated > Plants > Phyllosphere > Unclassified | place: USA... | reverse complement strand
GTATAAGTAGACAGTATTGTTCCACAAAGATCGGAGATCGCCTACCCCTGATTTTCTATTTCTGCTGCAGCTCGTCGCAACAAGCCCTCCAGCGCGGCCTTCACCGTTTGTCGGCGGACCTCGTCGCGGTTGCCAGGGAAGTGCTGAAGCTCGGCCGTGACCTCCTCGCCAACGCCAAAGGCCAGCCACACGGTGCCCACCGGCTTGTCCACCGAACCACCATCGGGCCCCGCCACACCGCTGACCGCCACGGCAAAGCGCGCCAGGCTTTTCTCCTGGGCGCCGCGCACCATGGCCTCCACCACTTCCTGGCTGACCGCCCCAACCTTTGGAAACAAGGTTTCCGGCACATTCAGCTGCCGGGTCTTCTGCCGATTGGAATAGGTGACATACCCCGCCTCGAACCAGGCCGAACTCCCCGGGATCCGCGTAATGGCCTCGGCGATACCGCCACCGGTACAGGATTCCGCGGTGGTGACGTGGGCATTGAGCACCTGCAGGCGGCGGCCCAGGTCAGCGGCAAGTTGAGTGATTTCCTTCACGACGGTCTCCAGAAGTGGGCGGGGGTTTGCCTACCCTACAGGAGCAAATCGCTCATGCAAGCGACAGGCTGGAACAAGAGATCAGCGGGCGACAGCGCGCACATATGCCTGGCAAGCGCGCAGCGCGATCAGTCCCTGGTCGCCGGCATCGGTGATGCCGATAATTCGCTGAGCATGCGCCGGGTCAAGTCGGGCTCGTGCGGCTGCATGAACCAGGCCTGTGGTGGCGGTGGCGGTTGGCATTGCACAGCCACGGGCAGGTTCGGTGGCGTCGAGAAGGACTGACAACCGCACATCAGCAGTGGCCAGACGGTCGCGCAGAGCAGCCTGGTTATGTTGGGCATCGCGCAATTCCCGGGCATGATGTTGGTCGCTGGCACTGAGCTGTTGCTCCAGGGCCAGTCGTTTGTCTTGTTCAGCCTGTTGTTGATGCAAGGCCGCCTGGCGTTGCTGGCTGAACGCCTGTGCATGGGCAGAAGCCTGGCGCTCAAGCTGTCCCCCCAAGCGCCAGGCCTGGACCTGCCAGGTCACCGCCACCAACAGGCAAGCACCGATCAGTTGGTAGGCCCCTAGGAAACGCATAACACCGCCTTCGCCCGCGCCCACAGCCGCAAGCGATCCTCCAGCCCATTCAGCCCGCCATTGATACGCCGTGTAATGCTGGTGAACTGGTCCTTGTCGGCCAGCTCATTCAGGCCATTGACCTGCCAGAACCAGGCGGCCGACTCAACCGCCCATTGCGGTTGCTCCAGCAACATCGGCTCCCGTAACAGACGGTCATCACCAAACAGCGCCTGGCTGCATGCCAGGTAATTGCGCCGACCGGTGATCTGGATCAGTCCTCGGCCCCGGTACAACTGGCCGTCGCCATCCGCTTCGGGGCTATTGCCCAGGCGTGCGGCCAGGCTGCCGGTGTCGTATTTGCCCAGGTAGTGATCGCTGCCCAGTTCGCGCACGTAACGCAGCTCACCGGATTCGTGGCCGATCTGGGCGAGGAAGGCGGCAATGCGCTTGGCACGGTTAATCTCGAAGCGAACGAACGCCGCATTCAAGGGCATTAAAAAAACGCCCGCTCTAAGGCGGGCATCCGGCATGACGTCAAGCAGTTGGGGGAGTGTTATCACCATTGGTTTTACTCTCGAAAAGTAGCTATATCGACAACCCACCCGCCGTGATCGAACTGCGGTATCCCGTCACCGGATCGCCGACATGAACCACCTGCTTTATCGACCAGCGCCCCTGCATATAGGACGGCCAGCTCTCATCCAGCACTAACAACCCTTCCGCCGCCAACAATGGATTGCCCGGGCAATCGATCAGCAACTTCAAATTTTCACGCCCCACACGGCGTAGCTCACCTTCGGCAACAGCGCGGGCTTCGGCTTCGTTCTGGCAGCGTTGGCGCAAGGTCTTGAACGGCGCATTCCCCACCTGGACGACGCGCTGCTTGCCGGCGGAGGCATCCCACCAACTGGCACGGCAGCCTTGGTATTTCGAGCGGGATTTTTCGTCGAGCTTGGCGGTGATAAAGCTTTGTTCACCGGGGCGATTGTCATCCGTCACGGACAGCCTCACTTCCGGCAGCAGCTGGCCGGAGAGCGATTTGGCTTGGCCGGCTTCGGCCAATACATAGAGTTCGTTGAACGGTTTGGTGACTGCACTATAAAGTCGGGCAAGGCGCGAAATGAACGCCATGTCACTTTCGTTGGACTGGTCAATGTGCGCGATCGCAATCCCCTCCAGCGCCGGCGCCACTCGCGGTGAATAGCCGTGACGACTGACCAGTTGGCGAAACAGCGCGCCCAGGGTGGTCGGACCGTAGCTGGCGGATCGACGCTGGCGGTAACCCGTTGCATCGACCACGCTGAAGGGCGCCGCGGTGGCCACGATCATCAAGCGCATGGGAAACAGCACCGGTGTGCGTTGGGTGACGACAAACTCGCCCTTTTCCACCAACCCCGATTCCAGGTAACCGGCACGCAAGCCGATCTTGCCGTTCAGCGTGGGCAGGCCGTCCAGGCCCTCGATATTCAGGGTCAGCTCCAGCCGGTCGGTCTCAATGCCCGCGGCGTCGGTGTGGCTCCAGTGCATCAAGCGTTGATTGAGCAGCGCCGCGTTGGCGCCATAAAACTCCACGATAGGCGTAAATCCCTGTGCCATGCAGCCTCCTTAATCCCAGGCCAAAACGGGTCGCACAGCTCCGGGCCGAGCGTGCAGTTCAGGTACGATCACCCACACGCCGGCCGGCAGCACCGGGCCATATTCGGCAAGCTCGGGGTTCAGGCGCCAGAGGGTTTCTTCCGCCGTGTCGTCGCAACGGCCCACCTCCCGATAAAGCAACAGGTTGACCGAATCACCGGCAATACTTCGTACTCTACGCATTGGCGAACTCCTCCAACTCCAGCGTCCAGGCCATGACCATGGCGGTGCCGTCATCGATGACATTGCTCTGGGTTTCCACAATCGAATTGATCCGCCACAAGCCCCAGTTACGACCGATGCCGTCAACCAGGGGCAACGGCGCCCGCGCATTTTGCAGCGCGCGCAATTGGTCCAGGCGCTGCATGCCTACGCCGTACATGGCCGTGCCGCCGAATGTGAGTTTTTCCAGCTTCTGACCGCTCTGCCGCGACTGCGACTTGCTGGCAATAATCGCCAGGTCACTCCAGCCGCCATCGCTGGCACGGACCAACGAGGAATAGGCGAATCCTCGAGACAAGCCGAAAATAAAGTCGCCGAGTACCATTTGTTGTCGCATCAATCACCTCCTGGAGGATCGGCCAGTGCCGCGTTGCGTCGGATGCCCAGGGTGTCGGTGAGCATCGGCAGACACTGAAACTGCAGCGCCTGGATCACCTGGTTGACGACCTGCTGGGCATCGGCGGGGTTTACACCGGTGATCTGGATGCTCGGGGCGAGGGTCACTTGCACGTTGTCCGTGCGTGCACTGTTGAGTTCCTTGCTCACCGCATTGGGCGCAGGCAGGCGATCCGTTGAGCCGAACAGTTTGTCACCGAGCCAACTGCCTGCCTCGCTGCCGAGCAAACCGCCGATGGCACCACCGACTGCGGTGCCGACGCCAGGAAAAATCAGCGTACCGATTGCCGCCCCCGCGGAGGCGCCTGCCCAAGCGCCGCCAGCGGTGCTAAGGCCAGTACCGATAGCGTTTGCGTCACCATTGCGCACGCCTTGGACCACGTCCACAGCGGTGTCGACATACTTCATCGGGCCGAGGCGGCGGATGGTCGATGACTCCAACCTGGCAAGCGTTCCAGACAAGTTCGCCGCCAGGCCCTTGCCTGCTCCACGAGCCGCAGGCCCGGTTGCGGGCGGTGCCGCGGAGGAGGCCAACGAGTTACCGGGCAAGTGGACCGAAGCCTGGCCCGCCTGCTTGATGTCAAATGGGATAAGTGGTTGGCCCATGGCATTGAGAGGTGGCGCGACAACTGGCGGCTTGAGGTCCACCGATTTGCCGGGGACCACCACCTTGTTGTCGAGTGTTAGCTTCGACGAACCGGGTATCGCATCGACGGGCTTGGGAACGTTTGCGCGACGCTTTTTCCTACTGCTAGAGGGGCGCGCTTTGTTTTTTTCCCGGACCGTCTCGCCAATGCCCCCGGGTAATCGTGCCGACGCCGGATCAATAAGGCTGGCAGCACCGAGGGACGTTGTGCCGGGGCAGCATTGCTTGTCCTTATCCTTGTCCTTATCAACCCCCCCATCCTTGAAAAGTTTGCCGACACCTGGAAGCTTGCCAAGCGTCACATCGACCACATTGCCAGCCACTCGCGTCTTGACCGTATCCCACACGCTTGAACCCAGATCTTTCGCCAGGTCCGTCCCCGCCTTGAGGCCCTTGTCCACCCAGGAATCGTTCGGCGGCGTCGGTTCTTTCTGCCCGCCTTCCGCGGCGCCGGCAGCGACGTCAACCGTCTTGATTGCCAGCGAATGACCGTTAATGAACAGCGTACTGTTGAGTGTTTCCAGTGTCTCGCGCAGCCGCACTTGCTCAAGCATCAAGGCGTTGACATCCACACTGACGCTGATCAGCGCCGAAGTGAGTTCCGCCTGCGGCTGTAGTTGCGGCGCAGCATCCAGACGCACTGGCGTGGCAAGCCCTGCGGTGAACGGCGTGAGCACATTGCCAAGGTCCGCTTCGCCGAACAGCCAGCGTTTGTCTTCCTGGACGAGCCTCGTTTCAAATTGAGTCTCCTGCATCCCGCTTACTCCTGTTTAACGCCAAGGCGAGTGATCGCAATGTCGTAGCGGCGCAATGCTTTGCCGGCGTCCCAGTCAAGAATCTCCGCCTCATTGACCGAATAAATCAGCGGCACCACATCGAGGATCACTTCGATGTCGCGCTCCGAAAGAAGTCCGCCGGTTGATTTAAAAAATCGTCGATACGCTCCTGCAGTTCCGTCCAGTCGGGCACAGTCAGGCCGGCAAGATCGGGGATCATCAGGCCAGTGCAGTGAGCAGTGATGAACTCGGCGCGCTCTTTGTTGGTGGGGAGTTTTTTCATCACCTTGGTGGCGCGCAGAGCAGGCATTTCCAGGGGCAGAACGGTGAGGCTGCGACCCGCGGCCTCGAGGGGCAGCAGCAATTGGACCGGCTGGTCGTGGGCCGGTTGCTCAGCCTCACCGCGGAAAAACGACGCAGGGCGCGTCGACATTTCATGTACGTATTGGGCGATGGTCACGTAGTCCGGGCGCTTGAGCTGGTCGAGTTCTTTTTCCGACAGGCCGGTGGCGAGTTTCGCCAGTTCGAAAAACTGATCGTCCTCGTCGTCACCGGCCCGGGCCAGCGCTTCTTTTTGCGCGGCGTAGTACAGCGGCTTGAGTTGCACCTGCTGGATCGTCGCGCCGGTGTCGGCGGTGATCGGAGACAGCAGGAGGTGCAGCGGTGGCATCCAGGCCATGGGGCAATTCCTTGATGAAGTAAGGGGCGAGCACGCCCGCCCCCGGGGAGTTACGGCATCAGCACCGCGCGGCGGGCATCGCCGAGGATGTCGACACCATTGAGCACGAACTTCTGGGTGCGCACGTCGATGTCGATGACCGGGATGCCGTTTTCCAGGCGGTTGTAAGTGCGGCAGGACAGCTCAAGCGTGGTGAGAGCCTTGTCGCCCATCTTCAACTTGGCTTCGACCAGGGATTTCAGCTTGCCGCCGACCGTGTGATAGGTGAAGTAGGTCTTGCCGTCCTGATCCTGGCCGGCTTCCCGCACGTTCAGCAGGATGTCATCACCCAGGCGCACGCCCAGGGCCAGCATGATTTCCGGGCCGGCACCTTGCAGCACCAGAGTGGCATTGAGCACCTTGCCGCTCTTGGCCATTTCCTCGGCGATAAAGCGCCCGCCGGACATGGACTCCATGTCGAACTCGATCTTCGGTGGGGAGAACTCCTCGACCGTGGCGGACAACGGCAGGCCTTGAAGGGTGGCCGCAATGGCCTGTCTGACTCGATTGGTAAACATTAGAGAACGTCCTCCAGGAACTGCTCGATGATTTCATCGCGGGCGTTGAGTTGATAAATCATGTGTTCGTTCGGCGCATAGCGGCCGTAATCGATAACGATGAACCAGGTGCCGTTCTTGTACTTCTCGACACTGTTGAGTTCCGGGTGCAGGTACACGCTGCCGCCGGGAATGGTTTCGTCGGCGACCAGGGTTTGCAGCCAGTCGTTGATGCGCTTGACCTCCTGGTCCATGAAGGACTTGGTGAGGTTCTTCGCCATGGCTTTCTGGCCCGCCTTGACCAGCTTGCGGCTGATGGCATCTTCCAGCCCGACATAGCTGATGAACTTGCCGGTGATGGAGCGGTTACCCAGCAGCGAAAAACCGCCGAGGATGGTGCGGGCGTAGTAGCTCACGCCGTAACGGTTGAGCAGGTCGCCTTCGGTGGAGGTGTCGAGGATGTTGTACTCGACCACGCGGGAAACGTCCTCGGCGAACGTCACCTGGTTACCCGGGCTTTCCCATTGCTTGACCTTGGCCAGCGCAGCGATCGCCAGGGACGACGGCGCAAGGAACACGTTTTTCTTCGCCGCCTTGGAGTACACCGACGGCATGTTGTGCACCAGCAGGCAACGGTCGAAACCAAGCTCGGCACCGCCCAGTTCGCCGCTGTAGGTCACCTGGTCGGCCACCGCCGCGTCCTTGCCATCCAGCACCACACGGGCCTTGATGCGCTTGCCGAAGGCCGCGAACTCACCCGCCACAGCCTTGGTACCGGTGAAGCCTGGGGCGCCGATAATGGTCAGGTCTTCCGGCACGCTGGCCAGTGCCGCCAGGCCCAGCTTGCGACCGGTGACCGGCTCGTTGCCGCCGATTACATTGTTGAGGGTGTCCGCCGGGGTGGCGCCCTCTTCCACGATCACCACGTAGACCGGCACCTTGACCACTTTGAGGATCTGGTAGACCGCGTGGAACAGCGTGCCAGACTCCGCACCGGTAGGGTCCAGCAGCGCCTGGGTGGTGAAACTGTTGATACGGAATGGCGCGTTTTTCGGGATCGACGCATGGGCATTCGGCGCGGTGCCGACCAGGCCGATCACGTTATCGCCGAGGCCACCCATGGCCTCGGGGGATTCAGTGGCATTGACGGTGATGCCGTTGTGCTCGAAGTTCAGAACCTCAGCCATGGTTAGTCAGCCTTCTTGGTAGTGGCCTTTTTGGCCGGGGTGGCGTTGAGGACGCTGGTCAGTTCCAGGCGGCCAGCGGTGCGCAGGGCGGATGCTTCCACGTCCAGCAGGTCCAGTTCCTCGCCGACGGCGGACCAATGGCCACCTCCGGTTGGGAATGGGATGAGGACGGTGTAGGTTTGGCGGGTGGCCATAGGTGGATCTCCAGGCATAAAAAAACCGCAGGGCGGTTTTTTGTTGGGTTATAGAAAAGTGAAAGCCAGAAAAGAAAACGCCCCGTCAGAGCGGGGCATTTATTGGAGTAGCGTTGAGAGCCAGATCGGCGCCGGGGGGCGGTGCTCGCTCAAGGGAAACTCGCCAGCCTCTGGCCAATTGCGCAAGGCGCGACGGTAGGCCTGCAACTCGGTGTACTGGTTAGTGCTGAGCGTAGTTTTCACTTCGCCTTCCAGCTCATCGCGATGGCGCGTTACTACGCCGTCCGTATCGGATAGGCATTGATCGCGCCAAACTCGCTCAATACCGGCCAACTCTTCATCACTTGGCAGCGGTGGGGCGACCAACGCCGGGAAACCATCACTCTCCCAATTAATTATCTTGCCTTCTGACTGCCCCTTCAGCAGTTCGGCATGGAACGCTGGAGAGATCTTAAAAACGTCATCGGGCATCGACGAGTTAATAGAAGGATCATAAAAACCGCGAGTAGATTTCGAGGCAAACATTAAACTCTCCTTAATACCCAATAGCAATCCAGTGAACTACGGCAACTGCGTTTTTAGCAGCAATCACCCCAGAAGAAACAATATAGGGCGCCGCATAAAGTATTACGGTAGACAAACTACCACTTCCGATGCCTGTTGGATAACAGGTTTGACCAGAGTCTGACGACACCACTCTTAAAAAAGCATTCGGAAATGCAATTGGCAGTGTAATTACGGCCGACACTGCAGTTCCCGCAATGCTCGCCGACCCCCATTGAATAATTAGACCACTCGGTAGTCTCTGATAACCACTGTCCCCCAAAAGCGCAGAAAAAGAACGCGTATTTTTCAGAGTGGCCGAGCCGGTCAACACCCAGTTCACGCCACTTGCGGTGGCCACCACGAATTCACCCTGACCCAGTAAAACACTCTCAGACTGTGAAACGCCTAAAACCAAATTATCAGTGCTTTGCCTCGAAATCGTAACTGGTGAAGACGCCACATTTTGCAATAGCATCGATGCACCATTAACCACAGAACTCGTTGCCGGCAGCGTTACGGTATAGGAGCCGGCGCCCCCAAAGGTAAAAATAGACCCCGTATCAGATGCTGTCAGAGTTGTTGCTCCAGAGGGTGCTGACGCACCTGAAAAGCTACCCAATGCACTTCGAACGAACTTGGTGGACGCGAGCCGCTGGCTGCGATCAAACTGCGGGACTGCCACGCTAGCGTACATGTTACCGCCACCTACGTACCATGCTCCCGCACCAGCAGCATTATTCAGCAACGTCAGTTCAAGAATATCCCCATAAATCATTCGTATATTTTTCGCACTAACCGACTGCCCTGGATCTGCACCGTATATAAGGTCAGTCCCGGCCCTAGTTATTTGCGCCGACGCGGTGTTGTAACAGATTATCGTGACCGTCGCCCCATTAGGCAGATCTGATGAGACAGGGAGATTTATAGTACTTGCTATGTCGCCAAACAAAACGGTCATTTGGCCGACCGAAGCGGCAAGAATCGAACCGCTATTATTTAACGCAGTACTTCCTGAATACTGTTTACCCAAGCGACGCGCCCACTCAGTCGTAGCCAACAACGAAGAGTTATCGAAGCGTGGTGCCGACTCTGCCGTCGCGGCCCCCTTAAATGCGGGTGAGTTAAGCGGTGCAAATCCTTGAGTGACGTTCTGAAAAGCTAATGGCGTGGTTCCCAGGATGATCGCCCCATCCGTAACCAACTGCCAGATCGTATCGGCAAACATAGCCCCCTGCTCAACCGATACCGTCATCGCCGATGTCACCTTAGCGTTCGAGTCAGCGTCTTGAGCCCGCCCCCACGCCGCATTCGCCACAACATAAACCCCGTTATCTTTCGCGGCTGTCTGATTTTTAACAAGAACCCGATCACCCACAACAACAGCAACACCATCAATCGTTTGCGCTGCACTCAAGGTGATATTGGCCGTGGTTGCTACACGCACCGACTGCTTGGCATCAAGTTTCGCCAACTCATCCGCCACATAGCCCGTCACCCAAGCCCGCGTTGCCTTGACGACCGTGTCATCAATCAACAACGTCACAAGCGACGCATTACTGGTCTCGAAAATTGACCGAATATAAAACTCTTTCCCCGATCCAGATGTAGCTAACACCGGTTTGAACGACTCCGGATACTTAACGATCGCATAAAGAATCCCGGTGTCCGTCCAAAGACCGGCCTCGCGCACATACCAACCACCGACCTCTGGTGGAATCGTCACCTCAGCCAGCAACCAGCTCGGATTTTTCTCATCCTGAAACAGCGCATTCAGCGGCCCGCGCCACACTTCACGTTTCAGTGCTTTTGCGGTGGCATCGGGGTTGTAGACGGCACCATTGCCGTCGCCGACCGAAATTTGCGCAAGTTTGATCGGGACGCCAGCCGCTTTGCAGGCAGTTTCATAAGCAATCCCTGTATTGGTCAGCAGGGTATAAAAGTCGGCCATTTAGGACCCCTTTGGATAGATAGTGGCGGTTTCGACGCTGTAGAACCCGGCCGCCACAAAGGCCATGCCGGAAGCTTCAAGCCCCTCGATAACAATCGGATAGATAGTGGTCAGCTCACCACAGACAGTCGCGGCGCCAATGGAATGGCGGCCAAACGCACTCAAGCCGACCGTGACGGTGAAAATGTCGCGCTCGCTTTTGGCGTCCGCCAGGCGTCGATCAAGGCGTTCATCGATCTCTTCGCTGTAGGGCAGCTCGGAATAGGCCCGCAGAGAAAAGCTGTAGGGTTTGCCTCGCGGTGTTTGTTCGTACCAGGCCCGCACCTCGGGGATCAGTTGCAAGCCTTTGGCTGCGTTCTCCAGCGCCTTGCGGGTGCCTGCCTGTCGGGCCGTCGGCCAGGCAAGCTGTACCGTTGCGCGTTTTTCAGCCTCGGCAGCGCTAGAACTCCACTCGTTAACCCCGCGATCAGCCGCCAGGTACGGCAAAAAATCTGCTGGGGTTTGCGTTGGATCCATCAGTTCGGGAAATGGTGGGGTGATCCGCTCAAGTAGCTGACCGAAACCTTGATCCAAGGCTTTTTCCAACGGCGAACTGTTCGTGGGCAATAGGCTCGGTTTGCGCTCACTCATAGCGTGCGCACCTCCACTTCAACGCCGGAGCAATAAGGCGCCTGAAAGGCCGTCGCAACAATCGGCGCGAGCGGCTCAAGGATCTGCAGCTGCGCGGCACCTGCGCTGTGGATGGAATAGTCGATCCAGCTCGGATCCACCCGTCCTTCCAGGCGATGGCAGGACGCTGCATAGTCTTGCAGCAATTTCTGCGCGGCGACTTGGGTGAGTCCGGAATCGGGACCGGCGTTGATCCTGGCCACTACGCGAATTTTGTACGGCAGGATTTGCGCACCTTGGACGGTGACCAGGTCGGTCTCAGGCCGTACATCGGGCCGTGCGAAATGTCGCCGTACGCCGTCAAGCAAATCGGCGGACGGCGTGCCGTCTCCTTCCCTTGAAAGCACGGTGACCATCACTTCGCCAGGCGCCGTGCGCCGTCCGTTGCCATCCTTGACCCGGGCCGAGTAGCCGTCCGGATCGAAGGTGTAGCTGACGGTCACCACGCCCGGTGTGGCGCTTTGCACCTTGACCGACGGCCGCTCGCCGAGGGTGAAGACTTCGCGGCGATACTGCATCCGCGAACCCGCCGCCGGCGCGTGAGGCGCCAGGTAATAGCGCAAGCGCGCGTCGTCGTCGCTTTCCAGGGTGGGTGGCACCGGTGGGAAAGCCGCCGGGTCGCCGGGGTCGAGCACTTGGCGCTCCAGGCCCATATCGGCCAGGCGTGCATCCAGGTTGCTGCCGGTGGCCCACCACGCCAGCATCTGCTTGATGCGGGCGTTGTATTTGCGTTCGTGGGTTTGCAGGCGTACGCAAAAAGCTTCCAGGGCCAGGGTCAGCAGCTCGCTCTCGTTGTCGAGGCTGACCTTGAGTCTGGCCGCGCTTTGCGGCGCGCGGGTGGCGACGTAGTCGACGACAAACGCCTTGAACTCCGCCAGCAGCGGTTCGAACTCATCGACCGCGATAATCGCCGGCTCCGCCAATTGGTTCTGGCCTGGGATCAGCATGCTCATGTCACGACCTCGAAGGATTGTTGGCGGTTTTTCCAGGTACCGGCAAAACGCAGCAATAACCCGGCGCCCTGGCGGGTGGCGACGATGACCTGGGGCTGGAAGTCAGCAATGCCGTTCTGGCGGTTGTAGAACGCTTGCGCCGCGTGGCTTTGGGCGAGGATCAACAGGTCATCGCCAAGGTTCTGGCCGAGCAGTTGCGGGATCATCGAGCCGTACAACGGGCGCTTCTGGCGAGTGCTCAAGGGGGTGGTCAGCGCTCGGGTGGCACGCTGTACGAATTGCAGCCAGTCATCCACGGCTGCCCCGGTGTTCCTATCGATTCCGATCATGGCAAATCCTTATGCGCGGCTGATCACGCGGCCCTGGTGATCCACCAGCGGGCCGCTCAAATGCACGCCGACGGCATCCAGCGTGAGGCCGGTGGCGCCGAGTTGCAGGGTGATGCCCTGGGCACTCAGGGTCAGGCTGGCAGCGCCGACCTTGACGTCGACCTGTTCGCGGGATCCGCTGAACGTGGTTGGGCCGTTAATCCAGTTGAAGGTGTGACTGGCATCGTCGTAGTCGCTTTGGGTGCCATCCTGATGGCGCCGCCGGGTCAGCGAGGCGACGCTGGACACGGGAGGAAACAGACTGCTGTTCAGCCCGAACAGCGCCACCGACTGCGTGCCCCCTTCCCCGCCGCCGTAGTTAAGCAACAGGCATTGCTCGCCCACCGACGGAATACGGGTTTCGGTCTGCGCACCGGCGCTGGGGTTGAAAAACCGAATCGCCGGGGTAAGCAACTCACCATGGCTGACCTTGCAGGTATTGCTGGCGGCGTCGACCTCCTGGCACACGCCAATGCGGCAGAAACTGTCCGCGCGTCGATACAGGTCTTCGAGCTGGGCTTCCATTTCCGCCAGGCGCTCGACAATCGGCCCCAATTGCATGCGTAACAATGCGTCGAACATGGACTACTCCTGCAGGGGCCGATATTGATCCGGATCGTCGATGTCCGAGACTTCCCAGGTGCGGGCAAACAGCGGTATGCCGGTGGGATCCTCGATCAATGACGGGCCGAGATAGAGGGTTTGGGTGAAAGACACGGTCCAGGTGTCGTAGTCCGTTTCGGCGCTGGCGAGCCCAGAGGGCGCCGCGACGACAGCCGTGGGTAAATCGCACTGGTCCGACGGCAGGCCCCAGCGGTTATCCAGGGCCAGGTCCATCAATTGGCTGGCCAGGTCACACGCGTCAAAAGGCGCCGCCGCGCTGGCGACCGTAACCCTGAGTGATACCGACAAGGCATGCGCCTTGCGCCCTTCGCGGGAACGCACGCCGGGGCCGTTGCGTTCCACGCTGATCAGCACGCCGGTGTGATCCCCGGCGCCGCCAACGTCCTGGTGGTTGCCTACCTGCAGTTGCGGGAAGGCACGCTTCAGCGCCCCCTCAATGGCTACAGGCAGTTGGGAGGGTTTTTCGATAAGTGTCATCAGTTGCGTCCTTGCAGCAGTTACTGCTGATCCGAGCGGGATGTGGGCGCTTCGTTGACCCCGATGCGCTTGGCCGCCCAGCGTTCATAAAGGCCGATGGCGACGTCCGCGCCGGCCATGGCCGTCAGGCAACCAATGGCGCCGGCGGTCCAGATCGACATGCCGGCGGCGTAGCACAGCATCAATGCCGAGACCCCGCAGACCATGCACGCCCCAGACCGCAGGGCCAGGCGCCGGACCAGCGACCAACCGCGGGCGCCCTCCTTGTCGGCGCGCCACATTTCGCCGGATACACCGCCAATCAGCGCCAGTGCGATCACCAGCCAGATAGGCATTTCCGCTAACGCTTGCTGCTCGTTTGTCATGTCACGCCTCCTGGCTGAGTAACGCCGGCAAACACCGGCTTTTGGGTAAATCCATGTATAGGTAGGCATTCCAAAAAGCCCGGTTGCCCAGGCTTTTCAGTAATGCGGTCCAGCTTCGATCTTTCGGCGCTACTGGCGCGGTACGGATCTTTCCTCGATGTTTTTCCGACCACGATCCCTGTCTGCCGGATAACTGCTTCTGGTGCTTTACGCTGCACACCCGGGTCAGTTGCCAACCCTCTGAACCGTTAAGGCCGGTTCATCGCTGCCTGTTGCTGAAGCGGTGTCACTAAAGAGCGTCGGCATCCTTGCCGGTGTTGGCTGGCGTCCCTGCCATCGCTCTGATGGCGTCCCTGCCGATGTTGCGTGCCTTCCTTGTCTTCCTTGGCAGCATCCTTGCCGCCTCCACCACCTTATTGGCTGGCTTGAGATGAAGGATATGCATGTATGCATATACAGTCAATGCGCTAGTGCATTTATTTTCAGCCAACTAATGCACAAATGCATTTTCGACCTTGCGGGCAAAGGGTTTGGCGATTTTCTACAGACGAAAAAAAGCCCGCTCGATGGCGGGCTCTCTCTTACGCAAGGAGGTCAACGGGCGTACATACCCCACCAGAACACATGCCCAAGGATGCTGATCTGCTCATCCTGGATATCCTGGAAGCTGTAGTCCTCATCCGGGTGTTCATCGCGATTGAAACTGCGCAGGCGAATCCCGGAAGGCAGGCGATAGAGCTGTTTAACCCGCAACTGGCCATTGTGATTGATGGCATACAAGTCGCCATCGACGATGTCGCCGATGCCACTTTTGCCAGCATTTACGCCGACCGTCGCGCCGTCGCGCAGTACCGGTAACATACTGTTGCCACGCACCGTTACACACTTGGCCTGGTCGAACTGCACACCGTTATGCCGCAGGCTGCGCTTTCCAAAACGCAGGCTGGCCTTCTCGCTTTCCTCGATGACGAATCTTCCTGATCCAGCAGCCAATTCAACCTCGCGCAGAAAGGGGATCGACACCTCGTCATCATTAACGGGGGTGTCATCGTCCCACAGGCTTATATCCTTGAGTTCCGAATGCATCGGGTCGCGCCCGTCATCGCGCAAAACCCCCACCGCCGCGCGCCCGCGCAGTTGATCGGTGCTGACGCGGAAGTACTCGGCGATGCGCGAGATGTGTTTATCCGACGGATCAACGATCTTGCCGCTGAGAATCCGGGACAACGTGGATTGAGGCACGCCAGTACGCCGGTGAAGCTCCGTGGGGGAGATCCGGTCGCGGTCCAGCAGTTCTCTTAAGACGATAGAAACGTTGCGTTTTTGCATAGCGGCGATAGTGACGGGAGTTTTTGGGGTTGGCAAATGCTAATTTGCATATTCCATGCACATCAGCGGAACTCCCGGGCAAAATAATGTCAATTTGGCATGATCACCGCGGTACTTGATGCGATGCGCTCAAACAGCGCCAGGCTGATTCCTGGCGAGCCAAGGAAGAAAACAATGAAACTCGTGCTTGCCATTTTGTTGATGTTCAGTGGGTACACCTTTGCGGCAAGTTGCACCAGCATCAGCGACTCTGACCAACGAGCCTACTGCAACGCCCAGCAAAGTGGCTCCAGCTGCGAAAACATCAGCAATAGCGATTTGCGCACTCAGTGCAACGCAATGAAGCGTTGATCAGGATGGGCTAAGGGACAAAAAGGGTCGCCCGCACTTTTATTTACGTTCTACCTATCCGTTCATGACCTGCGAAGCCCCCAACCTTGCGTGCTAACCTTGCCGCCAACGCCCATTCACCTCAATTTAAAGCGGTATGCGGAAGACCACGAATGACCGAATGGAGAAATCAGAGCTTCTGGGGCAAGGCGTGGATATACGCCGTGCTGGCGCTCCTAATGTTGATCTCCGACGGCGCAGACTTCAGTTCGCTGGGCGGCTGGGGCTCTAATCGCAAGCGGGTCTTCAGCCCCGGGTTCATTGTGCTGTGCTGTTTCGTCGCGGTGATTGAATTGATAGTGCTGAACCATTTCTATGGGGCGAACTGATGAGTCGAGAGCACAGCGTTAAAAACCACCCCGTCAAGCATGGCAACCCGCCCCAGTGCCGACGGCGCCTTATATCTGCAAAGTGACCAGCTCTGCTATCGTGCCCCCCTCTTATAGAAATGGAAGCTTCGAAGAATGGACTCATGGAAGACTCTGGCAATCGCTGCCATGGTATTGATCGGCGCCCCAGCAGTGGCCGCAGAAAACGCCAACCCTTTCGATAAAGCGCTGATGTACACGACGTTCGTGCCCACCATCCTGATTGGGGGAGCCAGCGCTCTCACGACCGATGCGCCAAAGCTTTTCACATCGTCCAAAACCGATGCCCTTGCCTTTATCGGTTCGGACGGCGAGATCCGCGGTGCTGAGTTCGAACAGGCATCTCGGTACTATCGCACGACCTACGCCTCGCCTCTTATGTCCGACATGCAACTGGCCAAGGCGATCGCCTCATCGTACTGAGGGAGGCATTTTCGGCTGCGTGCCAACAGCGACACGTCCCTGCAGAAGCCTTGCGCATTTAAATAAATGCACCATCCCCTTTTGGGTTTTACCTATTCGTTTGCGACCTGCGAAGGGCCGACCTCGCGTGTTAACCTTGCGGCCATTGCAAAATCAGCAGGGCCGAGCGCCCCACCTTTGCCCCACTCCTTTCAACGAATTTGCCTATTATCCAATGAGTAAAAACACGTCCGATCTGTCCTCTCACACCCCGATTGTGTAAGGGTATCTGGGGGATTTTGAGTGACAGTACCGTGGTTGCTGGCTTTGAGGCCCGCTAACAGTAAGTTGCATCAATGCATAATGGGCATGAAATGGCATAGATTGGCGTACGGTTTGCCCCATTTTTGCCCCATTCGCGCGCCTCACGGTTCGCCCTCCCCACCCTCCGATCATGGATTGGATGTAGCGCCCTGTTATATCTGACGTCCACCAGAGTTCAGAATGCCGTTCGAAACCTCGTTGTCGATCTCCATCTGGTCCAGAAACGCTCTCTCAGCCGCATTTGGCAATTTGTACCGATAAATAACATCAGTAACATCTTTGATGTCCGCAATACTCCGCTCAGTGTTTACAGACGCCTCAACTAATTGCTCCAGGTGAGCCGTAGTCGATTCGAGCCTTTTGCTTTGGTCAGCACTTATGTCGTGAAGAACTGCCATGGTCTGAATGAGCGACGAAATTCCGGTCTTGACTTGGGACAAGTTAAAGAGGATTCCAAACGCAAGGATGCATATCACCCCCAATAGACCAGCAATGAGTCCTAGCAAAACTTCAACCATGGGATTCTCCTGTCAATCATCGTGGGAGCGATCAGAGCGCCCTGGTAATGCTAAGCCCAATCAAGGGCAGGTGGTGTGCATTGATTTTTCCTACATGAGTGCGGCTTCATCACGATGGGACTTCGTCAGTTCCTCTAATGCAAAGTGGTTATCTTGCTTTGGCCACAAAAAAGTGGCTCAAAGTGATGTTGAGTTTCAGCGCCCATAACGAAGGCGCAATCGAGCTTGACTCTAGTCCCATTCGGTACCGGAGCACCGTCATCCAAAACAAATTGCACACGGTCGGTGGTAACTTCCTGTCCAATATCCGTTTGAACAGTCATCAACTCATCAAGAACCAGTGCGGTATAACCTATCTTAGCTGGGGGCTTGCCGGCTTTTAGCGGGTCATTGGCAGCAAGCGTGAAGACGCGCCCTGTGAACTGCATGGGATTTGGTCCAGGTTGAGTCAGCGGTGTTTCAGCAGCAGAGACTGCAAAAGAAAGCAGTACCGCTGTTAGCAATAGCAATTTCATATTAATTTCCGTCAACTCTCAGCCTTCATTAATTGGATACAGCCGCAGGCAGCAATCCCGAAAATCGCCAGAAAAGCCATAGAGTTCTTCCTCCGTCAAAGCTCCTGCAATATGGAGCCCCATCAGCAAACGCCACATTTGCGACACAGGCGCGGCTTGCGCTTGCATTGCGGGGTCTAATAGCAACTTGCCGATTTCTACCAGAGCCCCATCCAACATGATCGCGTTAGGAGCTGAAACCGGACGGACAGTAGCAGTGATGTCGATAAAGAGCTGCTCGACTATTGCAGCGACTTCATTTCTGACGACAGATGTCATGAGGGGGTATTCCTTTACTTTCCCGGCCGCGAAAATTAGCGTCCTTCTACTGATCCAACCCCGCGTTTGACGGCGAGGTTTATGGTGTATGGATGGGATTTTCCTATGTAATCCGGCTGTTTGATCAGCCCCATTACTTTGGCCTCTTTGCGGACTGCCGCATACCCATGCAACGGTTTACCATGCCACCCGGATAGCATGCAAAATGTTAGGTTGTTTGGGACTCATGACCTAGCCAGCGGTACTGAGGGAGAAGCTTTTACCGCCATCCGGGCGCGCACGAACTCTCGAACCTGCTCAGTTAGAAGCGCCGTATCAGAATCGCGTCGTGCGTAGGTATCCCGAGTCTTATTGCCAAGGGCTTCTTGAATCCGTTGTTTGGCTTCTTTCACAGCTTTGGTTTGTTCGAGATACTGCTGCTCTCGCAACCAACTTTTACCAGAGAGTGGAGCGGTACACATCGCGACATGGACACCTTGTTGGCAAGAAACGTAGAAGCCCAGTTTCTCGTACATGGGAACCAAGTCCATTGTGCAATCGAGACCGAGCGCCGGGTACTTACTGCGCAACTCATTGAGCATGCTTTTGAAAACCCCCAGTCCCGTGTAGCTGTCGCTCACTGCCGCATAGCCGATTGACGCAGAGTCGGAAAGCGGTAGACGGGCCTTGTATTGAAGGAACCCGGCGAACACGCCATCATTCTTGGTCTCATCAATGGCGATAATCACTCCGGCAGCCGTAAGGAATTCCCTTGTCCCGATCTGGATCGTCTGTGGATGATCGATGCTTACCAGAGCGTCACCCAGCAGCTCATGTACCTCAGCTTCTGCGAGCGCTAGCAGGGGGCTGTCAGCCCCTATCGCAGCACCTACAAATTTCGGTGCATGAGCTCTGGCCAATTGCAAAATGCAGCCTTTGACCTGATAAGGAACGTCTTCGATCAGGTTAATAATTTTCACAATATCTCCTTGGCAATATCCCTGGTTTTTTCCCTCAACTTGGCAGAGTTAGATATTTGCGCCAGATCCTGGCAATAAACGGCTGGTCCCAATGACTCGCGCCTGAGCGATGTTACGTATCATGAGATGAGCGCCCCGCTCTTGGCCGCCCTAGCCTGAACTACGAGCTCGTCGACGCCCCAACCTATGACCAATCCTGTATTGGCCCGATAGGTCAAACCCGTATCGGCTCCGTTCAACATCACGGGATCCTCGTTGTAGCGATAGCCCGATACCACGCCAATGACGAAGACCTGGTTCTGGGGCGCGATCACCACGATAGGTCCCCCGGAAAATCCTGGGTTGTTGTAGCCGTCGCAGTAAATTAGTTGGCTGCCCCCACTCTTCGGGCTAAAGCTTGAGATGATCCCAGTTTTGACAAAAGGTACCGGGAAGCCATTGTTTATCTGAGCCGCTTCCATGTGCAGGCCGAATGGAAAACCCAAGAAATAAATTTGCTGAGATAAATAATAGGATGCGCTAGTCCCGAGCCCTATCGGTAACGATGGGGAGAGTGGTTCTTTCAAACTTAGCAGTGAAACGTCGGCGCCTGTAGTTGAATGCCATACCTCACCGATCGCAACCTCTTGCCATGAGCCGTTGCGGTGAACGGAAATGCTCGACCCAGATGCGAGCCCTTTGACCACATGCTCTGCCGTCGCGAGATACTGACGACCATCAACATCAATTGTGAATGCCGTGCCTATGCCGCCGCAGTGCAATACGTGGAAGGTACGAGTCAGTATGTTGCTAGGGACCATCGAAAGCTCCTTATGGATTAAGCGACCTGAAGCGAGCGAGATGCAGTCATGACACTTTTTTCCTATGCAATCGGCTCAACCTTCGGCGCCGTAGCGAGCATTACACTTGGGGCACTTCCATTTGCCTGCGAAATGGAAATCGTAAGGGACATCGGAAAGACGCACACGACGCTCACCAACATCCCAACAAGAAGTGCAAAATCGCCCTGGCTCGCCTTCAAAGCTGTAAACGCCTTCGTCGGTGTAAGTAGGCCTCCCCTCAGCCCTCTGCTTTAACTGGGCTTGGAGACCGGCGATCTGTTCTTGGGCTGCCGCGAGCTTCAGTTTGAGTTCGCCAGATTCAAGCTTTGCATCCCCCAGAGCCGAGTGCAGATCAGCAACGATCATCTTGAAATCAGCGTCACCAACCTTTTTGGCTAAGTCACGAAGTTTGTTAGATGCGTCCAGTGCCTGCTGTAGCAGCGCGATGATATCCATAATTTCCCTGCTGATTATGGGGAGCGAAAAGTGCCCCTCTCCTAAGTGAGAGCCGACTCGGTGCTCCTTTACTGACTTGACCCGCACAAGGCGGGCTGGCGGATGCAGCGGACGTTCAAAGGTGGTTGCCATGCACCGTGCGCGTATAACCGAGAGCCACATTGAACAATTCAGACTGGCTCGGATTCAAATAGCAGCTACGCAGATCGATAGTGACCCTCAGGCCATCACCATCACGCTCGGCATCAATGCCTCGCGTCCGACACAAGGCGATAGATTGATCTGCCAATTTATCGGTAATGCGTTGGCGACCCGGGTTACTAGCCCTCAAATCAAAGTAAAAGGTGCTTCTCATCGACCCGGCATCGCTGGAAAGACGGTTTATAGTGGTTTCGATACAGTTGTCGATGTCACGCATAGTTATAGACATTTCAAGGTCTCTTGGACGTTTTGGTAATCTCCATACTGAGCTGTTATCCGACAGCAATCAATACCATATTCATAAAATAAGACCACAATAAAGAAAAATCATTTGTTCATACCGTTGCGGCGTCTACACTGGCATAGCATGAAAGCCATAGAAATCGGGTGTGCAGCGACCATTGCTACGTTCAAAGCGCGATCTCAAAGGCCCTGCGAATCGTTACCTGGCACACGCTCAAATACGGTTTGCTGTGATCCAGTTCCGAGTGCCCCAAAATCATCTGAACCGTTTCAACGTCACCGGTCGCTGCCAGTACCTTTGCCGCGAGTGAGCGCCGTCCGCTGTGCGATGACCCCTGCCTAATCCCCGCCTGTCGATAAAGCCTGCTAATGGTCTGTTGCAAGGAATCACACGCCCTATAGACCTGTGGGCCGCTATCCAAATGGCGATGTTTGAATGCCAGTACGAAGGCCTGCCCCTTATGCGTCATAACCAGCTTTGAACCTGGGCGAAACCCTCGGTACTCTTCCGCCCCGGAGAGCCCCCAGCGGCGCTGATGGCGCACCTCAAACCACGCATCGAGCGCGACCAGACATTTGGCATTGGTCAGATAGATATTTCGTGGCCTGCAACCCTTCGTTATGTCAGCTCGCAAGTACACCTCGGGCTTAACCGCGCCGCTCGGGTACAGCACGTCTGCGACCTCCAGCAAAGCCAGCTCGGTGACGCGAATACCTGTGGTATGGGTGAGCCACAACAAAGCCACATCACGCTCTGGTAGACGGCCAGTGACGGATGCAACGCGAATCAAGTGTTTGAATTGTCCTGGGCGAAGCGAAGTAGCGCGGCGGATGGTCATGCGGGGCTCTCTGTCAGGATTGCACGGGAATCGTGCTCGATCTGGAGAAAGTCAGGCCGGAGCCTCCTGACAAGGGTATCAGGAGGCACCACTTGGTGTTCACGGAAATTTCCACAGGCTGTCGCAGCTATTACCGACAGAACCGAGGGCAGTCGCATTAATTGCCATTAGCAGTCGCAGGTATTCCGAAAACCTGGTACCGCCGAATGAGGCTTTCGCCAATCAGATGGCGCATCTATTTCAGAAACCGACAACCTCGACGGCGTTACGCATAACGGGGGAAGGTCCAGACGAAAAAAAACCGCCTTACGGGGTAAGGCGGTTCTCTGTAAACCTCGGTTCGCGGCCTCGGCTTACCATCTCACTGGATGCATTGACGTGGGATAATGATAACCACGCATGTGCATTTGCGCAATTGCATTAATGCGGAGAAAGCGCGTTATTCGTCGCCTGGCGTACCTACGGGGTGTTTTCCGGTTCGGCGCACAGGGAGCCACAGCCCAGGGAAATTAACGTTTTATAAAATTGCTGGAGCCCCTTATCTGCCGAGCTTAGCAAATATTCACCGCAGCATGGACAGCGCACAAAACTGGGTTACTATGGCCTGGCTCGCACGTTAGTGCAGACAGTGACGTTTGGCTGGTTATCACCACGGTTTCATGCTCCCTGACACGGCTTCGCACCCGTGCCGGAATGATGTTTTGGGGGGTATCACAACCGGCCGCCTCACTGGATGCATTGACGTGTCATCCGAAAGTTCGCGTGGTCCGGTGTGCGTTCTGGAGGTTTGGCCCCCAACCTGAGGGCCAAAACGTATGAAAATTTTCCTACGTGTTTTGAGCCTCGTATGGAAGTCGTTTCAAGCGTTTCGCTTGTTCGAATTCTTGCGAGATCACTACGACGACCTGATGTAAGGTCTTAGTGGTGAGAAGACACTCTGGCTTCGGCCAGGGCGTTTTTTTGCCCATTAAAAAGCCCGGCCATGTTTGGGGATTTAAGGCGAGCGGTTTTTTCCTACCGCCGATCTGGGCTTGCTTGAGCAGTTGAAAGACTCGCGATAAGTGTGGCGGGTAAGGATTCAGAAGAAAAAAAACCGCCTTAGAGTAGGCGGTTTTTCATGTCTTTCCGGTTAGAAGCCGGTAAGACTTACTCACAGGGAGCACCAGCGTGTGGATCCATCTTATCGCCCGGGCACAAGCCGATACAAGGAAAAATCATAAATAACGATCTACGGGCATAGCAAAAACCTACCGCTCATCATAAATGCCATTCCTGTGAAGGGCTTATGCCACAAGGCTTTTGGCCATTTTTAGGCGTTATGTGCGCTCCTCGAGGGCATCCGCTGCAACACAAATCACCAAAACCGCAGTATATTGGCGGGGTGGGCGCGATAACCTGCTTTGACCGGTTAGCGATGTCACACAGACCATCTGCCTACGGCTTAGAGACCCGTACCGGATTCATGCAGATGGCCAAGAGCTTAGCCGCCTCACAGGGAGCATCAGCGTGTTCCCAAAGGTGTGTGTGTTCCGGTAAGCACACTGGAGGTTTGGCCCAACCGAGAGGGCCAAAGACATGCGTAAATTCATGTTTGTTTGGGACTCCGCATGGCGATCGCTGCAAGCGTTTCGCGCATGGGAGTACTTGAAAGACCGCTTCGACATCCAGTGGTAAGGGATCGGTAAGTACGCCGCTCTGACTTCGGTCAGGGCGTTTTTTTTTGCCTTCGGAAACGCACCGCCGAATGTGACCAGGTTTTGGTCTGAAAATACCACGCAACATTCAAAACAACCCGCCCAACGCCGCCGGTTCCCAGTTCATGATCACCAGCTCGCCACTGAGCTCGGCCCTCCCTTGCCGCTGATTAGCTGTGTTGTATCGAATATCAATCATCTCGAAGTGAAACCCATCAAACACACGCCGGATATCGGAATGATCGTTGAGGCTAACCATCACCTTCCCTTTGCAACGCCGCATGAAATCAGCCATGCGCTCGTAATTCTCAAATGGAAAGTCCACGCCATAGCCTGCCGTTTGCCAGTAAGGCGGATCCATGTAATGAAAGGTGTGCGCCCGGTCGTATCGTTCAGCACATTCAAGCCAAGGGAGGTTTTCGACGTATGTGCCCGACAGCCGCTGCCACGCCGCAGACAGGTTATCCTCGATCCGCAGCAGGTTGATGGCCGGGCCAGTGGTGGCGGTGCCGAACGTCTGCCCGGTAACCTTGCCGGCGAAGGCATGGTGTTGCAGGTAGAAAAATCGCGCGGCGCGCTGGATGTCGGTGAGGGTTTCGGGGCGGGTCATCTTCTGCCACTCAAACACCTGGCGGGAACTGAGCGCCCATTTGAACTGGCGCACGAACTCCTCCAGGTGGTTCTGCACGACGCGGTATAGCGTCACCAAGTCGCCGTTGATGTCGTTGAGGACTTCAACCGGCGCGGCCTGGGGACGCATGAAGTATAGCGCGGCGCCGCCGGCAAAGACTTCTACGTAGCATTCGTGGGGAGGGAAGAGCGGGATAAGGCGGTCGGCCAGGCGGCGTTTGCCGCCCATCCAGGGGATGATGGGTGTGGACATAAAAAGCAAGACCTTTGCTGTATGGATAAACAGTGCTAGGCTCGCTCCGCTTTGTGCACGAAGCAGGAGCCTTGGCTGGACTTGCAGGGATGTTCTGCGGGGAAGGTGGCCGAGCGGGATGTTGACGCATCCTGCTCGGCCGCTCCTTTTACTTCGGTGTAGAGACTTCTTTTGCGTAGGCCTCACAGGCCCGCAGGGCGATCAATCCCTGGTCGCCGACATCGGTGATTCCGATAATTCGTTGAGCATGCGCTGGGTCAAGTTGGGCTCTTGTGGGGCCATGAACCACGCGGCCGGTGGCGGTGGTGGCTGGCACTGAACAGCCGCTGGCGGTGTCGGTGGCGGCGAGTACGACTGACAGCCGCAGATCAGCAGTAGCCAGGCGATCACGCAGACGAGCTTGCTTGGTTTGCTCATCGGTCAATTCCTTGTAGTGGGTTTCATCTTTGTCCTGCAGGCGTTGCTCCAGAGCAAAGCGCTTGTCCTGCTCGGTGCGCTGCAGGGCAGCAGCGGCTTGGGATATCTCGTTGAGGGTGTCGGTCTGGAGCCGGGCCTGGCGCTCCAGCTGCTGGCCGTAACGCCAACCTTGCGCGGTCCATGCCAAGGCAGCAGATCCGACCGCCAACATCACCAGCAACATGCTGACCGCCACGACCCGGTATTGCGGGGGGATCAGGTCGAAGAGACGCATAACACCGCCCTCGCCCTGCCCCACAACTGCAGCCGCCCCTCCAGGCCGTTGAGCCCGCCATTGATCCGGCGGGTGATGGTGTTGAACTGCTCTTGATCCGCGAGTGCGTTAAGCCCATTCACCGACCAAAACCAAGCTGCCGATTCCGCCGCCCATTGCGGCTGCTCGAGCAGCTCAGGCGTGCGCAGCAAACGTTCATCACCAAACAGCGCCAGGCTGCAGCGCAAGTAGTTGTCATGGCCAGTGATCTGGATCAGCCCACGGCCGCGATAGCGTTGGCCGTCACCGTCGGCTGCAGACGTGTTCCCCAGCTTGGCCGCCAGCGTGCCGGTGTCGTACTTGCTGAGGTATTGATCACTCCCCAGTTCACGCACGTACCGCAGCTGGCCAGACTCGTGGCCGATCTGGGCAAGGAATGCCGCCTGACGCTTCGGTGTGTCGATCTTTCGATTAGCCATGGCCGCGTTTAGGGCGGATACAAAAACGCCCGCTAATGAGCGGGCGTTCGGGAAGATTTACAGTAACTGCTGCTCGGTGATGGGCATACAAGCTCCTAACATGATTAACCGCTCCAGAACGCCAGCTCGCGCAGCCTGCCGAAGAGGGTAAAGCAATTTTTGCATCAAGCATCTGTGTCGCCAACAAGCCCGTGCCGATCACAAAAGTCGTCAAGAAATCCGTGAACCACGCTCAGCATATGAGCCACTGGAACCGTACCCACACCATTGGAAATCATGAGTACCGCGGCATCAGCGCTGAGGGCATCACCTGCTCGCATGATTCCAACCTCTGCGGGCATGGTGGTAAACCAAACAGAGGCCGGCTTGATGGTGTCATCTGGATATCGATCTGCTGCGTAGTGCTTGAAGGAGTTCGCTATTTCACGACAGGTACTGAGGCTCGGGCAAAGCTCTCTCAGATACATCTGAAAATTCGTTTTGGTCGGTTGACCTCCCCTCTGCCCCTTGCACCAGATTTCACGCTGGGACTCGGATCCACAGTGCCAAATCCACTCGCAAATGTGGAAAGCGGTGAGAGCACCGTTGATTGCAAAGTAGCTCGAAGTAGAGAGCCTATCCGTAGCTTTGGAAATGTGACTGCGCTGCAGTTGGCCTACCTCCCAGCCCAACTTCAACAACATGTCGTTGATACTTTTCACCTGAAACGTATGCATCGATCTACCCCCTCTTATTCCCGTTTTGAGCGTTTTCCCCCTACTCACCGACGCAGGACTCGGCTTAATCAATACCCAGCGTCAATCCTTTCAATGTCGCACGACAACAGCTAGTGGAGGCGAAAGATATGAATTTCCCACGCTGGGTAATGATCAGCCGCGCCTCCGAACTCACCGGCTATAGCGAAGACGCTATCCGCCACAAAGTGAAGAACGGCACCTGGGCCCAAGGTCGTGTCTGGCGCAAGACGCCGGACGGCCGCATTGCAATCAACATGACGGAGTATGACAAATGGGCCGAGAGCGCACCTCAGGAAGCGGCTTAGAAACCGAACTGGCTAAGAACAAGGGGATTGAGATACACGGCGGCTATCTGCGCGTCGTGTTCATGTGGCGGCGTATACGCTGCCGCGAATCCCTTGGCCTTCCTATCACCAAAGCCAATATCAAACACGCCTCCCTGTTAAGGGCGGCGATCCTTCACGAGATCAAAACTGGTCGCTTTGAATATGGCAGGCACTTCCCAAACTCAAAGCACGCCACCAACTACAGCAGCGCCAAGGACGAAAGGGTTGGGGCATTGCTGGAGCGATACAAGCCGTTGAAGGCTGTCGACATCACGCCGATGACCGAGGAGAAATACGGCTACGCCTTGGACATCTGCATTGCCTTGGTCGGAATTGATCGTCTTGCCGGCGTTTTGCTGCCCGAAGACATCCAGTTGCTCAGGACATTGCTGATTGCAGATCGAGCGCCGTCAACCGTCAATCACTACCTGGCGACTTTCGCCGGTTTCTTAAGCTGGTGCGAGACCCATGGATATTGCCGCAAGGGACTATCAGAGGCGTGCAATCGGTTCGCAATGCAAGGCCAAGAGCCGGATCCGCTTACTCGTGACGAGTTCCAGCTGCTGGTTGATAAAGGATGCCTCCACCCCCAGGACGCTGCAGCGATTACCTTGGCCGTGTATACCGGGCTTCGACCAGGTGAGCTATGCGCGCTGGCCGTTGAAGACATCGACTTGGACGCAGGACAGATCAACATCACCCGTGCCATAACCGCCAAGGGCACATTCAAGGTTCCCAAAACGGGGAAGCCGCGCTCAGTATTATTAATGCCGCCAGCGATCGAAGCCTGCAGGTGTTGATGTCGCTGGTTGCCGATCACCCTGCACGATCCATTGAGGTGTACCAGAACAGGCACGAGAGCCGTAAAGAGAGGGTCACCCCGATACTCTCTCCATCCACCCAAGCGCGTAAGAAGATCATAAATTCTTGGTATGTCCCCACCGCTTGGAATACTAAGTGGGCGGCGATCCAAAAGCGTGCCGGCATCCGCCCTCGTCGACCGTACCAGACGCGCCATACCTACGCGTGCTGGTGTCTCACTGCGCGCGGCAACCTTGCATTTATTGCTAAGCAGATGGGACACAAAGACTTCACCATGCTGGTAGAAGTTTATGCCAAGTGGATGGATGACGAGTCGCCTAACGAACTAACAAAGATATGGACAGAGCTAAACAAAAATTCACTTTAACGCATCTAACAACTCTTGAGTACTGGACTTTACGTCAGTTGAAACCTTCTCCTCAGAATCGGCAACAAGGTTATCTAAAGCAAACGAATGAACATCATAAATCTGAAATGGCAGCAATAGCACTCGATAGCAACCAAGAGTAAAAAAGGCTGAGGACAATACTACAAGGGATGTCTGATTCAAGACACCACCTTTCATCTTCATTGCAACCATCGTAAGAATTGAGAAAAGCAAACACACAAGAAACGAAAACAAAGTATTGATTTGAGACATCAGCATATAACGAGTTTTATGGGCATACAACAATGTCTGCTCATAAGACATTTTAGACAAAAACTGACTACGCCCAGAAAAAAGCATGGCAGTTATAACGAACCCCATAATTACACCATCGAATGCTATTACAGCATTCAACAGATTATCATCAACAAACGGCGCACCAAAGTAACCTAAGAGACCGCCGACAGTTAAAATCATGAAATTCCAGCAAAGGTAAACCACATTACTGGATCCTGATTTCGCAACGTCTCCTAGCTCATCCTTGATCAGCTTCGCGTTTCTTAGTTCTTCGGGAAGCAGGAATAAATATTTCATTGTCAGCTAACACTCCAGAATCGTCCAAAATCCTTTTGCCATCACTTCCGGGTGTACGTAACTCTTGCAAGTACATCACCATCCTTCTCTTCAGTTCTGCTCGATCTGGATTTTTACCTCCAACATCATCGACATGAACTACTTTTTTTATCTTAAACTTCGATAAACCCCGAATTGTGGATCCATCACTAAGGTGAATGATAACACTCTCAACCTCTTCTTGCTGCTGCGCTTCGTCGTATGCCTGCATGACCTTTGCCGTAGGTAGCTTATCCTTAGAGGACCAATCGACGGTCAATAGTCCACTGGATGGCATATAACCACGGACACTAGAAAGCGCCCCTAATAGATCGCTTTTGCTATTAGGATCAATTGTGCTAACCCCAACCGTGAAGCCAATGGCCCCTCCCGCACGCTCGATCTCTTTGGACAAATCCTTCGTCACAGCATCGGTAAAGTAGAAATTGCCCTTTCGCCCCATTCCTGCTTTACGAGCCATCTTGTTCAAATAGCGCTGGATATTATTTATCCCACCGGTGCTACGCGTACTCTCCACAATGGCTGCATGCCCAAAAGCCAGAACATGAGCTATATGAATAAATTCTCGCTTTGGCTCATCACTGCTATCAGCTTCATCTTCAACCACTACAGAGTCAATAATTGCATTAGGCAACGTTGGATCAGGCGTAAGTGTTTGAGGAATTACACCTGGCTCATATGACCACACTTCAAACACACACGATATATCGCTAAGCTTTTGGTAGTTATTGAAAAACGTACACAACTGCGGAATAACTCCCTCGACAGTAGTGATACCTGTCTCATCGGTTCGAGCACCAACAGTTGTAAATTTAGCGGCCAAATTCTCCATCAACCATGGAAGAGTTCTATCCCCAGCTTCTTTTAGCTCAGAAAACTTGATGGGCTTGAGCTGAAGCGTGCGACTGATAACTTTTTTCAACGACTCAGTAGTCATTCATAATCCTTCATAGCAGCGATCCACTCGCTGTTCCACCGCCAGACCCTAGACCCAAAGGTCGAAAAGCCGGGCCCTTATGTAAAAATTTCGGCATCATAACCACACAGCTCGCTCACTGACGAGTATTACATGGTCATAGTGATAGCACCCAGGCAAGAATCTGGATGATAAAATGCCCCAATCTTGCCCCACCCCCTTAAGAAAAATCACCTAAATCACTGATGAATAAAGCAATTTCTGAATTATCCAGCCACACCCCGATGATGCAGCAGTACTGGCGCCTGAAAAACCAGCACCCTGATCAGTTGATGTTCTATCGCATGGGCGACTTCTACGAGATCTTCTATGAAGACGCGAAGAAGGCCGCCAAGTTGCTGGACATCACCTTGACCGCGCGCGGGCAGTCGGCGGGGCAGTCGATTCCGATGTGCGGGATCCCTTATCACTCGCTGGAGGGTTACCTGGTCAAGCTGGTGAAGCTGGGCGAATCGGTGGTGATCTGCGAGCAGATCGGCGATCCGGCCACCAGCAAGGGCCCGGTGGAACGCCAGGTGGTGCGCATTATTACGCCGGGGACGGTGAGCGATGAGGCGCTGCTGGATGAGCGTCGCGATAACCTGATCGCCGCGGTGCTGGGCGATGAGCGCTTGTTCGGGCTTTCGGTACTGGATATCACCAGCGGCAATTTCAGCGTGCTGGAGATCAAGGGCTGGGAAAACCTGCTGGCGGAGCTGGAGCGCATCAACCCGGTGGAGTTGTTGATCCCGGATGATTGGCCGAAGGATCTGCCTGCGGAAAAACGCCGTGGGACCAAGCGTCGCGCGCCGTGGGATTTCGAGCGTGACTCGGCACTGAAAAGTCTATGCCAGCAGTTCTCGGTGCAGGACCTTAAAGGCTTCGGTTGCGAAACCCTGACCCTGGCCATCGGCGCTGCGGGTTGCCTGCTCAGCTATGCCAAGGAAACCCAACGCACCGCCCTGCCGCATTTGCGCAGCCTGCGCCACGAGCGCCTGGACGACACCGTGGTGCTCGATGGTGCGAGCCGTCGCAACCTGGAACTGGACACCAACCTGTCCGGCGGGCGCGATAACACCCTGCAATCGGTGGTCGACCGCTGCCAAACCGCCATGGGCAGCCGTCTGCTGACCCGCTGGTTGAACCGTCCGTTGCGGGATTTGACGGTGCTCCAGGCGCGCCAGACGTCGATTACCTGCCTGCTGGACGGCTATCGCTTTGAAAAGCTGCAGCCGCAGCTGAAGGAAATCGGCGACATCGAGCGCATCCTAGCGCGGATCGGCCTGCGCAATGCGCGGCCCCGTGACCTGGCGCGTCTGCGCGATGCCCTCAGCGCCCTGCCGCAACTGCAAGTGGCAATGACCGAACTGGATACGCCGCACCTGCAACAGCTCGCCGTAACGGCCGGTACCTACCCGGAACTGGCAGCGCTGCTGGAAAAGGCCATTATCGACAACCCGCCGGCGATCATCCGTGACGGCGGCGTACTCAAGACCGGCTACGACAGCGAACTGGACGAACTGCAGTCCCTGAGCGAAAACGCCGGGCAGTTCCTGATCGACCTGGAAGCCCGCGAAAAAGCCCGCACTGGCCTGGCCAACCTGAAAGTGGGCTACAACCGCGTGCACGGCTACTTTATCGAGTTGCCGAGCAAGCAGGCCGAGTCGGCCCCCATCGACTATCAACGCCGCCAGACACTCAAGGGAGCCGAGCGTTTTATCACCCCGGAGCTGAAAGAGTTTGAAGACAAGGCGCTGTCGGCCAAGAGCCGTGCCCTGGCCCGGGAAAAGATGCTCTACGAGGCGTTGCTGGAAGACTTGATCAGCCAGTTGGCGCCGCTGCAGGACACCGCCGCCGCCCTGGCGGAGCTGGATGTGCTGAGCAACCTCGCCGAACGGGCGCTGAATCTCGACCTGAACTGCCCGCGGTTTGTCAGTGAGCCGTGCATGCGCATCGTGCAGGGGCGCCACCCGGTGGTGGAACAGGTGCTGACCACGCCGTTCGTCGCCAACGACCTGTCGCTGGACGACGATACGCGCATGTTGGTGATCACCGGTCCGAACATGGGTGGTAAATCCACCTATATGCGTCAAACCGCGTTGATCGTACTATTGGCGCATATCGGCAGTTTTGTGCCGGCAGCCAGTTGCGAGCTGTCCCTGGTGGATCGTATCTTCACCCGGATCGGCTCCAGCGATGACCTGGCCGGTGGCCGTTCGACCTTTATGGTGGAAATGAGCGAGACCGCCAATATCCTGCACAACGCCACCGAGCGCAGCCTGGTGCTGATGGACGAAGTGGGTCGCGGCACCAGTACGTTTGACGGCCTGTCCCTGGCGTGGGCGGCGGCCGAGCGGTTGGCGCATCTGCGTGCCTATACGCTATTTGCCACCCACTACTTCGAACTGACGGTGCTGCCGGAAAGCGAGCCGCTGGTGGCCAACGTGCACCTGAATGCCACCGAGCACAACGAGCGCATCGTATTCCTGCACCACGTGCTGCCAGGGCCGGCCAGCCAGAGTTACGGCCTGGCCGTGGCGCAATTGGCCGGCGTGCCGAACGACGTGATCACCCGAGCCCGCGAGCACCTCAGCCGCCTGGAAACCACGGCCCTGCCCCACGAAACCGTGGTAGCTAGCCCTGCCAAGGCCAGCCGCAAACCTGCTGCGCCGCACCAAAGCGATATGTTCGCCAGCCTGCCCCATCCGGTGCTGGATGAGTTGGCAAAGCTTGACCTGGACGACTTGACGCCGCGAAAAGCGCTGGAAATGTTATATGCACTGAAGACTCGGATATAACGCTCGCGCTTGCAAGCTGATAGACTCTCGCGCGGTTTGGGATGCTGCTGGCTCTTAGCCTGGCCTGCAGACTATCGCTCCCGAACCTCGCGAGCCCTACCACAAAGGGTTTCGCTGCCGCCGCCTGAGGAGAGAATTAGAAATGACCTTCGTCGTCACCGACAACTGCATCAAGTGCAAGTACACCGACTGCGTAGAAGTGTGTCCGGTGGACTGCTTCTACGAAGGCCCGAACTTCCTGGTCATCCACCCGGACGAGTGCATTGACTGCGCCCTGTGTGAACCTGAATGCCCGGCCGTCGCCATTTTCTCCGAGGACGAAGTCCCGGCGGGCATGGAACAGTTCATTCAGTTGAACGTGGAATTGGCTGAAATCTGGCCAAACATCACCGAGAAGAAAGACTCGTTGCCGGATGCCGCCGAATGGGATGGCAAACCCAACAAGATTGAGCAACTAGAGCGCTAAAAGCGCCGCTGCCCAACAAAAAAAGGCCCTTCAAGGGCCTTTTTTGCGCTCAGGGGAACGCATTCACTTTTCTATAGACGAAAAAAGGGGCGGTATGACCCGCCCACATTTTTTCCCTAGTCCCTGTGTTCCTTTTCATCATCCTGATGAATCGCATCCTGCGACGTTCCTTCAACCATCGTTCCTTGATGGCTGTGTCAATCCGTGGACACAGGGCTGATGTTAGAGAGTTCCAAGGGAAGTTCAACGGGATCCAAACCGGGCACTGACAGGCTCCAGCCCCCAGACAAAGATAATTAATTGTTATCTTTCAAATAGATAGAAAACTCCTTCAAAGATTCGAGACGCACACACCCAGCAAAAAAACCAAACACTTACGAGAAAGTAAGCGAATGCTTACGCGCGCCATTGCGTAAAAGCGTAAAAGAACCCCATTGACCGATCTCCAGGCAAGAAAAAGCCCCGACAAGTCGAGGCTTCTTGTCCTTCAGCGAGTTCAGTCGTCGCTGACGGTAATGGTCGGCATTGCCGGGGCCGCCGCTTCCTGCAGGACGATCCGTGCGCCCACATGGCGAGCCAATTCCTGGTAGATCATGGCGATCTGGCCATCGGGCTCTGCCGCTACGGTGGGCTTGCCGCCGTCGGCCTGTTCACGAATGCCCATCGACAATGGCAACGAGGCCAGTAGTTCAACGCCGTACTGGGTCGCCAGCTTCTCGCCACCGCCTTCACCAAACAGATGCTCTGCGTGGCCGCAGTTGGAGCAGATGTGCACCGCCATGTTTTCCACCACACCCAACACCGGAATGTTGACCTTGCGGAACATCTCCACGCCCTTCCTGGCGTCCAGCAAGGCCAGGTCCTGGGGCGTGGTCACGATCACCGAGCCCGCCACCGGGACTTTCTGTGCCAGGGTCAGCTGGATATCGCCGGTGCCTGGCGGCATGTCGATCACCAGGTAATCCAGGTCGCCCCAGGCGGTCTGGGTGACCAACTGCAGCAACGCGCCGGAGACCATCGGCCCGCGCCACACCATCGGCGTGTTGTCATCGGTCAGGAACGCCATGGACATGACCTCCACGCCCATGGACTCGATCGGCACGAACCACTTCTGGTCCTTGACCTTCGGCCGCGTGCCTTCGGCGATGCCGAACATCACGCCCTGGCTCGGGCCGTAGATATCGGCGTCGAGAATACCCACGCGCGCGCCTTCACGGGCCAGGGCCAGGGCCAGGTTGGCTGCGGTGGTGGATTTGCCCACGCCGCCCTTGCCGGAAGCGACTGCCACCACGTTCTTGACGTTGGCCAGGCCCGGGATCTGCGCCTGGGCCTTGTGCGGGGCGATCACGCACTGGATGTCGACCTTGGCGGCACGCACGCCGTCGAGGCCCTCGATGGCCATTTGCAGCATCTGCGCCCAACCGCTCTTGAACAGGCCGGCGGCATAACCCAACTCCAGTTGGACCGAGACCTGGTCACCCTGGACCCCGATGGCACGTACACAGCCGGCGCTGACCGGATCCTGGTTCAAATAGGGGTCGGTGTACTGGCGAAGAACGGCTTCCACCGCTGCGCGATTGACGGCGCTCATGGGCAACTCCCGAAAAAAGACTGACTGAAACAGGCGGCTATCCTAACCGTTCCAGCCGCGTTACGGCATGCTTTCGCAGGTGCGGAAGATTCTGAAACAGCACCACGGGGTGAAATAAATTTCCCGGCGCTTTATAGTGGCCGACCTCCGTTTCATCAAGTAGCCGAGCCCCATG
>Ga0308159_1001473_pt1 | contig 33617 bp, 26 predicted proteins | sample PhyCR1_FD_201040 | JGI IMG/M metagenome (GOLD analysis project Ga0308159, IMG submission 201040) | Phyllosphere microbial communities from UC Gill Tract Community Farm, Albany, California, United States - DLSLC.R1 | ecosystem: Host-associated > Plants > Phyllosphere > Unclassified | place: USA... | reverse complement strand
CAACGGACGACATGACAAAACCAGCCTCGGCCGTTAAGATGCACGCCGTCTGTCGCTAGCCCTTCAGGGTAAGCGTGGCATTTGTCCCAGTAGCTCAATTGGATAGAGCATCCCCCTCCTAAGGGGAAGGTTGGCCGTTCTTATCTGGAGTGGTGAATCCTCACCGTTTCAGCTGATGCACTACTAACAATTGGAGCAGTAGTTTTTTGTAAGAATGCAGATTGGAAAAAGCTCTGGACAGGACGTTCTCAGATGCTTATAATTAAAAGTTATATGCTGTGCTCTCTTAGTTCAATGGATAGAATAAGCCCCTCCTAAGGGTTAGATACTGGTTCGACTCCAGTAGGGAGCATAACCCCTTGACTTATAACGGTTTTATTTTTATGACCGATATAGGGGCGGAATCGTCAATGTCCGGCATCTGAGGATTTGCATCCTCGACCTCTCTACACGGTTTTGTTGTGCCTTATGGCCTTGGCTGACCCTGATAATCACTACAAGTCCCCCGGCTGGCGCCTGGAAGGTAGTGCTATGGGTTTCCCATGAGATTGCTCCAAAGAAGGCTTACGGTCTCTGTAGGTTACTCATTCATTATCTGTCTATTCAGCTTCGATATTATGCCGCTGGGAAAGCTCTGATGAAGCTCCCCTAGCGCCCTCTTCCTTAGGGTTTCGATGGCGTGTGCACTCAATTTACTATGAGAATGGATTGCGTACGGCCAAAGTGATTGTGAGCGTGCAAAAAAAAGCAGACCTAATGCTCTCGCAGATAAGGTTCGATCCTGAACCTCTACGCAAGTTTTTTAGCGATGGTTGCGGGAAATGAAAGGAATGCTACGCCCAAATTGCGCAGCTATTTTTCGCGCTTTGATGGTGAAAGCTTCATTTAAGGCATCTCTTTCTATGGGTGTCATGGCCTTCCACTTTTCTTGCCATTCTGCTCGTTGCTTCGCCAATGATGCTTGGTTGGCCGCCTTCAGTCGCAGTTGATCATTGAGGGATGAGGTAGTGCATTCATTGTCGGGGCTGTCAAAGCTGCCAGGGTCGCTCATGAGGCCTCTCGCAATAGGCATGAAGAGGTTAAGACTGTAGCTCATTTTATCGGTAGAAGGCACCGCGTCGGATGTGCTCGACGCCTCAGCAAGGGTGACTGAGTATGCGGACAAGACGGGCTCCGTCTTTTAGGCATTTCGTGTTGCTCTCTCCCTCATAGGCTCCGTTAAAGCAGGAATGACTACAAGATCGGACTATCCTCTACCTTCATCATTGCGATGTTGGGGCATTCGTCTTTTACTACTCTATGCCCTAAACCTAACTAACCATCCTTGTTCCATAACACGCTTTAGCGTCAGAATCCTAGCCAGGAGCGGTATGCGGTAATTTCGCACGTACGGATCTATGCTGGGGCGGCAGGTGATTGCCGTTCCTACAGCGATCATCACTCTTGCCAGGGGGGGATGAAGTTTTCGTCGAGAGTCTCTGGTTTAGGTAACTCCACATAGTTATGCAGTTTGCTGGAAGATTTAAATGAATCAATACGTATGGATTTGCTAAATTCTATTGCCGCATGCAGGTTCCTCGGGTCGAGATACGCTGCCTCTCCAAGTAAGCCGCCGAGCTTGTATCCAAGTTCTTTCTTCGTAAATCCATGGGTTTTTGCTTTTCCAGAAATGGCATCCTTGATTAGCCTTATTTTCCGCTGCCTTACGTAGGGAAGACAAATTCCGCCATCTTGGATCACTACACCAGTGATGTGCTTTGGCATAGTTTCTGAGAAAACTCGAGTCTTATTGGCGGCAATTACATGGCCGGATTTACGGATTCGTTCTTCTACCCGCCATAAGAAACGATTGCTTATATGCTCGCCTGAGAACGTCAAATCGTCTACGTAACAAGTAAAAGTCAACTCGTATTCTTTGGCAATATCATTGAGATCATCAAAAAGTTTTTTATTTGCATAAAATGATAGCAGTGGACTTAGCGGGCTTCCTGTTGGGAGGCAATTATCGATGGTTGTCAGCCGGGCGTAGAGATTTGCTATGTCTCCGGGAGCCCTTAACGGACCATTGAAGAAATTGAAGACTTTGGACTGACAGGTAGAGCCGAAGAAGTTGCGGATGTCCAAGGTCGCCACGTATTTGCCCGTAATATGTGCTTCTGCATTCTTCTTATAGGACGTACCTTTTAGCGCGAACTGCATGTATTCAGGCACTTTTACGCAGCGTAGCAGCTTCAAGATTCGTTCATGAATAGCCATCAGTTTTGCCGCTGGCTTTTGGACTTGTCGGGGTTTTGATTGTTTGCCTAGTTTAAATGGATCATTTTCGGGGACTATTTCGAAGCGCCGATAATCACCAATGCAGTCGATAAGATTCTGAGTGGTAGTGGCGAGAATAGCCGCCATTCTAGATTTATTTTTGGTGAGATAGAGCGCACTTTGAGATAATTCATAAGACTTGCGTTCTTTCTTAGTTTTCCTTTCTCGCTGTAGTGTCATTTCTATTTTCCACCCATTCCAAAAGATGAATGACTTTTTTAGCAACACTTGTTCTCAGCTTTGTTGTGGGCTGTTGTTTTTCCATGTTTTCAGAAAAAAATAAAATAGATGACAATGGAATTTTAAAATGTTCGCTGTATCTGGTCAGTAGGTCAATAGTTGGCTGTTTCTTGCCCGATTCGATTTCTGACAGATGCGAGTTGGAAATGCCTATCTCTTTGCAAAGCTCCGTCTGGGACATGTCGTGGTACGTCCGAATCAAACGCAGCGCTTGGTTCAGCATTACTTGTTCCTCCTAAAGTGACAACAGCGGGGGTAAGGCAGTTAGAACATGTCACGTAGGCTTTCCGAGATCTTGGGCCAGTGCTTGTCGACCAGAGATAAAGCCAGTCCGATCCAACGTACAGCACCGAAAATCGCCCGTAACCACTTCACCCTACGTTGTGTCTTTGCTGCCGAACGTTGCTTGGCGGGTTTTTCAATTTTCATCTTAGTGTCCTAGTTGCCCTCTCCGACGGAGAGGTCTCGCGTGCAACTGAACTGAAAATTGGAGCAAGCAACATTTTCCCCCCTTCTGAGCACCTGCTTCCGGCTCGCGCGGAAGCAGTATCCCGTTGCGTACCGAGACCTGTGATGCTGAGGCTCCGGAGCGCGTGGGGAAGGGTTAGAGGCAAACCTCCACAGGGCCGAAGCCCCCACATCTGCGAGTTGATCTCCCTACCGCATGAGAAGCCTATTCTCGTAAGCGATGAATGTCAAAAAAATTCGCTATTAGCGAATTTTTTTCTCTCATTTACTTGCTGTACCGCGCTCCCGTCATCAAGCTTTGACTCTGGGTCCTAAGCCCGATCCAAAATCAGGTCCTAATGGGGGAGGGGGGAAATTCTAAGCTCTTATGTGCAGCCGATTCCTGTCGCGAAGGTGGAGGTATGTAAATCGACAGCAGGTGAGGGCGATGGGCGTCACTAAAGGCGAGAGGGCCTATCGGAGCAGTTATTATCTGGGCGTAGCTTACTGATAACTCAGAGTCTCGCCAGGAAATTGGCCCAGCTCTGTGGTTCATGTGACTTCTTGGGTAGCATGGCGCGATGGTTCTAAGCTGGCCAACGCATGATGTGGGCTTATGAGGTCACCTGTTCGCGCCCGCCCATTTCACATATTTAAGTACCTGTCGTAACGTAAAAATTTTGCGTAACGTAAGTCAGGTTACGCAAAAATATCGAGTTACGAAGGTGACAATGGGCGACGGTCACTGGACCTAGCCATCCTAGAGGGGCGTCAAGTCACCATCTGTCCCTCCTGTGCAGAAGTCACTACAGAGCCTTTTGAACTGGAAGTATCCCCAAAGCGTGTCTATGAGTGTTTTGACCTGGAACTGTCTGTCTTGTACGGCTGCTATCGGCACTTATTGCAGGGAGATAGGTACAGGCTACCCACTGAAGCACGTCTAAATTTCAGAGTGCTATCATCGAGTCGTTTAAATCTCATATTTTAGGCCAAAGCGAGCGTTGTAGATGGCAAGGATGATTCCGGAGAATGGACCGCACCATGCTGAAAGCTACGGTGAGCGTCACCTTTACTCAGCCCTAAAATCTCAGTTACCTGACGAATACACCGTAATCCATAGCTTGCCATGGTTGTGTTCTGCAATGAGCAAGCTTGACAGACGAGCAAGACCTACAGGAGAGATCGATTTTCTGATAGTTCATCCAGAAGATGGGATTTTAGCGCTTGAGGTTAAGAGTGGTGTTTATAGAATTGAGAATTCTTTCTTTGTACATGTTCGCAATGGCTATAAAATTGACCCGCTCAATCAAACCAAAAAAAATGTCCATGGATTAGCGTCATGGCTTGGTGCTGATCCCGCACTACGTTTGAGAATCGGATACGGGTTTATTTTCCCCGATTCTGACTTTGATAGGTCTAATATCCCAGGAATGTATGATACCCAATCCTATCCACCGCAATCGCTTTATATAGATTTTGAAGCTTATCCTGACGTCGCTCAAAAAATCATAGACCTCATGAAGTATTGGAAAAAGGTGCTTCGAAATGCGGATTTGGGCACTTCAAGAACCCAAGAACTGATCGACTACCTTGCGCCAAAGATTGATGGTCAGCCTCGGTGGGCGAGTCGAATTCGCTATGACAATAAAGTTTGGCTTCAGTTAACAAGCGAGCAAAGTTTGGTCGTCCGTTCTGTGCTGAGGGACAAGGACTCACTTATCACGGGCTGGCCAGGTACTGGGAAAACTTTGATAGCTATCGAGACTGCAAGGAAACTATCAATGGAGGGGAAGCGGGTATTGGTCCTCTCATTCAATGCACGGCTCACTGAGCATGTTCGTGCGCAGCTTGAAGGGTATCGAGCCTGTACTGTGATGACTTGGCACGGTCTCTGCCGTCAAGCGGCAAATGCGCTGAATCATTTATCTGTGGGGGAGGAGTGGTACAAGGTCAAATGTTTAGAAGATCTCAATATCGCTATTAACAAGGGATTGCTAGGAGAGTATGAGGCTCTTGTAGTAGATGAATCGCAAGCCTTAGCAGAATCTTGGTGCAAGACGCTTGTCAGTTGGTTTGACGGGAAGCCAAAAGCATTTTTCTGTGACGAAACTCAAGTGTTCAAATTCGAACGCAATGGCGTGACTTTAGAAGGTTTGAGGGCTATTTTAGGAGTGGCTGCCTTTCCGCTTTCGATCATTTTACGTATGCCGAAAGCAGTTACTAAAATTCTTTCAGAAGTTGTTCCTCCGAAGATCCAGCTTTCCTCTCCAAGAGTAGCTGAGCCGGATACTGCGGTTGAAATCATCACATTGACACCCTGCAAGGAGCTTCTACGTATTAAGTCTGAACTGATCACTATTGGTGTCAGTTCAGAGGATATCGTCGTTTTGACAGGATCTATAATTGATAGGCAGTATTTTGATTTTTTGAAAGCTGAGAAACTAGCTACTGAAAATATAGCGAAATTTCGTGGCCTAGAGGCTCCCGTTATTATTGTTCTTGGAGCTGAAGCATTAGATACAGCTGAACTTTTTAGCGCCTATTCCCGTGCTACGACGAAGTTTGTAGCTATTTATAATGCTCATAATCGCCAATGGAAGGGGCGTCTGGATTTTCAGTCGCGGTTGCAGGGGAAACCCGAAAGTGCAGCGATTTTGAAAAAAGCGCAAGCTCCTCTCCGTATTAGGAATATCGTGGCGCGTTGCACTTCTATTAGAACCTTGGGGATGAAGAGCTTGGATGTAATGTGGGCTGAGGATTGGGGGGCGATGCTAGTTGAGTTTAAAGAGCACGAAACCCAACTCATTCTATGGGTTAATTACCTGTCCCGAACCGTCTCTCATCCTATATTTATATGGTATGGAGATACACTCACCAAATTCTACATGGTCGTGCCCGATCTAAATGGTGAAATTGAATCGTGTGGTCATTATTCTCTGACTATGGAAGAATGCAAGGCGTGCGGTTCCCAAACCCCGCATAGTGACACCGCCAAAATCAACTGTGCACTTTGCTATACAGTTGAGAGCAGATCGTTACCGCTCGATCAGAATGTAATAGACCAGATTTCTTTGTATGATGCGGTGATTACGTCGCGAATGCCAACACCTCAGGCTCTACAACTGCGCTCCCATCTCCCCTTGGAGGTGGCAGCAATAGCAGCATTGATGCGCGCAAACAAAAATAAGGTTCGATGTAATATTCTCTTGGTCCAGTTACCTTCCGGACGAAACCTGTATACGACCGCATTTGTGTTTGCCCAATCCAGGATTGCAGTCTGCCTTCCGAAGACAACTATGTCGGTAGACTCGCTCGCGGATGAGATTTACTATCGCTATAGGGAATTGGAACAAATTTCTTCGGCAGAGTGGCGTTCAATTGTTGCAAGCGCTTTCGCCACTTTCAAACAGAAAGGTTATTTGGTTAGAGTTGGAAAAAAGCTATATCAGCCCGTGGAGGATATCGATGCTCCAGTACCTAAGAGATATACCAATGATTGGTGAAAATACGCTTAGAGGTATTTCTGGGTAGCCATCCGGCGACGTCATTTGCAGGAACGGCTCAGTCGCACTCCTTGCCTGCCTACTCAGTTGAAAATCTTTCGCCGCCCGATTCGATCTACGACTATTGCTTAGAATAGTACGAAGTTTTAATGTACGACGACTACCTAGGTATCAAAGCCCCAGTGGCCGTGTAATAGGGTCAACCAGCATACAGTTGCAGATGCACTTATTACGCTGAGGCTATTCGGCGTGAGCGTTCCTTGGTCCCAACACGAGGTTTCTACGAAATGAATCGATCAGAGCGCCGCAGGTACGAGAAGGAATTTTCAAAGGTTCTGAAGAAAGCCGGTGATAACTGCGGGATCTGCCGTAAGCCACTGCGACACAACTCCCGTACATTTGGCGGTGTATTGGCTGATGGGCGGGCTGCGCTGGCTGGGGAGTGCTGTCACACCCAGCTTGATGTAATCATGGGCTCTGGGGTGTACATCAATCAGAACACTGATGCTATCTTGAATGTGTTGGGTCAGGCGAAAGGTGATTCAGGTGGGCAGCCAGCCTCTGACGCTTTGGATGCTTCGAGGCGCCTTCAGTCGGGCATTGGAAGCTTGGAGGAGATGGTCGAACAGACAAAGCGCCGAGCGGGGGTTACAGGGCCTGTCCAGGGTATTTCACTGACGGATACGCCATGGAAATCGGATGACGCTCAGTGGTTTGAGAGCCATCCCGATAGATCTCATCGATTGCGCCCCATGCATCCTGGTGAACAGGAGACGCTTCCAGTCAAAATGAGAGAAGCCATCATCCCAGATGATCACCGCTGGGAAATCCTGGTGCGGCAGATCAAGAAGGGTGAGCGTGTGCGTTCAGCGTTGTGTCGTAATACCCGAGTTGAAATCCCGGATGTAGAGGCGGTGATTCATGCAATCTTCGATAACGTAGTTAATCCCCGGCATTCAGGAGCAGTCACTGTTCAAGAAGTTGCTGAGCTGGCGAAGCTATATCACGTTCCTGAGGGCTACGTAAGGAACTGAGCATAGGCCTCTTCAGTAGTTGTTGATCGACCTGGACCGCTTCGCGCAGCGCATCGGCTAGCTACTGAAGATGTATGTCGGTTTGCTCAACCCGCTGAGCTAAAGTCTAGCGATTGTCAGTTCAGCGCTGCCGTTAAAGGGGCGAGTTGTCGGAAAATTCGCCACCATCACATGGGGCAGCGGGCCGGGCGGGGGGAATTTATCCATAACCTGCGCCGGTAATAGTGCTTGAATCAGTGTTCTCTATTAGTTTGAGATGAGATCGGAGTAGTTTATTCGGAATCGAACAGCGGATATCTCACATTCCCTGAATAGAGCTGCCCCATTAAGGTCAATGAGGATGAAACGGCACGATGGCAGGCATCAAAAAAGATAATCACTATGTACCTCAGGCCTACCTGAAGCAATGGGTGATCAATGGCAAAATCCTTACTTACAGGCTATTGGTGCCGCATGAGAAATGCGAGCATTGGAAGCCTCACTCCCCCAAAAGTATTGCTAAACACCAACATCTTTATACCTATGTTTCGGGCTCTAAAGACAGTGATGAGATTGAGAACTGGCTTGATCGTGATTTTGAGCGGCCTGCATCGGTGTCGATAGCAAAGGTAGTGAATGAGGCACAATTGAGCGTCGAGGATTGGAGCAACTTGTTCCGATTCGCCGTGGCGCAGTCTATCAGGACGCCTACTGGCATGCAGAGCTTCATGAAGCGCCAGAGCGAAACGCTGAGGGGGCTGTTGTCTGAGTCGTTGGAGGGGTCGGTTGCCAAGGTGGAAGCAGCTTTGGCTTCTGGTATTAAACTTGATCCCGCTCCAGCTCTAGATCCATTCAGCAAGCTACCTCTCAAGCTCCATCGCGTGAAAAATGAGGATGGCTCCGAAGGTGTAGAAGCACTGGTACTGAACGGGCGGAAGTTTTGGATTTGGCATCTCGAACACATCCTTAAAAACACAATCCATCGTATGCCAACTCATCGATGGACCATCCTGCACGCCCCCACTGGAGTCACTTGGCCAACCACAGATAATCCGTTTACAAGGCTGGGAGAGGGGGCGAATGGAGAGCTGAGCCTAGAAGGAGGCTGGGGGGTAGAAGGAACGAAACTTTTCCTTCCTCTTAGTCCCAAGCATCTCCTATTCGCTTGTGTCGGCCAGCGCCCCCCCCCACGAGGCACTACATTAAGCCTCTCCGACGCCGCGTTTTTTCGTACGATGATCATCAATGGCGCCAGCCGCTACATATTCGCGACGGATACACGGGATATCGTTGAGTTCAGGCCACGCATTGTCTCTCGTGAGCTATTTGATGCAGAGGCCAGGCTGTGGGCGGATTGGCACGCTAACCAATCAGAAGAAGAAGCACAGTACCCCAACATTTGACCTTTTTGCCCCCGAGGCGGTGATAGCAGAGAGTGAGTTATCGTTATGTGAGCTTGCGTGATAGCTACTCCTCTCATCTTCACCCCCTCCAATGAGATACCGATTTGCGGAGGTATCGTCCCCTTAGAAATATTCAAGAGCCCACTCACCTAGCCTTGAGCCATGATAAGGTAAGCTCAAGGAAGAACGTCACCATCTAACAGGGCGCCAACCGTGGCAGTAGACCAACGCATTTTCTGGAAAAACGAGAGAATAGCTTTTCTCGCCTTAACCACACTGAAAGGTGTTGGCTTTTGGACCTTGCATCAACTTGCTAAATCTAAAGTGGGTTTCAAAAGCACGTTCAAATACAATCTTGAAAAATATGTAAAGCTAGAAGAAGGAGCTGTTACTCCCCTGGCGGAAATCAAGAAAAAATTATGGCAGCGCGGCATAAAGATAATCGAAGAGCTTGCCAAAGATAACATCATTCTGATATTTCACGATGAAGCCCGCTTTCCTGCAAAGTTAAAGAATATTCATGACGCGCCACAATGGCTATTCGTTCAGGGTAATTTACGCATACTTGATACACAATCTATTGCAATTGTCGGAACTAGAAAACCTACCGAAGAAGGTATGTTTCTCACAAGGCTAATTCTAGCCGCCTTGTACAGGTCCAGCTTTTCCACTGTTAGCGGCTTAGCGCTTGGTATCGATCAACTGGCTCATCTGGAATCTATAAAATACGGGCTTCCAACGGTAGCTGTATTAGGCACGGGAATAAAAGAAAGCTATCCAAAAGGATCTGAGTCGGTTAGGAAGCTGATTCTTGATGGCGGTGGCGCAGTCGTAACTGAGTACTTGCCTAATCAAAGTTATAGCAGTGAAAACTTTGTAAGGCGTAATCGAATACAGGCCGCACTATCTGACATTCTTGTACCTGTAGAGTGGAAGATAAAAAGTGGTACTGCGCATACCGTAGGTTTTGCCGCAAAATACAACAAGAAAATAATAAATATATACCTACCGAAAACTTTAGAGTTACGCCCTGAAATAGCATTTTCCAGAAACAGCTATGCAGCAAGCGACTACGAACTGCCATTGCAGATTCCAGAGTTTTTGAGCAGTATTTCGTTACGGTCTGAGGAAAACACCAGATTAGCTATTGAACCCAATGGCCAGTTAGGCTTTGAACTTTGAGCAAGGACGCAGTTAATGCCTAAACTAAAAGGTGTGATTCTGAGTATTGAGGATGTACTGGTTCCACAAGGACCGGGAAATGCCTTGATTTTCTCGGAAGTAACAAAGCTTATAAAGTATTTAAAAAAAAGTGGCATACAGTTTGTTGTCATGACAAATCGGCGGTGGACGATAGGTAGCTCTCGACCGCTAGTAGACGCACTCAAAGAGGTTTGGGGTGAGTTTACTTATTTGTGTCGTTCGACTGATAGCAAAATACCCGCAAAACCCCGCGCAGAAGCAACTGAGTACGTTTTAAGCTTGATGAGTTGGACGAGTACTGAGGTTTTATATATTGGTGCATCTGAAAGCGATATGCAAACCGCAGTAAACGGAGGGTTGTTATTTCTTAGGGCCACATGGTACGCCAACAAAACCGACTATGGATTTGAATTTGACGCACCTAAAGACATTGCTAGATTTATAGACACTTTTTGTTTTAGAGAACATCTATGGTGCCATGAAATACACGATAGTAACTTCGAATACTATGCATTGGCACCGTTTAGTACTATGAAGGCGGAGTATACTCTGTACTCCGAGGATGCTAGGAAAGCCGCAAAGCAAGGACTAGGCCATCCAGATTTCTGGGTCGGAGCGATCGTATCAAGCCTTTACTTTAGCGGAATTCACAAGCGTATCAATTACATCACGGTATATCCGGGCCATAAAGCAGGCTCGGGGAATGTGGTAATGAATGATGCGATGGCAATTTTTGGTAAATGTTTTAGAAAAAATTATCTACCAGACCTTATAGTGCGTCACACCACGGCTCAGAAGTCTCAAACTGCGCGTAATCAGGGTATAGCTCTTGATCACCTTAACCAGCTCAATACCATCGTGCTTAACAAAGCTCCGTTAAGGACACCTAATGCGAGATATAAAAACCCACCGCTTGGAAAAGGTAAGTCAGTTCTAATTATCGATGATATTTGTACGCGGGGATACTCACTCGAAGCTGCTAGAACGTTTGTAGAACAAACGGGAGCTAAAGCTATACTAGTATCATGGCTTAAGACCATAAATACGGATATCGTGGAGCTAGCCCCATTTGAAAAGTTCGATGCTTACAAACCCGCCAATTTCAGCACGCCGCGCACCCATAAAATACATTCGTACCATGAGAATATAGTTGATCACTTAGCTCCCGGCGAACTATCACAGATTTTTGCGCATTATAAAAACTGGGAGTGGCCTGCATAGTATAAATCTCTCAAGTCTGAAGCTGCTGACATTGCCCTAAAAACATAAAGGAATGATACAAGTGAAGGAATTATCGATAAAGCAAAAACACCTCTGCTATAAACTCGGTGCAACTCTAATCGTTTCGATTTTATTTTTTTCTATTCTTTTTGGTCTGGCCGGTAACTTTGAGGGTCATGGTGTAGTTAAGGGCGATAAGTCTGCTGATGTTTATGAGTTGGTTTATTTTAGCGTCGTATCTATAACAACACTTGGCTATGGTGATTTTACACCAATAGGTATTTCTAGACTCGTTGCCTCGCTCGAAGCGATTTTTGGCATTTTGTTCATAGGTTATTCAATTTCCCAGGTTCTATCCCTGCGTCAGTCTACGTTAGTAGAATATTCCGTAAGCTACAGCATTCATGAAACCTATAATAAATGCATCGAATATATTATCGATGCCAAAGAATCTATAGGGGACAAAAGGCGAGAAATTCAAAATGGTATTGTGCCAGGAGAAATTTCATTTATATATAACAGGTCAAACCCTTTTTACTCTTCGATGAAAGCACTGCAAATTACTAATGGGTATTCATCTCATCTTGTTGATATAGGTAAAATTGATGAGCTTGTTAAGCATGTGGAACGCGCAGCGCACCATGTTGAAGAGCTTGCGGGGTTTTCGCGAAAATATCTTAATTTACTGAAAAGTAAAAAAATAGATTGGGAGCAGGATAGAACTTTTTTGATTCTTCTGTCACTGTGCGATCAGATTGATTATTTCGTGGATCAGTTCATTAAAAGAACAAGTTATGCAAGTGAGCCATATAAGGGGGGCGGCATGTATAGCGACATAGTGAAATCCATAGCAAATGACATTCGGGATAAGTGCAGAAAACCTTAAATAAGATTGGCATTACAGCGCAGCTTAACGGCTGCAATATGAAGTAATCGTAATACCACAAATTTCAATACATGCGCTTCCCTCTAAGAATGTTGGTGACCAATTCTGTTGGAAAAGTCGGTCGACCCAAACTGCCTGATCATTGACTGGCGAAAGCTTCTTTTTTGCACGCGGCGACGTTGAAGCCGAGTACGGAAACCTCTGCCAAAAGTAAAAATTTCTATCTCGAATGCATGCTTTTCTGATGCGCAATCCATGGCCGATTTTTTCAACAGAATCGGCCGAAAGCCGTGCGTTGCGCCCGCAGCAGCCCTGATGAATTTGACGTGACCTCCCCAGTTGCACCTCCTGCATTGGTTGCAAGGCATTCAAGCACTGCGTCTATTGCAATTTCTAGGCGAGCAGCACTCCTGGTTTAGACCAGTGCTATGCTTACTTTTTCGACGGAGCAGCACACATGTCAGGGGAATATTCACTCACGGATTTGCTTGAACGAATGTACGAAAATCAGCTCGCTTTGGAAGCCGGGCTGATGGAGTTGGCGCTCCAAAGCGAGAAGCAGGGATTGAGTGACGTTGGCGATAATGTGCGTGGCGCCCTTTTTGTAATTGGTGAAAACGCTGGACACATCAAACAGGGGCTGGCCAAGCTAAAGGGTTCGAGAACCGGCTAACCGTTACCCATTTCAGAATCGCGGCAGGTAATCCTGATGGCGGGCATTATGAATTGTTCTGAAGGGTTGCTTCCGGCCATTGTATACGTTCGCTAACGATTGCAATGGCCGGAAGCGATCTATTGGAGACAAAGCGCTAGACAGCCGGCTAGACGAAAAAGGGGAAGCGACGGCGATGTACCTTGCGCTTTTGCGACGAGTTGGCATAGTGCTTTGTAGATACCGGAAATGCTGCATAACCGTAGAATATATCAAGGCTTGGAATGCGTTCTCGTCTTTTCATGGGGCGGCGTGTGGACTTATAAGCGGGAGGGAATATGCACTACAATGTCTTGGATTTCAAGGAAGAAGGTCAAAGTAAGTGTTTTTTGGTTAAGGCTACGTTAAGAGAATATCTTGCCTCACTACCTACGGATTATGATGAATATTCTGTTCAGAGATCTATTGTAAGTAATGTTTATTTGGATCGGATGATACACACTGTTTTGGATAAAGGTCATATCCCTTCAATTACTTTAATTACTACAGATCAAAGTATCGGCTCCAATTCATATACCGCTAGCGAATTCAAGATATTGGATGGCTTGCAGCGGACATATCGCTTGAAAGTTATAAGTGATACCAAGGATCTGTTCCTCAACAAGGTCGCGGGACAGGTTGAAGGGCTAAGTGATTTTCAAATAAAGCGTAGGTACAGAGAGGATCTTGTTTCTATCGGGTCAGCAGGAAATATTCTTATTTCAATAAAAGAATATTTCGAAAAAAATAATAGAGAAAGCTTAGAGAGCTGCTTCACTGAAAACTTTCAGTGGTTTGAAATTTGGGTGGGTCTTACTCCTGAGCAGGAAGTAAGGAAAATGCTATTATTAAATGCTGGGCATAAGCCAGTTAATATAAAGCACCAATTAGAGCTTTTGTTCCTGAATCTTTTACCTGTCATGGCTGAAACCAAGAGTCATAAAATTACGATTCAAAGAGAAAAAGAAGTATCCGCGACTTCATTTAGCAAGGTAAGAAATGTTGGTGACTACCAGTTTTCTCAGTTAATCGCCGCATTAGTCTCTTATGTTAATCGTGCCCCTATCACGACTAATACAATGTTCGTTGAAAGTATGCAAAATGACCAAGGGAAACTAGAAGCATTTGTTGAAATGTTTTCCTACCAATTCCTAGAAGACTTCATCCATGCGTTATATTTACTAGACGTTGCTGCTTCTAATGAATTTGGTGGTGGCGGAGTCCAATGGATGGGCCGCGAGGTGTCATTAGCTGCAATGTTCGCTGCAATGGGATCTTCCACCGACTCACCCAATGAGATACGAAATGTTGCTGAGCAGTTAGCTGAAAATTTCAAACTTGCTAATCTCGAAGAGTACGAGCAAGCAAGGAATAGCGTAGATCTTGCTAAAGTCAATGTCGGGAATATTAATAGACTATCAATTTTCAAAGGTTTCGAATCTCTTATCTGCTCTAGTTATAGTCGTAAAATTGATTGGGCTTTAGTGTTTGCGAGGGAGCCGCAATGAGAAAAGTGGATGCAGTTTACTCTATGCTCATAGATCAATTCGGGAGGATCTGTGACGAAACCGTGAAAGCTGACAATTTTTCTGAAGCTTTGCAAAGCGATTCGGAAAGAGAGCTTTTTGAATCGCTTTTTTTAGCATTTATTGATGAAAAAGAGAATTTAGAGAGTTATAAGTCTCAGTTAGGTATCTATCCAGCTTTTCCGCAGCTATATCTTCTTCTGAAGAAGTTTAATGAGAATTTTGAAAATTTCCCTGGTTTTGATTATAAGGCTTGCACATTCGGATTGATGCTCGCACAGCGAATTTTACAAAATGAAACCGTACCCTTACCAATTAGTGACGTCGACAACTGCTTCAGTTTTTTCTACTGCGATATGGAATTCGATTGTAAGGGATTCGCTACGAATCTACCTGTACTCCACAGGAATATGCTCTGGGTAAGTCCCGGATTGATTGAGTCATTGTCAGCGCTAGCAAGTAAAACTGTGGGACTCGATCTACTGTATTACTTAATTTCGATAGGGCCGGAAATTGATTTCTCGCTTGGCCGGTCGATAGTAATTTGTGAGAAGTCATGCGTTATAGATCGACATACTGCAAACGCTAACGTAATTTCACTTCTTAAATTGCACATGGTAAGTTCAGGATATAAAATTACACGTTCCAATCTCTACGCCACACCACCTAAAAACTCCTCGAAAGAGAATTATAATCCTACTAACAGCTATGCTCAGTTCAGTGATGTTATCCATATTCTGGGTGAATACTTGGATAGAACAGACGTGCTAGCGAAATATCTCTCCATGTATCATGTTATCGAAAATTTCATGATAAAAAGTCAAATTGTGAAGCTGGAGCGAAAAGCTAATGGGTCAATGTTTTCTATAAGAGACTTTAGAAGACTGAACAAGGCCGTTGACATGTCGGAGATGGACGCAATTGGAAAACTTGTTAAATCAATTTTCTCTTTGCCTTATACGAAAAGTAATTTTGGAGATTTCGCCTTTGATTCCTGGCAGAAATTTTTGGTCGCGCGGGTTGCTGATATTGTAGATATTAATAGTTTTCTTGCGAATTTAATTTACAATAGCCAACCCATCAAGTCTACGGCGCAATTTGTTAATTATTTTTCAACACTTATTTATCAAATGAGGTGCTCGATAGTTCACAATAAAGAAACAGAATATCATATCTCTAACGAAACTTATGGTTTTGGTTGTGGGCTAGTTATGGAGGAGTACTTGTTGCCTATGCTAGAAGAATTTGTTTTTTTAGCTATGGCCGAAGATAACGATGTGGTGTGGTATCGGTCTAACTCAATAGCACTTTGGAATAAAACAGCTTGACTTAGCGTTGAATGAAAATCGAACTATATAAGTTCTGGGCTCATCATTCATCTGTCCAATGCGCTTCGGGGTCAAGGCTGCTAGGAGGTGTGATTGCAGGTGTGTATCGCATAATTTGCCGCTATCTTCCTGGGAAATCATGCAGCAGGGACTATCCATATGAATGTCGAAATGGCTCCCGCGATCAAGGCCGCTGAAAGCGAGTATTTGTTTTCCCATGTCCAGAGCTTGTCTTGGATAAGGGGAAACCCTTTTGGTGCTCGTGTGTTTCCAACGAAGCTTTTCCATGCTTTCAAGTGAAAACATCATCTAGCCCGATGCTCAATCGGATCTGTGGCGATAGCACCGGCAGCCCAGAGTCACTAGTATGCTTTCTCCTGGAATCAGCGGAGTATTCGCCAATAACTCGTCTTATTGGAAGGGCCTTGACTTTGGAACAGTACGTTTTCGTGGGGGAGTGAAGCGAACTCCAGACTTTCCACGTTGACGGTGCCTCACAGGTACACAGCGATGCGTTACTTCGCGTCGCTGATCACCGAAACCTGCCCATGCGGACGAGTTTTCAGTTCGGCGATAAGTTCACGTGAAGTGTGTATGCCAGGATTGAAGTTCACGGCACCGTGCCTGTGGCTGACGTGATAGACCGCATTTACCTCCTGTATTCACGAGTCCGCCTCGGAGGCCCTCCCGATTCAGATCCTCAGCGTTCACTGTGAAATAACCTTACGGGTTAGTGCTGCGTTCAGCGAATCCTGCAACGTAAAGCTGTCTCTCTATCTCCCTCAGTGTATGAATCAGGGGTTCTGATGGCTGCATGAGGTGCTTAGCCAAGATCACAGGAACAGCCTCATGTACCTCCAACCGCTCACAGATTTGAGCCAAGATTGAGATCGAAGGCGCGCGCTTTCCCCGCTCAATATCCGACAGATATTGAATCGACAGGGTCCCAAGAAAATCTTTTTGAGTGAGCCCTTTGTTGAGGCGTAGAGCCTGCACGGCCCGGCCAACTGCCTCATTAAAATCCATCAGTAGTAGCCTTGAACCACAAAGCTAGCATTGGACAGGCGGCTAGGGTATTTTGGAATCAACGAAAGGCGATGTTAAGATATATCTTAGCTGTTATTTTAGTTTTGTGGACTCATAGAGCTTGTCTACCCGCCTGTGGCGGCGGTGGGTCAGCTTTTGCTATCGCCCCCCACCTCATTCCAGGAGCACAATTAGATGAATGATCGAATTGAAGCGGCAATATTAAAGGTGAAAGCAGACGCGGTAGGAGTGCTGTTCACTGGCTTTGTTACTAATGCCCACTTTGAGTCGCCTGCAATGTTGAAGGGGGAGGTGTGGGCCCATGTGTGTGCTGATGGGTTTGGAACGTTTGCTGACGGCCATCGGATTGAGACCTCAGATATTGTCCAAATTCATGCCCGTGGCGAAAGCTTTTGGGTTACGACTCGAAGCGGGAGCGACTACGGGATTCTTTCCTTCGCTCCCCTTGGTTGGACATATTTTGCCGGTTTCTACCAGGCCAACCATCGGCTCGATCCAATGCCTCCAGGATCTCCAACTTTTCATATGCCATCTCCGCCAGAGGCGACCGTCGGCTTGGCAAGAAGGCTTACTGAAAAGCCGAAGCGCGAGCTTATACCTTTCGCCCGAAAAGCATTAAAACGCGAATTACTAGGACCAGAGACGGATAAAAAATACATGAAACAGATGGAGAATTATGTTCAGGAGACGATTAAAGATCTAAAGCAAAATGGTGTGAAAATTGAGAGTCATGATGTGTGACTACGCACATATTAAAACCCTGTAATAGGGCTAGCCTGTGCCTAGGAAGTTAAATTTTCACTAATTGAAGCAATGTGCAAAAAATGCACATTAGAAAACGCCCGTAATGAGATGGCCTTAATATTCAGATTTCAGACGACGCCTAGCTGATTCATATTGTATGTAATCATACTAACTCTTATGTCATATTCATGAGTAATCATTGACTGCCGACAGCTGAATATTTTAGTAATAATATTGGTATATGCATATTAGTATAAGATTTTATAATTTTGGATTCTTGTCATTGAAATTAATTACTGATAACTCAACCTTAGAAAGGCTGTGACCGTAGTTGCCATTTGATTTGTCTCCTTGCAGTCGAAAAAACATCGGTAAACAGCATCGTCGAAACGTTAGGTTCTAGGTTCGCTACAGGAAAGTCTTGAGACCGTTTGCCGCCTACTATCAGTACCTTGATCGGCTTGCTGACATGCTTGGCGAAGTCGTGGCGGTAGGCAGTTGCTTGTTGGTAGTCAACGTATTTCAGAGAATAGCTGGGGCGTTTGAATTCCACCAGCAGATACTCTCCTTTGAGGTCTTCGCTTAGGAGAAGGTCAGGTCGCTTAGAGGCAAGCTCACCTACATATATGTTGCCGAGATAATCTTCTACCTGACGTTGCAGAGTTTTGTTTGAGCTGAACAGCGAGTACTCTGGCCCAAATATCCAGAGGCTGTTTTCTATGGCCCGATGCATGGTTGCCTCAAGCGTGGTGACGGTCGCTGCCAGCATTTCTAGCTGGTCCAAGTACGCTGATCGGGCGTTTGCTTGCTCGACCAGGAAGGCCATATCCGCGAGGCCAAACTCGTTTAATGAGTCAACCAACGCAGAGATGTCACGGCGCTTTGCCTCTGCAACATGTTCAAGAAGCGTTCGATAATCCGAGCGTTCTAGCGCTTCCAAAATCACGAATACGATGGGCTCGACCTTGCTTGGAGCTTCGTCATAATATTTTTCTAATATTCGCTTGATGGCCCGGTCAGCGTAATCACGTTTGAACTCGGGCATTCCAGCCAATCGTTCATGAATCGTCTTCTGCAATCGAGCATGTGCCAGACGCATTTCCATTCCATGTGTTTCTAAAAAAACACTTCTAAGTTTGCCCTGAACGTACTCCGAAACTTGTTGATATAACTCGCTGTTCTCCACCACAGAATCCCATCCGGCAGTGACGTGTTCACTCAGACCGTCAGCGTCAATTTCGCCAAACATTTTTCTAAGTAGCTTGGGCGGAAAGTCGTCGCGCTCGTCTAGGCCAAAGAAGCTTGGCTTTCCAATCGCTTTGCCATCGACCATCAGATTGATACCCGGCTGTCGCAGGCCGGTTTTACCATCACTAATAGCGAAGCGAAGGGTCACGTCACCCGCATCCTTTAGCGTGGTACTTTCTTGGCGGTAAGTCCCAGAGAGGTCATCTATGCCCAGAAGCTTGCCGTTAACGGTAATACTGAAATCTTTCTGCCTACCGTACTCTTGCAGAAGGATCTGTCGAAGCTTGTTGGCATCAGGGTAGGCGAGTTGTTGGTGCAAACCCGATAGGGTAACTGTTGTGCCGTGCAGCTCCGGCGCACATTGTTTTATATCGGCCTCAATTGGGAGGTGCTCAATGTCAGACTGCTCTTCTAGTGCCTTAAGGCTTAGCGTGAAGCTGACCTCATTGCTCCGCGCTCTGGTAATTAGATTCATCACTGAGGCAGCCATTAGCCCCGCAAATTTGCCTATTCCTTTTCTGCCTTTGATTAGCCGTTGTTTTCCGGCTGTTCGCAGACCTCGTTTGGAGCGGCGATCAGATGCAATTTTTAGATAATGGGCTGAAAGCTCGTGCGCAGTCATACCCGTGCCGTCATCAGTGATCACAATTGAATCGGTGCTGAGAGGAACCGATAGAGTGATTGAAACGTGCTCTGCATCAGCATCCCAGGCGTTGTCGACCAGCTCTTTCAACGCTTTCTCAGTTGAGGCGTATTCCTGACTTAGCAACGTCGCCAAGCGTGAGTCCACCTGAAAATGCAATTTGTTCATAGGGTAGTCATGTCCATGTGAATTTCCTTCTGTCCTACGAGCCTGTCGAGCGGGGGGCCCTATGGATGGCTAGCGATCACGACTTTATAACCGACACACTCTATTTTTACGCGGCAAGAAGCACGTATCACGCTTCGCAGAATGCATTGACTGTTCTTTACAGATAACCCTCTGCTCATTGCCCCCTGGCTGATGGACTGCCGTTTTGTATAACTGGAACTGGACTATAGTGCGTCCGATGAGCCTCTGGCGAGTGGTTTACAGCTCGCTATTGTGGAACTCACCTGGGGGGATCATCAACCGGCAGTTTTTGGACTGGTGCCTGTGGTTAAGGTGCTTGCAGCTTAAATGTCGCCAGTTCCTTACTCCCGTTGATGCTAAAGCATTCTGGCCGAAAAGCTTGTTAACTGCTGTGTTAGGCGATCACAAAAGTTCTTCTGGGGGTTGCCTTCATTTGGCGTGTCATTGAAGGGAACCACGTCACTCAAAGAGTTGCTCATATTAGTCTGCTTCCTTCCCAGCCTGATCATCTGAACATCGGGTGCCACAGCCATTGAGACGCTATCTGTCTGCGGCCTATTGATGCGACGTCTCGATTGGTTTGAGTCGAGAGTATTTAGAGGAAGCTTAGGTCTAATCTCATAAGTCTATGGGGGGCTGTTCTGCGTATTGGACGGGAGAAAGCCGGGTTTCCGCTGTGGACTCATTGCTGGGCTTATCCCGTTTTTACCTGTTACGCCTGTATAAAAATCATCACTGTTTATATTGTTTTACTATACCGCTAGCGTTTTTTATAACCTGAATGCTGTACTGTCGGCGTTAGTAACAATATTTGAATACATAGTTTTATTAAAAGTATTATGTATAAAGCTTCTTTGTCAGTTGCATTGACAAGTGCATAATAATATTGATGAAAGCTTGAAGTTTAAGCAAATTTTAGGCCTAAGTAACTAACTTGCAGAGCGCGAAAGTCCATGTGATAAATAAACGTCATTTTTGGTTGTTGGGTAATTTGCATGAAGTTGCAGAATTTTTTCAAGGTGCCGATGGAGTATCTGGGTACCGTAGGTTTCACCCTCTATAAAATAGAGCCAGATGGAGGGTCAAGTGAATATCGACCTTTCACTTTATTTGTAGAAGGACTTATTGATTCCGGATACGCTTTTCGTACGCTAAAAATATACAGCACTTCCGCAGCAAACTTTATTGATTATATCTATTGCCGCTTCGATGTTGAGGTTGTAAGCCTGGCTGATATAAAGTTAGCATATCGGCAGTACCATGAATTTTTGGTTGATGCAACTGACAGTCCTAGTCCAACTTTGCACAAAGTAGCATCTACAAAAGATCACCAACCGATTCTGAGACAGTCGTCCGGCACCTACCATTCTGGAATTGACAACCTTTTGGTTTTCTTTGATCAACTATGCACAGACAGAGATAAAAATAGAAGGTTGGGTCTCTATGTAGAATCATTAGCTGATGAAAATATTGTCATTGTTTTAGGTTTGATTACACCGTTGACCCTTCGGCAAAGGGAGCGTACGAGAGATACTGATCGTGGAAAGGTGACGCTTCCCAATAGACGATTAGCTACCCATATTTCTCTTCCGAAACGCGGAGAAGAGCCAATTGAAACTAACAAATATTTCCCCTTAGGTCATATATTGGAGTTTCTCAGAGGTGTTAAGCCTCACCGTGATCGCGGTCTTTATTCTATTTTGGCTGCAAGCTCGATACGAGTTTCTGAAGCAATGCAAATATTGAGGGAGGATATCGATTTCGTCCAAAGAAAGGTTTTGATTGTTGATCCTTTGACAAGGAAAAACTTCAACTCGGCCTACCGAGGTCTTAGTTACTTTGAAAAAAAGCAGCTTGCTTGGAAGGGAAGAAATACAAAGCATACCCTGCTTTTGGAACCCTATGCTGGAATCTTTTTTGAAACGTTAGAGCTGTTTTTTGATAAGTCTAAGAATTCCGGAAATAACTTCGTGTTTTGCACTAAAGAAGGAAGACCTCTTTTTTTAGCTGACTATTCAAGAGTAGTACTTGATCCTTTCAAACGTGCTGCTCGATCAATATATGAAAAGCTAGGACTGTCTATGGTGGGGGTGGGGCCTCATTCGTTTCGCCACAGCTATTGTTACTTCATGCTGAATTTCGTCCATCGAAACGGGAAGATGGGGATGACACCTCATGAATTGATTCAGTTGACAGGGCATGCGCATGTTAAAAGCCTTGAGCCTTACGCAAAAATTGCACTAGAGAATCTTTTTGAAGAGATATCGGTTTCACATGATTTCTTTGAAGATGCGGCGGGAATGACTGAGGCTGAGTACCACGTAAAGTACTTGGAGCGTAGGTTAGATGAGTGGCGGCGCCTAGTAAAAAAAGAAGAAGAATTGGCGTTGGAAGAGGAAGAGCTTAATGATTAATTTGACTAAAAATCTTGTATTTCGTATGGCCGGGCTAGAACTGCTTAATGCGGCTAATGAATGCCTGGCACAGATGCCTTGTTTAATGCGTAGTGTAGTCATGAGCAAGGATATGAACCGGCGTTATGAGGCTTTTGAGCAAGTATTTTGTAGTGGTCTCACGGGGGTACTAGATCTCGAAAACACTTTGCAGTCTTGGCTCCGCATTTCTATGGAGCGGAGAGGTCAAAGAGAGATTGATGTTTCAAATCTCATGCCAGGAGTTATCTGCTCGCGTAAGAGAATTTCATATGACGAATTCAAACCATTTGCCAAACTATTTTTTATTTTAATGTACAAAAGCAAGGCACTGCTGCTGCCGTATGAGTTTGAAAGGCCATCAAGCAATTGGCTTGGCCAAATTGAAGCAGAAAACAGTATCTGGTCAGAATTGGTCACTCCCTTCAGGGCGTTGGGCGACCCGAGTCGGACAATGCAAGACCGCGGACGGGTGCGTTTAATACAGACAAGCAGCAAAATCCTCATGACCACTGACTGGTATAGCGCGGATTTGATTAAAGATAATGAATTAAATGAACTGCACAGCGTTTATGGCAAAGGCCTGGGGGGGCTTCAAACACCTATCCCTTTTGTAGCTATTATGGATTATGTATATTCCCGCTTTCCGATACTCTTGCCAAAGCAAATCATAGAGTGGGTTGAAATTTATCGCGAACCAGTGAGGAACCGTGGCCGCGTAGATGGGCGCATTAGAGGGACAATTAGTGAAAGCGCTAAAAGGGACTTGTATGAAATATTAACCTCTGAAGAAAAGCTGACGGAAAACCTTGGCGAGTTTCTCGCGACCAATTCACTAGCAGGAAACCATTTTTCAGGACTTCAGTTTCAGCTTTTAGGTCTATGCGAAAAATTACGAATGGTTAATGGCGTTGATAACTCCTCTGCTGTTACTGCCTGGACTGAAAGTCAAGAGTGGGTGCTTTCTTATAAAGGTTTGGAGAGCGATAGAAGTTATCGTACTGCTTTTGGTCGGTTGAATATTTGGTTGTTTATCTATCTGCCTGCTTGGAAGTCGAAAAACCCTGATGTGATTTATCCTTACCCTGATACCCCCAGCATGTTTCTTCCGATGCATCACATAGACAAACGTCCTGTGGGAAGTCGGCCCATGAGTCTAACTGAGTTTTACGAGTGTATGGGGTGGACTGTTAACCGGCAAAACATGGCAGCTTATCAACTTTACTTTTCCGAGATAGCTGTTTCAGACCTTCAGGGTTGTGAAGGTGTACGTCAGCCAATCATCGTATTGCCTGTAGAAAAGGCTAAAGGTGAGGTTGTAAAAAACATCCTTGATCCTGAAGATGATAAATACTTTACATCGATGCTTGAATCACTAGAGGGACTTAGTCAACAGCTCTTTGATCATCAGGATCTGTATGATCTTGTTATGGTCGCGAAACAGAATCGAGAGTTTTTCAAATTTGAAGTTTTAGGATTTATTCCATTTATTATCGCGTGTGGAAGGACTGTTCCAATACGCTATCTTCCGCCGCAAATTTTCCATTTTACTACTCATGCAGGGCGAAATTATTACAATCCTGGAGTGGTCAGATTCTGCTTGTTTCTCCGATGGGCAGGGTCTAGAGGACAAAATGCGCAGTGGTTAGATGCTAATTTGTATGGAATGTCGGCGATGCGAATTTCAGACAATCCAAATAGCGTAGATCTCTTGTATATGAATACTGATAAAATCAGAAGTTATCCTTTTACAGTTGCGATTTTCAGTAAAAGTATTTGGCTGCTTGACAGACAGTATATTTGGCGCACCGAGACGTTAGAGGTCCATGGCGTTGAAGCTTTTGGACTTAAAGTGAAGTATGAGCGCCGGATCAATACTAAATGGGGGAAAATTCTTCCGCTATTTGCTTCTGATGGCGCTACTGGAGAGCCTTTCTCAGACGCGCAATATTTTAAGTGCTGGACGAGTCTGTGTCTTGGATTGCAATCATCTTTGAAGGAGCAGCGAAAGGAGAAGATTCCTCTCGTTTCTTGGATACCAGTTCTGAAAAAGAAAAAAGTTGCGGATTGGAATACCTGGCATGATCGTGGAATTGCTGCTAGCGAAATTGAAATTTTCGAACGAGATGCTCTACAGCAAGGAATTTTCGATGGCCCTTACTGTAAGGTAAGTCTGCGATGTTTCTCTACGCCTCACGGTGGAGGGCGAGCTGGCTTTGTTTCGGATATCTCTAATTATCTTTCCCCAGAGCTTGGTTCACATTTCACTGGGCAAACAGCAGCTCAATTTACAAAGTATAACAAAGGGAGGGCTCTTTTTTCAGAAATTGAAGGTGCCTTTAATAGTAAAGAGCCTGAAGTGCTTGAGCGGCTTAAATCCGAAATACCTAGTATGTACAAAATTGCAGAGGACTTTGAGACGCAAAGACGCTCTGGCATCTCGATGGACGGGCTTTCGGAGTTAGGTTTTTTTAGCGGCATTCATCAAAACTTTCAACTTGATATCGATTCGTTGCTTTCGGACCCAGGTTTGAAGTATTCGGTTTGCGCTACGCATATATGCCTTTTGCAATTCTCTTGCTCAGGAAAAGTCGTGTCTGAAATTGGGTATAACAATTGCCCAGAGTGTCCGTATGCTATTTTCTCTGTGAATAATATGGTGGCTGTGGCTGCTGCGGTACGTAAATCTTATGACGAGTACCTAGGCGCTGAGCGTGCCATAGCCGAGAGTTCCGGAAAATTTTCAGATTTCGAGCGTGAACGGTTATCTCAAAAACTAAAAGAGTTCGCACTAAAAGTTATTTCTTGGCGTAAAGTAGAGATGAATTTGTGGGCGATCATAAAGCTTAACCAGCATAACGAATACGGTGGATTTTTAGCCGGTGGTGAGGATGAGTTCTTCAGCGCTGTTCAGCAGTATAAAGTCACCGTTGGGTCAAAAGAAGATTTTTTAGAAAGTGTTGTTCACGCATCTGTATTTAAAGAGCTTGTTTCAGAAGATATGAATCTCAAAATGGATAGAGCTGCGCGAATGCTTATGGCTGGACAAGGAAAAATTAGAGAGGCATTATCCATGCCTGTTACTTGGTCCGCAGCAGAGATTGTAGCCTCGGAAATTCGATCTTGTATTCAGCGCTATGATATTGACTATGAACATTTGACTTTACTTTTGAAGCTCTCTGAAATGGATTGGCGAAATCTTATGATGCGTCATGCCCCATCCGATGCCTACGAAAAAATACAAGGCTTCGGGGTAATAACAAGGATTAAACACTGACAATGCGAGGTCCCTACTTAAAAAGTCTTAGCAAATTAGAAACTTTAGAATCCATTCTAGACGAGTGTGCAAAATTTAAGCAGAAATTCAAAAATGTTTCTGCTTTAGCACAGTATTGTGCTATGAGAATTAATGAAAAAAAAGGTGTCGTATCTAAAGAGTATCACAGGGTTGATCAAAGCGTGCTTCCCATGCTGGTGGTTATAGATAAGTCTATGCATTATCGAAGCCTTCTGCGAAAAAAGTCGAGTTACCGTAGGCTATTGGATCTTTGGATGCACTCGAATTGTGGTGTCGAGTTGTCATTCGAGCAGGTTCGTATAAGAGAGCTAGAGCATAAATTATTAAGAGTAGGAAATGAGTTAAATAAAATTAGAAATTTGTATGAGAATGGGTTGGAAACTGCTGCGCTATCAAAAGATAATAGTACCCCGAAAAATTTAGGCGATGATGCTTTTGCTATTGTCGAGATCCTTCTTGATCGCTTCTCTGCTGATATTGTATTAGAGGATGGCGCGGTTAAGGAGCGAAGTGTGGTTAGAACGGTTTATGTTAATGCTAAGCTCATGAAGCCATATATCGATTGGTTAGGTAAGGAGTTGTGAGCTACAGTGTAGCCAGCGTGTTTGGGGTGGGACGAAAATCGTTAGTTGACTGATTGAGGTTTTCGTATGTCAGAGAGACGTATTTATTATACAAGCAAGTCCATGTCTTTGAGGTCTTGGTGTTGATATGGGTTTCTACCAACTCGAAATTCTATCTCTGCGATGCGAAGCGTGGTCGACCACATCTCCTATGTAAAATTTTCCGCCCTAAATTTTCAGTTCCTTATTGGCTGAAGCCTCAGTTAAAATTTTCCCTGGGTGTTCTACGATTAAAAGCTATCTTTGCTTTGGCGGGGTACAGTTGCATTATGGCGTAGAACAGTTCGTTTCTTGCTTTACCTATAATGTTTTCTTGATTCCTCCGACGGGTAGATCTATTGGCTGGTTGTTGCATTGCTGAATTAGTTGCGTGGCACTCAGGCTTTGTACGAAATCATCTGAAACTCATTTGAACCCAGTAAGCGTCGGGACTCAGTAAAGTTCGCGCCTATCAACGGCAGGGGCCCGTGATGACCAAACAGTACGAACTCCCCGACGAAGCCTGGGATTTGGTTGCAGACATCTTCAGTGAACTCCGCCATAACGGACGTCCACGCACAGATGATAGGCGTATGCTCAACGGTGCACTCTGGGTCTCTGCTCGGGCGCTCCTTGGCGCGACATACCCCAGAGCTTCGGCCCATGGACGGCGGTCGATGAGCGCTTTAGTCACTGGAGTAGTCGTGGGACATCCGACCAAATGCTAATGCGCTTCACACTAGGTTGAACTAGCAAGGGTTAATCGATCTGGAAACTTAGATGATTGACTCCACGGCGATACGCGTAACCCGAGCCTCTTTTGGTGCCGGGAAAAAGGGGGGCCTGAAGAACCGCAAGACCATGCACTTGGACGTAGCCTTGGCGGACTGACGAAGAGGATCCAAGTGTTGTGCGATGCCAATCGCGTCCCGCTAGACGTCCTACTGTCAAGTGGGCAAGCCAGCGACATCATCTATCGCAACCGCTGCTGAATAACCCTTACATCCCGGGTTTGCGCGGTCGCCCCCGCAAGTGCTGTCTTTGGTTGAGGGCCGATATTGCTGCTGGCGTTGCCAGCAGCAATGGCCGTGTGTGACTGGTTATTAAATATTCAACCATTTCGGTATTTCATAATAAATAGCATTGTGTAGGTCGTTGAAGTGAGGCTCTCCGACCTTCGCGAACATATCTAGGGTAGGGTAATGATTATAAACTAGCGAGACTAGAGCATTGCATGCAAAGTGATGCTTACCTAGCATATCAGCTATATCTGTCTCCTGAAGACTACCCATTCCTCTCTCCAGGGTCGAACCGAACAGAAATTTCAATCGGAAGGGTGCCGGCGGATGGGTAAGTCTGAATGCGTTAACTCTATGCCAGTCGTGCCTATCCATCATGTGGAAATATAAGTACACAATAGTTAATAGGAATCGCGTTTTCTCTTCTTCGCCTTGCAAAAGTTTTTTGGCGAGAAGAGTCATAAGTTTCGTGTGACCTTTTGCGGTGAGATCGTGCTCTAAAATGTTTTGCATTCTCAACAAAGCAAAGCCATCAGCCACAACTTCTCTAGCTTGTGCTTCTATACCCTCTTTAGGCGTTAAAAGCTCAGATTCAGCTAAGTCGACATCCATATAGCTGCGGTTTTGCGTCAAAAACCTTGCTCCATGATTATGGTGAATATGTCCTAGCTCATGGAGAACCACAAAATTGGCGAGGGTCTGTAATAAGTAAAGGAATAATATCTGCCGCTCTCCGGATTTAATCCAGTCCTGGCTTTCTAGTTTCCAGTTGAACTCTGTTCGAGAGATGTCTAAAGCAATGGAGGATGAGTAAAAACCGCGGGTTGGGTTCCAACTTGGATCTACTCCGCCTTCAAAATCTATAAATGCACCACTAGTGACAACTTTGGCTGCTACCCGGCATAGCACATCGAACATCCCTGTTGTCATGACAACAAGATTGTGTTGATAGAGTACGTATGCTTGTACCTCGCGACTTTTGCTGAAGGTGAATCGAGCAGGTGTTCGTGACAAGTTTTTGCATATGTGTGACAGCGATTTTTCAAGTGGCCAGTACCAAGGATTTTGCTCAACTACATCCATGGATTCAAGCCTTGTGTCTAAATCATATTCTCGCAATATATCGTTTATTTCCATTGGTTTGTGCTCTGGTAACTATAGTTTTTTCGTCTAGGTAACAGTCTAGTAAGATTCTGATTTGCAGTTTTTAGGTCATTTGGCGTTCGCTTTACCTATGGATGTGTCAATAACAACCAGTTATCTGCTGCTGATCTTTCTACCGAATCGGGCGCCGTCAGCCACGCAGCGCCTTCACTAAGCACTAGCACGGATGCACTGCGGCGCCAGTCGTCGACCGTCCTGAGAAAGCGAGTGCGGGCTTGTGGTTCCAAAATGCTACTATACGGCTTCGATCTGTGACATCACGTGAAGGCGAGGGACGGCATTTGCAGGATCATGAATACTCGGTCATTGGCCATAGCCGGAGCACGATTGGCCGCTGGCTTGGGATGGTTGCCACGTTGGTGGTGTCCTTGCTACCCGCCATTGGCATTGGGTTGTCTGACGCCTTAGCAAACGTTGGACTGCCGGATTGGGGAAAGTATTTTCTTGTAATCCCAATCACCGCAGGTGTCGTGTATACCGGCATCCATTGGGTCTTCAATAAATACGCTTGGCGTCCGTTGTGCTTGCTGTCTCAGATTCCGCATGTGGCGGGACAATGGCTTTGTGAAGGAAGAACTTACGCCGACGATGGAAGCATTGAATTCCAATGGGAGGCAGAACTCAGTATTTCCCAAACCTGGGAAAAGATTCGTGTCCGTCTCGAAACCAAATCGTCCGTCTCACACAGTATATCGGTAGCTTTGATCCCTGAGGCTGATGGGTGCTGGATGCTGATGTATAGCTTTTTGAATCAGCCCAAGGTCGGAAATCCTAAGCTCAATTCGCACAAGGGATACGCTGAGATGAGATTTGCTAAAGGCCTCAATACTGCTGAAGGCGAGTACTTCACGGCCAAAAGCCGTGGCACTGTCGGAGCAATGAAGTTCACTAGGAGACAAGGATGAGTAAGGATGTAAGTCGTAGGCTGTCCGATCTGAAGTCGCGGCGGCAGGGAACTACCACCATGATGATGGATAGTATTACCGCGAACCGAGCAGGTATGGAAAGCTTCGAGGCGCGTTCGACAGGCGAATGGGCAAAATACACGCTTGGCATCATGCAGCAGGTCGACCCCAAATACACAAATAATTCCGTGGCAGAGGGGGAGCGGGTAAAGAATCAAATTCGAAACCGTATCCGCACGGGAGTGACTTTTGAGTACCAAGGGTCGGTTCCACTGAATGTACACATCCGAGGTGTCAGCGATATCGATATTTTGGTTTTGCTTAGTGGTTACCTTACCTATGACAGAACCGGTTCACGAGCTTCGGATTACTATCCTTGGACAGGGCCTGGCGGTATCGATCAACTCGTGTTTCTTAGAAATGAGTTGGAAGTTGAACTGAAAGCCGCGTTCTACGAAGCGGAAGTGGATATTTCAGGCGATAAAGCTATTGGCCTATCAGGTGGAAGCTTGAGGCGGAAGGTTGATGTCGTACCTTCACACTGGAGCGATTCGGTTGACTATCAAGCTAGCCAAAATAAGAGAGATCGAGAGGTCCAGATCTTCCAAAAAAAATCGCGCACAACCTTCTGTAATCGCCCTTTTCTGCATATTGACGAGATAAACGAGAAGGATCGACGCTGCTACGGAGGGGCTAAAAGAATTATCCGTATGCTCAAAAACCTTAAAGCTGACAGCGATAATCCATCTGCAATTTCTGTCAACAGCTATGAAATCGCTGGATTGGTCTATCACTTTGAGGATGAGCCAATCAGCTTGCCTGCCTACCGAGAGCTTGCATTGGTTGCTGCTACAAAGCAGCAATTGGATCGCATGATTGCCTACAAAGATTGGACGATGAGTTTGGTAACACCGGACGGTATTAGAAAGATTATTGAGTCCGAAGCAAAGTTTGAATCGTTGAAGTTGTTGCGTGCTGAGGTTCATGACTTGGCCAAAAATCTCGCTATAGAACTTTCTAAACGTGCTTGGATCGATGACAGCGAGGCATTGCGTGTATTGCACGAGTCTCATATCTCCGAGTTTTGACGCGTCTGAGTCTTAGGGGAGTTGAGGGCTATCGTAAAGCACAGCTTGTGCCCAAGTTTTAGTCGCTCCCCTGACTGTTCATTTCAGCCTGATTCAGCCCTTAAGTAGCGCCACCTTATTGCCTATATTGCATAAGCCGGCGCTTTACTTGAACTTCTATTAGTTGGTAGATTTCATCGAGGCTGAGTGGTCACACTTCTGTCATGGAAATATAGTCGATCTGGTAGCGTTCGCGGTCGATGCCTTATAAGCTGGTAAAGTTATGGTATTATTTACCAATTCACCTTGGTAGAGGTTCTGGGATGAGTCAGCTTATACAATTTTATTTGAATGAAGTTATCTTGATTACCAGTCCGAGAGCAGGAGAGAAGGGGGTGGAGCGACGCCTTGTTGAAAGTATAAAAGATATTTCTGAGAATGGCGGTCACTTTAACTTTACCCATGCTCCATTGTACGGTGGCGATGGTTTTTTTCAATTTCTCGAAGATGTCTATTATCGTATCGAGGTAGGGCTAAAACCCCTGATTCATATTGATATGCATGGTTGTGAACGGCGCGGGCTTGAAATTGGAGAAAATGGAGATTATATCGATTGGCAGTATGTTGTCGATGCGTTGCGTATTTTAAATGAAAAGTTAAATAATCAACTGGTTGTACTAATTACCGCATGTCATGGCTTGCATGCAATTTTGCCAATAGACTTTCAAAAGTCTGCTCCTTTTTTATGTCTTTTCGCTCCAGAGGAAGAGATTACTTTTGCGGATATTGAGGATAAAGTTCCACAGTTTTATAGTGAGCTTTTCTCGACTGGTTCGTTAGATTCGGCACTGGAAAAGCTTGGGGCGAAATTTGCTCTATTTAATTGTGTGGATTTTTTGTTCAAAGTTCTCGCCTTTTATATAGAGCGTGAGTGTCAGGGGGGAGGAGGCAGGGAGAGAAGAGAAGAATTACTTACTCAGATTATGCAGACATCCTTAGGCGATGCTCCTGAAATGATAGGTGACTACAGAGCTTTTATTAAAGATTATATTAAACCAGATCAAGCGCTTCTTGATCGCTTTACTAGTAGATTTCTAATGGGTAAAGCTTCCGAGATTAAAATCGAAGATTTTCTTGCGGCAATTGATAAGGGTTGAGTTGATTTATATACTTTAATTTTTAACTAAATTTAGTTTTCGAGTGTGGTTTGACATATTATATGGGGTTGAGTTTTCGATTCTGGTGTTTTATGTTGCCAGCGCTCTTTTGATTCTAATGTTTGGTGTTGAAGACTTTGTAGGGGAGGTGCTATGTCGGCCGGTGACAATGAGAAGAAGTTTAAAGATTTTGTGGTAAATAAGTTTGGAAATAGCGCTTTAGGAGGTAAGCGTACGTATTCATCAGTTTTTGAAGGTTATGAGGAGAAAGTCAGTATATCTGTTGATCAGACCATTTTTTTTGTTAGATGGTACATCGATTCTAATTGAAATTGATTCTGGTAATCATGCTAAGTTGTTGGTGGGGCAGTATGCTTTGCTTAATGGAATGTATAGTGGTGACCATAGTGGTACATTGTTTCTAGTAGTCCATTGCTATAAAACCACTACAAAAGGGGGGGCTAAGGAGTACTCTCCTGTCAGAACAATGAAAAACCTGAATGCTATTCAAAAACTTAATCCGCAGATAGTATGGATGCCTCATACGGCTGTTACGCTTTCACAATTTGAGTCTATTGTGTCTATGGTTGATTCGGTTGAGGCGCTTTCCGCGTCTTTGTGGGAATTGGCTGGAAGACAGATGCTGTTGTCATCAGCTAAGTGACAGGGTCAAAGGTAAAGTAGCATTCGACCTTCCTCGTAGGCATCCTTCGCTAATTTATCGTCTTCAAAAGCAACCAGATAAGAAATTTCAACTAAGTATACTAGGTATGTAGCGCATAGTACGAGTAATTGTGCGCTGGAGGCAACGTGGTTAGTTTTGACGGACTCGTTTCCTACATCACGAAGAGCCATATGGCGAATGCCGCCGTGCGTAAGCTCATCAAGATGACTTAGGATTCGCTCTGTTGAAAGCAATTTACATTTATCTTGAAGCCCCTTCTTTTTAATAGCTGCGGCCAGCGGTTTAGCAGTTTTGGTGAGCTGCCCTGTAGAGAATTTTTGAATTGAATCCTCGTCAGCTACATAGGCTAGCCAGAAACCTCTTAGGTATGCTTCGATGACGCTTCTATGGAGGGCTATTGCGCTTGAGCGTTGACCAAATGTTGTTAAGGTGCTTATGCCAGAAATAAAGTCTATTGAAAGACTGAACGACATGGCTGCCAATTTTCTTCGTAAACAGCCGCCAGCTACCTCTTTTCCAATCATGTGTTTGGTGGCCCATTCGATGACCCTCTGAAGCATATTTTTAGCTTTATTTTCAAACTCAACATCGCTTGGGGAAATCACAAGTCGAACTCCATGCAGTTATATCAATTTCTATTTTTTCGGCCAAATGAGTGCAGGTCTATGCCGCTAGCTCTGATGCAGTCGGATCGAGGCCTCTGGTAGGCTTCAGGCGCGGGACGATTAATATGCATCTACAATGGCGTTGGTATGAGCACCTGGGCTTATGCTGACACGGGTTCGATCCGCTAGTGCCACCGCCTTCGCGCACTATACCGAGTTTTGAAACGAGGGAGGATTTAGCGCGCGAAGCGTACCATCACTGAATGGTTAAGCTGGCGAGCCACAGATGCGGCAGGTGCTTGAGGCGGCGCCGATTGTGTTGAAGAGGTCCCTCTGGCCAGACTAGTAATGCATAGAGCGGTGAAAACGACTTTTTCGCACGCCGCTACGTCAATATGAGTACTGAATCTTCGGTGCAAGACGCAGATTTCAAGACGCGTACTTTTCCACTGTGGAAACCAAAGTTGCCTTTCTCAACAGAATCGGCGAAAGCCTTCGTCAGTAATCGGCAGCTATTGGCTAAAAAGCGACCATCCAGTGCTTCGAGTTCAGGGCCGATTCAGTAGGGGTTTCTTCGGAGGGGGCACTGTCGACCTCCGTTACACTATTCCACGTAAAGATGTGTAGTGATCGAATTGCGCCGGACTGTTCGGCGCGCCCGCGATTCTCCCGCCCTCTGCTTTTATTAGCTATTCGCTTATCTGCCGCCTAGACATAGCGCCGCTATGCAGGATACGGCCTCTGTAGATTTACAGATTTTCAAAGGAATCTTGCTGGCTCGCTGAATCGGTGAACATTCACCAATTCGAAAACGTAAGCGATTCGAAATTTATTTTTGTAAATCAACATGTTAACTAATGGTGGATGTTTGGAGGTGAGAGGTTGCTCCAGATAATGGTTCGAACCGGCCCTGGGACACCATCTCTGTAAAGCTTTCCCCTCCTGGTATTCGTCGGTCTCAACAACAGTCATCCTCGTTCCTCGCCTGTGCGGGATCCAGCCGCGCTTCTTTCGGTTGAGATCCAGATGCATTTG
>Ga0308159_1001472_pt1 | contig 33658 bp, 27 predicted proteins | sample PhyCR1_FD_201040 | JGI IMG/M metagenome (GOLD analysis project Ga0308159, IMG submission 201040) | Phyllosphere microbial communities from UC Gill Tract Community Farm, Albany, California, United States - DLSLC.R1 | ecosystem: Host-associated > Plants > Phyllosphere > Unclassified | place: USA... | reverse complement strand
GTTGACGACGGCCCCAATCTTCCAGGCGGTGGATCTTGCCACCATCTTCTTCGATCAGCTTGGTGTAACGCTCAACCATGCCGCCGACTTGCTCGCTCTGGTCCGGGTGAACCAGGAAGATGATTTCGTAATGACGCATGAATGCTCCTTACGGGTTAGTAGTCTGCCAGCGAATCTGGTCAGACAAGGAGTGAATGACACTGGTGTGTCTTGCCAGGGAGTAGAGGCACATGCGCACCTGCCAGCTCGGCAAGGGGCGCAATTGTAGAGAAGGCCAAACAGACAAGCAAGGCAATTGGCGATTATTTGAACAACCGGAAACACTTCGACGCGGCATCTGTCGCGTCGCGGGTACAGCGGCCCGTGCAGGATCCGTTCAAGCGGGCACGTGCCGGCCAAAAGACCGGCACGGTCATGGGATCAACCCTTGGCCTGGCGCTGGCGCACGGCCTCGAACAGGCACACGCCAGTGGCCACGGACACGTTCAGGCTGCTGACGCTGCCGCTCATCGGCAGCTTCACCAGAAAGTCGCAGTGCTCGCGGGTCAGCCGGCGCATGCCCTTGCCTTCGGCGCCCATGATCATCACCAGCGGGCCGGTCAGGTCCTGCTGGTAGATTTCCTGCTCGGCTTCGCCGGCGGTTCCCACCACCCACAGGCCACGCTGCTGCAGCTTCTCAAGCGTACGCGCAAGGTTGGTCACGGCCACCAGCGGGATCACCTCGGCTGCTCCGCACGCGACCTTGCGCACCACAGGCGTCAGGGTCGCCGATTTGTCCTTGGGCACGATCACGGCCGTTGCGCCCGCTGCATCAGCGGTACGCAGGCAGGCACCAAGGTTGTGCGGGTCGGTCACCCCGTCCAGCACCAGGATCAGAGGCGGGGTTTCAGTGCGCTCGAGCAACTCCTCGAGCATGAGCTCACCCCAGACCTGGCTGGGGCTCACCTCGGCGACCACGCCCTGGTGCACGCCTTCGACCCAGGCGTCCAACTCGCGGCGCTCGGCTTGACCCACAGCTACGCGGTTCTCGGCGGCCAAGGCCAGCAGCGCTTGCAGGCGCGGCTCGCTGCGGCCCTCCGACAGCCAGATCTGCTTGACCCGCTTCGGATGGTGCTGCAACAGCGCCTGTACCGCGTGAACGCCGTAGATCTTTTCCAACTGACTCATGAATTGCTCTTGCTCTTGCGTGATGCGCCGGATTTCGACGGCCCTTTACGGTGCTTGGTAGGCTTGCCAGACGTCTTGCTGCCCTTGTCCGACTTGCTGCTGCCGTGGCTGGTACTGCGGGCCTCGGTCATCAGCGCCTTTTTCATTTCGCGGCTCTTGCGCACCTCGGCGTTGCGCTGCACGGCGTCCTTGGGGAAGTACGCCTCGGAGGCTTCGCTCTTGCGGCTGCGCGGCTTGGGCGTGGCCCTGGCCTTCTCTTGCTCCGGCGCTTGCTCGGTCGGGGCAGCGGCAGCAGGTGTACCGCGTTGCTTGCGACCGATCGGAGCGGCCAGGGTGGCGTCGGCCACTTCGAAGTCGATCTTGCGCTCGTCCAGGTCCACGCGCATGACCTTGACCTCGATCGTGTCACCCAGGCGGAAGCTGCGGCCAGTGCGTTCGCCCGACAGACGATGATGCACAGGGTCGAAGTGGTAATAGTCGCCCGGCAGCGCACTGACGTGCACCAGACCCTCGACGTAGATGTCGGTCAGCTCGACGAACAGGCCGAAACCTGTCACCGCCGTGATCACACCCGGGAACGTCTCGCCCACGCGGTCCTTCATGTACTCGCACTTGAGCCAGTTGACCACGTCACGTGTGGCTTCGTCGGCCCGGCGTTCGGTCATCGAGCATTGTTCGCCCAGTTGCTCGAGGGTGTTCTCGTCGTACGGGTAGATACGCGCCTTGGGAATGCTCATGGCACCGGCACGCTTGACGTGTGGGGTATCGACCTTGGAGCGGATGACGCTGCGGATGGCGCGGTGGACCAGCAAGTCAGGGTAACGACGGATCGGCGAGGTGAAGTGGGTGTACGCCTCGTAGTTCAGGCCGAAGTGGCCGTTGTTGTCGGTGCTGTACACCGCCTGGCTGAGCGAGCGCAGCATCACGGTCTGGATCAGGTGGAAGTCCGGGCGGGCGGCGATGCTCGCCAGCAGTGCCTGGTAGTCCTTGGGCGACGGGTCCTTGCCCTTGTGCAGTGACAGCCCCAGCTCACCCAGGAAAGCACGCAGCTTTTCCAGGCGCTCCGGTGGCGGGCCATCGTGCACCCGGTACAGGGCCGGCACACCGTGCTTTTGCAGAAACTCTGCCGTGGCCACGTTGGCGGCCAGCATGCATTCCTCGATCAGCTTGTGCGCATCGTTGCGCACGGTCGGGCGAATTTCCGCGATCTTGCGGTCTTCGCCGAAGACGATGCGAGTTTCCTGGGTCTCGAAGTCAATGGCACCGCGGGTGTGCCGGGCATCGAGCAGGACCTTGTACAGGTTGTAGAGGTTCTTCAGGTCCGGGACGACTTCCTTGTATTCCTCGCGCAGCGCCTTGCCTTCACGGGTGCGTGAATGCTCGAGCATGCTGCTGACCTTGTTGTAGGTCAGCCGGGCGTGAGAGTGGATGACCCCTTCATAGAACTGGTAGTCGACCATCTGCCCGGCCTTGTTCATGGTCATTTCACAGACCATGGCCAGGCGATCGACGTGCGGGTTCAACGAGCACAGGCCGTTGGACAATTCCTCGGGCAGCATGGGCACCACACGCTCGGGGAAGTACACCGAGTTTCCGCGCTGCTGGGCTTCCACATCCAGCGCCGAGCCCAGGCGGACGTAGCTCGACACGTCGGCGATCGCCACATAAAGGCGCCAGCCGCCGGAGAACATCCGCAGCTTGCCCAGGGGTTCGCAGTAAACGGCGTCGTCGAAGTCGCGCGCGTCCTCGCCGTCGATGGTCACGAAGGGCAGGTGGCGCAGGTCGACGCGCTTTTCCTTGTCCTTGTCTTCGACTTCAGAGCGGAACTTGCGGGCCTCCTTGATCACATCCTTGGGCCAGACGTGCGGGATATCGTAGCTGCGCAGGGCAACGTCGATTTCCATGCCCGGCGCCATGTAGTTGCCGACCACTTCCACCACATCGCCTTGCGGCTGGAAACGCGCCGTTGGCCAATGGGTGATCTTGATCTCGACGAACTGGCCGATCTTCGCGCCACCGTTACGCCCGGCCGTGACCAGCACTTCCTGCTGGATCTTCGGGTTGTCAGGGGTCACGTAACCGATGCCGCCTTCCTCGAAGTAGCGGCCTACCACGCTTTCATGGGCGCGGGAGACGACCTCGACCAAGGCGCCTTCGCGGCGACCACGGCGGTCGACGCCGGACACACGCGCCAGGGCGCGGTCGCCATCGAACACCAGGCGCATCTGCGACGGGCTCAGGAACAGGTCTTCGCTACCGTCGTCGGGAATGAGGAAGCCGAAGCCGTCGCGGTGGCCGGAGACGCGGCCGCAGATGAGGTCCAGCTTGTCCACCGGGGCATAGGTGCCGCGCCGGGTATAGATAAGCTGGCCGTCGCGCTCCATGGCCCTGAGCCGGCGGCGCAGTGCTTCGATCTGGTCTTCTTCGTGCAGACCGAACTCTGCCGCCAGCTCCTCGCGCGCGGCCGGTTCGCCACGGTCGGCAAGGCGCTGCAGGATCAGCTCACGGCTGGGAATGGGGTTGTCGTATTTTTCCGCTTCGCGAGCGGCCTCGGGATCGAGGGATTGCCAATCGGCCATCAGAAGGGGTTCACCTTGGGGTATATAGATAGGAATTCTGGCATAGGCGTATTGAAACCGGAAATGTCAGCCTTGGACAGCCCCCTGAGGAGCGCCCGGCGAGCGGCAATAGGCCCATGAAATCAACAAGTTGAATTTTTTGAGATTTTTTTTGATCGAGGGCTTTACAGCCCCCGAGGGCATCCGTATAGTGCGCACCACGACGACGGACAACCCCGAAGTTGTAGTAGAGATGAGCGGCGCTGTAAAGCATCTTTTATCTCGAATGTGTGCCCAGGTGGCGGAATTGGTAGACGCGCTGGTTTCAGGTATCAGTGGCTTAACGGCCGTGGAAGTTCGAGTCTTCTCCTGGGCACCAAAATTTTCAAGTAATAGATGACCAAGGATCTGTTACTACTGTGTGAAGCGAACAATAGTCGCCTTCATCAGATGATGTAAAGCTTTGCCCAGGTGGCGGAATTGGTAGACGCGCTGGTTTCAGGTATCAGTGACTTAACGGTCGTGGAAGTTCGAGTCTTCTCCTGGGCACCATACAAAAACCCACTAGCTTGCTAGTGGGTTTTTTCTTGCCTGAAATTTAGCATCATGGCCCCGCCCTTCCGTGTTTTCGGCGTTGTGCAAGATGGCGCACAAAACCCAACGCCTCGCCCTTTCCGACGCGTGCATAGCCCCAAGCACCCCGCTCAATGAATTTATCGTCACCTCGCCACATGAGAAACGATTTCGTTTACCATTGTTTCCAAATATGTAGCCGTAAGCGAGGAAGTACCCGCATGACGATCCGCCCGCAACCGCTGATGCGCACCCTGGCCGCCGCCGTGTTGAGCCTGGTCATCGGCGCTCCGGCCGCCATGGCAGATGCGCCGGTCACCTTGACCATGTACAACGGTCAGCACAAGGAAATCGGCGAGGCCATCGCCAAGGCTTATGAAGCCAAGACCGGCATCCATATCAATATCCGCAAGGGCAGCAGCAACCAGCTGGCCAGCCAGATCATCGAAGAAGGCGAGCGCTCGCCGGCCGACATCATCTATACCGAAGAGTCGCCACCCCTGAATAACCTGGGTGAGCTGGGCCTGCTGGCAAAGATCGATGATGCCACGCTCAACATGCTGCCCAAGGAATATGTCGCCGCCAACGGTACCTGGATGGGCGTGACCGCGCGGACCCGGGTGGTGGTGTACAACCCCAAGAAAATCGACGAGAAGGACCTGCCGACCACGGTCATGGACTTCGCCAACCCTGAATGGGACGGGCGCGTTGGCTTCGTACCCACCAGCGGGGCCTTCCAGGAGCAGGCGGTAGCCATCCTGAAGATGCATGGCCGCGAAGCAACGGAAGAATGGCTGACCGGCCTGAAGGCATTCGGCAAGACCTACACCAACAACATGGTCGCCCTCAAGGCCGTGGAGAAAGGTGAAGTGGGCGCGGTGCTGGTCAACAACTACTACTGGTACGCCCTGGAGCGCGAGCGCGGCAAGCTTGACTCCAAGCTGTACTACCTGGCCGATGGCGACGCCGGCAACCTGGTGACCATTTCGGGTGCCGCGGCCGTGAAGGCCAGCAAGCACCCCAAGGAAGCCCAGGCATTGCTCAACTGGATGGCCAGCGAAGAAGGCCAGCGCGTGATCACCCAGACCACGGCCGAATACCCACTGCACAAGGGCATGGTTTCCGATCGCGGCCTGAAGCCGTTCGACGAGTTGCGCCCGCCCAAGATCACGCCGGCCGACCTCGGCAATGCCGAAGAAGCCCTTGAGCTTGAGCGTGAGGTCGGTCTGCTCTGATGACTGCCGCCCTGACCCAGCCGGTGCCGGTACGTTTCGTACCGCGCCGCAAGCGCCCCTCGATCTGGGTGGTGCTGCCCGTGCTTTTCCTGGTGGCGATGAGCGTACTGCCATTGCTCTACGTGGCCATCAAAGCCTGGGAAGCCGGCTGGCGAGAGGCGCTGTACCTGTTGTGGCGCCCCTACGTATGGGGGCTGATGCGCAACACCCTGCTGCTGATGGTCGGGGTTACGCTGACCTGTATGGTCGTAGGCCTGGCGCTGGCATGGCTGCTGGAACGCAGCGACCTGCCCGGGCGCAGGTTGTGGGGGGTGGTGCTGTGCCTGCCCTTTGCCGTGCCGTCGTTCGTCAGCAGCTTTACCTGGGTTTCGCTAAGCTCGGACTTCGAAGGCTTGGGCGGCGCCATTCTGGTAATGGCCCTGTCCAAGTACCCGCTGATCTTCCTCCCGGTGGCGGCCACTTTACGCAACCTGGACACCTCCCTTGAGGAGTCGGCGCGCACATTGGGTTGCAGCCGCTGGAGCGTGTACCGGAAAGTCACCCTGCCCTTGCTGTGGCCGTCGATGCTGGGTGGCGCCCTGCTGATCGCCCTGCACATGCTCGTGGAGTTCGGCGCACTGTCGATTCTGGGCTTGCAGACATTCACCACCGCCATCTACCAGCAGTTCGAGCTGGAATTCAGCAACGCCAACGCGGCCATGTTGTCCGCCGTGCTGTTGGCCATGTGCTTGATCATGCTGTGGCTGGAACTGCGGGTACGTGGCAAGGCACGGCATGTACGCATTGGCCAGGGCGTGGCACGCCGCGCTCAACCTGTAAAGCTGCGTGGCTGGGCGATACCTGCTCAAGTGTTCTGCCTGGGCCTGGCCGTATTGGGCAGCGGTATTCCATTGGCCATGCTCGGTTACTGGCTCAGTGTGGGTTCATCCGCAGCGTTCCCCATTGCGGATATTTCCAGGGCACTGTTCACATCGCTGTCCGTGTCGCTAGGCGGCGCCGGTTTCTGCGTCGTGCTGGCTCTGCCGATCAGCTTCCTGGTGGTGCGCTACAAGGGGCGCCTGGCCATCTGGGCAGAACGCCTGCCCTACCTGTTGCATGCCCTGCCCGGGCTTGTCATTGCCCTGACGCTGGTGTTCTTTGCCCTGCACTACGTGCCGGCGCTGTACCAGACCACGGCGTTACTGCTTCTGGCCTATGCACTGCTGTTCCTGCCTTTGGCCCAGTCGCCCGTGCGCACGGCCTTGAACAAGGCATCCCCTACGCTGGAAGAGGCGGCACGCACCCTGGGTGCAAGCAGCTTTGCCGCGTTCTGCAAAGTGACCCTGCCGATCATCTTCCCGGCGATGGCAGCGGCCTTCGCCCTGGTGTTTCTGGACGCCATGAAGGAATTGACGGCAACGTTGCTGCTCAGTCCTACCGGCATGACGACCCTTGCCACCGAAGTCTGGGCACACACGGCCAATGTCGAGTTCGCAGCGGCGGCACCCTATGCGGCGCTGCTGATCGTGGTTTCAGGGTTGCCGGTGTATTTGCTGACAACGCGGATGTACCTGAACCGCGCGTGATGGCCCAAAGCGCATCACGCCCGGAACTGGCCCAGACTTGCCCGAAGCTGGGCCGCCAGATCGTCCAGCACCTTGCTGCTTGCCGTGGTCTGCATCACCACTTCGGCTGAACGTTCGGCCTGGGTATGAATGTTCTGCACCCGCCCCCGCACGGCCTGCGCCCCGCTCGCCTGCTGCTCAGCTGCGCGAGTGGCCAAGCCTATGGCCGCATGCACCTGCTCCACCGCAGCCTGTACCGACTGCTGGCGACGCTCGTTGTCACGCAGCACCAGCAGCCCTTCGCTGGCCTTTGTACCCGCCTGACTGATCGTGGCCACCGCCTCCTTCGCCCCTGCCTGCAGTGCGGCAATATGCGCCTGGATGTCACCGGTGGAGCGTTGCGTCTTGCTCGCCAACGCCCTGACTTCATCCGCCACTACGGCAAAGCCTCGCCCCGTCTCGCCGGCACGGGCGGCTTCGATGGCGGCGTTGAGGGCCAGCAGGTTGGTTTGCTCGGCAATGCCGTGGATGACCGTCAGCACCACCTCGATCTGCTCGCTTTGCTTGGCCAGGCGCTCGATGACCTGCGAGCCTGCATCCACCTGCCCGGCCAGGTTTTCGATGAGCCCGGCCAGTTGCGTCGAGGTGCGACTGTTTTCGTCAGTGGCCTGGCGAATGTCCACCACCTGCTGCAAGGCGGCCTGCATGGCATGGCTCTCGGCCTGGGCTTCTTCAGCCATGCTCGACAGGTCGCTCAGGCTGGCCGCCACCTCATCACGCTGCAACGCGGCGGCGGCATCGGCGCCTGCGTTGCGCTGGGTCATGGCGCCGATCTCCACACCGGTGCGCTCGGCCACGTCCCCGGCTTCGCGCACGATAGGTTGCAGCTTGTCGACGAAGCGATTGACCGCTGAGGCCATGTCGCCAATCTCGTCGCGGCTGTCCAGGGGTACCCGCTTGGTCAGGTCGCCTTCGCCCGCTGCCAGGTCATCGAGCGCCGCGATCAACAGACGCAACTTGCTCACCACACGCCGGCCCAGCACTATGGCCACCACCAACAGCACGCCCAGCCCCACCAGCACCAGGCCCAGGCCGATGCGCCAACGCAATTCTGCCGCCGCATCGCGCACGGTTTGAGCTGTATTGTTCTGCATGGCCGCGGCGCTGCCTTGCGCAGCCTCCAGGCGTTCACGCAGTGTCTTGCCACTGTCGGCAGCCGCCCCCACCAGGCTGTCGCCAACCAACTGTTCGCTGCTGGTGATCAAGGCCGCGAAACGTTGGTCCAGAGCGGCCAGCTGCTGATCGATGCCGGCGGTTGAAACACCCATCAGCACCTTGCCGATTTCTGCCCCATTCGGGTTAATCGACGCTTCGACCATGTACACAGCAGGGTCGCGGCGTGCGGCCTCGATTACTTTGTCCAGCGCCCGCTCCCCTTGCCCCTTCTCGAGCAATGCCTGGTTGATTGGGTTCTGTCGGTTCAGGTAGCGGGTCAGGTGCTGGCCTTCTGCATCGTCATAAATCACGAACAGAACGTTGGGATTGCGCTGCGCCCGTCGGGCGAAATCCGATAACACCGGCACATCCTTGTCCCAGATGGCGCGCGGCGCCACCGAGGCCAGCAACTCTGCCATGTCGTTGGCGGACTCCTTCAAGGTGCCTTCGAGGGTCTCGCGCAGTTGCTGCTGCTCGGCCTGCAGGCGTGTCGAGAGCCCTGCACTCAAGCGTTGGCGAGTGCTGGCAGACAAGCCATCGAGGCCTGCGCGCACCTCCTGGCCGGCTTGTTCCAGATCAGTCGTGAGTTGTTGGCTGTCATGCCCAAGGCGTTGGGCCAGTTCGCGCTCAAGGGCCGAAACCGTGCTTCGTGTCAGGGCAACGGCCACCAGCACCTGCACCAAAAGGGCGATACCCAAGGCCACAAAAACAGGCCGCAATAGGCGGCTTCGTAACAGCGAAAGGATGGCAGACACGGTAAAACCCTCGTGTTTTCTGGCGCCATTACTTTGATGGCATCGACAGACAATTCTTACAGCAAGGGTTATGCCGGTAGCAGCGGGGATACACGCCAAGCTCAAGCAATACGAGCTTCGTACCCACAATGAAAAACGCCGCGACCCCTGTTCAGGGCCACGGCGTCAGATCAGCCTGGAGGGCAGATCAGGCGAACGGATGACGCAGCACGATGGTTTCGTTGCGGTCCGGGCCGGTGGAGATGATGTCGATCGGTGCGCCGATCAGTTCCTCGATGCGGGTGATGTAGGCACGCGCATTGGCAGGCAGCGCTTCCAGGGTCTTGGCACCCAGGGTCGACTCGCTCCAGCCCGGCAGTGTTTCGTACACCGGTTGCAGGCCGATGTAGCTGTCGGCATCGGTCGGGGCTTCGATCACTTCACCATTGGCATCCTTGTAACCTACGCAGATGTTGATGGTCTCCAGGCCGTCGAGCACGTCGAGCTTGGTCAGGCAGATACCCGAGATGCTGTTGACGTCGATGGCGCGGCGCAGGATGACGGCATCGAACCAGCCGCAACGACGGGCACGCCCGGTCGTGGAACCGAACTCATGGCCACGCTTGGCCAAGGTGGCGCCCGTGTCATCGAACAGTTCGGTTGGGAACGGACCCGAGCCTACGCGGGTGGTGTAGGCCTTGGTGATGCCCAGGATGTAGTCCAGGTACATCGGGCCCACGCCGGAACCGGTCGAGATACCGCCAGCGGTGGTGTTGGAGCTGGTGACGTACGGGTAGGTACCGTGGTCGATGTCCAGCAGCGAGCCCTGTGCGCCTTCGAACATGATGTCCTTGCCGGCACGACGCAGGTTGTGCAGCTCGGCAGTGACGTCGAGCATCATCGGCTTGAGCTGTTCGGCGTAGGCCATGCACTCGTCCAGCGTCTGCTGGAAGTCGATGGCAGGCTCTTTGTAGTAATTCACCAGCTGGAAGTTGTGGTAGTCCAGCAGCTCGCCCAGCTTGGCGGCAAAACGCTCGCGGTGGAACAGATCGCCCACGCGCAGGCCACGGCGGGCAACCTTGTCTTCGTACGCTGGGCCAATACCACGGCCGGTGGTGCCGATCTTGGCTTCGCCACGGGCTTTTTCACGGGCCTGGTCCAGCGCGACGTGGTACGACAGGATCAGCGGCGCAGCCGGGGAAATGCGCAGGCGCTCACGCACCGGTACGCCCTTCTCTTCCAACTTGGTGATCTCGCGCATCAGTGCATCGGGTGCAACGACCACACCGTTGCCGATCAGGCATTGCACGCCTTCACGCAGGATGCCGGATGGAATCAGGTGCAGAACGGTCTTTTCACCGTTGATCACCAGGGTGTGGCCCGCATTGTGGCCACCCTGGTAGCGCACGACGGCGGCAGCATGTTCGGTCAGCAGATCGACGATCTTGCCTTTGCCCTCATCACCCCACTGGGTGCCCAGGACGACGACATTCTTACCCATTACATTGGTCCTCATTCACGCAAACTTGGTTGCCGGCCTGTTGCCGACGCAGAAACTCACTGGGCCAGCGGCAGAACCTGCCAGCGCCCGTCTTGCTGAATCAATTGACGATCACAATCCGCTTCAAGGGCAGCACTCAGCGGCTGACCAGGCAGGGCCTGGACCACACGCTGGCCCTCGTTGCGCAACTGGCAGACATGCTGCCATAGGGCCGCATCGCCACTGTCCGGCATCCAGATGCCGCCCGTGGGCAGTACGACCTCCGCTCGCCCCAGTGTGACCAGGGTCTTCAAATCCGTGGAGAAACCGGTAGCCGGGCGCGCCCGGCCAAAGTCGGCGCCGATGTCGTCATAACGGCCGCCTTGGGCAATCGACTGCCCTTCACCTGGTACGAACACCGCAAACACCACGCCCGTGTGGTAGTTGTAACCGCGCAGCTCACCCAGGTCGAAGTACAACGGCAACTGCGGGTAACGGGCGGCCAGCCGATCGGCGATGGCCAGCAAATCGTCCAGGGCCGCCAGCACGCTGGCAGGTGCACGACCCAGGCGTACGCGGGCCTCGGCCAGGACTTCCCTGCCACCGCATAGCTCGACCAGGGCTCGCAACATGTTGCCCACATCGTTTGGCACGTCGGCCGTCAGCGCCTGCACTTCGTCGACCGCCTTACGTTGCAGGGCGTCGAACAACTGCTGCTCGACCGCGCCCGACAGACCGGCGGCCCGAGCCAACCCACGGTAGATACCCACATGGCCCAGGTCCATGTGGACATCAGGCACATCGGCCAACTGCAACGTGGCGAGCATCAGGCTGATGACTTCCACATCGCTGGTGGGGCTGGCATCGCCATACAGTTCGGCACCCAGCTGGATAGGGCTGCGCGAGGTGGACAAGGCACGCGGCTGGGCATGCAGCACACTGCCGGCGTAGCACAACCGGCTTGGGCCTTCACGGCGCAGGGTATGGGCGTCGATGCGCGCAACCTGCGGCGTGAAGTCGGCACGAAAGCCCATCAGGCGGCCGGACTGCGGGTCTACTACCTTGAAGGTACGCTGATCCAGGTCCTGGCCGGCGCCGGTGAGCAGCGACTCCAGGTACTCGATATGCGGGGTGACGACCAGTTCGTAACCCCAACTCTGGAACAGGTCCAACACCTGGCGACGCGCGATCTCGATACGCGCAGCCTCAGGTGGCAGTACTTCCTCGATGCCATCTGGCAGCAGCCAGCGGTCTACCGTTGCCATTACGCCTTTTCCCCTCTGGTCCGGGCGGCCGCCAGCAGGCCGGCCGTCAGTAAAGCAGGTATCGCGCACAGCAACGGGCAGCACTGATCCCAGCGCAGCCACCGTACCCGATACCCTCGAATTGTCTTGCGAACGTGTCAAAAGCGGACCGACACCGGGCCGATCAACCTTGCAGACGCAAAAAAGCCGGGAAATTTCCCGGCTGACTCATCATACACCCCTTTTGATTCGGGATGCACCCTGCCTGGCGTTTTAGCTGCCAGGCGGGGCGCCTGCCCGAATTCGACTCAGGGCCTGCTCTTGTCCATGAAGCGGAAGAACTCGTTCTTCGGATCCAGGACCAGCACGTCGCTCTTGCTGGAGAAGCTCTCGCGGTAGGCTTGCAGGCTACGGTAGAACGCATAGAAATCAGCGTCCTGCGTGTAGGCCTTGGCGTAGATGGAAGCCGCCTGGGCATCACCGTCACCGCGGGTCTCTTCAGCTTCGCGATAGGCCTCGGCCAGCAGCACACGGCGCTGACGATCGGCGTCTGCACGAATACCTTCAGCCAGCTCGTTACCCTTGGCCCGGTGCTCGCGCGCCTCGCGCTCACGCTCGGTGCTCATGCGGTCGAACACGCTGCGGTTGACTTCCTTGGGCAGGTCGATGGCCTTGACGCGGACGTCGACGACCTCGATACCCAGCTCCTTGTTGGCCATGCGGTTCAGCGAAGCGGTGATGTCGGCCATCAACGCGTCACGCTCACCCGACACCACCTCGTGCAAGGTGCGCTTGCCGAACTGGTCACGCAGGCCGCTTTCCAGACGACGGGACAGACGCTCGTCAGCAATCTGCTTCATGCCGGAGGTGGCCGTGTAGAAGCGCTCGGCATCCTTGACGCGCCATTTGGCATAGGCGTCGACCATCACCGCTTTCTTCTCCAGGGTCAGGAACCGCTGGGTAGGCGCGTCGAGGGTCATCAGGCGGGCGTCGAACTTGCGTACCTGGTTCACGTACGGCACTTTCACGTGCAGCCCTGGCTGGACATCGGCCTGGACGACCTTACCGAAGCGCAGCAGAACTGCACGTTCGGTCTGGGACACGATGTAGAAGCTGTTCCAGGCCACGATGGCCAGAACCACGGCGGCGATCAGGGCGATCAGCGATCGGTTGCTCATCAGCGGCTCTCCCTAGTGCGCAGCGGCTGCTGTTGCTGTTGCGTGTCCTGCGCCGAGCGCGCGGCCGCAGCGTCGTTGGCCGACGATACGCCGCTTGCAGGCGCGGACGGGTTGCGGCTGCCTTCGACCATCTTGTCCAGCGGCAGGTAGAGCAGGTTGTTCTGCCCGTCCTTGGTCGCCACCATGACCTTGCTCGAATTGCTATACACCGCCTGCATGGTTTCCAGGTACAGGCGCTGACGGGTCACGTCAGGTGCCTTGCGGTACTCGGTGACCAGCTTGGTGAAGCGGTCGGCCTCACCTTTGGCTCGGGCAATGACTTCATCGCGGTAGCCGTTGGCGTCTTCGATGATGCGCTGAGCCTGACCACGGGCTTCAGGCACCACGCCATTGGCGTAGGACTCGGCCTGGTTGCGGGCACGCTGCTCGTCTTCGCGGGCCCGGATCACGTCATCGAAGGCTTCCTGCACTTCACGCGGGGCTGCCGCGCTCTGCACGTTGACCTGAGTAACGGTGATACCGGTGCGGTAGTTGTCGAGGAAACGCTGCAGACGTTCGCGGATGTCCACGGCCATCTGTTCACGACCTTCGGTCAACACCTGGTCCATGGACGTAGAGCCCACCACGTGACGCAGGGCGCTGTCGGTCGCATGCTGCAGGCTGACCTCGGGCTGGTCGACGTTGAGCACGAAGTCCTGCAGGTTGCTGATCTTGTACTGGACGGTCAGCGGCACCTCGACGATGTTCTCGTCTTCGGTCAGCATCTGGCCCTGCTTGGTGTAGGCCCGCTCGCGCGTGACGTTTTCCATGTACTTGCGATCGATCGGCGGGAAGTAGATGTTCAGGCCGGGACCGACCGTCTCATAATACTTGCCGAAGCGCAGCACAACGGCTTGCTCCTGCTCGTCGACGACATACACGGCGCTGTACAGCCAGATGGCCGCCAGCACTGCCAGGCCGATGGCCAGCAGCCCCAGGCCGCCGCCCTTGCCGACATTGCGGTCACCGCCACCCCGTTTCTTGCCACCACCGAACATGCCGTTGAGGCTGTCCTGCAGTTTGCGGAAGGCCTCGTCCAGATCCGGCGGACCTTTTTTGTCGCCGCCACCACCGCCACCGCGGCGGCCGCCCCAGGGATCCTGATTGTTCGAGTTGCCACCCGGCTCGTTCCAAGCCATAGCGCTCTCCATCTGATAAAGCAAAGACGCGCCCACGGCGCGCCGTCCAATGCTACAGAATGCCTGTCACTGCTGCCCGACGACCTCGTGGGGCATTTATTGCAAAGTGTGTTGCTCGACAAACACTTGCGGCTCCATGCCTTCACGGCTGACCAGGCGATTGAGTTCGACCCTGGGCAGACGCACGCTCAGCAGGCTGCGCCCTTCTTCATCATGCGCTTCACTCTGCACCGCGCCCAAGTCAAAGAATTGCGCGCGCAGGCGAGCAAAACGTTGTTCCAGGCACAAGGTGCCGACAAACAGATCATCACCCAGCAACTCGGCAATCGCCTGGCCAACCAGCTCCAGGCCACGCCCGTCACGTGCCGAAACCCAGACCCGCTCCGGCTTGCCGTCGGCGTTGCGCTGGATCTGCGGCTCGACCTCTTCGAGCAGGTCGAGTTTGTTATACACCTCGAGGATCGGCAAGCCTTCAGCGCCAATCTCGCCCAATACTGCCAGCACCTGCTCGATCTGCTCCATGCGCTCGGGCTCATGGGCATCGATCACGTGCAGCAGCAGGTCGGAGTTGCTCGACTCCTCGAGCGTAGCTCGAAACGCCTCGACCAGCTTGTGCGGCAGGTGCCGGATGAAGCCCACGGTATCGGCCAGCACGATAGGCCCCAGGTCGTTGAGCTCAAGCCGACGCAGCGTCGGGTCGAGGGTGGCGAACAACTGGTCGGCCGCGTACACCTGCGACTGGGTCAGGGCGTTGAACAACGTAGACTTGCCGGCGTTGGTGTAGCCCACCAGCGAGACCGACGGGATGTCCGCACGCTTACGCCCGCGACGCGCCTGTTCACGCTGGCTGCGCACTTTCTCGAGGCGGGACTTGATCTGCCGGATGCGCACGCGCAGCAGGCGACGGTCGGTTTCGAGCTGAGTTTCACCCGGCCCCCGCAGGCCAATACCCCCTTTTTGTCGCTCAAGGTGGGTCCAGCCGCGTACCAGCCGCGTACTCATGTGCTCAAGCTGGGCCAGTTCGACCTGCAGCTTGCCTTCGTGGGTACGTGCGCGCTGAGCGAAGATATCCAGAATCAGCCCGGTCCTGTCGAGCACACGGCACTCGAACACGCGTTCGAGGTTGCGCTCCTGGCTGGGCGTGAGGGTGTGATTGAAAATCACCAGGTCTACCTGCTCGGCATGGACACGGTCGTGCAACTCCTCGACCTTGCCACTGCCAATCAGGTACTTGGCCGAGGGCTGATGCCTCGTGACCGTTACCAGCGAGACGATGTCGGCACCGGCCGACAACGCGAGTTCCTGAAACTCCTGCGGGTCTTCGCGCGCCTCAGGGTTCTGACCTTCCAAGTGAACGAGCAGCGCGCGTTCACCACCACCGTGGCGCTCAAAGAACAATGCAGGCTCCTATCAGGCGTTGCCTGGCTCGCTGTCGCCGTGATCGGAATCGGACGGGCTTGGCAGACGAACCGGGCGGGCAGGTACAACAGTGGAAATGGCGTGCTTGTAGACCATCTGGCTGACGGTGTTCTTCAGCAGTACCACGAACTGGTCGAACGACTCGATCGAGCCTTGCAGCTTGATGCCGTTGACCAGGTAGATCGAAACCGGAACCTTTTCTTTTCTCAAGGTATTCAGGTAAGGGTCTTGTAGCGAATGCCCTTTTGACATATGCCGCACTCCTGTAAGGATAAATAATTGGAAAATCTGAAAAAACGATAAGTAAGGCCGGCTTTCACAAGGATAGACGGCAATCAGCAGGGACTCAGCTCAATATGGAGACGGCCCCAAGGTATTTCAAGGTGCGGGACAGATTGTCGCAGGCCAGGCTGTCGAGCCAATGCACGCCTGGCCAGCCACGCAGCCAGGTGAATTGCCGCTTGGCCAGCTGCCTGGTCGCGATGATACCGCGTTCACGCATCTCATTCTCAGTCAGCTGGCCGTCCAGGTAATCCCAGACCTGCCGATAGCCCACTGCCCGTATAGACGGCAGCCCGGCGTGCAAGTCACTTCTGGCTCGCAGCAATCGGACCTCGTCGACAAAGCCCTGTTCCAACATCTGTGAAAATCGTAACGCAATTCGCTGATGCAGAATGTGACGATCTGTAGGCGCAATCGCAAGACTGGCGACAGTATAGGGCAAATAACCGCAGGCGCTTGCGTCTACACCGCTACTTTCAGCCAATTGACGCTGGCGATGGGCCGTCATGCTTTGCCCGCTGACCCGGTATACCTCCAGCGCCCGGATCAACCGCTGCGGATCGTTGGGATGAATGCGCGCGGCCGACTCCGGATCGACCTCAGCCAACTGCCGATGCAGCGCTGCCAGGCCCTCGGCCTCGGCCAGGGCCTCGAGCTCGGCCCTGACCTGGGCATCGGCCGCCGGCATGTCGGCCAGCCCCTCGGTCAACGCCTTGTAATAAAGCATGGTCCCGCCCACCAGCAAGGGGATGTTGCCGCGTGCGGTGATCTCGGCCATCACGCGCAAGGCGTCGGCACGAAACTGCGCTGCCGAGTAGGCTTCGGCCGGGTCGCGGATGTCGATCAGGTGGTGCGGGTGGGCAGCCAGGACGGCCTTCGAGGGCTTTGCCGAACCAATGTCCATGCCCCGATAGACCAGGGCAGAATCAACGCTCACCAGTTCGCAGGGCAAGGCCTTGCTCAGCTCGATGGCCAGGTCGGTCTTGCCCGACGCAGTCGGGCCCATCAGGAATATTGCAGGGGGCTTGCCACTCATGTCATCGACCGCGCAGGAATAGTTTGTCCAGATCATCCAGGCCCATCTGGGTCCATGTGGGACGGCCATGGTTGCACTGGCCGCTGCGCTCGGTATTTTCCATGTCGCGCAGCAAGGCGTTCATTTCAGGAATCGCCAGGCGCCGATTGGCACGCACGGCACCGTGGCAGGCCATGGTGCCGAGCAGTTCGTTCAGGTGTGCCTGAATACGGTCGCTGGTGCCGTACTCCATGAGGTCCGCCAGCACATCCTGCACCAGGCGGTTGGCTTCGGCCTGCTTGAGCAATGCTGGAATCTGGCGAATCGCCAGCGTTTCCGGGCCCAGGCGCTGCAGTTCGAAGCCCAGGCGCTGGAACCAGGCCGCGTGTTCTTCGGCGCAATCGGCCTCGCGCTGGCTCAGGGCGAGCGTTTCGGGCACCAGCAGCGGCTGACCGCTAAGACCCTCGCTGGCCATGGCCACCTTCAGCCGCTCGTACATGATCCGTTCATGGGCGGCATGCATGTCGACGAGCACCAGGCCCGCGGCGTTCTCGGCCAAAATGTAGATGCCCTTGAGCTGGGCCAATGCGAAGCCAAGCGGGGGGATGTCGCCCTGGCTTTCCGGCAGCGCGGCAGCGCCTTCGCTCAAGGGCTTGTAGAACTCGCGATAGACCGCCTGGGCCTCGGCAGCCGGCAATGGCTGCGACGGCCTGGGCGTGTATGAGTACTGGTAACCCGCGCCACTGCCACTGCCGGCAACGGGAGACGGCGCAGCACGTGGTTGCTCGAGCACGGCCGCAGCCAGGCGCATTTCGCCCTGAGGCCCGAACTCGCCTGCTTGCTGCCCCGTCGGCCGGGTCGCCTCAGGCAGGGCAGCCGGGGCAGCCAATTGGTCTTCGGGACGCACATCGGCCAGGGCACGGTGCAAGGTGCCGTACAGGAAATCGTGGACGCTGCGGCCTTCACGGAAGCGCACTTCGTGCTTGGTTGGGTGAACGTTGACGTCCACGCCGTTGGGCTCAAGCTCAAGGAACAGTACGAAGGTCGGGTGACGACCGTTGAACAGCACGTCCCGGTAAGCCTGGCGTACGGCATGGGCCACCAGCTTGTCACGCACCGCGCGCCCGTTCACGAAGAAGTACTGCAAGTCTGCCTGGCTGCGCGAGTATGTCGGCAACCCGACCCACCCCCACAGGCGCAGACCGTTGCGCTCCACGTCGATGGGCAGGGCCTGCTCCATGAAACCGGGACCACAGATGGCGCCCACCCGCCGGGCCCGGTCGGCTTCTTCGCGGGCCTCGTGCAAGCTCAGAATGCTCTTGCCGTTGTGCCGCAGATGGAAGGCCACGTCGAACCGGGCCAGTGCCAGGCGCCTGATCACTTCCTGCAGGTGGTCGAATTCGGTTTTCTCGGCCTTGAGAAACTTGCGCCGCGCCGGCGTGTTGAAAAACAGGTCCCGCACTTCCACGGACGTGCCGACAGGGTGCGCAGCAGGCTGCACCCGCGCGGTCATCTCGCGCCCTTCGGTTTCCACCTGCCAGGCTTCGCTGGCGTTGGCCGTGCGCGAGGTCAGGGTCAGCCGTGCGACCGAGCTGATCGACGCCAGGGCTTCACCGCGAAATCCCAAGCTCAGGACGCCTTCGAGGTCTTCCAGCTCGCGGATCTTGCTGGTGGCATGGCGCTCCAGCGCCAGCGGCAGGTCGTCGGCAGAGATGCCGCTGCCATCGTCGCGCACCTTCAGCAGCTTGATGCCACCTTGCTCGACGTCCACGTCGATCCGGCGAGCACCGGAGTCGAGACTGTTTTCCAACAGCTCCTTGGCAACCGATGCGGGCCGTTCCACCACCTCGCCAGCCGCAATCTGGTTGGCCAGCCGCGGGCTGAGCAGCTGGATGCGTGAGCCGCCGCTCATTGCGAGGCCAACGTGGTGGCAGGAATGTCCAGGCGCTGGCCGACCTTCAGTTCATCGGTCTTGAGGCTGTTGGTACTGCGCAGGCTGGTGACGCTGACTTGATAGCGAACCGCGAGCATGGCCAGGGTCTCACCAGGCCGCACCGTATGTTCACGCGGGCCCTGGGCGATCTTGCCGCTGTCGCGTAGCCACGCCACGTAGGTGCCTGGCGGTGGGTTCTGCTGGAAGTACTGGCGAACCCCGGTGTGAATGGAGCGGGCCAATGCCTGCTGGTGGCTGCGCGTAGCCAGCTTGGCGGCTTCTGCATTGTTCGAGATGAAACCGGTCTCGACCAGGATCGACGGAATGTCCGGGGACTTGAGCACCATGAAGCCGGCCTGCTCCACGCGCTGCTTGTGCAGCGAGGTGATACGCCCCATGTTGCCCAGCACCTTCTGACCGACGTTGAGGCTGGAACTGAGCGTGGCCGTCATCGACAGGTCGAGCAGCACCCCGGCCAGCATGCGGTCCTTGTCGTCGAGGCTGACATTGCCGGCACCGCCGATCAAGTCGGAGCGGTTTTCCGTATCGGCCAGCCAGCGTGCGGTCTCGGAGGTCGCACCGCGGTCGGACAAGGCGAACACCGAGGCGCCGAAGGCAGCGCGCGACGGGGCAGCATCGGCGTGGATGGAGATGAAGAGGTCGGCGCCTTTCTTGCGAGCGATCTCGGTGCGCTTGCGCAATGGGATGAAGTAGTCGCCCGTGCGCGTCAGCTCGGCGCGAAAGCCCTTCTCGCTGTTGATCTGGCGCTGCAGTTCGCGGGCGATCTGCAGGACGATGTCTTTTTCATGCTGCCCGCTGGAGCCCGAAGCGCCAGGATCCTCGCCACCGTGGCCAGCATCGATGGCCACCACGATGTCGCGCTTGCCACTGGGCACCGGTGGCAGCTTGATGGCTGGCTGGGTCGGCGTGACGGGCACCGCTGGCGTGGTGGCCGGCGCCTGCACCGGTGGCGGCGCAGGCGTTGGGGCACTGGCGGCAATGGCGTCCGCCTCCTGGTCGTACAGGTCGACCACCAGACGATTGCCGTATTGCGCGTTGGGCGCCAAGGTAAAGCTCTTGGGCGTGACCGACTTCTTCAGGTCCACGACCACCCGCAGGTCGGTCGGTGTGCGCTGGGCCGAGCGCACGCTGCTGATCGGCGTATTGGACGTTGCCACCTTCAAGGGTGCGCCCAGGGTTGCGCCGTTGATGTCGATGACCAGCCGATCGGGTGCGCTCAATGTGAAGACACTGTGCTGCACAGGCCCGGACAGGTCGAAGACCAACCGGGTGTTGTCCGGCGCACGCCACAGGCGCACGCTCTTGACTTGAGTGACGGCCAGAGCCTCAACGGTCACCGTTGTCAGCAAAAGCCCAACGATGGCGACCAGTGCGCGTATGCGCATACCTACCCCGCTTGCTGTTTATAGTATTCGGCCAGTGCCACGCACCAGGCGTCGCCGCGAGCCCCCTGCGGCGAAAGTACAAGCGAGCGTCCGCTCGCCTGGGGGCTTATGGTAATGGTCAGGTCAGGCTTTGGCAAAACGCCCGCACCCTTTTGTGGCCACTCGAACAGGCACAGTGGATCATCCTCGAAATAGTCACGAATGCCCATGAACTCAAGCTCCTCCGGATCGACCAGCCGATAGAGGTCGAAGTGAAAAGCTCGGACATCACCAATCTCGTAGGGTTCTACCACGGTAAATGTAGGGCTTTTCACCGCACCCGTATGGCCCAACCCACGAATAAGGCCGCGAGACAGGGTTGTCTTGCCAGCGCCAAGGTCGCCTTCCAGGAAGATGATCCCGCGCCCACCGGTCACCCGGGCGAGTTGGCCGCCGAAGGCGACCATGGCCGCTTCGTCGGCCAGAAACAGGTTTAAGCCAGACACGCTGAATGCTCCTCCAACAACTCACGAATCACAGGTATCAGGTCACTGGCGGCCAACCCACGGCCGCCGCTACCCAGGCGCTCGCCAGCACAGGCATGCAGCCAGACGCCCAGGCCTGCGGCGTCCCAGGCGCCAAGCCCCTGGGCCAGCAGCGCGCCGCACACGCCACTGAGCACATCCCCAAGGCCTGCGCCCGCCATGGCCGGATGGCCACGGTCGCAGCGCGCCAGCCGCCCTTCGGGGTCGGCGACCAGGGTACCTGCGCCCTTGAGCACACACACGCTGTTGTGGCGGCGTGCCAGCTTGCGCGCTGCACCCGGGCGATCCGCCTGCACCGCTTCGGTGGAAATACCCAGCAGCCGCGCAGCTTCGCCTGGATGCGGGGTCAGGATACTGCCACTGGGCAGCGCAAGGGGCGTGGCTGCCAGCAGGTTCAGGGCATCGGCATCCCAGACCTGCGCGCCATCGGCGTTGGCCACGGCGGACAGCAGGCTGCGCCCCCATGCCGCCTGCCCCAGGCCAGGCCCCACGACCGCCACCGAAGCGCGGGCCAGCACGGTCATCAACTGGTTGGCCGACTGCACGCCCAGGCACATGGTTTCGGGCATCCGGGTCAGCCCGGCGCCCACGTGCTCCGGCCGCGTGGCTACGCTCACCAGCCCAGCGCCGCAGCGCAAGGCGGCCTCGGCACTGAGCAGGACGGAGCCGCCGGTGCCAAGGTCGCCGCCGACCACCAGCACATGGCCGAAGTCACCTTTATGGGCCTGAGCAGGGCGTGGCGGCAGGTGGGCAACGGTCAGGCTGCTCAGCACTGTGGGGGTGTGTAAGGGGTTACTGGTCTGTTGCATGGGGTCAAAAGCTCCAATGTCTGGCAGAATTATACGCACCTCTGCCCGTATTGCTTGCCCATCCATGTCCGCCTCCACACCTGACCTCGACGCATTGGCCCACAACATCAAGCTGTGGGGCCAGGAACTGGGCTTTGCCCACGTCGGCATCGCCGGTATCGACCTGGGCGAACACGAGCACCACCTGCAGCGCTGGCTGGACGCCGGTTATCAGGGGGAGATGGAATACCTGGGGGCGCACGGCAGCAAGCGCGCCCACCCCGAGCAACTGATCCCAGGCACCGTGCGCGTCGTCTCGCTGCGCATGGACTATCTGCCCGGCGACACGCAGATGGCGCAGCGCCTGGCCCAGCCGGAGAAGGCCTACGTGTCCCGCTATGCCTTGGGCAGGGACTACCACAAGCTGGTGCGCAAGCGTGTGCAGTCGCTGGCCGACCGCATCCAGCAGGGCATTGGCCCCTTTGGCTACCGAGCCTTCGTCGACAGCGCGCCAGTTCTGGAAAAGGCCCTGGCCGAACAAGCCGGGCTTGGCTGGATCGGCAAGAACACCCTGTTGCTCAACCGCAAGGCCGGCAGCTATTTCTTTCTGGCCGAACTGTTCGTCGACCTGCCTCTGCCAGTGGACCAGGCCACCACCAGCGAACACTGCGGCCGCTGCACGGCTTGCCTGGACATCTGCCCCACCCAGGCCTTCGTCGGCCCGTACGTGCTGGATGCCCGCCGCTGCATCTCCTACCTGACCATCGAACTCAAAGGGCCGATTCCCGTGGAGTTGCGCTCGATGATGGGCAACCGGGTATTCGGCTGCGACGACTGTCAGATCGTCTGCCCCTGGAACCGCTTCGCCAAGCCCAGCCGCGAGCAGGACTTCCAGCCCCGCCACGGCCTGGAGAACGCGGAGCTGGCGCAGATGTTTCTGTGGGATGAGCCTACTTTCCTGCGCAAGACCGAAGGCGGGCCTCTGCGACGTGCCGGTTACGAGCGCTGGCTGCGCAACCTGGCCGTCGGCCTGGGCAACGCCCCTTCCACGATCCCGGTCATCGAAGCCCTCAAGGCGAGGCGCGACGATGCCTCGCCGCTGGTGAGGGAGCACGTGGAGTGGGCGCTTGCCCGGCACGGGGTGGCATGAACCTGCTGGGAGGCTACGCCGCCTCTGCAGCCTTGCGGTGAAGCACAAAGCCTGAGCCTGCTAGCCGGGTGCGGGCGCCCACCTTCACTGTTGGTCATTGTAATGAAACTTGGGCATCTCCCAGTGAAAGCGAATAGCCAGCAACCGCACCAGAAACCCACCGAACAACGTCAGCAGCATGGCTTGCTCCGCGGGCACCTTGAAGTAGTCGCAGCCCAGGTAGAACCAGGCCGCGGCGAACGACACGCTTGCGTATAACTCCCGGCGGAACACAAGCGGAATGTCATTGCAGAAGATATCCCGCAGAATTCCGCCGAAGACCCCCGTGATCACACCGCTGATGGACGCCACCAGCATCCCCTGCCCCATCTCCAGCGCGGTCATGCAACCAATGAGGGTAAAGGCCACCAGCCCCAAGGCGTCGAGCACCAGAAACAGGGAGCGCAGGCGGCGCATCATCGGCGCGATGAAAATGGTCAACAGCGCCGCGCAGCTGGTCAGCACCAAGTATTCCGGGTGCTTGACCCACGTCAGCGGGTAGTGCCCCAACAGCATGTCACGCACCGAACCACCGCCCAATGCGGTCACGCACGCGATCAGCACCACGCCGAACCAGTCCATGCCGCGACGGCCGGCAGACAGCGCACCGGTCATCGCTTCGGCGGTGATGGCGATCAGATAAAGCATCAGCAACATGAGCAAGACCCACACCGATCACACACGCGAGCGGCCGTCAGCGCAAAGAACCGGGCATCAGTGCCCGGCCCGTCATTGGCTGGCCGCATGCAGCGTGTGAGCTACGTTTTTTTAGAATTTGATGAAGTGTTCGCGGTAGTGGCGCAGCTCGGCGATGGATTCGCGGATGTCGTCCAGCGCCAGGTGCGTGTTGCCCTTGCTGAAGCTGTCTCGCACCTCGGGGGCCCAGCGCGCTGCCAGCTCCTTGAGGGTGGAGACGTCGAGGTTGCGGTAATGGAAGTAATTTTCCAGCTGACGCATGTGCCGGTACAGGAACCGACGGTCCTGGCAGATGCTGTTCCCGCAGATAGGCGACTTGCCCTTGGGTACCCACCGCTCGAGGAAGGCGATGGTCTGGGCCTCGGCCTGGGCCATGCTCACCTGGCTCTCACGCACCCGCTGGGTCAGGCCGGAGGCGCCGTGGGTGCGGGTGTTCCAGTCGTCCATGCGCGCCAGCACTTCATCACTGTGGTGGATGGCGATGACCGGTCCCTCGGCCAGCGTATTGAGGTCGCTGTCGGTGACGATGGTGGCCATCTCGATGATGACATCGCTGTCCGGATCCAGCCCGGTCATCTCCAGGTCGATCCAGATCAGGTTCTGTGGGTTTTGCATGCAGGCACTCCTCCGATGGAGGCTTATATTAGCGCAGTGCACCCCCATGAACCAAAGTGAAGCGGACAGCGTTCAGGCCCGGCATGCTAGACTGCCAGTCGTTTTCTACGCCCCGCTCGGGGCCTTCTACGGAGCGTTCATGGCCAAACGCCAGCTCAACCGTCGCCAGAACTGGCGTATCGAAAAAATCCAGAACGAGCGCGCTGCACGTGCAGCAAAGCGCGAGCAGCATGCCTTGCAGGAACTGGAAGGCGGCGACCTTGGGCCCGAACAGCTGGGGCTGGTGATCGCACACTTCGGCGTGCAAGTCGAAGTCGAAGCCCAAGATGGCGACACCGCAGGCCAGGTATTTCGCTGCCACCTGCGCGCCAACCTCCCGGCATTGGTCACCGGCGACCGCGTGGTCTGGCGTGCCGGCAACCAGGGGATCGGCGTCATCGTTGCGCAGATGCCCCGTGCAACCGAACTGTGCCGCCCCAACAACCATGGCCAGCTCAAGCCAGTGGCCGCCAACGTCGACCTCATCGTCATCGTTTTCGCACCGGCGCCGGAACCGCACCCCAACCTCATCGACCGCTACCTGGTGGCCGCCGAACATGCCGGCCTGCGGCCCCTGTTGCTGCTGAACAAGGCCGACCTGGTCAATGACGAGAACGGGCCAGGCCTGCAGGCGCTCCTGGACGTCTACCGTGAACTGGGCTACCCGCTGCTGGAAGTGTCGGCGCACCAAGGGGATGGCATGCAGCGCCTGCAGCAGGCGCTGGATGGACACATCAGCGTCTTCGTCGGTCAGTCGGGGGTGGGCAAGTCGTCACTGGTCAACAGCCTGCTGCCACAGGCCGGCACCCGGGTCGGTGACCTGTCGGAATGGTCGGGCCAGGGCACCCATACCACCACCACCGCCCGCCTCTATCACTTCCCCAACGGGGGCGACCTGATCGACTCGCCGGGCATCCGTGAGTTCGGCCTGGGGCACGTCAGCCGCACCGATGTAGAAGAAGGCTTCATCGAGTTCCGGGACCTGTTCGGCACCTGTCGTTTCCGCGACTGCAAGCATGATCGCGAGCCCGGGTGCGCTCTGCTCAAGGCTCTGGAAGACGGGCGAATCAAGCCTCAGCGAATGAACAGCTACCGCTCGATCATCGCCAGCCTGCCGGAAGAAACCTACTGATCAACCCCTGCGAGCACGATGCAGGCATGGCGCCTCGTCCGATCCGGCAGTGACCGGCAGCCCCGCGGGGCTGCCAAGCCCTCACTGCTCCTTGGTCTCATCCATCTTCAACGTGCCGTCCTCGAAGATGTTGAGCTTCTGGCGCAACTCACGTGGCTGCATGGGCGTCTGGCCATCGACCGCCGAAGGTGCCGGCGCGGATGATGACGGTGCCTGCGCCCCGGCAGGCGCTTCAGCCGGCGGGGGCGCGGCGCCCTGCTCGCCTTCGATATCACGCTGGGCCTTCTTGGTCAGCACGATGATGTCGATCCGGCGGTTTACCGGGTTGAGCGGGTTCTTGCGATCGAACAGCGACGAAGACGCATACCCCACCACCCGTGCCACCTGACCCTCTGGATAGCCCCCTGCTACCAGTGCCCGCCGTGCAGCATTGGCGCGGTTGGCCGACAGCTCCCAGTTGCCGAACTCGCCAGCACCTGCGTACGGCTTGGCATCTGTATGGCCACTGACGCTGATCTTGTTGGGCACGGTCTTGATGGTATCGGCCATGGCCAGCAGGATGTCCTCGAAATACGGCTGCAAGCGTGCGCTGCCGATGTCGAACATGGGCCGGTTCTCGGCGTCCATGATCTGGATGCGCAGGCCGTCCTGAGTGATCTCGAACAGGATCTGGTCCTTGAACTTCTGCAGCTGCGGGTTCTCTTCCACCTTGTTCTGCAACTCCTGCAGCAGCAGCTCGAGGCGCTCGCGCTCGACCTGCTCGGCCATGGTTTCCACCTGGTCCTTGTTCAGTTCGATGCTGGTGTCGGGGGTCGGCTCCGATTTCACCTCGGGGTTGATGGTCTTTTCCGGCGCCAGCTCGGGCGAGCCGCCCAGGTCGATGACGTAAGGTGTACCGCTTTCGGAGAAGCCGATCGGGTCCTTGAAGTACCCGGCGATGGCGATCTTCTGCTCAGGTGTTGCCGTCGACAGCAACCACAGCACCAGAAAGAACGCCATCATGGCCGTGGCGAAGTCGGCAAAGGCGATCTTCCAGGCGCCACCGTGGTGGCCGCCGCCAAAGCGCTTTACGCGCTTGACGATGATGGGCTGATTGTTCTCCATGACTCAGCGACCGCGTACCGCTTGCTCGAGCTCGGAGAAGCTGGGGCGATGCTTGGGGTACAGCACCTTGCGCCCGAACTCCACGGCCAGCGACGGCGGCATGCCCGAGGCCGAAGCGACCAGCGAGGCCTTGATCGACTCGTACAGGTTGAGTTCTTCCTTGGCATCGTGCTCAAGGCACTTGGCCAGCGGGCCGAAGAAGCCATAGGCGGCGAGAATACCGAAGAAGGTACCCACCAGGGCGGCGCCCACGTGCATACCGATGGCTGCCTGGTCACCATCGCCCAGCGACGCCATGGTGACGACGATGCCCAATACGGCTGCAACGATACCAAAGCCTGGCATGCCATCTGCGACCCCAGTGACCGCGTGGGATGGATGCTCCAGCTCCTCCTTCATGCTCAGCAGCTCCATGTCGAACAGGCCTTCGAGTTCGTGGGGGGCCATGTTGCCGGTGGACATGATGCGCAGGTAGTCGCAGACGAACGCAGTCATGCGCTCATCGGCCAGTACGGTCGGGTACTTGGCAAAGATCGGGCTGGCCGAGGCGTCTTCGATGTCGGCCTCGATGGCCATCATGCCTTCGCGGCGGCTCTTGTTGAGAATCTCATAGACCAGCCCCAGCACTTCCAGGTAATAGCCATGGGTGAAGCGCGAGCCGAACATCTTCATCGACTTCTTCAGAACGTGCATCGTCATGTAGCCAGGGTTGGCTTGCAGGAACGCACCAAAGGCCGCGCCGCCGATGATCAGCACTTCGAACGGCTGGATCAGCGCCGCAATCTTGCCGTGGGAGAGGACGTAGCCGCCGAGCACGCTCGCGAATACGACGATGATGCCGATAATTTTAGCCATAGATTCAAAGCACTTGCTGTCGTGGTCAGGGAAAGAGGCGGGAGCGTCAAAACTCTTCTTCTCCTTATCGGCAGAACTGCGCCAGACTATAGCCACTAAAAGCGAAAAGCCAGTTTGGACTGATGTCAAAATGCCAATCGAAACCGAGGTATCCGGCCAGGCCCCGCGTACGCTAGAGGCTTGGGTGAAGTTGCTGGAGAGTGTGCGCATTCCTGTGCCCAAGCACAGCTACGACCGGGTCATGGCGGCCATCAACGATAACCGGCGTTCATTGCGCGACATCGCCGAGCTGATGCAGGACAGCCCGGCTCTGGTGCTTTCGGTGATGCGCGAAGCCAACCACCCGACCAACGCCAGCCAGGCCGAACCGGCCGAAAGCCTGGAGATCGCCCTCAATCGCCTGGGGCTTGAGCGTAGCGCTCTCCTGCTCAGGCGCCTGCCAGCCCTGCCGATCGAAGACATCCCGCCGGTGCTGCGCCAGTTCCAGTTGATCAGCCAGCATGCCTCGCAGCAGGCCAGCGGCCTGTTCGCCAGCCGTCTGGCGCGGCTGTGGCAGGAAATTCACTGGGGTAGCCTGCTGTTCCTGTCCCCGTTATGGCCGCTGGCATTGGCCCACCCGAAGCTGCTCGACACCTGGGAGCTGCGGGTCATCCATAAAGGTGAAGACGCCGCCATTGTCGAGCAGGAGCTGTTCGGTGTTCGCATCATGGCGCTGTGCCAGGCCGTGGCCCAGCAGTGGCGCCTGCCGCAATGGGTGACCCAGGGCTATCGCCTGCTGCTCGAAGAGCGCGACCAGCTTGCCCAGGTGTTGAACATCGCTCGGGACGAAGACCTGCTCAATCAACAACAGCGGCTCGATGCCGAGCCCGGCCTGCGGCGCTGGTTCAACCAACCGGCCAACACCGTGCTGCTGGCCAACAACCTGGCACTGGCAGCGCAGGTGGGCTGGGACAATCCTCACCTGCTGCGCTGGCAACTGCTGACCGCACTCTACCTGCAGACCTCGCTCGAAGATGTTCAACAGCAGGTTCACCAACAAGCTGCGGCCAGTGCCAGGCGTCATGCGCGCCTAGCACTGTTCCACCCTGCCGAGGCCTTGATCTGGCCCTGGCATCAACGCCGCCCCCACCCGGACATGCTGGCGCCCCCGCCCCCCACCGCCGAAGAACTGGCGCGCTGGCGGTCGCTCTGCCAGGACTTGCTGGCCCAGCCCAGTCCTTTCACCAATACCGTGCACCTGGCGGCCCAGGCCCGTGAAGCGGTACTGGCGTGCGGCATGCAACGCCTGCTGCTGCTAGGCCTGGACCGTGCCAATGACTGCCTGCGCGTGCAGCAGGCAGCCGGGCTAGCGAAAGAGGCGAGCAGCCTGATATTGCCGGTGGCGGCGAATAAGCTGCTGCAAAAGCTGATGTCCAAGGCCGGGCAACTGCGCATTACACCCGAAAACCACACCCAGTTCGCCTCGTTGTTGCCGCCGCCCTTGCGTGCCCTGTTCCGAGGCGAGCATGTGCTGCTGCGCTCGCTGGCGGTCAATGACCAGGTGCTGATGCTCTTGGTGGCCGACCAAGGGTGCCGGCCCCTGGCCGACATCAGCGTGCAGGCTTTTGGCAAAACCTCGCAATGCATCGAACGGGCGCTATCGGTGTTTGCCAACCGCAAGGGCTGAGCCTTGCGCTACAATCGCCTCTTTGCACACTGGAGACCGTGGATGACCGACTTTTCCGGCCTGCCGCTGGTGATCGAAGCCGCCGACCTGTTGCCACGCCTGGGCTCGCCCGACTTGATCCTGGTCGACCTCAGCAGCGCCAATCGTTACGTCAGCGGGCATATCCCGGGCGCGCATTTCGTCGAGGGCAAGCGGACTCAGCTCGGTCAGCCGCCTGCACCGGGGCTGCTACCGCCGTTGAGCGACCTGGAAAAGCTGTTCGGCGAACTGGGCCACCGCAGCGATGCCGTCTATGTGGTGTATGACGATGATGGCGGTGGCTGGGCTGGCCGCTTCATCTGGCTGCTCGATGTGATCGGTCACACCCGGTACCACTACCTCAACGGTGGCATCCAGACCTGGCCTGCCGACCGGCTCAGTACCGATGTGCCTGCCAAGGGTACCCAGCCGGTGAGTTTGCACCTGCATCCGGAACCCACCGCCACCCGCGAATACCTGCAAAGCCGCCTGGGCGCCGATGACCTGGCAATCTGGGATGCTCGCGCCCCACAGGAATTCACCGGCGAAAAAATGCTCGCGGCCAAAGGTGGGCACATACCCGGTGCGGTCAATTTCGAATGGACCGCCGGCATGGACCTCAATGACCATCTGCGCATCCGCCCGGACATCGCCGAAGTGCTGCAGTCCCTTGGTATCACGCCTGACAAGGAAGTGATCACCCACTGCCAGACGCATCGCCGCTCCGGCTTCACTTATCTGGTGGCAAAGGCCCTCGGCTACCCGCGAGTCAAAGCGTACGCTGGCTCCTGGAGCGAATGGGGCAACCACCCGGACACGCCTGTCGAAGTTTAAGGAACCTGAATGAAATCCCGTCTGTTCATCATCAGCCAGTACCTGCTGCCGCATCACCTGCTGTCGCGCCTGGCCGGCTGCGTTGCCGAGTGCCGCGCCCGCTGGTTCAAGAACGCCTTCACCGCCTGGTTTGCCAAGCGCTACCAGGTCGACATGCGTGAGGCGCTGGTCGAAGACTTGACCGCCTACGAGCACTTCAACGCGTTCTTCACCCGTGCCCTGAAACCCGGCGCACGCCCCCTGGACCAGACCCCCGGCGCCATCCTGTGCCCGGCCGACGGTGCAGTGAGCCAGGTGGGACCGATCGAGCACGGCCGCATCTTCCAGGCCAAGGGCCACAGCTACAGCGCACAGGAACTGCTGGGCGGCGACCCGGCCATGGCGGCCCCCTTCATGGGCGGCGAGTTTGCCACTGTCTACCTGTCACCCAAGGACTACCACCGCGTGCACATGCCGCTGGCAGGCACGTTGCGCGAGATGGTCTACGTGCCGGGGCGGCTGTTCTCGGTCAACCAGACCACCGCAGAAAACGTGCCCGAACTGTTCGCTCGCAATGAGCGGGTGGTCTGCCTGTTCGACACCGAGCGCGGCCCGATGGCGGTCGTGTTGGTCGGTGCCATGATCGTGGCTTCCATCGAGACCGTCTGGGCAGGGCTGATCACGCCGCCCAAGCGCGAGCTCAAGACCTTCCGCTACGACGACGCCAGCCGTGCGCCGATTCACCTGGAAAAAGGCGCCGAGCTGGGTCGGTTCAAGTTGGGCTCGACGGCGATCGTGCTGTTCGGCCCCGACCAGGTCAAATGGGCCGAACACGTGGGCGCCGCCTCGGCCGTGCGCATGGGCCAGCTGTTGGCCACGCCGTTGCAGGCGTAATGGCCTGAGACGTGGCCCCAGGGTTCGGGCGCTAGCGCCAGAGCCCTGGGGCCGCTTTGCGCAAGCGCAGGCTGTATCAGCCGCGTGTGTCGCGATCGCGCAGGCCCAGCAGGTACAGCACGCCATCAAGGCCCAGCGTGGAAATTGCCTGCTTGGCCGACTGCCGCACCAGCGGCTTGGCGCGGAAGGCTACGCCCAGCCCCGCCAGCGCCAGCATCGGCAAGTCGTTCGCGCCATCGCCCACGGCGATGGTCTGTTCCAGTTGCAGGCCTTCTTCGCTGGCCAATTGCTGAAGCAGCTCGGCCTTGCGCTGGGCATCGACGATAGGCTCCACCGCCACGCCAGTCACCTTGCCATCGACCACTTCCAGCTCATTGGCAAAGACGTAGTCGATGCCCAGGCGCGCCTGTACCTGGCGGGCGAAGTAGGTGAAGCCACCCGACAAAATGGCGGTCTTGTAACCCAGGCGCTTGAGCTCGGCAAAGAGGTTTTCCGCACCTTCGGTCAAACGCAGCGATGCGCCGATTTCATCCAGCACGCTGACATCCAGGCCCTTGAGCAGCGCCATGCGCTCCTTGAAGCTGGCCCGGAAGTCCAACTCGCCACGCATGGCCCGCTCGGTGATCGCCGCGACCTGCTCGCCCACGCCAGCGGCCTTGGCCAGCTCGTCGATCACTTCAGCCTCGATGAGGGTCGAATCCATGTCGAACACGGCCAGGCGGCGGTTGCGGCGGAACAGGTCGTCCCGCTGGAAGGCGATGTCGATGCTCAGGGCCTCGGACAAGGCAAAGAACTCGGCGCGCAACGCCTGGCCATCGTCAGGCTCGCCGCGAACCGAAATCTCCACCGCAGCCTTGCCCTTGCTGGTGTCCGCGTCCAGGGCCACCCGGGCCGACAGGCGCTCGATGCGCTCGATGGTCAGCCCGTGCTGGCTGATGATGGCGCTGACACGCTGCAACTGGTCTGGTGAGATCTTGCGGCTGAGCAGGGTGACCACGTGCCGTGCTTCACCATGGCCATCGGCCCAGTGCTGGTAGTCCGCTTCGGAAATCGGTGTGTAGCGCGCCTGCAGGTTCAGCTCGTGCGCCTTGGCCTGGACGCTCTGCAGCAGCTTGGTCGCCACTTCGTTATCCGGAATATCCACCAGGATGCCGAACGACAATGTGCCGTGCATCACCGCCAGGCCGATATCGAGAATGCTCACACCGCCCTGCAGCAGGACGCCAGTGATGGCAGCAGTAAGACCGGGGCGGTCCTCACCGGTGATGTTGATCAGGACGATTTCGCGCACAACCAGGCTCCGACTTCGATGAAAAATGCGCATTCTACCGATTTTCCGTGACCATCGGGCGCTAACGCTACTTTGCCGACAAAACCCGGGTCGCTATACTCCCCCCCACTTCATGCCATTAAGAGCCGAGCTCAGTGAACCGGCCCACCTCAGTCAAAACAGACAATTTCTTCCTGATGATCTATCGCGCCCTGAGTCAACGTCGCGTGCCATTGGCATTGCGCATCGCCTGCACCAACATCTTCCTGGTGGCCCTGGCGCTGGTGATCTATGCCTGCGTCATGGGGTTGCAGTTCAAGCAGGCCATGCACGATCAGGCCGATGCCGTGGGCCAGAGCCTGACGACCCAGACGGCGACGTCGGCGACCGAGTTGCTGGTGGCCAACGATATCCTCAGCCTCAACGTGCTGCTGGGCAACCTGGTGAAGAACCCGCTGGTGGCACACGCCGCCATCTACAGCGTCGACAACCGCATCCTCGCCGAGGCAGGCCAGCGGCCGCGCAACAGCCTGCTGGGTGAGGCCGAGGGCGTCTATCAGACCAAAATCACCTTCCAGGACGTGGCTGCCGGGCAACTGCGCATGAGCCTGGACATGAGCCAGTTCCAGCAGCCCATGTTGATCAGCATGCAGAGCATGGCCATCCTGGCGGCCATTCTGCTGGTGCTTGCCCTGACCCTGAGCCTGCGCCAAGGCCGATTCATCACCTTGCCGCTGCTGCAACTGCGGGTCTGGTTGCGCGATCCGCAGTATTACACGCCCGCCACCGACCGCCAGGACGAGATCGGCGACATCGCCCGGCAACTGCATGCCCGCTTGGCCCCACCGCCTCCGCCAGAGCCGGAACCGGAGCCCGAGGACGACGAGCATTTCGATGACGCGCCCGCCCCCGTTTCCAAGCCTGCTCAGCGCACTACCGTCACGAGCGCGGACGATGACGACGAGGCGTTCGCCGGCCTGCTGGACGACGACGCACCGGCACACGCGGTCGAAGTGGAGTCCGATGAGCCTCAGTTCAGCGCGGTGCTTGCCGTGCAACTGGGTTCCCAGGAGCAGCTGCGGCGCTTGCCGCGCACCCGCCTGACCGAGCTGACCGAGCGCTATCAGGAGTGCCTGGAGCATGCGGCCTCGCTGTACGAGGGCGAAACCCACACCCTCAACGACGGCAGTACGTTGGTCCTGTTCCACAGCCGCCAGTGCGGCGAGGACTATCTCACCAATGCCATCTGTTGCGGCGAGTTGCTACGCGCCTTGGGCCATGCCTTGCAGATCGACGTCGCTGACAGCGGCATCACCTTGCAACTGCAACTGGGCCTTGCCATGAGCAATGACCTCGATGGCCTGGAACTGGTCGACCTGCTGATGGCTGAAAAGGTGCAGGACGCGCTGGCACTGTCTCAACACAGCCGCAACCTGCTGCTGGTCGAGCGTAAGGTCAACGACGACGGTTTGATCCGCCAGCGAGCTCGCATTCGCCCAATCGCAAGCCCGGAAGGGGCATGCTGCGTGGAGCGCTTGATGGAGCCGTACCCCTCGATGCTGGAACGCCAACTGGCCCGCATGCACGAACGCCGCGCCTGAGCCATTACAGGGTCGCTGCGCGGCCCTGTACAGCGCCCACGAAAAAGCCCGCCTTGATGCTAATGCTGTTCACTTAAGCGTGTTGGGGCCGTTTCACGGCCCATCGCGGCACAAAGGCCGCTCCCACGATGCCCAGTGAGCCCGCTAACTCAAGCGTCACGCAGTCACTGTGGGAGCAACTGTCTTGCCCGATTTATTTAAAATCTAGCCCGCCCCCCAGGGGGCGCGCTTGTCGCGCGGCCACGGGCGAAGCCCGTGCCATCCAGCGCGGTATTGGATTGATGGGCAAGCCC